>Ga0207107_1204_pt1 | contig 12771 bp, 8 predicted proteins | sample Alteio_BWMinHeat_75_FD_153555 | JGI IMG/M metagenome (GOLD analysis project Ga0207107, IMG submission 153555) | Enriched cells from forest soil in Barre Woods Harvard Forest LTER site, Petersham, Massachusetts, United States -... | ecosystem: Environmental > Terrestrial > Soil > Temperate forest >... | reverse complement strand
AGGGGCCCGTGCAGGCCCTGTTTTGATGTTTACGGTAGTGAACCTCGTGGTGGGCATAGATCACTCTCCAGGAAGTCCGGCTCCAACATAAGACTTAGACCTGCAGGCGACGCATCAACCACGGTAATTAACAGTCAAAGACCCGGCGTCTATCGCCTGAAGGGGGGAACAGGCTGTCGACGCACTGTCAGTGGCTACCCAGCCCCAGCAGAAGTGGGAGCCGAATTCTGGTTTCCGCCAGCCAGCCATTGATTCCTAGCTCTCCGGAGCAACATCAGCCCCGAGGGAGTGCAGGGCTCGAATAGCATTTCTGTGTTCCACGAGGCTTGAGCAATCGTCCTAGTAATTGTGGAACTAGAATACAGCCCGCTTCATGGACAGGCTCTCGGACGAGAAGCTAATCGAGCTGTATTTGTCCGAATCCGGCACTCCGGCGGCAGAACGATTGCTGAACGAACTGTTTCGGCGACACCAGAGCCGAGTGGCTTCCTGGTGCCTGCGCATGACCGGAGACGTGAATTCAGCGGCGGACCTCGCCCAGGAAATATTCCTCAAGGTATTCCAGCGGTTGGCTTCCTTTCAGGGAAACTCCAAGTTCACAACCTGGCTTTACTCGATCACTCGGAACCACTGCCTGGACGAGCTGCGATCGAAGGCGACGCGTCCCCAAGAGTCATCCGAGGACTTATTGGAGGATATTGTCGATTTCACCGTAAGCGAGGTTTCTTCTGCGCTCGAGCAACGCGAGTCCGAGAATCTCTTACGGCAACTCATTCAGCAGTCGCTCGATAAGACGGAGATCGAGGTGATGACACTCCACTATGTTCAAGAGATGCCGTTGGATTCGATTGGCAGGATGCTCGAGCTGACCAATCGCAGCGGGGCGAAAGCCTATATTGTCAGCGCCAGAAGGAAGCTGAAGCGAGCGTTTGCGCGGCGGCAACGGAGTGGACAAGTTTCAAGAGGGGGTAGCCGTGCCGAATAAGGAATCATCTCAACGCAATATTCTTCGAGGGGCACTGGGACCAACCGGTGAATGTCCTCCGCTTGAAAAGCTGATTCACGCTGCGACGGAGCCCGCATCGCCAGCCTCAGCCGACATGGCAGGCCATTTGGAGTCCTGCGCTTATTGCCGAACGGAGCTTCACATGTGGAAAGCATTTGAGACGGCTACGGATACGCAAGCCAGCGAGGACGTCCGCCAAGTAGCTGCGCAGCTTGACGAGAGAATGCTGGGGACACTCAAACGCCCTGGCCCTTTTGCAGCTCCACCGCGGCGCTGGAACCAGGTCTTCACCATCCGCTGGCTGGCCCCTGCGTCGCTTGCGGCGGCCGCGGCTCTCTTAGTTGCGGCCGGCGTGATAAAATATGAGCAAACCCGTCCCCAGCCGGTCCTAGATGGCACCAGTCCCGGCCAAGAAGTTCTCCGGTCTTCGAGCCTGACTCTCGTACGGCCATCCGGCGACCTGCGCGAGCGCCCCAACGAAATCCGTTGGGAACCGATCCGGGAGGCCGCAAATTACCAGGTCAGGTTGCTGGAAGTGGATCGCTCGGAAGTCTGGAACACTCAAACGTCTGGCGACCATGTAGAGCTGCCACCTGCGGTTCTGGCCCGCATCGTTCCGGCGAAGACTCTCTTTTGCGAGATTACGGCTTTTGATTCATCCGGCAGCAAAGTTGGTGAAACAGGATTAGTGCGTTTTCGACTTTTGCAGAATACGGAAACCCGTTAGAGCATTTCGTCGAAGCGCTGCGGCATTTTGGATCGATGGGAGAGCACCGTGAACAGCAGGATCAGACTTGGCTTGGCGTCACTCGGCATTTGGACACTGCTTGCGCCAGCGCTTATGGCGCAGGGGGGACCTGGCTCCGGATCCTCTACCGGAGGTTCGAGCACCGGAGGGTCTACTAACACGCCGTCCACCAGCAATCTCAACAAAAACTGCGGGAGCGGTGCCAGCCGAGCTGAGAGGACGGACGCCGATCCTCTCCGGCGAAACAGCGAACGCCCTTTAAGGATTCAAGTTATAAACGTACGCCTCGCCCCCGGCATAGCCCTCAACGGGGGGATGTTGGCCCGAGGCTCCTACCAGCAAGGTGTTGTTTTGGACCGCTACACCACCGAAGCCAAAAGTTCCGGCGGAAATGCCGTCACTGGCGGTAAGCACAGCGATCTGCTGCCACACGCCATCCCCAAGCTGGAAGACATAGGCGGCGCCTGCGAAGAAGATTCCTGTGGCGGGCGGCGTGTGATCAAAGGCTCCTACCAGCACCGTGTGTCCGCTGATACTGATAAAGGATCCAAAGTCATCGCCGTCCAGCCCATCACTGGCGCTAAGTTTGGCTTTTTGGCTCCAAACGCCTTCTTCGTTGGCAAAGACATAGGCGGCCCCGGATTGCGCGGTGGCCCCTGGTCCAGAGGCAGCACCAACCGCAATCAAGTTACCGCTGAGGCTCACGTTAAAGCCGAACAGTGCACCCGGGGTTGCGTCTGAGGCAGCGAGTGTTACCGGCGCGGACCACTGGCCCTGATTGACACGGAATACATAGACCGCGCCAGAGCTGTTGTTGCTGAAATCTGAACCCACTGCCAGGGTATGCCCATCAAAGGCCACGCTGGAGGGCAAGAAGGCCGGGTCACCTGGCACGAACAACTGGGTCGCGAGCAACCAGACACCATTGGTGCGCGTAAAGACATCAACGGCCGCCGGAGCGCCAGTGATAAAGTTGCCTTGGTCAGTTACAACAATTGTTCCTCCACTAATGGCCAGGCCTCCAGAATCCGACGCATTTCCAAAATTGTCACTGCGGTTGGGATTGGGCGAGAGCAGCTCGGTTTGCTGGCTCCACACGCCGTTCACGCGTTGAAACACGTAAACCGAGCCTTGGTCCCCGCCGGGGAAAGTGGTCCCGTGGTTGTGGTTCGGAGCGCCCACAATGACGGTATTCCCATCTTCGCTGATCGCAACGGTCAATCCGAACGAGTCGGAGGTGAATTCGCCCGGCCTGCCCGCAGCGGGGAATGCATTTCCATCGTCGGCAAAAAGTTTTGCCGTCTGCACCCAGTGGTTGTCGACCTTGTCGAAAATAAAGGCGGCTCCGGCGCCCGCAACGCGCCCATCAGAGGTCTCGGCCCCAATAACCATGGTCTTGCCGCTGAGAGCCACGGCCGATCCAAACTGGTCGTGCTCGTCTACCTCTCCTGACGGCTGCAATATCTGTTCGCTTTGCTGAATTCTCGCCCCCTGTGCCTGCGCGTAGGCTGGGCTTACGGCAACTGTACCAGCAAAAAAAACCATCGCCGCACCGATTCCCAGCAATGAACTGCCGCTCGAAAGTTTTTCACGAATTGTTCTATTGCTATTGACTCGTTCCATTTTCCCCTCCGAAACGTTCCTGTTTGGGTTTTGGATCTGATTTTATCTTGTAGCCTGTTGCTGCCCTTTGGGTCTGTTTCTACTAGAATCAGGGCTCCTGCCCGTGAGGGTCGTCGTGTTGCAATGTGACCGCGGCTACAACCCTCCATCTATGTGTAACCGCTTAACTAGTGCCCCTCTGGCCGCCCCTCGGACACAGAATAAGGACGGCCAACGGAACAACGAATTTGACTCAGGGATTTAGGCGATAGGCATACGCCTCGCCCCCGGCGTAACCCTCTACTGCGGGACGCGCCGTGTCAGCTCCCACCACCAGCGTGTTGTTTTGAATTGCGACGGAGATGCCATACTCGCCTCCGCCGCTTATGGCGGTATCGCCTGGCGCAAGCTCGGCTACCTGCCGCCATTGGCCACTACCACCAATCTGGTAAATATAGGCCGCTCCCGCCACCGAGGTTGCCGGGGGCGTGTGAACATCGGCGCCCACGAAAACGGTCTGGCCGCTCACAGAGATGGCGCAGCCGAAATTATCGAAGTCCAACCCGTCGCTGGCCATGAGTTTGGCCTTCTGGGTCCACTTCCCTTCATCGCTGGAGAATACATACGCAGCTCCGGATTGAGCGGTTGCTCCCGGTTGCGTGTTGGCACCGACGGCAAGCGTATTGCCCCTCAGGCTCACGCTGAATCCGAAGCTCCCTCCCGCGGTAGCATCGGCGGCAGCCACAGTCACCGGCGCCGACCATTTACCGTCGTCGAACCGGAAGACATAGGCGACGCCGGCAAAAAATGCGTTTGGCGCGTCGCTGAAGCTCGAGCCCACAGCGACGGTGTTCCCATCGATAGCCAGGCTACTTGGAATAAAATTGAAATCATCCGGCACCAGGAGCTGCGTCGAGAATGTCCAAACTCCATTGACCCGCTTAAACACATCGACGGCCCCTGGAATTGAGGTGAAGTTACCGTCATCGGTCACGACAATTGTGTCTCCGCTGATTCCGATACCACCTCCACCTTGTCCGGCTCCAAAAAAGTCGAAGACGGACGGACTCGGGGAACGCAACTCTGCTTGCTGGCTCCAAACGCCATTCACTCGTTGAAACACATAGACAGCTCCAGTGGTGCCTTGTCCACTATGGTTGTGCTGGGGCGCTCCGACGATGACCGTATTGCCGTCCGCACTGATTGCAACGCTTTGCGCGTATGCGTCGTTCTGGAACTTGCCGTCCGGCAGCGGTACACCCTTCCCATCGTTGGCAAAAAGGCTCGCAGTGCGCACCCAATTGCCATTGATTTTGTCAAAGACAAAGGCGGCGCCGGCGCCGACTTGGGCTCCGTCCGCGTTTTCGGCCCCGACGACCATGGTGTTGCCACTGTTGCCGATGGCCGCAGCGCTTCCCACCGAGTCGTGCTCATCCGCATCACTGACTGGCACCAAGCTGACTTCGCTTTGTTGAATCCTGGTTGCCTGCGCATGCGCCGGACGCACGGCAGCCGTGCTAACAAAAAAAACTATCGCCGCAGCGATTCCCAGTGATGCAATGCCACTCGAAAGCTGTCCCTGGACTGTTCTCTTGCTATCGACTCGTTCCATTTTCCCCTCCGAATCTCTGACGTTTTGATCTAACTTCTTTGCCCCAGCTCCCGCTACCTGAGTCTGTTGCACGGCCAACTAACTCCATTGAAGTTAGTCCCCAGCTTCGCCGTGCAACAGCTCTCGGTAGCGGTACAAAATTGTGAGCGGTCACTTGCTACGGAATTAGCGGCAGTGAGCCCGCGGAGAAGTACCAAGTGCGTCCGCAAGAAATGTCGTTATGGAGTTTGCTTAAGAAGAACGCCGCTGATCGGCGTCCCCAGGTTAGTGGTCCACGGCTGCTCCGCAACCAGCATGTCCACGCGAAGCATGAAAAAGTCGGCGGAGAAGAGCACTACTCCTTGTGAGTCCGTAAGGGCTAGATGAGCCTGCGCATTGCCAATCGGCTGCGGCACATTTGGCGGCCCAAGCGTCCACGTTCCAGAATCGGTCGTGAGTCCCCCGCCAGTCGTGGAAGTAATGGTTGCCGTAAAGGTCCCGTCGGCATTGAACGTCGGAACAAGACTCAAAGTATTGAAGCCCATAAACCATGGACCCCTTAGCACGTTGAAAATCGCCTGGAAGTTCGTGCCGCCAATCCCGTTGCCTCCGGTCAGGCTGGCCAGCGATACCGAGGGAATCGTCCACAACTTGCCGGCTCCAACTGCTGTCGCATTGCTTGCATCGTCGCCAATCCAGAGATTGCCACCCGCGTCCGTCATCAGCAGATTGGTCTTGCCCGAGACAAACGAAAAGTTCGACGCGTTAGCGCCGTTGCGATCGGCACCGCCTTGTGAAACCAGCGTAAAGAGCTGAGTCGCTGGCGTATAACGCCACACTTGGCTGCTGCCAGGAATCTGCGCGCTGCCGGCCACGGAGAAATAGAGCGTTCCCGCGCCGTCGGATGTCAGGCCCGTGTGCACTGCTCCGGAAAACCCATCGGGAAGTACGGTCGCGTTGCAACCGCCGGTGCACGTTGTACTGCTGGCATTGTGAATCACGGAGAGAGCATCAACTGACGCGATATACAGATCGTTGTCTACGAATGCGAATGCGCGCGCTGGGTGCCCCTGCGGAGTGTTGCCGACGCTCTGCGCGACTTGCGTTGTGCCGACTCCAGGATTCAAGATGCGCTTGACGTTGCCATTCTTGAGGAACCCCACGTACAAGCTGCCGTCTGGTCCAATCGCCAAAGCAGTCGGTTGATTGCCGTCCAAGCCAGCCGTGGTCGCGATGTACGTGGATGGTCCCACCAGTCTTCCCGTAGTAGGGTCGAGCACCGTTCGTAGAACGCCGCGTGCGGTCGAAGGCGTGGCCGCCGTGTCGACCACCGCTTGCGTGATGTAGACCGTACCGTCACTCTGCAATGCTGCTTGTCCACACGTCACCGGCACTGTCGTCGGCGAGATCGGCAATTTTGTGCCGCCGGAAGTTCCGATCGCCAAAATCGGGTCCAGAACGTTCTGCTCGATCGGTATGATCGGTTGAAACCCTTTCGACGCGTCGCACGCCCAGCCTTGTATACCAACCACAACTCCACCCGCCGGAGCTGTCGGTGCCGCCCCGCCCACCAACCCGTTGGGCAGTATCGCTGCCGAACTGCGCAGCTCGGCACTCAAACCAGTGTTCTGCGCTTTAGTGCCGCTACCAGTAAGTGCGATGGCCACCGCGAGAATCGCGGCAGTGCGAATCTGCAACTTCATAAATGATTTCTCCTTCAATCGTGGCTTCAGAATTCCCGGGGCTGAGGGCGAATGGCCTGGGAACGACGCAATTTGTTACGTCAGTCTCTAAGACGAGACCGCGAACTGGACGGAACAGGTTTTTTGATGAAAGCTACGCGGTGCCGCAGATTATTTGAGGAAGGATAGAACCCTGATATGACCTGCCCGCGGTGTATTACCGATGCCTTCGGAACTCGCCTCCATGGAACAAGCCCCCAAAATTGCAAAGGGGGCGTCGTGAAATCCGAGCGCTTTTTGTTTTATCTTGAAAACTATGCCGCGCAACATTGCGGGACGTAAGGATGAACCATCTTCAAAAATCGAAGAGTGCCACGAAGCCTTGATCTTCCTCTTTTTCCTTCACCACTGGTTGCTCAGTGGCGCTCCGAAACTTGAGATGCCAGCAGTTTTTCGTTCTCCGCGAAGTTCATTTCGGCTAGTGGTTTGGTGATTTCGATCTGCGAGTAAATGGTTCCGCGTTTCTCGAACAACTCCGCGCGGTCCGGCCACCGCACAATCAAGGCACAGTAAGCTCCGAGAGCGTCGTACCACAAGCGGTGATCCGTAAGAACCTGTGCACGCGCCAATCCAGCGTGCCAATCGTCGCCTTTGGGAATGGCCGCGATCGCTTTCTCGATTTCTTGCCGCTCCGCGTTGGAAACAACGGTGAATTCGACAGGGTCGGAGGGATCGCCGCCCAGCAAACCGGCCGATGCCACCGTCCAGGAATAGATTTTTCCCGGTTGAAGCTCCGGTGCGGCGGGAGGGTAGACGAAATTCGTCCCATGGACTCTTGTCCTAAAGATTTGGGAATCCTGGTCATCAGTAATCACGAAGGTGAAGTCGCTCGCGCCGGACGGATTGCTCCATGAGAAAAAAGCGCCGGGCCCATAGAATTTCCCAAGTCTTGGAGCCAGAGCATCGGGTGCCGCTCCCCCGCGAGTGGCTCCGACAACCGTCTGGGAATTCGAGGCATTGCCAGACTTCAGGAGCTCGAAACCTGAAAGGTCGGCAACCAGTTTCTTGCGGACGACTTTATTTTTCAACGAGTCCGCTTTTGCCGCTGGCACAGATACATCCTGCTTTGGCTTGTCCGGAACGGACTGCCCCAAAACAGCTGGAGCCACCCCGAAAACAAGCATCGTCGCAACGAAAACACCGCAATAGCGGTATGCGGCGCCGCCGCGCTCTCTGGAACCGAACAAATCAAACCGGGATTGCATCTGCATTTACCTCCGTTAAGATTTCGCGTTTTGTTCCCATCGGATTGCTTTCAAATGAGAGCCCAAAAACCGGGAGCTGGCCCTGAAAACCGCGTACTTCCGTCTCACCCAGGGCGACGGTCGCAAAGCGGTCCCGCACACATTCGTAGGTCGCGGAACTCATGACGATATCGGTTCCAAACTTCTTGGTGAGAGCCTCGAGGCGCGAGGCCATGTTGACGGTCTCACCGATCACCGAGTATTCCAGGCGCTTCGGAGAGCCAACATTTCCGACGGTGAGCGGCCCGGTAAAAAGACCAATGCCAATCTTCAAGAGAGGCTGCTGCGGCGGGGCGTTGACATTCATTTCCGCGACATGCGAGAGCATGTCGATCGCAGTTTGCACGGCGGCGCAGGAGTCTTCCGTGGTGCCATGGCTGATAGGCGCGCCGAATACGACCATGATGCCGTCCCCGATGAATTTGTTGAGAAAGCCCCCATTTTGACTAATGATTTCATCCATATCCGTCAGATAGCGATTCAGCCAGGAGAGCACTTCCGAGGAGGGTTTGCCCGCCGTAAGCGCGGTGAAGTTGCGAATGTCGGAGAATAGAACGGTGGCAACCCGCTCTTCGCCGGCCAGCACAATCTCGTCGCGCCTGCTCCAGATTTCAGCAGCCACTTCCGGGGAGACGTAGCGTTCGAACATTGTCATCAATTGGCGACGCTCGGCTTCCACGAAGCCTTTCATCCGGCGTTCTTCCCAGAAGCGGTATCCCCACCCTACGGAGACCGCCAGGAACAACGCCACTTCAATCGAGACGAATCTGATCCACAGCTGGTGAGTGAAAAGAAATTGCGCCAGAAAGTACACGCCGAGAAGCCCTGCGAACAAGAACCCGATCCCGAAAAGGGGCCGTACGTTGAGGACTAAGAAAATCGCGGACAGGCAGAGCAGAAAGTTGAGAAGCCAGAGAGGTTGCGAACCGAGCGTTCGAACGGAGTTTCCCTCGAGCACGCTTGCGATGGCCGCAGCATGGATTTCCGTCCCCGACAGCAAGGGCCGGTCTCCAGATAGCCGCCGAAAATGGGACGCCGGCGTCTCGTACAAGTCCTTCCCGAAAGTGCTGCTTTGCCCCACCAAAACCATCTTTCCAGCGAATTGCGACACGTTGAAGTTCCGGTCGAGAAGGTCGATTACTGATACTCGGCGCGCGGGGATAGACGGATGGAAGCGTATCAATGCGGAATCGGGATCGGTTCCGGACAGGAAGACTCTTTTGTCACCGAACATCACGAACGATTTGGTTCCGGGCCGAAGATGCCGGTTGGAATACAAGTCCGCGAGGGCCACTGGAAAGGACAAGCCTTTGTAGTCCTTGCTCACCGCGTCGAAGAACATTCGCCGAATCAAGCCATCGTCATCTCTGGGAAGATCTCCAAAGGCCACACCCGCGGCAGCGCTGCGAAAGATGGGAAGAGGAGCGCTCGGAGGAATGTGACCGAAGCCGTATTCTTCCACCAACACTACGTTTCCCGCGTGATCGATGGCGCCGGCCAGTTGATGATCCTGTGCATCGCCGCGTGGTTCATCCAGGAGCACATCGAGACCGATGACCGATGGATCACCCGCTGAAATCTTGGCCACCACGCGTGAGAGCAAGTCTCGCGGAATGGGGAATGCGTTGTAAGTGCGAACGGCGGCCTCGTCGAAATCCACTACCACAGCGTTCTCGTAGGGCTTTGTTAGGCCCTGGCGCGCGGTAAGCAAGTCGTATCCTTGCAGCTCGACGGAGGAAAACCATGTCGTGCGGGCTACGCCAGCAGTTAGCGCGCAAACTGCGCCCGCGAGGATGAGACTTGCGATGAGTGGGCGGACCGGTTGCTTCTCATTTCGCTTCCCGGTTTTGTTTGCCTTGCCGTTCATCCCCCGTCCTTTGCCTCTGGAACCCTTTCCGGACCCTTAGTGTCCGGTTAGGACAAAAGCGCCCCAGTAGGATGGATCGTCCTTGCCATAGCGCTGCAAGACGATGCGTCGCTCCGCGAGTTGCGCCTGCCGCAGCGCTTCGGCCTTGTCCATTCCCGACAGCCAGTTTCTGTAAAATCGCGTCATGAGTTCCTGGGTTTCGCGGTCAGGCACCGCCCACATGGTCATCAGCACAGACTCCGCTCCCGCCTCTTCCAGCGCCCGCTTCAACCCGAACACCCCTTCCCCGTTTTGCACCTCGCCCAATCCGGTATCGCACGCGCTCAACACCACCAACTCCGTCCCTTGCAAATCCAGAGTGCTCGCCTCATACGCCGTCAAAACGCCGTTATCCAGCCCCGCCGAAATCGCTTCGCCCTTCAACATTCGATCCGCCCCCGCCAAAAACAATCCCGAACGAAGCATCGGGTCTCCCCCGCCCGCAATCGTTCCTTCCGCTCCGCTCGTCGGCTCCTTCATCCCATCGGCCTCAAAATACCCGTGTGTGGCGATGTGCAGCACCCGCGGATGATGCACTTTCAGCAGCACTTCCTTTAGCGCCCGCTCTCCCAGGTAGGCGGGCTGGTGGTCCCAGCCCCTTTTCCGGAGAATTTCCCGTATCGCTTCTACCTCTTGCTGCGTCCCAGGCAGAGGACACAACACCTGTCCCTCGGAACGTCCCGGGCACGCGCCGCGTTCGAGGCCCCGCACGACGTTCGCGCCGAATGGCGTCACTTCGGTCATCAATGCTTGGTCGGACACCTCGCGCACGCGGACCTCTTTCACCAATTGTCGTTCGCGCTCGACACGCAAACTGAACGCCGGATTCCCGATTAGTACAGCCGATTTCGCCGGCGACGCCTTCTTCTCCCGCAAAATATCCCTGGTGCTTGAAACCATTCGCAACTCGTATCTCTCCAGCAGCAACTTCCCGGCATCATCAGCCACCACGCCGAGCGCCACCTGGTTCAATATCCCGTCCGGCGAAACGTAGATGCGTCGCCGCCCACCCAGTGCTGGCTCCAGTGGCTTCCAGTATGTTTCGTAAAATCCCGGGCGGTCCTTCAGCCCCGTGCGCCGTTCCAGTCCCACGCGCTTTCGGTAATCGTTCAGCGGTCCCGCTTCTTGCGCGATTTCCTGATCCAATGACACCAGCGTCGGCCCTTCCTTGCTCGCCGCCGTCAGAACAAGCGCTACGTAGCGGTATTTCTTCGTCCATTTCTTCCCGTCGTTGAACGGAAATTTCAGGAACTCGACCGCCGCTTCGCCATCTTTCAGCGATTCCCTCACGTCCCGCCAGCCCGCCCGCGACAGCTTCTTGTCTTTCGCCAGCGCCCCCGATCGTTGCACCAGCTCCTTTTCTAGATCGGCCGATTCCGTTTCCAGCTGCTCCACTGTTTTCCGCCACTCTTCGCGGTTCACCGGTTGCCGCGTCAGCAGCGCTGCCAGTTGGGTTTTCTTCGCGCTCAACTTGTCCAGCAGCGCCAGCGACTCCCGGTCGCCGCTCGCCGCGATTTTCGTGCGCATCGCCGCCACGCTGGCCGCCACAAATCCCTTCTGCCACAACGCCACGTCATACATCTTTCCAACCAACTCAGGCCGCTTCTCGCCGTAGGTCAGACAAAAGCTGTAGTACAACGAGAACGTGCTCTTCTCCTTGCTCAAAAATGCCAGGCGGTCTTTCTCGCTCATATACCGGAAGTGATACTCGAATTGCCGGGAAAGATTTTCCAGAGTACGGTCGAAGAATGGCAGCGCGGCAGTGGCGTCTCCCTGCATGTAATACATGGTGGCCAAATTACTCAGCCGGACGCCAACATTCGGATGCGCCGGGCCAAAATTCTTTTCATCAATGGCCAGCGCACGACGCAGCAGAGGCTCGCCTTCTGAATATTTCCCCTCGTTGTCGTACAACACACCCAGATTCCCCAGCGCGATGGCCACTTCCGGATGCTCCGGCCCCAGCTTCTTTTCGCCGATGGCCAGCGACCGCTTCATCAACGGCTCGGCCTCTGCGTACTTCTCCTGGTCCAGGTACAGCACCGCCAAATTATTCAGCGGCCACGCCAGCGACGGATGCTCCATCCCCAGCGCTTTCTCATCGATGGCCAGCGCGCGTTTCAGAAGCGGCTCGGCTTCCGCATATTTTCTTTGCTGGGAATAGATATGTGCCTGATTGTTTAGCGCGGTGGCCAGTTCCGGGTGATCTGGTCCGGCCTTTTCCCAGATCGTCACCGATCGTTTGATGGCTGCTTCGGCTTCCGGATATTTTCCCTGCTCCACATAAATGCTGGCCAGATTCGTTGCGAACACCGCTACGCCAGTGCTGTCCGGTCCCATGGTCTTTTCTTCGAGGCGTATCGCGCGCTTCACCAGCGGTTCCGCCTCTGCATATCTGCCTTCGGTGCTGTAGAGTTCCGCCAGATTGCTGAGCCGTATGCCCAGGTCCGTGTGGTCCGGCCCGAGAACTTTTTCATCAATCGCCAACGCCCGCTCAGCCAAACGCGCGGAGTCCGCCAGCTTTCCTTCCAGGTTGTAAAGCTCCCCCAGATTCGCCAGAATCCTGGCGACGTCGCGGTGCTCGGGCCCGAGCAGGTTTTCTTCAATCGCCAAAACCCGCTCCAGCAACGGTGCGGCCGGGGCGTATCTGCCTTGCTGGGCGTACAGCAGCGCCAGATCGTTTTGCGTCTCCACCGCTTCCGGTTGATCCAGCCCGCGCAACCTCTCAAAAATCCCCATGGCGCGCTTGTAGAGCGGCTCCGCCAGCGCATACTTTCCGTCTTGCCTGTAAACTTCCGCCAGACTGGTCAGGTAGGTAGCCACCTCCGGATGTTCGGCACCCAGAGCTTTTTCCGCGATGGCCAGCGTTCGTTTGTGCAACTCTTCCGCTTCCGCAAATTTATCCTGCGCGGCACACAAATTCCCCAAACTG
>Ga0207107_1203_pt1 | contig 12836 bp, 12 predicted proteins | sample Alteio_BWMinHeat_75_FD_153555 | JGI IMG/M metagenome (GOLD analysis project Ga0207107, IMG submission 153555) | Enriched cells from forest soil in Barre Woods Harvard Forest LTER site, Petersham, Massachusetts, United States -... | ecosystem: Environmental > Terrestrial > Soil > Temperate forest >... | reverse complement strand
GCGGGTGCGGTGGTGGGTTTGGCGGTTTTGGCGGGGGATCATTCGGTGGCGGCGGTGCGAGCGGCAGTTGGTGATGGTTCGTCGGCATTTGAGGAAAGACTACGCATGGAAGAAAAACTAAAAGAACTGATCGAGCGCTTGGAGACGGCGGCGGTGAGCAATCTGAAAACCGTCGTGTTGTATGGCTCAGCCGTAACCCCTGAATTTGTCGCCCAGCACTCGGATCTCAACGTTCTCTGCTTGGTCGAACGCGCCGGCGCCCCGGAGCTTGAGGCGCTGCATGGAGTCGCCGATTGGTGGATGCGCGCGGGCAATCCCGCGCCACTGGTGTTTACCCTGGATGAGCTTCATCGTTCGGCGGATGTTTTCGCGATCGAGTTGCTCGACATGAAAATGCACCACCGGATTCTTCTGGGGGAAGATTTTCTCGCTGCCTTCGAAGTCCCGATGGCATTCCATCGTCTTCAACTGGAGCGTGAATTGAGAACCGTGTGGCTGCGCCTGCGCCAGACGATTCTTGCCGCGCCGCAAAAGCGAAAAGATCACCTGGGCATCATGCTTGCTTCCGTCTCGACATTTTGTGCGCTATTTCGCCACGCGCTCTTTGCGCTTGGCCAGCCGATGCCGGAAACCAAGCGTCAGGCGGTGGATGCGCTTGCGTCGCTCACCGGTGCGGATCCCTCAGCCTTCCATGCCATCCTCGAATTGCGGGAAGGGAAGCGCAAAGAGAGCCAGATGGACGTCGAGGCGACGTTGCACACGTACCATGAGTTTGTCGAAATCGTAACCAACGAAGTAGACCGGCGCTTGGAGGCACATTGATGTCGCGCAGGTTGTAGATTTTTTATTCGCTATAGTTTGGGTCGTTATATTTTGACTCGGAGGTTCTTCATGAAAGTATTGGCTGCGATCCTCGCTGTCGCTCTGATCCTTGCGCTGATTGTCGGTGGCATGTACGTCGGGCGCCGCAACGAAATGGTTCGCCTGAACGAGCAGGTGAAATCGAATTGGGCGCAGGTGGACGTAGTCCTGCAGCGCCGTTCCGACCTCATCCCCAATCTTGTTGAAACCGTGAAAGGCTTCGCGGCGCAGGAGCAGACTGTGTTCCACGACATCGCCCAGGCCCGCGCCGCCTTGCTGGGTGCTCACTCGCCGGAAGAGAAGATCGCCGCCAACCGCCAGCTCGATGGCGCCCTGGGCCGCTTGCTTCTGGTGGTCGAAAATTATCCCCAGCTGAAGTCCAATGAAAATTTCCTGCGCCTTCAGGACGAGCTTGCCGGAACGGAAAATCGCATCGCCATCGAGCGCAAACGCTACAACGATTCCGTGCAGGCCTACAACACCTACATCGCCCTATTCCCGAACAATATTTTTGCGAAGTGGGCAGGATTCCAGCGCAACAATGCGTACTTTGAGGCTTCGCCAGCGTCGCGCGAGGCGCCAAAAGTTCAGTTCCCGGCTCCCAATCGTTAGAATTATTTATGCTGCATTCCGTGCGGTGCAGTGTTCAGTCTGGTGAGATTTACTTGGGGGGCTTAGTGGGAGGGCGCACTCCGGTGGGTCGCTTGCGGTCGGCGGAATCCCAATCCGGCGGGGGAAACGCGATGCGCCAAAACAGCGGCGACGGTTCTGCGAATTCCGCGCCGACTTCAGCCTTGTTGCCTTCTTTCAATCCGATAAAAGTTACCGTGGAAGGCAATTCTTCCGCGGTCTTGGGGTTCACGATGGCAATTTCTTGGCCACGCACAACGGGGTGACCCAGCCGCACCAGGCAGCCGTTCGCGCTCACCGATACCGTGGTCGTTTCCTCTTCGAAGGCCTTGTTGCCGCTTCCGCCGCGCACCAGTACCGGCATGGCGATCATTACGCGCTGTGTGCGTCGGCGTTCTGCTGCACTCTCATTTGCGGTGCCTGGGACTGAAGCCTTTATCTCAGCCATTCGGGTCTCCCGCTGCTCACCTGGTTGTACTCCCTCACATAGAATAACATCTCACCCCGGGGTGCGGTTGGCCCGGTCACCCGGCCTGCCACCCATTTGTTACTCCCCGATGAAACCTTGGCCGCCTGTCTTGACCCTCACCCCTGGCCGCGCTACGCTAATCTTACGATTTCAGAATTCCGCTCGCACCTGCAGCGGGGAGGATTGCAACCGCCAAACTTGATGAAACAGACCGTCCGCATGCTCGGGGGCATCAATGAATTATTCGGCACTCTCGACGAAAACTTGAAGCTTTTCGAGTCCGCCTTGCAAGTCACCACGCAGTTGAAGGACCGCGACCTGGAAATCGAAGGCGCTCCTGAACAGGTCGAGCGTGCCGCCCGCATTCTGAGCGACTACAACGCCCGCCTCCGCGAAGGCCGCGTTCCCGACAGCCATGAAGTGAAGGCCTTGCTCCGAATCGCCACCGCCGCTCCGGCTCCTGTCACGGAGCTCCGCGGGGCCTTCTCGCCCACTCGCTCGCGCTCCTTCGGAAAGAAAAGCGTCACAGCTAAGAGCGAAAATCAGCGACGGTACATCGAAGCCCTGGAAACCCACGACATGGTTTTTGCCATCGGCCCCGGCGGGACAGGAAAGACCTACCTCGCCGTCGCCATGGCCGTTTCGGCCCTGCTTTCGAAGCAGGTGAACCGCATCATCCTGGCCCGCCCAGCGGTCGAGGCAGGCGAGCGTCTGGGCTTCCTTCCCGGCACACTCCAGGAAAAGGTGGACCCGTACATGCGCCCGCTCTATGACGCGCTGCACGACCTTCTCGAAGCAGACAAACTCGAGAGCTTCTTGGAAAAGGACATCGTCGAAGTCGCGCCGCTGGCCTTCATGCGCGGCCGTACGCTCAACGATTCTTTCGTCATCCTGGACGAAGCCCAAAACACCACAAGCGAACAGATGAAGATGTTTCTCACTCGCCTGGGCTTCAATTCCAAAGCGGTCATCACCGGCGACATCACGCAAATTGACCTGCCGAATGAGCGCCGCTCCGGCCTGGTCGAAGCCATCGAAGTGGTCGGCAATATCGAGGGCATCTCGTTCATCTATTTCGATGAACGCGACGTTGTGCGTCACAGCCTGGTCCAGCGAATTATCAAGGCATACGACGGGCGCACCGCCGGTAAGCCCAGCGGCACGAACCGCGCGTCCAGCCCGGACCGCGCGGGCAGCTCCGGCGACAAGAATCGCCGCGACTAACTCCATCCCAATGATCCTCAATCGCCAGCGTAGCGTTCGTGTTTCTGTTCGAGAACTCGACAAATTTCTCGAGCGCGCCATTCGCCGCCTCCGCCTCCCCGCCGGCGCGCTCATCGTCTGCCTGGTTGACAATGCCCAGATGGCCCGCTGGAATCGCTCCTACCGTGGCAAAAAAGGCCCCACCGATGTATTGTCCTTTCCAACCAATGGAATGCGGCGCAACGGTCCGGGCATCGCGACGCGGCATCTGCCGAAACCGGTTCCTGCCGATCGAGCCGGTTCTTATCTCGGCGATATTGCCATCGCGCCGGCCGTCGCACGGCGCAACGCCCGCCGCTTCGGCCGCACCTTCAGCGAAGAAATGCGGATTCTCGTTCTGCACGGAATTCTCCATCTAATGGGTTACGATCACGAATCCGACGACGGCCAGATGGACCGCCGCGAACAACGCCTCCGCCGCCAGTGCGGACTCGCCTGACCCATGCCCATTCTCCTCTACACCATCGGTGTTCTCGGGCTCACAGCGGGACTGGTCGTGTTCTCCTATCTCGACCGAGTGTACCGGGAGCTGGGCCGCGTCTATGCCGGGCGCATCCACGACCATCTAGAAATATTTGAACTCGAGATTGAGCCGCGCTTCAAGATGGAGCGGCGACGTGCAGCCCTGGCTTTCGGCTTGCTCAGTCGGTTCTGGCTGGTTCTCGTCGCCGCGGTCACCACTCGCGGCTTACTCTTCTTCGTGCCCGGCACCTGGGAAGCAGCCGTCGAAATGATCTTTTTTCTGTCCGCGGAAGTTGTGGTAGCCATGCAATTCCTGCCCTCAGTGCTATTGGCGCGCGCGTCGGGGAATTGGATCGCGCCCGTAGTACCGGTGGTGCGCGCATTTTTGATTGTCATCTGGCCGGTGCAGGCCGTCCTCGAGCTGCTCGTCTCCGTGCTGCACCTTTCCGAAGACGAAGCCGCCGCCCCAGCCGTCGAGCAGCAGCAGGCCATCGAAGCTTTGGTGGACGCCGCCACAGAAGAGGGAATCATCGAACGCGATGATGCGCGCCTGATCGAGCAGGTAGTGGAGTTCGGCGATAAGCGCGTGCGAGACGTGATGACGCCGCGGCCCGATGTCGTCGCCATTCGCGCTGGCGCCACGCTCGAGGAATTTCGCGATCTGGTCGTCGAAACAAAGTTCTCGCGCCTGCCGGTGTTCGAGAAATCGCTGGACGACATCGTCGGCATCGTGATGTCGCGCGACATGCTGGAAGTTCCCGACAGCGAAGCCGGCCATCGCACCGTGCGCGAGCTGATGCGGCCAGCGCTCTTTATTCCCGAGACGAAATTCGGCTCTGAGCTGCTGAAAGAAATGCAGCGCAAGAATCAGCAGATGGCCATTGTGATCGACGAGTACGGCCTAATGGCAGGAATCGTCACTGTCGAAGATCTTGTAGAAGAAATCGTGGGAGAAATTGGAGAAGAAGATCGCCGGCCCGCGCCCGATGTAATTCGGGAGTCGGGCGGCAGCCTGGTGATGCGCGGCAGCGTCCCGGTGGAAAAGGTTGGCGACCTGTTCGGCATCCAGCTCGCCGCGTCACCGGAACACTCCGGCGCTACCACGCTCGCAGGCCTGCTCAATAGCGTCGCCGGCCACGTCCCGCGCACCGGTGAAGTGATGGAAACCGAGGGCCTGCGCTTCGAAGTCCTCGAAGCCAACCAGCGCAAGGTGCTGCGCGTCCGCGCCCGCCGCCTGGCGGCCTCTACCGCTCGCACTGTCTGAATCTGTTGGTTCCTGCCGCCGTCAGCTCTTGCCTGCCACCTTCGCGAAAAATACAGCCGCGCGGCGGTCAATCTCCTCCGGTGTCAAATCTTCCACGTGGGTCGCGATGCCCCACGAATGGCCCCAAGGATCTATGACGTTGCCGAACCGGTCGCCCCAGAATTGATTATCGAGTGGCATTGTGATCTTCGAGCCTGCCTCGACGGCGCGGTTGAATATTGTGTCGGCGTCTTCCACGTACAGGAACAGAGAAATTTTCTGCGGCCCGGGTGCACCGGCTGTCTGGGGGCCGAGTTCGTCGTTCACGAAGATGATCGAGTCGCCGATAGTTAATTCCGCATGCGTAATCTTGGCGCCATCGGGTGTTGCCTTACGCATCCGTTCTTGAGCGCCGAAGATCTTCTTATAGAATTCGATGGCGCGTGCTGCGTCCTTGCAAGTCAGTGCCGGGGTAATCGAGTGAAACCCCGTGGGAATTGCTTTTACAGAACTCATGGATGACCTCCTTCGAGTAACAGTCTACCTTGCGACGTGGTTCGCAGATGACGGGCTCATCCGCAGCGAGCGGGGGCTCTCGCACGTCACGGGACCACCAGTTTATAGACGCTGAAATGGATGTCAAGTGAGCGCGGTTGTTCTGTATGGTCTTGTCGCCTCCACTTCGATTTTCCGCAAGCCGTCTTCACTCAACTGCAATTCCCCGCAACACCTTCCATCGGCGTACAATTGACCTCGCATGCCATTCAAGTCCGGATTCGTCGCCATCGTCGGCCGCCCCAACGCGGGCAAGTCCACCCTCGTCAACACGCTCGTCGGGCGCAAAGTCTCCATTGTTACGCCCAAGCCGCAGACCACGCGCAACCGCATTCAAGGCATCCTGAATCGCGATGATGCGCAAGTGGTCCTGGTGGACACACCCGGCATTCACAAGCCTGCCAACGTCCTCAGCCGCCAGATGATGGACGAACTCCAGCACGCGCTCGAAGGCATCGACGTGCTTGCCCTCATCGCCGACGCCTCGGTTGATTTCGGCGCGGGCGACCGATTCGCCATCCAATGGGTGCAACGATTCCACGGCCCGGTTTTTCTGCTCTTGAATAAAGTGGATCGCATCCCGAAGACGCGTCTGCTCCCGCTGATCGAACGCTATAACCGCGAGTTCGATTTTGCGGAAACTTTTCCTATCTCCGCGCTCACCGGCCTCGGCTGCTTCGACCTCGTCAACGGCTGGCTCAAGCGCCTGCCCGAACATCCGCCTTACTTCGAGCTCGATCAATTCACGGACCAGCCCGAGCGTTTCCTGGCCGCCGAGATCATCCGTGAGAAAGCGATTATTGCTACGCGCGAGGAAGTCCCGCACTCAATCGCCGTGCTGATCGACAATTTCGACGAGGGGGGAAAGCTGCTGCGCATCCGCGCCACAGTGTATGTGGAGCGCGAAGGGCAGAAGGGAATTCTTATCGGCAAGGGCGGCGCCACCATGAAGAAGATCGGCACGCAGGCGCGCCTGGAGCTTGAATCCATCCTCGGCGCCCACATTTTCCTGGAACTATTTGTGAAGGTGCAGCCCGGCTGGCGTCAGAATTCATCCATCGTTCGCCAACTCGATTGGCACCGCCAGCTCGAGCAGTTGGCCAGCTATCAGGAATAATCTCAGGAAAATGTTCCCCGGCGAAAAACGAATCGCAGAAGCGTTGCGGGAGTGATTTTCTGCGAATACGGGGGCATATTTGTTGCTGTAACTGCGGCATGGTTCACGCATCAAAATGCAGGGTATTTTGAAGGCGCCGCGCGCGCGTCAACGTCGGAAGAGCTATTCGGCGCGCGAGGGAGCAATTCCCAGCGATCGCATCTTGCGGTACAGATGGCTGCGCTCGAGCCCGAGAGCCTGCGCCGCCTTGGTCATGTTCCAGCGATTTTCTTCCAGCTTTCGCAGCACGAATTCCCGCTCGTAGGCAGACCGCGCCTCCTGCAAACTGTCATACGGCTTCTGCGGACTCTTCGAGGCGCCGCGGAAAAGCTCGGGCGGAAGGTGGTGCGGTTCGATCCTCGGCGATGGGCATATGATCACCAGCCGCTCGACCAGATTTTTCAACTCGCGCACGTTCCCCGGCCAGGGGTAGGCCAGCAACACTTCCAGTGCCGTTGCCGAAAACTCCTTCGGCTTCTTTCCATAAGCTTTGCAGAAGTCGGCAAGAAAATACGCCGCTAAAATGGGAATATCCTCGGTGCGCTCGCGCAGCGCCGGAACGTAGAAGGGAATCACGTTCAACCGGTAGAACAGATCTTCCCGGAATGCGTTGCGCCCGATTTCTTCTTCGAGCTTTTTGTTCGTCGCTGCAATCACGCGCACATCCACCGTCACCGGTTGGTTCGACCCCAGCGGCTCCACGCGCTGCTCTTCCAGCACACGAAGCACCTTCGATTGCGTCTTCAAACTCATGTCGCCCACTTCATCGACAAACAGTGTTCCGGTGTCGGCCTTCTGAAATTTCCCCACTTTATCTTCGCCTGCACCGGTGAAGCTTCCCTTGCGGTGCCCAAATAATTCCGATTCGATCAGTTCCTCGGGGATCGCCGCGCAATTCACTTCTACGAAAGGCTTCGAATTGCGCTGGCTGTGGTGATGCAGCGCCCGTGCGACCAGTTCTTTTCCCGTTCCGCTCTCGCCGTAGATCAGCACGCGCCCCGTTGTCGGCGCCGTCAGCGCAATCTGCTGCCGTAGCGCTTTCATGGGCACGCTCGTGCCCAGAATCTGGTGGCGTTCTTCAAGCTCGGCGCGCAGCCGGCGGTTTTCTTCTTCCATGCGCAAATATTCGAGGGCGTTGCGCACCACCAAAACGGTCTTTTCCAGCGACAGCGGTTTCTCCACGAAATCAAAAGCGCCGAGCTTTGTCGCGCGCACCGCGGTCTCGATATTTCCGTGGCCTGAAATCATCACCACTATCTGCCCGCCATCCTGCCCCTGAATCCGTTCGAGCGTATCGAGCCCGTCCATTTTCGGCAACCACACGTCGAGCAAAACCAGGTCCACGCCGCCGCGCTCGAGGCGGCCGAGGCACTCTTCGCCCGACGCTGCGGTCTCGACGGTGTACCCCTCATCGCGCAGCAAAGCGCTCAGCGATTCACGGATGCCGCTCTCGTCGTCCACTATGAGTATGCTTGCTGGCATTGCGGTCCCGCCGGCCTCTCGCCGGCTTCTTTCCCTCAGGCTGCTGGGCTTCCCGCCTGTGCAGGCATGGTGGTCACTTCCACTGCAGGGAATCGAATCAGGAATCGGGTGCCGATGGGCTGATTGTCTTCCACCCGGAGGGTCCCGTTGTGCTCGGCGATGATGCGGCTCGCAATGGCCAGTCCCAGTCCTGTCCCGCGCTCCTTGGTTGAGAAATGCGGAAGAAAGAGGCGTTCCTTGTCCTGCGGTGAAATTCCATGCCCGCTGTCGGAAATCTCAATTTCCACGGCGTCGCCATCCCCTTCCACGCGGGTCACCACGCGCATCTGCCTGACCGCTGATCCCTCCATCGCCTCCGCGGCGTTATCAATCAGGTTCGCCACAACTCGGCGAAGCAACTCAGGATCGGCCTTCACTGGCGGGAGGGAGCTCGCCAGCTCCTTGCGCAGCTCGATGCCGTCTAGCCGCCCGCGAAATAATTCGAGCGCGCTCGCTACGATGCTGTTTAAATCCGCAGGAGCCAGCCGCGCGGCAGGGAATCGAGCGAATTGCGAAAACTCGTCCACGAGCGATTCCAGCGTTTGCACTTCCCGCTCGATCAGCCCGGCGCATTCCGCCACGAGCTTGTCCAACTCATTTCGCTGCCCGTCAGCCTTCACGGCGGCGGTGCGATCGAGATGCCGCAGCAGGCGCTGCGCCGAAAGTTGAATGGGTGTCAGCGGATTCTTGATCTCGTGCGCGATGCGTTGCGCCACTTCTTGCCATGCGGCGGCCTTCTGGGCGCGCAGCAGGTCCGTCAGGTCGTCAATCACAACCACAAATCCGGGATTCGATCGCCGCGGGCCAAGCGAGCTGACCGTCACGGCGGCGCGCACCAGCCTCCCGGAAGTGGCGATTTCAATTTCGCGCGATGCGGCTCCCATTCGCAGCGACCGCCGCATCAAATGCAACACCGAGCGTGCAGCCTCGTCGCCCAGCAACTCTGGCAGCGTGTGGGCGGCGCGTGCGTAGTCTCCCAGAATCGTAACCATTGCCGAATTCACTCGCACCACTTCCCCCGAGGAGGTGAGCGAGACAACACCGGTGGGAATATTTTCGAGAATTGCCTCCATCAATTTCCGCCGCCGCTCGCGCTCTTCGATGGCCTGTTCCAGGCTCTTCGTGAACTCGTTGATTTGCCGCCGCCCTTCGCCCAGTTGCTCGGTCATGCGATTGAAGGAACGCACCAGCGTCCCCAATTCGTCCTGCGCCTGCACTCCGATGCGGTGATCGAAATTCCCGCGCGAGATTTCGCGCGTCGCTTCTGCCAGCGCTTGAATCGGCACGGTCACTTGTTTTGACAGGAATAGTGCCACCCAGGTGGTGGTGAACAGCAGCAGCAGTGTGATCAGCAGCAGAGCCAGGACGATTTCGCGCTTGTAAGTTCGTAGGTGCTGCTTCTGTTGCGAGTACGTTTCGATTTGCGTCTGGATTTCTGAGTAGCGCGTCAAAAAATCTTGCGGAAGCCGCCGCGCAGCGTACACAGTTCCTCCTCGCGCCAAAGGAGAACTCCCGGCAAGGTAAAAATCGCTGCCTGCTTTCCAAGGCTGCGCTCCGCCGGGCAACTCTTGCACGCGTTCGGGATAAATAGGCGCGCTCTCAACAGCGATCTTGCCGGTCTCGGCCGTTGTCCGCTTGTTGTAGGCGACGCCGGCGGTTACCACATTTTTTGAATCCACAATCCAGGATGCATCGGCCGCAAGACTGGCTCCCAGAGAATCCTGATCTAGGTTTTCGCTCTCCGCGGCTTTCGCGGCGACGGAATTGAGATAATTCACGCTTATCTTGCGCATTTCGGTTTGCAGATTCTGGCTTTGCTCGTTCGCAATTTCGAGCGGCCGCGGAAACCACGAGCCGAGGCTCCGGTTCACCAGTGCATAACTGAAGAAAAACAGGAATACGACGGGCAACAGCGAAATCCCCATCGCGCCCAGAACCATCTTTACCTTGAACCGGGAACCCATCTGCCCGCTGCGCCGCTCAGCCCATAGGCGCACCACGCTGCGCGTCAAAATCAGCGTCAAAACGAGGAGAGCTGCGGCGATGACCGTTGAGAGCGCAAAAAAGATTACGAAGGAGTTTTCCTGCTCCGGGTGCAGGGGGCTCCGTAGCGAGCCGAGCGTGAAAACAGCCGCCGCCAGCACCACCACAATCACGCCGCCAATTGCCAGCTTCCAGGACTGTTGCAGCTGCTTCACTTCACCATCTCCAGAAAACGCCCGGCCGTGAATTGGGAACGGCGCGATTCTTCGGGGAGATTTGCGCTATCGTATTCATCCAGCAGAGTTTCCTTGCACCCGGGTTGCCCATTAGGAGGTAGTGGAAGGCTACTCGCGAACGTATCGTCCACAATGGGCCCGTTCAGCGCAGATTCGATTCTTGGGGTCACGAAACACATGGAAATGCCACGATAACGGGGCTGGAATAGCAAGTCAAGGCATGTGTTGTGTGTTTGCCACACCACTGTGGTTTTGACGGGCGGAATCCTGGCGACGCTGGAAAGCGATTATTTCCGCGGGCAGCGAGTTCTTGCCAAGTTCAGCCATGCCTCCGCTCGAAATCGCGCATGAACGCGACCAGCGCTTGCACGGCTTCCAGCGTGACGGCATTGTAGAGCGAAACGCGCATCCCGCCGACGGAGCGGTGGCCAGCAACGCCGGCGATCCCTGCGGCGGCTGCTTCCTTGAGGAACTCGTTCTCAATCTCTTCGTCTCCGCCGGATACGCGGAAGACCACATTCATCTTTGATCGCGAATCGATCTCGACCGGGGAAGTGTAATAGCCAGTGGCATCCATCGCGTCATAGAGCAGTTTGGCTTTAGCATTGTTGCGCTGCTCAAGCGCTGCCACTCCTCCTTCGGCCGCAATCCATTCGACCATCAGTCCAACGATGTACACAGCGAACATCGGTGGCGTGTGGAACAGCGACCGCTCGGCAATCTCGGTACGATATTGAAGAAGCGACGGCAGATTCTTGTCTGCGCGCTCGGCCAGGTCGCGGCGGACGATTACTACCGTCACGCCAGCGGGCCCCAGATTTTTCTGCGCCCCCGCGAAAATTAATCCAAACCGCTTTATGTCGATTGGTCTTGAGGAGATGTCCGATGACATGTCCGCCACCAGCGGCACGCTGCCGGTTTCCGGGAACGCATTCCACTGTGTGCCCTCGATCGTGTTGTTCGTGCACATGTAGACGTAAGAAGCATCCGGCGAGAGATGGATCTCGTCGGCGCGCGGAACGCGCGTGAATTTGTCCGCTTCGGTGGAACCCGCCAGTCGATACGGCACGCCTTTCTTCAGCTCGGCGATGGCCTTCGCTGTCCAGAGTCCTGTATGCAGCACGTCCACGGCTTTGCCCGGCAAACAAAGATTCATCGGAACCATGCTGAACTGCAGGCTTCCGCCCCCTTGAAGAAAAATCACGGCGTACTCTTCGGGAATGGACATCACACGGCGCAATCCCGCCTCCGCCCTGGCCAGGATTCCTTCGAACTCCGGCGAGCGGTGGCTCATCTCCATCACGGACATTCCTGTGCCGCGATAATCGAGCAGTTCGTCGCGAACCCGCTCGAGCACAGGGAGCGGAAGCGCGCCTGGCCCAGCCGTGAAATTAAAGACTCGTTTTGCGTTTCTTGAGGATAGGGTGGAACCACTCACGGCGGATAATTCCTCTCTTTAATAATTGTGAATCCCGGCGCAGTTCGTATTCTGCCTCAGCCGGCAGAAGCAACGAAACGATATCCCACTCCCCGCACCGTCAACAGATGGCGCGGCTTCGACGGATCTTCCTCGATGTAGCGGCGCAGACGGACGATGAAATTATCGATCGCGCGCGTATCTGTGTCTTCACACAGCCCCCACACATCTTCGAGAATGGATTTGCGCGAGACCGTGCGCCCGCCGCTGCGGATCAGATGTCGCAGGAGCTTGGCTTCCATCAGGGTCAATTGAATCGTGTTGCGCCCCGCATGCAACTCCAGCGTTCCGAAATCGATCGTCTTCCCGTTGAAGGAGAACACCTCTTCTTCGTTCGCTGCGCTTGCCTCTGATTTATTTGGCGCCGCCTTTGCCTTCTTCTGACTCGAGCCGCCGCGCAACCATTCGGTGCGCCGCAACAATCCCTGCAGCCGCGCAAGAAAAATCGGCAGTTGGAATGGCTTCGGAAGATAATCGTCGGCCCCGGCTGCAAAGCCTTGCAGAACGTCTTCCGGGCGCCCGCGCGCAGTCAGCATCAGTACGGGAACGTAGTTTTTTGCTTTGCGCAACGCGGTTGCAACGGCGAACCCATCAATCCCCGGAAGCATTACATCCAGCACCACCGCATCGAACTGTTCTTTGTTTTCCAACAACCGCTTGAGCGCCGACTCGCCATCGGCCGCAAGCTGCGCCGTGTGTCCTTCGGCCTCGAGATTGAAGCGCAAGCCTCCGGCGAGATGAGCTTCGTCCTCTACCACCAGCACGCGGCTCATGCGCGGCTCCGGGGAAGTTCCAGCGTGACGGTGGTGCCTCGCCCTGCGCCTTCGCTCTCCGCGAACACTTTCCCGCCGTGCGCGCGCGCAATGGCGCGCACGATGAATAGACCGAGCCCCGTGCCTTTCACCTGCGGGAAAGTCCGCCGTGGCACGCGATAGAAACGCTTGAATATGCGTTTCAATTCCTCAGCGGGAATTCCGACG
>Ga0207107_1202_pt1 | contig 12855 bp, 11 predicted proteins | sample Alteio_BWMinHeat_75_FD_153555 | JGI IMG/M metagenome (GOLD analysis project Ga0207107, IMG submission 153555) | Enriched cells from forest soil in Barre Woods Harvard Forest LTER site, Petersham, Massachusetts, United States -... | ecosystem: Environmental > Terrestrial > Soil > Temperate forest >... | reverse complement strand
TGCCTTCGCGGGGCAAGATTGTTGTGGACGGCGACGAAATCACGCACATGTCCGGCAACAAACTGACCGAATGGCGGGCGCGGCACGTGGGATTCATTTTTCAAATGTACAACTTGATTCCAGTGCTTACGGCGTTTCAGAATGTGGAGTTGCCGCTGCTGCTGACCAAGCTCTCGAAGTCCGAGCGCCGCAAGCACGTTGAAACAGCGCTGGGAATAGTTGGGCTTGCGGATCGCATGAACCACTACCCGCGACAGCTTTCCGGCGGCCAGGAACAGCGCGTGGCCATCGCACGCGCTATCGTTGCCGACCCAACATTTCTTCTGTGCGACGAGCCAACCGGCGACCTGGATCGCAAAAGCGCCGACGACATCCTAAATATCCTCACCCGGCTTTCGACGGAATATGCGAAGACAATTTTGATGGTGACGCACGATCCCCTGGCAGCGGAACGCGCTCAGGCAACATTGCACCTCAATAAGGGCGTACTGGTAGAGGGCGTGGAAGCCGCTGCCGGGAGCCTGCCATGAAATTTGCGCCGCTAATTATTGCCAATCTCTTTCGAAAAAAGCTGCGGACCGCGCTCACGATCGGTTCATTCGCTGTGGCCATGTTTCTTTTTGGCATCCTTGTCGTCATCCGTGGTGCGTTCAGCCAGGGAGTGGATGTCGCGGGTGTGGACCGGCTTGACGTGATTAACAAGGTCTCGATTATTCAGCCGCTCCCCTATTCGTACCGTGACCAGATCCTTCGAATTCCTGGCGTGAAAGCCATCACGTACGACAACTGGTTTGGCGGCGTTTATCAAGACGAGAAAAACTTTTTCCCCCAATTCGCGATCGACCCCGAAAATCAACGAGTGGTGTTCCCGGAGTTTGTAATCTCCGATGCAGAATGGAAGGCATTCCTGCAAGATCGCGAAGGCGCAATCGCTGGAGCGGGAATCGCCAAGCGGTTTGGTTGGAAAGTAGGCGATCGCATACCTATTAAGGGCGCCATTTATCCCGGTAATTGGGAGTTCAATATTCGGGGGATCTACACCGGCTCGCGAGACAACGACGATCTCACCCAGTTCTGGTTTCAATACAAATACCTCGACGAGCGGCGCCAGTATGGCAAGGGCCTGGTTGGCTGGTACACAGTGAAGCTCAATAGCCCCGATGATGCCGTCCGAGTGGCCAAGGCTATAGATACAATGTTTGCGAATTCGCCCTACGAGTCCAAAACGGAAACGGAGAAGGCGCTTGCTTCCGACTTCGCAAAGCAATTCGGAAACATCGAGTTCCTGATTGTTTCCATTGGCGGCGTCGTGTTCTTTACGCTGCTGCTCGTCACCGGCAATACCATGGCGATTACGGTTCGCGAACGAATGGGCGAACTTGCAGTCCTCAAGGCCGTGGGGTTCACGGACCGCTTCGTCCTGCTCTTTGTGCTTGGCGAGTCTCTGCTGATTGCGGCGATAGGGGGATTGCTCGGGCTTGCCCTTTGCAAAGCATTCACTTTCGGAGGCGACCCGACGCACGGTTTTCTGCCGTTTTTTTATTTGCCGGTTCCGGGCATCCTTCTGGGGATCGGCCTCGCTCTGATTGTCGGGATTCTTGCAGGCATCTTGCCGGCCACCTCCGCGATGCGTATGCGCGTAGTGGACGCGTTGCGGGGGGTGTGATCCATGGCGGTTCCAATTGTTTACAATCTGCGCAGCGTCCGTGCACGGTGGGTGTCCGCAATTGTTGCGGTGCTGGGGATTGCAGGAACCGTCGGTGTTTTTATCGCCATGCTCTCGCTTGCGCGCGGCTTCCAGGCGACCATGATGTCTTCCGGCTCAGCCGACAATGCTCTAGTCCGCCGCGCGGGTGCCACGGGTGAAATCGACGGTACAGTTCCGCTGGAGCAGGTGCGCGTGATTCAGGATGCGCCGGGGGTCGCGCGCGATGGCGGCCAGCCCCTCGTCAGCCCAGAAGTCGTGGTCATCGCTGCGTTCCCCTTGATCGCGACGGGGACGGACGCAAATGTGCAGGTGCGCGGCGTGTCGGGCGAAGTGCTCAATGTTCGCAAGAACGTGCGCATGAAGGAAGGGCGCTTCTTCACACCGGGGCTGAGCGAACTAATCGTCGGGAGAAACGTGCCCGCAACTTATGCAGGGCTGAAATTGGACGACACGGTCCGATTTGGGGGCGGAAACTGGAAAGTTGTTGGCGTGTTCGATGCCGGTGGCAGCGCGTTCGATTCCGAAGTGTGGTGCGATAACCGGGTCCTCTCACAGGTTTACAAGCGGCCAGAGAGTATCTTTTCGTCAATCACGGTGCGCCTCACGTCTCCCGCAGCGCTTCGCGAACTGAAGGACTCCTTGACATCTGATCCGCGGATGCAGGTGCAAGTGGATCGTGAAATCGACTACTACGAGAAGCAGTCGCGCGGGCTCACGACGCTCATCAGGGTGCTTGGCACTCTGGTAGCGGTGATCATGGGAATCGGCGCGATCTTCGGCGCGCTGAATACGATGTACTCCGCCGTCTCCGAACGCTCGCGGGAGATTGCCACTATGCGCGCGATTGGCTTTGGCGCTGGGAGCATCGTGGTCTCGTTCATATTTGAGGCGCTATTCATCGCTCTCGTCGGCGGCGTGATTGGCTCGATCGCCATCCTTCCGCTCAACGGGCTCACCACCAGCGCGCTCAACTGGCAGACTTTCTCTCATTTGGCTTTTGCTTTTCGGGTTACGCCTCTTCTTCTCGGGATCGGGATTATTTTCGCCCTGCTGATGGGCTTGATCGGCGGGGTGCCGCCGGCGATTCGTGCCGCGCGCCGCCCGATCGCGCTTGCACTCCGAGAGCTCTAGGCTCCCCGAGGGATCAAGAGCCCCGGTAGATCTGGAACGGCGCCCAGTAGAAGGGCTTGCGATACACGGTGCCGGAATGAATCAGCGAGAGTTTGGCGTCTCGCAGTGCGGCGTCAGGTGGCGTACCTCGACTAATCTCCGAATAAAGTTGGTCCATCAATTGCGGCGTTGAATTGTCGCTCACTTCCCAGAGCGCGGCGATCACGCTGTGTGCACCGGCGCGCAGGAAAGCCCACGTGAGCCCCACCAGCCCTTCCCCCGAATAGGTTCTCTCTCCGGCACCGCGGCAGGCGGATATGGTTACGAGGTCCGCGCGAAGGGGCTCCTTGATGATGTCGCGGGCGTAAAGCTTGTAGGAGTCACCCACCTTCGTGAGCACCACGGCGGAATCGAGCGGAGTGGTGCGGCTGGCAGTGCCGTGTGCGACGAAGTGAACATAGGAAAACTGGCCCGGCTTGCTTTCGAAATATGCGGTGGGGGTGGCCTTGTCGCCCGAGAGGATGGTCTGGTTGGAAATTGAAAAATATTTTTTTATGCGCGACATCTCTACAGCTGCTTGTGGAAGGCTCGGGAACTCCGCGTTGGGTGCAAGCGTGTTGCCGATCAATAAGAGGTTTTTCGATTGAGCCGTTGATGCGGATGTAGCCGCCGCAAGGAGGACTAGAGAATTCGCCGTAGTCACTGTGACATCTTCGATCCAATAATGCGTCTGCGGAGCGGGTACGAGGAGAGCCTCAAAATTCAAACCATAGAGGCTGTTGTCGGGTAGGATGACTACGCGTGAACCCTTGGGTATCAGATCTTTCGCAGGAACTACCAGTATTTCATAAAGCCTTTTGCCGTCTGCGTTCTTTATTTCCAGCGCATCCCGCGGACCTACCAGTGCTTTGCGATACGATTGGACGAGCGGGTCTATCACTGACGCCGGCGGCAGCGCAAACGAAGAGATCTTCCCAGGCGTCACAACCCACAGGTAAGAATGATGGGGACCAAGCCAGTACGAGAGCAAGACCGAATTCATCCGCCGCGCAGTTTGCGTGGGCTGAAAACCTTTCAAGGGAAACGAGAGAGCGCTCGATTTGATTCCCAGGCCTTCTGCCATAGTGCGGGCGCGGCTCAGTTCGGCGACCTGCAAGGCTTCAGCGGAGCGCCCCCGGGAAATCAAGAAGTCAACATACTCGTCGTAGAACTCGATGGCTGCGGAGAGAAACGACAGTCGGAACTCTTCGCGCATGACAGAATCCCGGGCGTGCTCGATGGTGCGAATGGATTGCAAAAACTGACGATCGGCCGCCGCCGCCTGTCCCTCCTCCCGGAATAGCTGGCCCAATCTCGCCTGTGCTTCCCACCGCAGAGACGCATCTGCAGCCGGATCCTGAATCACTTGTTTGAACAGATTCTGAGCGGCGCCGTACTGCTGGTGAGCGGCCTCGATGCGACCGGCGGTTACCGCCGAATAAAGAGTTCCAATTTGATCGTGGGCCGCGTGCTCGAGGCCGGCCGCTTCCATGTTATATCGCTGGGCAACGTCGATTCGCCCAGCATCCAGAGAGACCTGCGATAGATTGTTCAGGCAACGGGTCATCTCGCGCTTGTTGTCCTGGCTCCGGGCGAGCTCAAGCGCCTGCTCCCAAATTTTTTCTGCGGCCGCATAGTTGTGTAATTCATAGTCAGCATTTCCAATATTAATCAGCCAATGGAGTTGGTCTCCGGCCAGGCCGCTTTGTTGGGAGGCTTGCTCAGCCTGTTGGTACAGAGCCAGGGCGCGTTCGAAATCTCCCATCACGAAGTAGCTAAAGCCCATGTTCCCCTGAATCCGAGTTGCAGAGCCCTGGGCGCCAACGGATTGAGAAAGCGTCAAAGCCTCGCGATACCGATCGATGGACTCGTCATAGTACCCGATTCTCACGGAGACGAGTCCGAGGCTGCCGAGCGACGCGGCTTCAAGGAATTGATCTTTTTGTTGCCGGGCAATCAGAAGCGCGGAGCGATATTCCGACTGGGCGGCCAGAAAGTCACCGCGCAGGAACGAAAGTGTGCCTTTCCGCAAGGCAATCGCGCCGAGTAGTTCAGAATGGTTGGAGCGGGCGAGCGCTTCAGCCTCATCGAAGAATCTCCCGGCGTCCGTGAAACGTTGTTGGAAGCTGCTGGCGGCCCCTTGCGTCGTCTTCCGCCACACGGCGACATCACTCGATGCAAGACTTGCAGGAAGCTCCGGCTGCAGGAGCGCGAGCGCTTCGTTGTTGAGCCGCTGTTGTTGGAGGATTTCAGCCTTGAGAACGGTGAAGCGCCAATACCACTCGGAGTCCGGCGACGGAACTGCCTGCAGCGCAGCATTCGCGCCCGCCAGCGCAGCAACAGTGTCGCCGCGCTCAAGCTGGAGCCACAAATCTCGATAGGATTGTTCGGGGAAAAATTGTTTGGGGTGATTACAGCCTGTTCCTGCAAAGATCGCCGCCAGCGTCAGCAGACAAACTAGTGCCAGGGCTGGCCGTTGCCCTGGATCTGCGCCGCAACGATCTGACCACCTGTCGGCGAACCGAGTTCGAGTCGCAACATCGTGAGTATTCGTTTGCAATGATGGAAATGAACTTCTGCGACGAAGACTTTTCCAAACTGCGGCACGTCGAATCCATGCCCTATGCGCTTCACTCCCGGACAAGTGGTCTTCATGTCCTTCACGAGCGAGCAAATGAACACCCCTTCTGGGTCTGGCAATTTCTGCGATTGTCCCGACTGAAATGGATCCTCGGCCATTTTGCGGAATTCGGAGTTGGATTTAAACTCCTTTTTGAAAGATTGAAAGGTGTCCATCCGCTGGAAGAGTTCGTGGTTGAAGTCTACATCCACAGGACAACCTGCGATGCGCAGATTCTGAAATTTGCTCCCGAGAAGGATGACGTGCGACTCGTCATCTTTGGGGCCGCGTTCGGAAGACATCCGGGCAACAACGCGGTCCGCAGTCACCACATCGAGGATGTTCAGGTTCTCAAGTGTAGAGGTCACTAGCGTGGTGAAACTTCCATCCTTCTCGTTCTGGCTCCCGGAAACTTGAGTGGAAGCGTTGCTGAAGGAGACGAAGTCTTGGAAGCGGAAATTGCTGACGGAGGAGGAGCCGTGCCCGCCGATGGTGGGCAACGAGGTCCCTGCTTGAACCTCTATGAGGTGTTGGACCGGCCTGGTGATACGGCCGCTTAGAGCATGACCATGGGCATGATAAAAGAATGGGTTGTGGACTGAGTCCTTGGGCATCGCCTATCTGCTCCTGGATCAGATTATTTTACGTAATCGAGAGTGAACCTATACCTCGCAATTTCCGGTTCTTCTGCGCCGCTTCCCCTAGCTGCGCCGCTGCCGCGAATCATCAGGATGTGATTTCCAGGTTGTAATCGAGAAGCGGGGATGAGCAACTGAACGGTGTCCTTCGCTTCTTCTGCTGGGACTCGCACGGCAAATTCTGCCCTGCCGGATTCCGTCTGCAGCTCGCAATTATAAAAGAGAAAGTGCCGGTCGGGGGGAATATCTAAATAAATACTGAACGGCTTGTTTAGGGGCGCGTGAATTGTCCCGGGAATTCCGCCACGGGAGTTTTCCGCGATCAAGGAAAACGCCGGAATCGCCTGGGGCGCAGTTGCCTCAGCAAGAGAAGTCTTCAGATGCGGAATGACGATCGTGCTCTGATAAGCGACAACCAGCACGAGCAACGCCAGTGCGGGGAGCGCAAAAGCCGGCCGCAGGAAAAGGTCGAACCAGCCGCGGGCGCGGGGCGCCGGCGAGGCGGCAAAATCCTTCTGCGTCTCGAAGACTTCTTTTGCGTTTTCGAGGAAGGCTGCACCCGCCCGTACATCCGAGGCGCATTCCTGACAGGTAAAGAAATGTTCCTCGTATTGCTCGCGCGCGTCGCCGGTCAGCTCACCCAGCAGGTACTGCTCGGCAGCTTTTATTCTGATCGCTTCAGAATGGTCCATAGTTTCCGTCCTCTCAGTAGTGATTCGGGAGAGGAAAACGTTTCGTCTTTTCTGCGCTAGTGTTCAAGGTGTAATTGGCCTCCGTACTCGCTCTTCTCATAATAAACACGGAAAGACTGCTTGGCGCGGTGCAGCAAAACGCGGAGATAAGCACGATTCACGCCGAACTGCCGACAGACTTCATCCTTGTCCTTTTCCTCCATGAAAAGTGCGTGTAGGAGTGCCCGATCTTTTTCAGGTAGTTGAGCTAGGATTCGCCGCACCTGTTCACTGGTCTGACGGGTCACGAGCACATGGTCCATATCAATCGCCGGATCGGGAGGGTCCGGGGAGTCCTCGTCCAGCGGAGCAACACGTGCGGAGGACCGATAATGCTCCTGTAAGACGTTGTTACAAATGGAGTTAACGAAAGCCCCCAACCGTTCAGGTTGACGAATACCCCCCTCGGCCCTCACGGCCTTAAAAACGCGCGCGAATGTCTCTTGGCGGATGTCTTCCACGGCATGGGAGGACTTGAGGCGCGACCGCAATTTGATAAGCAAGAGTTTACTGAAGTAGGCGATGAAGTGCCGCTCCGTTACATGATCGCGGTCACGGAGCCGCTGCAGGTACAACTCGTCAAAGAAAAATAATTCCACACGCCCCTCAAAAAGTTGAGCGAGTATATCCCGCTGATAACGTGAGTGCAATCACGCCCTTCCATCAATTCACCCATTAGAGTTCCAGTGTGACAGAGTCCAAGCCATTGCACCTTCGTCAGCAGAACCCGCAATAAATTCTTCCCAAAGTGAAACGGAACGGCACCGGTAAGCACTACCTCCGTGTACTACTGATCTCCGGGGGAATGGGGGAAAGAAATTGCGAAATCTGCCGATGTTCTCAACCGAGCCCCCCATGCCCCCGAAGCGCATCCCGGCACTGCATTCGGAAAGGGTTCCGGGGTGCGCTCCCCATCTGTCCAGCGAGAAAGAGGAGAAGGCCAAAATGAATCATCGTATCGAGCCGGTAATGGTCACAATTGAAGAAGTGATTGGCAATTCTGATGATTGGAGATTGAACTTGAGGCCAAATGGAAACGCCGGATTCCAAACATTGAACGCGCGAGGCGTGGAATTTATTGCCAAGCCGGGCAGGATCCAGGATCTGCGGAATTGCATACGGGACAAAGTGATTGACTATCTGAAGCTTGGCACCGGGTTCTCCAGCGCAGTCGTGCTGACTTCGCACAATGAGCCACGCCTGGTGCTGGTGCTCACATTCTGGCAGACGGAAATGCAAGCCAGGAACAATTGCTGGGAACTCGCGCCGGCCGTGCGCAAGCTGATGCAGCCGCTGATTGATGTCTGCTCGAAAGTGCAGACGTACGAGGCGGCCGTTCCGAAATCGTCCGGGATAGAGATGCGGGAGACTGAGAGACGGGCGTGCTAGTTCCACGCAAAGGCGAAGACGGTAAATGAATTCGACAGCGACTCCGCCCACATTAGAGCCGATGCCTTGAATTCGGGAAACCAGAGACTATGAGCGAAGAATCGCAGCAGTTAACGACGGAAAAAAAGGGCCCTTTTGCCATGACCAGTAAGCCGATTCGGTGCGATGCGAATCATTGTGGACGTCCTGCGATGAGCACGGTGGACCTTCATTTCTTCTGCGTGGACCATTTCATATCGTATTCCTACGAGCGGCTGAATCGATGCCGGCCGATTCCCTTCTCCGATGCTGACGACAAAACCACAGAGGCGAACGAGCGGTTTCTGCGGCAGTGCTCGGACCAGGCTGCAAACCTGCTGCGCCCCCTGCTGGGACTCGACAATCTGGACCGCGCGCGCTTGTTCGACATACTGCTGTGGGCATCAGAACTGGTGACTACGCGAAAGGTCTTCAGCCCGAACCAGATGGCCCGACTCTAATCCACGCCCGCCGAGCCGGCCACTCAGAGCTGAACATTTACTCGACCCAGTCGAAGGAGCGAGTCACCGCCTTCTTCCACACCCGGTAGAGAGCCTCCCGCGCTGGTTTGTCCATCTTCGGCTTCCAGGTGTGGTCCACGGCCCAATTGGCGCGCAGTTCGTCTGTGTCTCTGAAGAAGCCAACGGCGAGGCCGGCGGCATAAGAAGCGCCGAGCGCGGTCGTCTCGCGGATCACTGGGCGCACCACGGGGCGATTGAGAATGTCCGACTGAAATTGCATCAAGAGTTCGTTCATGATCATGCCGCCATCGCTGCGCAAAGTTTCGAGGCGGATGTGCGAATCTTTTTCCATGGCCTCGACGACCTCGCGAACTTGAAAGGCTGTTGCTTCAAGTACGGCCCGCGCCAGGTGGCCTCGATTTGCGTAGCGCGTCAAGCCGGCGATGACGCCGCGGGCGTTCGTCTTCCAGTAGGGGGCGTAAAGCCCGGAGAACGCGGGGACGAAATAGACGCCGCCGTTGTCTTTCACGGTGCAAGCGAGAGATTCGATGTCGGAGCTTTTCTCGATGATTTTCAAATTGTCGCGGAGCCACTGCACCAGAGCCCCGGCGATGGCGACGCTGCCTTCGAGCGCGTACCTGGCCGGCTGCCGCCCGAATTTGTAAGCGACAGTTGTCAGCAAGCCGTATTTTGACTGCACCGGCTTTTCGCCAGTGTTCATGAGCAGGAAGCAGCCTGTGCCATACGTGTTTTTCGCCTCGCCCCGCCTGAAGCAGGCCTGTCCCACGAGCGCCGCTTGCTGATCGCCTAAAATCCCAGCGATGGGCACGCCGCGAATCGCTTCAGGCTGAGCGGCACCGTAGGATTCGCTGCTGGGGCGGATCTCCGGCAGTATCTGTTCTGGAATTCCGAAAGTTTTGACAATTCCTTTGTCCCACGAGAGAGTTCGAAGATTCATCAATTGGGTGCGGCTGGCGTTGGTGACGTCAGTTACGTGGATTCCACCCTCTGGGCCGCCGGTTAGCTTCCAGACCAGGAAAGTGTCGATGTTTCCGAACAGGAGTTCGCCGGCCTCCGCCTTCGCACGTGCTCCGGAAATATTGTTGAGGAGCCAGCGAACCTTCAGCGCGCTGAAATAGGTTGCCAGCGGGAGGCCTGTCTGCGCGCGGAATCTGTCCTGGCCGCCGCGGTGGCGAGAAAACTCAGTTACAAAATTGTCGGTGCGCGTATCCTGCCACACAATCGCGTTGGCAATGGGCTTGCCCGTCTTGCGTTCCCAGAGGATGGTGGTCTCGCGCTGGTTCGTGATTCCGATCGCGGCTAGATCCCCCGGGCGCAAGTTTTTCTGTTCCATGGCGGCTGCGATCACTTCCTGCGTGCGGCGCCAGATCTCATTGGGATCGTGTTCCACCCAGCCGGGCCGGGGATAAATCTGCTCGTGCTCTCACTGTGCGACGTAGATGATTCTTCCTGCGCGATCGAACACGATGAATCGGGTGCTGGTAGTGCCTTGGTCGATCGCGGCAACGTAATTCGCCATGTTTCGAATCCCCCGTGCCCGCCTTTATTGATCCCGATTCCTGTTTCCGGGTTGCGGAGCCGCTAGGTCTGCCAGCCCTGCTTTCTGCATCAGGCCGCGAATTTTCTTAGCATAGTCGGTGGCAGATTCACTTGTCGCGGCGTCCGTCCATCCAAACTCGCGCGCCAGCAACTGGGCAGCCGCAGGCGCAGCTTTGATTGCATCTCTCCAACTGTAGAACTGCAAGCCGATTCGCCGGGCGAGGACATCTTCAATGGAAGCGGCCATCTCGTTGCGCGCACCATAAACAACCTCGGCTCGGAGTGGTGCAAGTCCGTCCACCAGAGGCGCCATAAGGTCAGCGTTCTGCTCGGTGAGCTGCATAACCTGCTGCGCCCGCGTGCCGAACTTCTGGGCGAGGTGACGCGCCGCTGCCTCGGACACGCCCCACTTCTTGACCAAGCTCTGCCAATAATCGGCGAAATATCCTGCAGAACCTACGAGGGGGTGATCCAAGGTTTGGGAGGGAGTTGCGGGACCGCCAAGGAATTCTTGCACAGCGTTTACCGTGTCCTGAGCCATGGCGCGGTGCGTGGTCCATTTTCCGCCCATGATACTTATCAGGCCGCTTCGGGCATCAAGCTCGACCACATGATCGCGGGCAAGTCTCTTGGTATACTTCGATCCGCGCGAACTAACCAGTGGTCGCACCCCGGCAGTGCAACTGACGATTTCTTGCGGGGTGACGGGATGAACCAGGTAGCGATTCAGGTGACGGAGCAGGTAGTCTACTTCATCGCGTGTGACAATCAGCTCGTCGTGAACACTTACTTCCTTTTCGGTAGTGCCTACGAGCAGCCGTCCATACCAGGGAATTGCGAACAAGACGCGGCCATCTTCGGTCCTAGGAATCAGCAGGGCGTCGTCGCTCGACAGAATTTCCACCGGCAGCAGGACATGGATCCCTTTGCTGAGGCGCATGCGTGGAGGCGCGCCTGGGGTGGCCATCTGTCGAATTGTGTCTGCGTACGGCCCAGTCGCGTTAATAAAAGCGCGCGCACGCACGGTGAACCGGCAATGCGAAAAATGTTCCTCCACTTCCACCGCGGCTATCTTTCCGTCCGGGGCTTTTTCAAAGGCGGTGACGCGCGCGTAATTCAGCGCCTCGCCACCTGCCTCGGAGAAGGTGTTCACCAGCGCAATATTGTAGCGAGCGTCGTCAAATTGTCCGTCGGTGTAGGCAACGGCACCGACCAGGCGACGGGGATCGAGCGTGGGAATCCGGCAGAGAACTTCGTCGCGCGAGAGGAACGAACTGGGGGCGAGGCTGGTGCGGCCGGCAATCCAATCGTAGAGCTTCAATCCAATCTCAAAATAGAGAACGCTCCACCAGTTGAAGCACGGTGCGAGGAACCGCTGGGGTTTCGTCAGGTAAGGCGCGTTCCGGAGCATGTTGATTCGTTCGTGGAGCGCGCGACTGAGGACTTCGTACTCCTTGATGTCGAATTGGCGTATGGCCTGTTCGAGGTAACGTACCCCGCCGTGGATCATCTTGGTGGAAGTGCTAGAAGTGGCGGAGGCAAAATCCAGCGCTTCCAATTGCACGGTTCTCAGATTGCGAAGTTGCGCTTCGAGAGCGCAGCCGGACCCCGTGGCGCCGCCGCCAATCACGCAAACATCGAAGGATTTATTCTCGATGCTTTGCAGGGCTTCCGCGCGTGTCTTCATTGATGGGTTGAGCTGCCGCAATAATCTCGCAGCCGAGCGGAGTTACGTCAAGATCGGTTTATGAGAGGGCGCGCGGTCTGCACGGGAGCGAATCAAAGTTCATGCGTGACGTGGCAAACAAAGAAAGTCCAAGCTGGACGAAGCGGTTACGACTTGGCTGTTGCGATTTTCTCTCCGGCGGCTCGAGTGAGCGCGGAGCCCTGTAGCGCGCCACGTGGGCGCAGCGGGTCGCGCCACTCGCGGCCGTCATGGCGAAGCAGCTCATGCGCTTGTTCCGGTCCCCAGGTGCCCGCGGGATAATTTGGGAAATCGCGCGGCGGGAGGGCCTTCCAAACATCGAGAATCGGCTGCACGACTGTCCAAGCCGCTTCCACCATGTCGGCTCGCTGGAAGAGTGTCGGATCGCCTTTCATGCAATCGTAGAGGAGTGTTTCGTAGCCGGTGGAAGGCGTGGAGCCGAAATAGTCGGCATATTGAAAATCCATGTTGACGGCGCCTAGTCGGACGACAGGACCCGGAACCTTGGCTTCAAAGCTCAAAGAAATTCCCTCGTTCGGCTGGATGCTAAGGACCAGCTCGTTCGATTGAATTTTCTCGACGGATGTTTTCCGGAACAGGACAAACGGCGGGCGGCGGAATCGAATCACAATTTCCGTCACGCGCTTCGGTAGCCGCTTGCCGGTGCGGAGATAAAACGGAACCCCAGCCCAGCGCCAGTTGTCTATGCTCAGCGCTATGGCCACGAAAGTTTCCGTGGTGGATAGCGGCGGGACATTCGGTTCGGCGCGATATGCCGGGACCTGCTTTCCGTCAATGGCGCCGTCACCGTACTGGCCGCGGACAGCATGAGTGAGCACCTGCTCAGGCGTGAGCGGCTGAATCGCGCGGAGAATT
>Ga0207107_1200_pt1 | contig 12966 bp, 11 predicted proteins | sample Alteio_BWMinHeat_75_FD_153555 | JGI IMG/M metagenome (GOLD analysis project Ga0207107, IMG submission 153555) | Enriched cells from forest soil in Barre Woods Harvard Forest LTER site, Petersham, Massachusetts, United States -... | ecosystem: Environmental > Terrestrial > Soil > Temperate forest >... | reverse complement strand
ACAGCGCCGCAGCAAGCCACACACACAGCGCCAGGAGTCGCCATGACCGGGAGAACATTTCGGCGGCTATTATAGCAACAGATTCTAATCAGGCTCGTAACTTCCGCGTTGCAATTCACCACGACTGCAGCAGGGATCAGTTCGGATTGGTTTTCTTCGCGTCGTTCATGTACTCGGGCACGACCTGCAAAACTTCCTGGACGCGCGGGTCCTTGATGACGCGAGCAAAAGCCGGGTCCGTTTCGGCAGAGCGGAATTTCGTGTAGCCGTCGTCGCGCGCGAGTTTTAGGTAATGAGCGGCGCGCTCGGCATCGCCAGCACTGGCGAAGGACTGCGCAACAAAGAAATAGAACAAGCCGGGATCTGTGGTGGTGCGCTGCTGGATAATCGAGCCGTAGCCTCCCTTGTGCTCGAAAATCGTGGGGTCGAGGGCCAGCGCCTTGCCAAAGGAGTCCGTGGCTTCAGGGTATTGCTTGCTGGCAAAGTAGGCGTAGCCGAGGTTGCTGTAAATGACGGAGAGATCGACTTTGAGAACGGCCGCCCTTTTGTAGAGCGAAATGGCCTTGCCGTAGTGCTTCTTCTCGTACTCCACCGAGCCGAGATTGTTGATAGGGCTGGCAAAATTCTTGTCTGCCTTCATGGCCTTCTTGTAGTAGCGCGAGGAGCGATGTAGATCGCCCAACTGCTGGTAGGCCACACCCACCTTGTTCAGCACCAGCGCATCCATGGGCTTTTCCGCGAGCACATGTTCGTAGGCATCCACGGCCTGGGCAAATTCCTTGCGCGCCATCAGGACGTCGCCATGTAGCTCGGCAGATTGCATCGGCGTCATTGCCGGGACGTTTGTAGCTGTGGGGCTGGCCGCCTGAGTCATCGGTGGCTGAGCGGGGGTCTGCGAGGCTTCCTGGGCCTGAGAGGCTGGAATCAGAAACAGCGCCAGCGGGAGGGTAAAGAGGGCCACGTATTTCATCGCCCTGCTCCTTTTCACTTCGACCCGGTCTTGCGGGTCCATCGCCGCGCTCTCGCCTACGGCTGGGGTTTTTGATTGTCCGCAGGCTTCTTGCTGCCCCCAAAGATACCAAAAACGCGGTCCAGAAAGCCCTTTTTCTTTTCCGGCTCCGCCGCTGGCGGAGATCCGGGAGTGGCAGGCGGCTGGCCTGCCTTCGCTTTCAAACGCGTCTTATCCGCAGGGTTTGATGGATTGGACGTGCTGGGTAGTGAATTGGGAGCACCCGCCGGCGGAGGGGGCGGCGCGTTCGCAGGCCTGCCGAACAGATGTGCGAGCCACGAGCCGGATGGCGCCGCTGCGAAATGTCCACCGCCGTGAAGTTCGCAGTACAAGGTGGGCTCGCTGCCGGCGACGAAATATTCCTGCTCGGTCTGCGGGCAGGAGGGAGTGGCGAGCTGGCCCGTCTGCGGGTCAATGGACTCTGCCAAAACGCCGGGGGCAGGCTCGAATTCCTGCGTATTGCTGTAAGCCGGGAGGGCGACGGCGCGCTTCATGAAATCCGTCCAGATTGGCGCGGCCGATTGGCTGCCGGACAACCCCAGATCGCGGTTGTCGTCGAATCCGATCCATACCACGCACAGAAGGTTTGAAGTGAAGCCGGCGAACCAGCCGTCGCGCGACGTCCCGGTTTTTCCGGCAGCGGGTGCGGTGAAACCCATGGAGCGGACGGTCACGCCGGTGCCCCGATTTACGACATCTTCCAGCAGCGTAGTCGTCAGGTAAGCGACGCGCGGGTCGATTACAGTGCGCGTCTTGGACGCGGCGGTTTCTTCCACTCCGCCGTCGGCCGCGAGAACGTTGCGGAGGAACATTGGCTCCGCGCGGACTCCGTTAGTGGCAAACGGGGTGTAGCCTGCCGCAACGTCGATGGGCGTCATTTCGTAAGCACCCAGCGCCACAGCGGGCGTCGCCTGAATGTTTGTGCCCAGACCCATCTGGCGCGCGACATCCACCACGCGTTGATAGCCGATCATTTCAGCCACTTTGACGGTGGCGACGTTGAGCGAGTGGATCAACGCGTCGCGAACAGTGACCGTCCCGTAAAATTCCTGGCCAAAATTGTCGGGGGTGTAGTCTTTGCCGTCGAATTGGAACGTGGTAGGGACATCATCCACAGTGGTGACCGGGGTAACCACCGGCTGAAAATTTTGCGCCGCATTGTCGAACGCCGCTGCGTAAACGAACGGCTTGAAGGATGACCCGGGCTGGCGGCGAGCGAGCGCGTGATTGAGCTGGCTTTCACCGTAATTGCGTCCGCCGACGAGCGCGCGTATTTCGCCCGTGTGCGGATCCAACGCCACCAGCGCCACCTGCGCCAGCGGCACGGGCTGGCCCATCTTTTTCCAGAGCGCGTAGCGTTTGGTGAGCAGCTTGTCCACCTGCTGCATCCCGTTCTGCACGGCGATGGAGGCGGCGCGCTGCAGATCGGGATCGAGCGTGGTGTAAATGCGGAAACTTTGCGTCTGTAGATCGGTCTCGGAATATTTCTCGAGCAGATGATCCTTCACCATATCCACGAAATAGGGGGCCGCGCTGCTTTCCACTCCGCCGCTGGCGAACCGCAGTTTCGCTTTCTTGGCGGCAGCTTCCTCGTCCGGCTTGATGTAGTCGTCCTCCACCATTTGGCCCAGGACGCGGTCGCGGGCCTCCATGGCGCGGTCCATGTGCCGCTCGGCGGCCGAATAACGGTTGGGTGCGCGAATGATTCCGGCAATGAATGCGGATTCGCCCAATGTGAGTTCGCGCACGTCTTTGCCAAAGTAAGCCTGGGCAGCTTCGCCGAACCCGCGGATGGCAAAGCTGCCGCGGTTCCCGAGATAAACTTCATTGGCGTACAGCTCGAAGATCTGTTGTTTCGAGAAGCGCTCATCAATCTCAAAAGCCATCAGCACTTCTTTCACTTTGCGGCTCCACTCACGCTTGGTGGTGAAGAAAAAGCTGCGCGCCACTTGCATGTCGATTGTGCTGGCGCCCTGCGCCTTGTGGCCGGCGCGAAGGTCCGCCACAGCGGCGCCGACGACTCGGATTACGTCCAAGCCGCCATGCTCGAAGAATCGCTTGTCTTCAGCGGCGAGGACGGCGTTCACCAGATGGCCGGGAAGGTCGTCGAAGCGGATGACCCGGCGTTTCTCGCGCGAACTGTCGAAGAGGTTGGTGATTAACTCGGGCTCGATCTCTGCTGAATCGCGCGCCAGGCCGTTGCTGAGCTGGGCGATGCGCGAGATGGTTGAGCCTGAAAAATCAACGCGCAGCGCGTTGGCACCCTGGAAAAGGGAATCGGCGGATGGGCGTATCTCAACCGTGGAACCCGTCACGCGATATTCCCCCGGCGAGCCGGGGACTTTCCCTTCCTGATAGCCCGCGCGGAGGAGATAGCTGGCCAGATCGCCGGGGCGGAGAGATTCACCCGTGTAGATGTGGGCGGGCGCGGAATATACGCGCGAGGTGTTCTGGAAAATCTGGCCTGTAAGGTGTTGATTGATCAAGCGGCCAAATTGAATGTAGTAATACGCAAGGACGCCAGTGACGGCGAGCAGGCCGACTAGCGCCGTCGTGAGCAGCGCGATACCAAACCGAGAGGTCCAAAATCCAGGCGCAATCCGAATCCGCAATCGTTTTCTCCGCTAAGTCTAGTGAAGAGCTTGCGCGCGGCAGTGGGCGCGCCTGGGCGGGCGCGCCATTGCCCGGGCCGAATCCCTCCGGCCCCCAAGAGTAGGGATTCCTATTCTAAATCGTATGGTTGTCCGCGTGGGGATGAAATTCCAGGTTGAATTGATAGACCCGTAAGTCCACCGGGATCGTGTAATCCAGCGAGATTGTCACTGAACCCTGCGAGCTGCTAACTTTGATACTTTCTCTCTTCGCCGGGATCTCCAGTTCCTGCACCTTTTTCCAGATGTCCTCGCGAATTTCTTCCTCGCCCTTGCGGTTTGAAATGGCAAACCGCGCTTCGGTCTGCATGGAATCCTGGAGCTGGTAGTTGGCGAAGTAAGCGGGGATGATCTTGACGCCGGAAAATATCAAGAACCCAACAATGAGGAGCGCCAGGACGGTCTTCAGCTTCGATCCACCGCGCTCACCTGACCGGTCTGGCTGCTTCATTGGATTGCTACTTCCTCCCGAGCTGGATTCCCGCGGAATCCCGCGATTGTAGAATCATCCTAGCACCGCGGAGACCCGCGGGAGAGGTCGCCGCAGATCGCTGTTTGCGATAAGTAAACGGCAGATTCAGTGACAGTGAGCCTGCCCCCCTGGAAGGCGCAGGCCGGTACGCGCAGAGCTAGTATGCCCGAGCGAAGATGCTCTTTTCCGGGGCGCTCTGGCCGCAGTAGATGCACTTGCCGGAGCCGCCGGGCTGCTCGAGCGGGATGCACCGCATGGTGGCCTTCGTTTCCTCCTTAATGCTGGCTTCGCAGGCGCTGCTGCCGCACCACCATGTAAATGCAAAACCCTTCTCGACGGCCTTCTTGAACTCGTCATAGTCGGCTGGTTCCACCGTATTGGCCTTGCGGAAGGCGAGAGCGCGGTCATAGAGTGACTGCTGGATCTCTTCGAGCATTTGCGTCACTGCGGCAGCGATTCCCTGCTGTGGAACGAAGGACTTCCCTTCTTTTCCGGGCCGGTCGCGCCGCGCCAGCACCACCGAGCCTTTCGCCACGTCCTTCGGTCCGAGTTCCAGGCGCAGCGGCACCCCGCGCATTTCCCAATCGTTGAACTTGAAGCCGGGGCTTGCGCCTTCTCGCTCATCCATCTTCACACGAATGCCCGCGCCCACCAGCTCTTTGCGCAACCTGTGGGCGCATTCCATCACACTCAACTTCTCTTCGTCTGTCTTGTAGATGGGCACAATCACCAATTGGAATGGAGCCAGCCGCGGGGGAAGAATTAGGCCCTGATCGTCGCCATGCACCATGATGATGGCGCCCACCACGCGCGTCGATAGCCCCCAGGAGGTTGTCCAGCAATGCTGCAGTTGCCCATTCTTATCGAGGTAACGAATCTCAAACGCCTTGGCAAAATTCTGGCCGAGATTGTGGGAAGTGCAGAACTGCAAGGCCTTTCCATCCCCCATCATCGCCTCGAGCGAGTAGGTGATCTCGGCGCCCGCGAACTTCTCCGAGTCCGACTTGCGTCCAGGAATTACGGGGATGGCCGCTTCCTTCGAAGCGAAATCCGTATAAACATCCACCATCTGGCGTGTCTCCGCTTCTGCCTCCTCGGCTGTAGCGTGCGCGGTATGCCCCTCCTGCCAGAAAAACTCGAGTGTGCGCAGGAAGAGCTTGGTGCGCAGCTCCCAGCGCACCACGCTGTTCCACTGGTTGATCAGCACGGGCAGATCGCGGTACGACTGGATCCACTTCGCGTAGGCATGCCCGATGATTGTTTCAGAAGTCGGGCGAATTACCAGCGGTTCCTCAAGCTTTTCGCCGCCACCGTGCGTAACCACAGCCAGCTCCGGCGAAAAGCCGGCGACGTGCGACTTTTCCTTCTCGATGAAGCTGCGCGGAATCAGGAGAGGAAATGCGGCGTTAACATGGCCGGTGGCCTTGAAGCGCCCATCGAGCGCTGCGGTAATGTTCTCCCACAATGCCCAACCATAGGGGCGCACGATCATGCAGCCGCGGACCGGCGCGTAGTCCGCCATTTCCGCGCGCAGCACCACCTGGTTGTACCACTCCGAAAAATCCTCCGAACGCGTGGGAAGTTTCTGTTCCGCCATGCGGTAGTCCGCTCTTTTCTGCGCCCGGCTGGTCGGCGACCTACACAATCGCGCGGCAGCAGCGCCGTAAACGAGTTAGGTTAGGGGAGTCGTCGGGCGAAGTCAACCGGCGCGCTGGCGGCCGCAGGTGTATTAATTGTTGATGAATAACAAAGGGCACTTGGTGTAGGCTATGCCGCGCGGCCGGCCTCACCGGCGCGCCTGTTAAGACTAAGGAGAATATAGAGATGATGATGCGCCTGGTGGTCCCAAGTCTATTGGCGATCGCGGTGCTCTCGGGGGTCTCACCACTGGCCAAGGCGCAATCGTCTGCCGGCACAGGTGGCTCCTCAAGCACCAGTCCTTCCACTCAAACAGCCTCTAAGCCCGCTCATGCGCAACCGGGCGGGACGGCAGACTATACGAAACCGGACTTTGGACAGAGATTCCACAACTATCTGTTTGATTCCTTCGGACCCTACCCGCTGATTGGTGCCGCCGCCGCCGCAGGCATCAATCAGGCCAACAACAGCCCACCGGAGTGGGAGCAGGGGATGGAGGGTTACGGCGACCGCTATGCCAGCGCCTTTGGCATCAACCTCGTTGCCACCACAGCACGCTATGGCCTGGCCGAGATTCTCCGCGAGGACACCATCTACTACCGATGCGAATGCAGCGGCTTCTTCCCGCGGTTAAGTCATGCGGTCATCTCCACGGTTACGGCGCGGCGCGGAAACGACGGTCATCGCTTCATCTCTTTCGCCAATATAGCCGCTCCCTACGCCGGCACGGAGACCGCTGCGCTGGGCTGGTATCCAAGCCGGTACAATGCAATGGATGGCTTCCGGATGGGCAACTATGTCCTGCTCACGTACGCCGGCGTCAATGTGGCTAAGGAATTTATCTACGGTGGGCCGCACACCCTGATCAAGAATGTTCCTTTAATTCATCACTGATACTCGTTGAGGTGATCGGGGTAGCTTCCGCTGCTATGATTTCACCCACGGCGAGCCACGCGCTCGCCGTGGGACCTTCTCAATTTGCAAACCGCAGAGCCCTCCGATAGAATCCATGCGAATTCTCTCATGGCACATGAATCCCCTGAACTGACGCGAATGAGCCGGCCTCTCGAGGAAGTGGATCCCGAGGTTGCCGAAGCGCTGCGCGATGAAGTCCGCCGTCAAGCGACCGGGCTCGAGCTGATCGCCTCGGAAAATTTCGTTTCCGAAGCGGTGCTCGAAGCGATGGGTTCCGTCTTCACGAACAAATATGCCGAGGGATATCCCGGCAAGCGCTATTACGGTGGCTGCGAAAACGTGGACCGCGTCGAGCGGCTGGCCATCGAGCGCTCAAAGCAGCTCTTCGTCGCCGAGCATGCCAATGTGCAGGCGCATTCGGGCACGCAGGCAAATATTTCGGTGTACATGACGGCGCTTGAACCGGGCGCGATCGTGCTGGGCATGAACTTGGCCCACGGCGGCCACTTGACGCACGGCCATCCCTTGAACTTTTCAGGAAAGACCTACAAGTTCGTCGCCTACGGCGTCACCAAGGAAACCGAAACGATCGATTACGATGAAATCGAGCGCCTCTCGCGCGAGCACCAGCCGAAAATGATCGTTGCCGGCGCCAGCGCCTATGCGCGCGTGATTGATTTTGCGCGCATTGCAAAAATCGCGCAATCGGTGGGCGCTCTGCTTTTCGTGGACATGGCCCACATCGCCGGCCTAGTGGCCGCTGGAATCCATCCCAGCCCCGTGCCGCATGCGGATTTCGTCTCCACCACCACGCACAAGACTTTGCGAGGCCCCCGCGGCGGCCTGGTGCTTTGCCGCGAAAAATACGCGAAAGATTTGGATCGAATCACGTTCCCTGGTGTGCAGGGCGGCCCGCTCGAGCACATCATCGCCGCGAAAGCTGTCTGCCTGAAGGAGGCTATGGAGCCTGCATTCCGCGATTACCAGGGGCAGGTTGTTGCGAACGCGCGTACCCTTGCTGCCGAGCTCGTCAAGCGCGGCTTCCGAATTGTTACCGGCGGCACAGACAACCACCTGTTTCTCGTGGACATGCATTCGCGCGGCATCACAGGCCGTGATGCGGAGCTGGCACTCGAGCGCGCGGGCATGACCGTGAATAAGAACGCCATCCCCTTCGATCCCCTGCCGCCGATGAAGGCAGGCGGAATTCGTGTCGGCAGCCCCGCCGTAACCACGCGCGGAATGCGCGAGCCGGAAATGGCCAGGATCGCGGCCTGGATTGCTGACGTGCTCATGCACCTGGGTGACACTGCGACGGAGCACCGCGTGCGCGCGGAAGTGGCTGCCCTTGCCGCGAAGTTTCCTCTCTATGCAAGCCGACTCGCGGCGGCAGATGCTTTGGCCACCCCAGCAAGCTATCGCGCCAATCTCTGATCAATCTCCTCTGACACCGATTTAATCTGTATGCTCTGCTCTAAGGGTGTGGCGAGAGTGTTTTGTGCACAGCCCAAGAAGTTCCCGACCGCGCGCGTGGGTGCCCATTTGGAACACATTCATTCATGTTGCAATGAGTGGAATCTTTCCTCCTGAGCTACACTGAGTTGTGAATGAGATGTTCTTGAGAGTCGCATCTCTGCTCGCGTTGGAAGTCTGTGGACCCGGTCTCTCGGAAACTCCGCGCTGAGGAGGGCTGTGAAGATGGGGCCAGGCTCGACCGGCGACACTCGTTGCTGCGATCACATCTGCGGCGCCGACACGATTGAAGCTCGTGAGATCCAGCAATCCCTGATCCCCAACGGCGGATTGAAAAGCAGCCGCTTCGAAGTGGCTTTCCGTTTTTCTCCTCTGACAGAAGTGGGCGGAGACTTTGCTGATTTCTTCACCCTTCCCAATGGCCTCATCGGTCTTTACGTGGGCGACGTTGTCGGCAAAGGCTTGTCCGCGGCCATGTACGCCTCGCTGGTGATGGGCATGATGCGCGGAATTAATAAGACCGGCGCGGAGCCTGCCGACGTGCTGGCGCTGTTGAGCAGGCGCATTCGCGTGCGGCCTGTGGTGGGCCGTTACTGCGCCACGCTTTACGCCGTGTTTGATCCGGCGACGAACGAGCTGAAGTTTGCGAACGCGGGATTGCCTTACCCAGTACTAGTCTCGAAGGCAGGGGTTTCACAGTTGTCGACCGGCGGCATTCCGTCCGGCATGTTCCCGGGGACCACCTATGAACAGGAAGTGGTGCGGCTCTCTCCGGGAGATGTAGTTCTGTTCGCCACCGACGGCCTGCATGAGATGCGCAATCAATCGGGCCAGGATTTCTCCTGGAACCAATTGGGCGAAACCTGGTCGAATTGCGCGCAGAAATCCGCTGACGAGTCTCTCGATCTTCTTTTTGAGGGCGTGAAACATTTCGCTTTGCACTCGGAACAGAAAGACGATATCACTGCCGTCGCGCTGAAAGTCCCGGTGCTCGCCGAAAAAGATGTCCCGGGTCCCACCGCCGAAATGCCGGACCGCGAGGTCGCAGAAGTCGCCGCCGCACTCCCTGCTCGCTCGCCGGACTCCCGCCGATTCCGATAGCTCCCGGAATCCCCGTCTCGAACTCAGCCCTCCATCACATGAATCTCCAACTCCGTTACCTTGCCCTCGCATATGGAGAATGCGCGAACGGGCTGCGGCGCATCAGTGCGAGGCGAGACGATGAAATATGCCGCGGCGGAATAGTAGGCGCGCGCGACGTCGCGCGCCGAGGGCCGGTTTTCGCCTGCCGGGTGCGAGTGGTAGATGCCGAGAAGTTCAAGCGCTGCCGCGCGAATTGTGCGCATCAGCCGAAATATTTCCTCGGGCGCGATTTCATATGAATTCCCGGCGTCGTCTGCCGCGTTCGTGGCCGGAAATGTGCGAGTCATCACGCCGCCCCGCCCCGCCAGCAATCCGCAGCATTCCTTCAACGGCTCCAGTCGAGCCTGCTCCAGAAGAGCCGTCAGAACTTCGCCCCGAATCTGAATCGCGCCTGGCATTCGCAAAGTCTATAACGATTGCGCGCGTGAGAAGAAAATCCTTGGGCCATCGGAGAAGCCGGGAATGAGCGGGGACTGCGGATTAATAATGGGCGCTCGCAAGGGCACGATCTCTCGTGCCCCCACAGGCAAGCTTGATTGTTAGGCCTTCTGAGCCTGACGCCGCAAGAATGTCGGGACGTCCAGATCGTCCGCAGGCACTTCATGAGTGACGTCGCTGACGTTTCGCGCCACCTGCTGCACCACATTCGTCTGCTGCGGAATCACGTTGGTCTGATCGCGTCCCGCTTTCCATGTTTTCGGGAGATACGAAGGCCGGTTGTGCGTCTTCTTGCCTGCCACCTCGCGGAAACCTGCCGCGATCACCGTGATTTTCACGGACTCCTTCATTGCATCATCTTGCACCGCGCCGAAAATGATGTTGGCATTCTCGTGCGCAGCCTTCTGAATGATGGACGAAGCTTCGTGCACCTCGTTCAAAGAAAGAGTGGACGAGCCGGTAACGTTTATCAGAATCCCCTGCGCCCCCTGGATGCAATTGTCTTCGAGCAGCGGACTGTTGATCGCGCGGTTCGCTGCGTCAATCGCGCGGTTCGACCCGGAAGCCACTGCCGTCCCCATCACGGCGTAGCCTTGTCCTGACATGATGGTCTTCACGTCCGCAAAGTCGCGGTTGATGATGCCGGGAATCGTGATGATGTCGGAGATGCCCTGCACCGCCTGGCGCAGAATATCGTCAGCGATTCGGAACGCTTCAAAAAAGCTGGTCCCGTGCTCGACGCATTCCATCAGCCGCTCATTCGGAATCACGATCACCGTGTCCACGCAACCGATCAACTCGGTCAGCGACTGCTCGGCTTGCTGCATGCGGCGCTTCCCTTCAAACGCGAATGGTTTTGTGACTACCGCAACCGTCAGCGCGCCTAGTTCACTCGCCAGATTGGTCACCACCGGCGCGGCGCCGCTCCCGGTGCCACCGCCGAGGCCTGACGTGATAAACACCATATCCGCCCCATCAAGCGCTTCAAGGATTTTCTCCGTATCCTCCAACGCCGCCTTGCGCCCGACCTCAGGATTCGCGCCCGCGCCGAGCCCCTTCGTCAATTTAGCTCCCAGTTGCAACTTTACCGGCGCCTGCGACAGCTTCAGCGCCTGCAAGTCGGTATTGGCGGCGATGAATTCCACGCCCTCGACTTTCGCGCGGATCATGCGATTGACGGCATTCGATCCGCCACCGCCCACTCCAATCACTTTGATCTTCGCGCCGTTCTGCAGCTCTTCACTGAATGAAACTCGAATGCTCGATTCTTTCGGCGTCATGCTTCCTCCCCCAGTCCTTCACCAGATCAAACTTTATTCTCAAGCCCCTGCGAACATGCTCTTCAATTTGCCCATGAAGCCGGTGGGACGCGCTCCGGCAAGGCGCCGCGTGCGCGCCCCGTAGAGCACCAGCCCCACGGCCGTTGAGTATTCAGGCCGGGAAACGTCTTCGCTCATCGCTCCAAGCCCGCGCGGCACAGCGATGCGCACGGGCAGGTTGAAAATCCTGTCGGACAGCTCAGCCAGGCCGCGAAGGTGCGCGCCGCCGCCAGTGAGAACGATTCCAGCGGGGATTTGCGACTCCAGGCCAGCGCGCCGCAATTCATCGCGCACCAGCATCAGCAGCTCCTGCGCGCGCGGCTCGACGATCTCCGACAGCATGCGGGCGAAAATTGTTCGCGGCGGGCGATCGCCTACGCTCGCGATCTCAATCGGAAAGTCTTGATCCAGCAGCTCGCGCCAGGCGCAGGCATAGTGGCGCTTGATTTTTTCCGCCTCCGGAACCGGCGTGCGCAACCCCACCGCGAGATCATTCGTGAAATGATCGCCGCCCACCGGAATCGCCGCCGTATGCCTCACCACGCCCCCGGTGAACACCAGCATTTCCGTGGTCCCGCCGCCGATGTCGAGCAAGCTGCACCCAAGCTCGCGCTCGTCTTGCGTCACGCAAGCTTCCGCCGCCGCAAGGGGCTCGAGCACCGTGTCGTCCACGCGCACGCCCGCCCGATTCACGGCCGTTACGATGTTTTGCGTCGCCGTGCCCGATGCGGTCACGATATGCACATTCGCTTCTAGCCGCACGCCGACCATGCCGATCGCGTCGCGAATATTGTCCTGTGCATCCAGAAAAAATTCCTGCGGCAGCACGTGTAACACTTCGCGATCTTCCGGCAGCGTCACGCCGCGCGCGGCCTCAATCGCGCGGCGCACGTCTTCGCGCTGAATATCGCGCGGCCGCGCCCCCCACCGTAATTCCCCCGCGGCTGTTCACCCCGCGCACGTGTCCGCCGGCCACGCCGATCAGCGCTGATTCCACCGGCACGCCGACGATCGCTTCCGCCTCTTCAACGGCCCTTCGAATTGAGCTGACCGCGAGATCCAGATTGACGATCTGCCCTTTACGCCACCCTTTTGATTCTGCCGCGCCCAGCGCTGCGAATTTCACCCCGCCGTCATCTTCCAGCTCCCCAATCAGCGCGCAGGTTTTTGCGCTGCCGATGTCGAGCGCCACAATGTGCCGTTCTTTCTTGGTCAAATCCGCCGCTCCTTGCATTTTCCCTGTGCCGCTACCGCGCGATCATCTGGTGCGTTTCGCTGAATTTCTCTTCGCTGCATGCCCGGGCGCTGGTTTCGGCGCGCGTTGCTGCGCCACCTGTTGCGCCACTTGTTTTGGAGCAGCGCTCGGCTCAGGATTCGCCACAACTTCTCCATTGAAGCGCATGTCCAGCGACTCGAGCCGCCCGGCCCTGGCGTGGTACGTCCCGATGTTTTCGAGCAAGGTGCGATACTTCCCCTGAAAATCGCCATCGCCGAAATGAACCAGCAGTGGCGCATCGGACTGCCTCAAGGCCGCGCCCGAATTTCCGGTAGAGAAAACCGCGCCCTGCAGTCCAAGGAGCGTGGCGCGCAAATCATTCGCATCCGATAGATCCACCTCGCTCACTTGTTCGCTCGCGCCAGTGCGGGCAGATTCCACCTGTTTTATGAACCCGGCGAACACCTCCATGCGCTGCTCACGCTCCACAAGCGGCTCATCCGCGCTCAGCCCGGTCACCACGGGAAAATGGAAATTGCCCTTTAGCGGCCGCTCCAGGATCACGCCGCGCAGATCCACCAGGCTCAGTTCGCTGCCCTGGCGCAAAAACGCGATCGGCGTGCGCTCCGTGATTTCTACTTTGATCTTGTTCGGAAGAGCTCGCCGTACAGTAGCGCGCTCTACCCAGGGAA
>Ga0207107_1196_pt1 | contig 12973 bp, 15 predicted proteins | sample Alteio_BWMinHeat_75_FD_153555 | JGI IMG/M metagenome (GOLD analysis project Ga0207107, IMG submission 153555) | Enriched cells from forest soil in Barre Woods Harvard Forest LTER site, Petersham, Massachusetts, United States -... | ecosystem: Environmental > Terrestrial > Soil > Temperate forest >... | reverse complement strand
GTCGACACGAACGGAAAACCTATAGTGGATGCGCGCGTCACTTCGCAGGGAGCCGACGGCACGGGTCCGCAATCCACCACGACCAATGCGCAAGGCCGGTTTTTCTTCCCTGAGTTGAAGAACGGCTACTACGACGTGCGCGCTTACCACAACGGCTCCTGGACCGATTGGAAGCACAACATCGAAGTGAAAACCGGAAAGCAAACGGAAGTGAAGCTTCAGTTGCCCGCCTCGCGAAAGAAATCGAAATAGTGAAGGGATTTTGAAGGGAGGTGCAAGAACATGCGCAGACTGATGACAATTATTTTGGGAACGCTGGTGATCGCGTCGCTCGCATTTGTGGCTGCCGCACAGAAAGTGCCGATCGGCACGCTCGAAGGAACAGTGCTCGACGGGCAAGGCAACCCGGTGCCGGATGCCAGCGTGACGATCCAAACTTCCGACGGCCTGCACCCGCATGCGACGCACACCGATGCGAACGGACATTTCCAGTTCGCGCGCTGGATGACCGGCCAGTACGATCTGCGCGCGTATTCGAACGGAGTTTTTTCGGAGTGGGACAAGCGGATTATGATCCGCTCGAAGAAAACCACTAAAATCACGCTGCGGCTGCCGAAGGCGAGCGATGAAAAAGTGGTGGTGAGCAAGTAGCGGAACACGGGCGGCAGCGATTCCGGAAACAGGGATCGTGTTGCGGTTAGAAAATGTGATGTCGTTTGTTGTGAGTGTGTTGCGGCGATTTCTGAATTGGCATGTGTTGCGATTAGCCGCCACGGCGGCCAAGGCCTTTTCTTCGCCTGTTAGTGAATTGTGATTGGGGAGTCCTGACCCGCGGTCCCCGACCCGCGGCCCGCCAACCCGGACGGAGAATGCCGACGTCAACTGCGCAAGGCGGGGATTGCGCAGTAGGATCAGCGCAAGCGGTAGGGGGTACTCGATCCCGCTTATGGCAGGGCTGAAGCCCCGCCCTACAAAGATGGGATTCGCGCCTTCATCCGCGCTGAGAATTCTCTCCGCCCTGCTCAGACAACTCCCGCCTCCGCAACCCCGAAATGCTACGGCGGGCAGGCCCTCCGAAAACCTGGCGGGCAGGCCGGAATTTGTGTCGATTAGAATCGGTCCCCCTCGTTTGTTTTGAATGAGTTACAGCGATTTCTAATCGTCCCATGTACCGATTAGAAATTCAGCGATCAGCGTCCCGGTATCGCCCGCAGATCGCCCACCGGGAAGCCGCGGCCCGCGAAACCGTCTCCCAACAAGATCTGTCGCGCGCGTCATTCAAGATTTCTCCATTCGTAGCATGGCACAGTGGGAGGCAAAATTCGACTGGCCGAGAGACCAGTTTTGGGGCAATCGCGCCTGCCCGCCGAAGCGTATGCGTAGGAGGGCAAACTGGCCGTTTCGGTGACGGGGTATACGGCCGAAAGGCAACGTCAAAATCCGAACCCGCAAGTTCAAGAGCAGGGCCAAGACAAGTCAACCTCAGGATGAGTTGCCCGAGTGGATTTAGCGCTGGCGCAGAGCGATCAACGAGGGGAAACACGATTGTGAAAAGGTGGGCCTGCCTTAGTCCGGTATTTGTCGAAGCACATTCGCTCTTTTGATGAAGTCGACGAGGGGGCGTTGGTTGGCGTCGGGTGGTAGGAATATCTGTCGTCCCAAAGGCGCTCTGAAAGATTCTATTCCTCCCGAAAGGTTCATGCCTCGGAGCACGTTCAGTTGGCCTTCATTCATCTCCATCCGGCAATCTTTATCAAGATAGATGAGTCCAGCATCGAACGCCCGGTGGTACGTTGGAGAAAGGGCGATGCCGTTCCGCACCTGATCGATGCTTCCGGGAGCACCAACAGGGAGAATATGTGCCGCGTCGACCAGGCGCAGTTGCACCCGCGTAACCGCACAACGGTTTCCGTAGGCGAAAAGCACCCGTCGTTTGAACCCCGCGGCCCTGCTCCAACGACTTACCTCTGATACTACGCGCTGACGATCTTTTTTGAGAACTTCGACCTCTTGTTCGCGCAATGGTTCCTGTTCAACAGCGCGTCTCAGCAATCGTAAGACGTTTGATTCGGTACCAAATCGATGGAGGACTCTGGCGTTCATGGCGTAAGCGATGAACATGTCAGGCCGGATGCCTATTGCGGTCTCGTGCAACGGTGACGAGTGAGTTCAGGACGTGGCGGTCAAATACCATTTTTGCCCGTCAAAATTGATCTTGTGAGCTCGCTTGAGCGCCTGTTGAGCGGTACGGACATGGTGCTTCCATTTCTTTCCGAAATTCATCCCGTCAATTACCCTGTCTGTGTGATCGTCGCAAATATCGGGATGCATGCGCTGAACCAGCGGGTGCAGTTCGACAGTTCTCAATGGCCCCTTTGAAAGAAGGTATTCTATGGTCTCGCAGAAAATCGCATGAGTCGACGTACCTCTGGCTCGAAACCGAAAGACTTTCTCTTGCGTGTCTAGCAATCTTTTTCTAAAGATGCTTCCCGCCTCTTTGAGGACTTTGCGCTCCGTTGTTTGATAGAGCGTACGAAGCTGGGAGAGGTCATCCGCTAGAGCAGCGGCCTCGTCAACTGAGACCAATGCTCCAAGTCGGGAATAGGCTTCAAAGTCCGCACGTATTTCCCTCACCTGCGCGGCGTCGCTGAGGACAACACCGTACTCGCAGTTTCCTCTCAGTCCACCTTCGGTTAGATTCCCAGACGTGATAATCGCGTGAGCGTTATCGGCGACGTAAACCTTCGCGTGCAAAGAAGGCATGTGAAATAAGTGAAATTGACCAAATCTCCGGCCCATATCCGCTAAACCATCAAGCTCTAGGGAGCCGGCCAGCACGCTCTCTGGTCTAATGTTAGTAATGCAGGTGATATTCAGGTTCTGGCTATGACCACTCTTTGTAAGATTGTCGGAAATCCACTTGGTCGTCGACCGGGTGATGAAGGGACAAGCAAGAAGAAGGTGCTGCTCAGTAAGAGACAGGAGCTCCACGAGCTCGGCGTCCCACGGACTCCTTACGAGACGCGCGTGTTCGCCCCTTATCGCTACTTCGGGCACCAGATCACCCGTGTCCGTTTATCATAACGTGACGCGCCACCTTTTAACTTTGCGTACCAAAGGCCCGCAGCCTCATCTGAAGAAAACGTGTCACAAGAATCGCATTTCTCCACGACGCGACACCCCTTCTTGGTCGGCGGCCCCGCCAAGATGCCTCGAACGCCTGAGCAAACCGTGCCATCCTGTTCACAAACACATATCACCTACGCACCTCCGAGCCGACTATTGAGAGAGCGTGGGCTGTCCCGGAATCCACGCGCCCCCAATGTCAATCACGAGCGAGCCTGACGGCTTCAGCACTCGCTTGAATTCTTTGCCAAAGGGTTTGAACCACTCAATGTATTCGTGACTCTCGACGTTCCCGTAATCTTTCTTGCGTACTAATCCGAACGGGGGCGACGTAACGATAAGATCTGCCGAACGCGGTTGTTGCTTGGCCAGATGCTCTAGCGAGTCTCCCAACAAAATTGCGCCATACTTTGTCTTATGGTATGCGGTCAATTGGCAATCCTAACCATGAACCGTAGCACAGCCGGTGTACAGGACAAAAGGGCCAAAGCCGAGAGCCCTGTCAATCGAGGTAAACTCTTAACACTCTTAGACGGTTTACCGGTGCACAGAGGTCCAGGCTACCGGTGAGCGCGAGCGAATTCAAAGTTGTGATCCAATGGAAGACAGCCATCGAATCAGAGGGCAACACACCGTATTGTTTCCCGCACAAGTTCACGAATTACTTGCGCGAAAACTATGCCATCCCTGCCATATATCAATGGCGCGTGTTGCGACAGGAGGGAGAGCCAAGAGAGGTTGTGTATATCGGTGAGGCCGAAGACGTCATCTATAGGATTCAACGGGTCCTCACGCCATCCCGGCAGGCAAAGGAGAACAACACAAATAGACGACTGAACGAAATCTTCACCAAACATCTTGCTGCCGGCAGGACCATAGTTCTCGACATCGCTGATATCGAACCATTCGAAATCAGCGGCGTGCGGTTCGGCCGCGATATGATGAGGGACCGTTTCAAGCGTCGAATGCTCGAAAACATGATACTGGTGATCGCGCAAGAGTCGAACAAATTTGACCAGCTCAACATGGTGGTCGATCCGCTTGACAAGGTTGAACTACTGTTCAAGAGATTGAAACCGCACGAAAGAAGAGAAATCATCAATCGATATAGCGCGAACAAGACTAGGTAATCAGTGAAACATGCCCCGCCATCCCGCGTCGTCAGAGCGGGAGCTTCCGGACTGCCAGTGAGCAGCAAAATCTGCAAGTAGAATTGGAGGCTGGCCAGTGAGACGAGAGAATTGGCTAATGGTGCTCGCTCTACCGATAGCTATGCCTCAGGTCGTCAGAGAAGCGTGGAGCGCCGGGGCATCTGGTGCGTGGGAGCAGTCAAAGTTTTCCGCGGAAGCGTATACATTTAAGCGGCCAGTGAGAGTTCCAAGCGATGCTTTGCAACTGCTAAGAAACGACGGACACGTTCTTAGTTCCCTTAAGACAGAAAACCTCAAGGGCGATCAGCTCCCAATTGAGTGGTTCACAGCGTCTGAGATTCACCTAGATGGGCCGCACGAGGTAGACCTGCTCGTGATGGGAGTAGATCGTCTTCGGGGGGCGAATGTCAGTCCGTTCTGGATCTTCCGCAAAACTCCCGATGGATATCAATTGGTCCTCAATGCGCCCGCCCATGAGCTGGAAGTTCTAACAACGAGGTCAAAGGGCTTTCGAAACATACGGGCCTTCTCACTAACCGCAAACACGGTCCTGACAATAACGTACAGATTCGATGGGCGACAGTACCAACCACAAGAAAGGAAATCGGAGCCAGTTGAATAGGGATTGATGCGTTCCGACGCGGCGTCGGCTTTGACGGCGCCCTTCGGCCCCGCACATTCGACCGGGGCGATACGAACGGCGAATCGGGCGATGCGAGGCAATCGCTGTGTTTTCAAGGGAGTACTAATACCCCGGTACCTGAAAATCATACCTCGTGAGCCATTGTTACAGACCGGTGCGGTTCGCAGAATGTGATTGCGGGTTGGGAGCTGCGATGCGGGGACGACGGTTCCAGAAAAAAGGAGCCGGGGCACGCTACCCAGCCCGTCCAAGCCTGCCTGCTGACGTAATCCCTCTCCTGACCCCCGTTGGCAGGGGGCTTTGCGCCGGCCAGCTTCAAACACTTCCGCAAGAGATCTTCTGGCCCTCCTGCTGCAATTCACTACATCGTTGCTTATTTGGTGCGGCGCTAAATTGTGTGGAATCATGGAAGGCTGGGCGGGCCAAGCATGAGGTGCTGCCTGTTGCACGAGGGAGTGACGGTGAAAGCAGACACAGCCCGGGGCGCGAGGCAACGTGGATTAGCGAGGCTGCTCGCCGGGATCCTGCTGCTCACCGTGCCGGTGGAAGCCGCGGACTTGAAGCCGCCGGCGGTGGAAACGTTCAATCGCTACGTGCAACTCACCGAAGCGCAGATTGATTCCGCGGCGGCACGTCACGAGCCATTTTTGTGGCTGGATTCGCTGCCGGAGGAGCGCCGGGCGGCTGCGTATGCGGAGTTGCACGAGGGAAAAATGGTGATCGAGCGGCTGGAAACGCTCGGTGGCGGGAAAAAAATAAATGTTCCCGGCGGGCTCATCCACCACTGGATTGGCACAGTGTTTATTCCCGGCGCCACGCTCGGGCAGACACTCGCGCTCGAACAGGATTACGATCATCATCAAGATTATTTCCGGCCCGACGTGGTGCGCTCGAAGGTGCTGCAGCATGAGGGCAGCGACTACCTGGTGCAATTGCGCTTCCGCAAGAAAAAAATCATCACCTCGGTGCTCGACACCGAGCACCACGTTCACTATGAGGCCGTGGATTCCGCGAAGGCCTGGAGCCGCTCGTACACCACGCGCATTCAAGAGGTGGTTGACGCAGGAGAATCGGGCGAACGGCTGGAACCGGAAGGACATGACCGCGGTTTTCTCTGGCGCATGAATACTTACTGGCGGTTCGAAGAGAAAGATGGGGGCACGTACGTTGAGAGCCAGTCGGTTTCGCTGACGCGGGACATTCCGGCGGGGCTTGGCTGGCTGGTGGGGCCGATGGTCAACAGCATCCCGCGCGAATCGCTCACCTTCACGCTGGCCACGACTCGTGCTGCCGTGCTTGGGCGGATTACGCCGGGCAAGACGCGGTAAGCTGCGAGATTTTCCGGGCCAGAGTTTCCATTCAGGGGAATTCATTTAATAAATCTGACTTGCACGTTGAGGCATGTTCCTCAGGGGCTGAAGCCCCCTTGATTTTCGAAACCATATGTCGGAGCTGAAGCTCTGACCCCCTACGAGATCAATTACCTGGTGGGTTCCGCTTAGAACGTGGTGCCGGCCAGGAAAAGATTCGAGAGGCCGCTGGTGGGCTGGGCGACAAGATTGTTGGAGAAGGAAAGGAAGCTGACGGTGTGGCCGTCGGCGCTGATGGAGGGCGCGACGCTCGAGCCGTTGGCAGGCGGGGGCAATGTGCCGGCGGCTTCGCTGGCCAGGATCGTGGTTGGGGCGCAGGTGGTGGTGACGGACACGCACGTTTTCCGCACGAAAATATTTTCCACGCCGTTCGCAGTGTTCGCGCTCAAGTTGGAAGCAAGGGAGGCGAAGGCAACGATCGGGCCAGACCCGTTTACAGTGGGGCTATTGATACTGGGACGATCGCTCGAGCCGTTTGCGGGTATCGTGCCGTTCGAAGTGGACACCAGGACCGTGGAAGCGGTGCAGGTGGTGGTTATCCCCGCGCACGTATCACGCAAGTAGATCTGCTGCACGCCGGAAGTCGTGCCAAGGTTTGCGGCCGTCGATGCGAAGGCGACGAACCGGCCATTGGGCGAGATGACGGGCTCGGCGCTGGAGCCGCTGGCCGGGGTCGTGCCGTCGGGCGTGGAGATGAGCTGAGTTTGTCCCGTGCACGTGCTCGCGGAGTAGGTGCATCCGCGAACAAAAATTTCAGACAGTCCGTTCGGATTGGGAGCCGTGGGGCCTAGATTTTTGGCAGTCGAAGTGAAGGAAACAAAGAGTCCGCTGGCAGCAATCGCAGGATTTGCGCTCGGGCCATCCGCGGGGGCAGTTCCATTGTCCGTCGAGATCAGGAAAGTCGTCGGCGTGCATGTGCCGGACGCCAGCCCGCCACAGGTATCGCGAACGAACACTTGTGGCGTGACTCCATCGAAGGTGACATTCGAAACCAGGTTTGAGGCAGTGGAGACGAAGGCGACGAATCGCCCATCCGAGCTAATGGCGGGATTAAAACTTTCGCCCGTCCCTGCACTCAGGCCATCCGCAGAAATTGAAACCAGTCGCGCTTGCACTCCCGTGCCGGTGCAAATGGGCGTCGTGAGACATGTAGGCCGCCAGAAAACCTGGCGAGCGGTGCCATTGAGCGGAACCGTGGTGTCAATATTGGTGGCTTTCGAAGTGAAGGCCACATGCGTGCCCGCGCTGTCAATCGCGGGTTCGCTGCTTGCGCCGTTCGCCGATGAGCCGTTGGCATCCGTACTGAGGACGGTTGTAGAGGGCGTGCAAGCGCTCAGGGTCACACAAGTGTGGCGCAGATAGATATCGCTGGTTGTATTCGCAAGACCTGCCACTAGATTGCTGGAAATAGAGGCGAAGGCCACCAGTTCGCCATTTGTGCCGTTGGATGGGCCGGCGGTGGTCAAGTCGGGGGTTGTCCCCGCGCAAACGGGGCCGCAGATACCATTGTTCGCCAGCAAGCCGTCTGGTGCGAGATCCAGCAGCACCGGCAAGCCGAGGGTCAGGGTTGGGTCCACGGAAAACGTTAAAATATTCGAAGGGCCTCCGCCCGGGGCCGGATTCATGAGTTGAATCTGATTCACGGCTCCGACGGCAAGGTCGGCGGCGGTGAGAAGCGTGCTCACCTGTGTGCCGCTCAGGGTGGCCGTCGTTCGCGGGCCTCCATTAATCAGAATCTGCGATCCAGTCACCATTCCCGTGCCGGTCACTGTCAAGGTCTGAGGGGCCGCTCCGGCCTGGAGAGATGAGGGATTCACTGTGCTGGCCAGCGGAATCGGATTCCTAACGGTGAGTTGAGCTGGGTCGGAGGTGCCGCCATTCGGAGGGGGATTGACCACCGCGATCTGCAAAACGCCTGCCGAGGCAAGATCGCTCGTCAAGAGTTGAATTTGCAGCGACGTGCTGTTGGCAAAAGAGGTGGGGCGAGTGGCGTTATTGACGGTGCCAACTGAAGTCGCCACGAAATTCCTCCCGGTCACAAGCAGATTGAATCCGCTCCGACCGGCAAGGACACCCGAAGGCGACAGCGAGGTGATCTGCGGCACAGGACTGGCGACAGGGTTGATCGTAAAGGTCAGCGGGGGACTACTCGTTCCGCCGCCAGGCGCGGGAGTAAACACAGTGACGGAGGCCGTGCCCGGAATCTCCACAAAGATGGCTGGAATCATTACCTTCAATTGGTTTTCGCTCAGAAATACGGGTCGAATCGCCAGCGGCCTCTGATTTGTCGCAGAACCGCTCCATTCCACCGCGGAGGTTGGCGTGAGATTTTTCCCGTTCACTAGCAGTGAGAAAGCCGGGTGGCCTGCGTCAATATTGTTAGGAGAGAGAGAGGTTGTCTTGGGCGCCGGATTATTGATGTATCCGCCGCAGGAAGGCAAGATCGCCGTGGAGAAGACGAGCAGCCAGAGAAGCAGCCAGGATTTTCCCCGCAAATCTATCACCCCTGAGTCTGTAGGCCGGAGCCGCCGACGTAAGCGCAATCGCAGAGAATACTAGAGATGTGCGAATCGAGCAATCGGGATGCCTGGAGTCCCCCACCACCCAGCAGGCCGGCGGTGCGCAAGTGCCCTTTGCCACAGGGGCTGGCCAAACGGACAGCATGCCCTTTTAGACAAGCAGCGGCTTTACTTTCACCCTCGATTGGAACCACTATATGCACGGGCGTCGTCCCTGAAGAGCATCGAGCAGCTTGTAAGCCCATTGTGCCGTCGGCATAACCCCAGCCATGAACATCGCAGCCTAGTGAGGGCGTTCCGTAGCCCAGGCCCCATGCGGCATCTTCTTGGATGAATCGCGGCGCAGTTGTCTACACGCAAGCGCTCTTTCGCAATTGACTGCATGCGCGGGAGTACACCATGACTGAGTCCTGGAAACACTGGGAAGGCCAGGTAGTCGACGGGAAATTCCAACTGCGCCAGTACCTGGGCGGCTCCGACCACAGCGCCGTTTTCCTAACCGAGTACGGTGAGGGCGGATCTCAAAAGGCGGCGATCAAATTTATCCCCGCCGACCCGGACAGTGCGGAAGTCCAGATTTCCCGCTGGCGCCAGGCTGCGAAACTCTCGCATCCCCATCTGCTGCGCATCTTTCAGGTGGGACGCTGCCAAATCGGCGATACGAACCTGCTGTACGCCGTGACGGAATGTGGCCAGGAAGACCTTTCGCAAATTCTTCCGCGGCGCCCGCTAACGCAAGCGGAAACACGCGATATGCTCGCGCCGGTTCTGGACGTGCTCGGTTATATCCACGCCGCCGGATTTGTGCACGGCCGCATCAAACCGGCCAACATTATGGCTGTGGATGAGCAACTGAAAATTTCGAGCGACGGCCTGTGCCGCGCCGGCAGGTCCACCGCCGGCCAATCGAAGCCCGGTGTTTACGACGCGCCGGAATCTTCCAGCGGACTAGCCTCGCCGGCCGGAGACGTGTGGTCGCTGGGCATGACGCTTGTCGAAAGCCTCACGCAGCGGCTTCCCGTCTGGGAGCGCATCCGCGATGAAGACGCTTCCCTGCCCGACTCGCTGCCTGCGCCGTTCCTTGATCTCGCGCGACACTGTCTGCGCCGCGATCCTTCGCGCCGCTGGACTGTGGCCGAGATCGCGCGCTGGCTGAACCCCGCAACGGCCTTGCCACAAGCGCAGGAAGAACCGCGACAGGCCGCTGCTGCGCCTCCTGGTTCCATGAAGACATTCGCGAGACCTGGTTACTTGCTCCCGGCAGCCGTCTTGGCGCTGCTTCTGATTGCCATGCTGGCAGGCCCTAAGCTATTCACACGCCACATGGAGGCGCAGCCTACGCCTGCTTCTGCACCCGCACACGCGAAGACGCAGCCGAAATCGGAGACGCCACCGCCGGAGACGGCCACTCAGCCAAAGCAGCCGTCGCCCCTGCCGGTGAAGGCGCCGCCACCAGCAGCCGCTCAACCCGTGCAGCCCACGAAAGCGGGATCATCGTCTGGCGCGGCGAACGGTGAGGTTCTCGAGCAAGTCCTGCCTGAGATATCCGAGAAGGCGCGCGGCTCAATTGTGGGCACTGTGCGCGTGGGCGTCCGAGTTCAAGTGGACCCGGCCGGGCATGTCACCGGAGCGACGCTCGACTCTCCCGGCCCGAGCAAGTTTTTCGCGGCAAAGGCGCTTGAAGCCGGCCCGCAGTGGAAATTCATTCCACCGACGGTCGGCGGCCGCAGTGTCTCCAGCGAATGGATCCTGCGTTTTTATTTCTCGAACGCCGACACAAAGGTTCATCCGACGCAAGTAAGTCCGTAACTTGGGAATCTTAGCGGCTCTTGACGCGCGGTTGGATTTCCCTGGATGGCGCCCAGGCTGCCGCCAATCTCTTGTGCTCACGGAATAAGCCATCCGAAACTCGGATTTGTCCCTTGCGGATAAATCGCTCGTGATTTTCCTCGAGCTCAGCAGGCAGATACCGATAATTGACGGTCACGCCAAAGGAAGCCTCCATTCCGTAAGGCCGCAAATTTCCAAAGGCGTTAATTCGTTCCAGGCGGGCGCCATTCGACAGGTGAAAAGTGGCCACAGGGTCGTACAGCTTTCCGTTCTGTCGCGCCCTGGTGAGGTAGGCAAGCGCCACGCGCTCCAAAGGCGCGGAAAGAATCTCGCGATGAGCAAGGGGATGCTCCAATAGATAGAGGAAAGCTTCGATGGGATCACGGCGCTTTGCTGCACTCATCAAGTCCCGGGCATATTCGACCAGCAGCCGCGAGAGCCGTTCGCGTGTGAAACCGTCTTCATTTTCATTGTCGCGCAACGCTTGTGAGAAACGCGGCAGCGGCGAGAGCGTGCCATAGGTCTTGATGTTGGGGAGCTCGGCAGCCAGCTCGGCTACCACCTGCTTGATGAGAAAACTGCCGAAGGGAACGCCCCGCAAACCTTGCAAACAATTGTTGATGGAATAGAAAACGGCGGTATCAGCTTCCTCCTGAGGGAGCACCGGCGCATGCACATCGAGCAACGGCTCGAGATTACCGGCCAGCCCCTTCGACAGTGCCACCTCCACAAAAATGATCGGCTCGTCGCGCAGCGCCGGGTGAAAAAATGCGAAGCATCGCCGGTCCGCTTCCAGGCGCCGGTGCAAGTCGGGCCAGCCATTAATTTCGTGCACCGATTCGTAACGGATCAGCTTCTCGAGGAGAAGCGCCGAGGTCTGCCAGCTGATGCGCTCCAGGCGCAGGAAGCCGCGATTGAACCACGATTTGAAAAGGTGTTTGAGATCGGCGTCGAGCGCCGCAAATCTCGCTGCGTTCGGGGAGTCTGCGAGCAGGTCCTCCCGCAGCGCCACCAGAGTTCCCGTGCCTTGCGGTGCTGTATTGATGCGCCGGACCAGTTCCTGGCGCGGCGGCTCCACGGCGGCGAAAAGCGCCGCCAGGGTTTCGGGGCCGGGTTTCTGGTCGTAACCGGCTGCCGCATCGCGGATGTCTGCCCTGTCCGGTGAAAACTCATTGCAGAGCATATCGAAGAAGCCGCGCCTCTGCGCCGCATTCATGTTCCTGTAGGTGTTGATGATTTCCTGGGCAAGCGCCGTCTGGGAAGCCTCGCCGCGCTCGGAAAGCAGCAACCGGCAGAGGAAACGCATGTCCGTGCCGCGGCGCTCTCGCAGCACACGCAGCAGGTTGTGGAGAAACCCGGGCATAGGCCTGCCGCATTATAACCCGAACTTTGCGAGGTCTTGTTTCGTTGCGTCGCGCGTCAAAAGATCGCAGTGAAAACGCGCATGTCATCCTGCGTCCTGGCAATTCAAGTTGCTCCCGGTGGCCCTTTCCACTATTTTGTCCACTGCGGCCTGGGGCACGGAATCCATTCGCGGCAGTCTTTGTGGCGCGGACAGTTCTGCGTAGCGCACCGCTCGGAGGATGGGAATGCGAGTTTGTAAATGGACCGCTACGGCTTTGCTCGCACTCGGTCTCGCGCTCGGGCCTCAGCTTTGTGCGCAGGACCAGTCGAAATCACAAACATCACCAGCGCCACAAGCAACCCCTGCTCCCCCAGCGGCGAAGCCTGCCGACGTTGCCTCGCCAGACGCGATTCTCGCTGCTGTTTATGAAGTGATCTCGGGGCCTGCGGGACAGGCTCGCGACTGGGACCGCTTGCGCTCGCTTTGCTTGCCAGGGGCTCGGCTCGTTCCCACCGGACCGAAAAAGGAAGGCAGCGGTTATTTCGCGCGCACCATGACGCCGGATGAATACGTCGCGCGCGCTACCCCTTTCTTTGAAAAAGAAGGCTTTTACGAAAAAGAGGCGGCGCGGCGCATGGAGCGCTACGGCAATATCGTGCAAGTTTTCAGCACGTACGAATCGCGGCACGATCCGAAAGAGGCGCCGTTCGCGCGCGGCATCAATAGCTTTCAGTTGTTCTTCGATGGGACGCGCTGGTGGGTAGTCACAGTTTTCTGGCAAGCCGAGACCGCTGAAAATCCAATTCCGAAAGAGTTTCTCCCCGCAGCGCATTAGCGGGCACAAATCGAGAGGCGCGAAATGTTCCAGAACGATTTGTTGAAGGGCCGGACAATTCTGATCACTGGTGGCGGGACGGGTCTGGGCCGCTCGATGGCGCTGCGGTTCGCCGAACTGGGCGCGAATATTTTTCTCGCCGGGCGGCGCGTGG
>Ga0207107_1199_pt1 | contig 13022 bp, 9 predicted proteins | sample Alteio_BWMinHeat_75_FD_153555 | JGI IMG/M metagenome (GOLD analysis project Ga0207107, IMG submission 153555) | Enriched cells from forest soil in Barre Woods Harvard Forest LTER site, Petersham, Massachusetts, United States -... | ecosystem: Environmental > Terrestrial > Soil > Temperate forest >... | reverse complement strand
GGTCGCAGATGTTGTGAACGTCTTCTACGTTTTCGGGGAAATAGGCGAGGCCTCCGGAGGCGTCGGCGATTTCCTTCAGAGCTTTCTTGGCTTTGGTCTTGGACTTCCCTTTTTCCTCGCTGAGCAAGCCGATGGTGTAGATGACCGTGTCGGTCTTTTGGATTTCGCGAATGGCTTTCTCGAGGGAGTTGCGGCTGGTATTGTCTTCGCCGTCGGTGACGACGAGGAGAACGCGCTTATCCTTGTGCGCTTTTTTGAGATGGTCGAGCGAGCCGATGATGGCGTCGTAGAGCGCGGTGCTGCCGCGCGAATCGATGCGCTCGAGAGCTTCCTTGAGTTCGGGGATGCTGCTGCTGAAATCCTTGTCGAGATCGAGATAGTAGTCGTCATTGAAATTGACGACGAACGCTTCGTCCTGGGGATTGCTGCCTTGCACGAGAGTGATGGCGGCTTCGTTCACGCGGGGGCGCTTGTCGCGCATGCTGCCGCTGTTGTCGATGACCAAGCCCATGCTAACGGGAACATCTTCGCGCTTGAAGACGGAGAGCTTTTGCTCGACTTTGTCTTCGAGGACGCGGAAATTTTCTTGCTTGAGGCCGTCGGCGAATTTGCCGCGATCGTCGAGGACGGTGGTGTGCAGAACTACAAGGCTTACATCGACCTTGATGGTCGCGCCCTGGCCGCCGGAGGATTGACCGGGAGGCGGAGGCTGCTGGCTCTGGATCGGAATGCCTTGGGGCGGATCCTGGGCAATTAGCGCGCCGGCGGATGCCAAGCATGCGGCCAAGAAGAAAAAGCTGATCCCTCGCTGTGCGTGGGATGACATTCTTTTGTGCTCGCGAACGGAGCTAGTGGCTGGGGGCGTAGTAGCCGGTCTTGGAGTAGACGTTGAGGGGCGGGAGTCCCTTTGGGGCGCGCAGCTTGATCTTGACTTTGCGCCAGCGCGCGTCATGAATTTTGTTACTCGGCCGATATCCCAGAACATATTGGTTTCGCAGCTCCATGCCGATTTTTGAGGCGATGTCCGGGAGATCTTCGAGCCTCTCGACGGAGAACACGCGCCCGCCCGTCATTTCGGTAACTTCGCCCAGGAGCGACGGACCATTCAACTCTTCGGGCGTCCGGTTACGATAACCAAGCGGGTCAAAGATGCCGATCGCATAGAGCTGGGTGTCTGCTTCCTTTACCAGCCGCTTGATATCGCTCTCGTTGTATCTACTATGATTATCCCCTCCGTCGGATAGGATGAGCAAGGCACGTTTGGCGTTGTGTGCACCCCTCATCTGGCTGAGACCGAGGTAGATGGCGTCGAGAAGAGCGGTGCGGCCTTTGGGCGCGGTGAGCATCAGGCGGCTCTGCAAATCTTCGACGCTGTTGGTAAAAGAACTGGTAAGTTCAGCGCGTTCGTTGAAGCTGACGAGGAAGAATTCGTCCTGAGGATTGGCAGTCTTGAAGAATTGCACCGCGGCTTCGCGCGCTTTCGCGACTTTATTGGCCATGCTGCCGCTGAAATCGAAGACCACACCGATGGAGATGGGAACATCTTCGGAGGAAAAGGTGACGACTTCCTGCTCGATATTGTCTTCGTACACGCGGAAATTGTCGGGTTCGAGGCCGGTGACCAGGCGATTGTAGGGGTCGGTCACGGTGACGTTAACCAATGCGAGTTCGACGTTAACGCTTAACTGGCCGGATTTGATGCGGGTGCCGGGGGTGTCTTTTCTTACGTCGTCCTTGGGAGGATCGTCGGGCTTCTTGGCGTCATCGGGCTTCGGCGGAGATTCCTTGGGCTTATTTTCGTCGGCGGCTTGTGCGGCACAGGTGAGCCCGGAGACCGAAAAGGCGAGACCCAGCAAGAAGATAGCAACGAGTACCTGGTTTAGAACGCGAAACATCTGGTGGTCGCGTTTCACGGCTCCCCCATCGGTCCCGGCCTGCCGGGATGGCCGCGCGGAAAAAACTGCGAGCGATTCTATCATCGCGTCGAGCGAAGGCAAGGCTATAAAAGTAACGGTACCTCCGGGCGGCGAGTACTGAGTAAGCCTGGACCTTCGTGGTAGCATCGCGGCATCCACTATTCCACGGATGTTCCTGGCGTCCATCCTGTAAAGACTGCAGAGGAATGGCCGAAATTCCCGAGGGCGAGAGAACAATGGGCTCGGACAAGATTGTGGTTGTGATACCGGCGCGGTACGGGTCGACCCGGCTGCCCGGGAAGCCTTTGGTGGCGCTGGCTGGCCAGCCGATGATTCAGCATGTTTATGAGCGGGCCAAGCTGTCGCGGCGGGCTGGGCGGGTAATCGTGGCGACAGATGATCAGCGCATCATTGCGGCGGTCGAAGGATTCGGGGGCGAGGCGCGGATGACGCGTGCGGATCATCGAACCGGGACCGAGCGTGTGGCGGAAGTGGCAGCGCATGTGGATGGCGAAGTGTTCGTGAACGTCCAGGGGGACGAGCCGCTGCTGGATCCGGTGGCAGTAGATACGGCGATTGATGCCTTGCTGGAAGAGCCGGCGGCAGCCGTGGCGACCGTGGCGACGGCTATTCGCATTCCGGGCGACATCATGGACCCGAACGTGGTCAAGGCGGTGCTGGACTTCGACAACAACGCTTTGTATTTCTCGCGGGCGCCAGTGCCTTGGGTCCGGGACACGGCGGCGAAACAGCAAGTGCGGCACTGGAAACACCTGGGACTTTATGTTTTTCAGCGGGATGCGCTGCTGGAATATCCGACGCTGCCGCAGGGCAAACTGGAAAAAATCGAGCAGCTCGAGCAACTGCGGTGGATGGAAAACGGGTGGAAGATCCGCGTGGCAGAAGTGGAACACGACGGGGTTAGCGTGGACGTGCCGGAGGACGTGGCACGCGTGGAAAAACTCCTCCTGAAATGAAAATGCCCGGCGGGGACTCCGCCGGGCGCCGAGCATATGAGGATGATCCCGAACCTCAGTGCTGCATGATCAGGTTTCCCAAAACGATCCGGTTAGTGTCCGTCGTCGCGATGAACAAGGTATTGGAATTGACGATGTAAACGACGAAGTTGGCGTTGGTAGTGCCGTTTTGGGTTAGAGATAAAGGCTTGATGGTGTTGCGGCTGGCATCGGCACCGGTGCCGTCTCCGCCCAAAACGATGGTGCCGGCGGTGGCTGCATCCGGTACGACGGTCAAGGCATTGAAGGAGTTGATGTCGCTTGTTCCCTTCAACGCCAGGCTGGAAATGGCGACCTGACCGACAACGTCTTCCTCGCCGAACGAGCCTAGCTGAATCGAAACGCCGCTCCAATTGAGGGCATAGTTGCCAGAGATGTTCGAGCTGGAGAAAGGCCCACCGGTTTGCGCAGTGATGGAACCATCGGCGACGGTGAGGTTGGCGTCATCCTGAATGACGCCTGAACTTGCGGAACTGAGATAGAAGACAAACTGGAACGTATCGGTAAGGGCCGGATCCTTGAAGGTGAGCGTACCGCGGCCGGAGCCGGCAGGATCGATGGTCAGCACGCCGTTGGTTGCGTTGCTGGTGGGAAATTGTTTCACGGTGGTGTTAAGGAAGGTCAGCGTGTCAACGTCTATTTGCGTGGCCGCGCCGGCGGAAGTGGTGAACCGGCCTAGCCGCGTTAAGGCGCCATTGGCCGTTTGACCGCCGATCGCGAAGACAAAACTACCGCTGATGCCGGCCGTGGTTGTGGGGACAGTACCCTGATGAACCGCGTCGCCGGTGAGCAGGCCGGCGCCATCCAAGCCGATGAAACGGATGCGGGTTGAGTCAACGATATAGAAAGCGTAGGAAAGGCCGTCAATGAGGGCGGTGCCTCGGCCTGAAGATGCGTTGTTGTTATCGATCGCATAGCTGCCGGTGAAAGGATTAGCGGAAGTGAGTGCGCCACCGGCATTGATGTCCTCGAAGCCACTCGTAATCAGGCCAGCGCTGTTGGTGGTAAAACTGCCGACGAAGGAAGCGGGAGATGAGGTGATCGGATCGATGCCGGCAAAATCGAAGACGTAGTTGCCGTTTATGGCCGACGTGAGGAAAGCAGCGGGATTCTGTTTGAAGAAGTTGCCGGTGGCAGTGGTGAATTGATTGGCGTTGGAGGTTGCGTCCATGAGGAGGCCGTCATTGATGGAGGTCATGGTCACGGCAAACTGCAGATTGGAAGAGGTGTTGGCAAAAGTGAGGTTCACGACGCCACGGCCGTCGGCGCTGATGGAATAGGTGCCGCCGGTGATGAGCACAGCGGTGCTAACCTGGCCGGGGAAATTCACGTCTTCGACCCCGGTCGTAATGTGGCCGTTGCCGTCTGCGGTAAACGAGCCGACGCGTCCAAATGAGCCGGACCCGTTGTTAGCGATTGCAGCGCTGCCGGCCATCGAAAAGGCATATTGGCCGTTTAAACTGAGGTTAGAAAAAGGACCTGCGGGCGGAGGAGGGGTGTTCGTTGTGCCGCCACCACTGCACGCGGCCGCATAAAAAGCAAACACGCTAGTAAAGAGGAATGGAAGGCGCTTCACCGCGCACCTCCTTGAGCCTTGGCATCGGTTGCGGAGGTATTGGACTGGCGCGGGGCTGCCAGAGGTATGCCGTACGAACTACGCAGCGCGACGGCTTGGGCGCCCTTTTGTACGACTCGAGCAGCAAAGAACTGGCCACCCATGAAATTGACGTTTTCGCCGAGGATACGGAGCGAGTCGCCGGTTTTGAGTTCAACGCCTGCGGCTTGGAGCAAAGCGGTGTTGCCGAGATTCACATCGACGGTGCCGGAAGAAGTCTGCAAAACGACGTGACCGCCGGCCGGGGCAGACTTGGATTGCGGAGTGAAGGAAACGACGGTTCCCAGCACGGTTGTTTCGCGAGACGCATCGTATCCGCCGCGTTGCGAAACGGTCCGGACCTGCTGGGCGCCCGCCGCCGTGGACAACAGTAAAGCACCTGCGAGAGTGATCGATCTAAAACGTATTGGCATAGCTCGTTTTTGTAACCCCTTTTTGCCACTCGCTGGAAATTCTGTGCAACACGCCCGAAGAGGCTTCCCCCACCAAGACAGATTGGAGCCTGAGCTGCGGACCTCTCCGTAAACTTAGATGGCTCGACTGCGGCACTGGGTTACCGATGGCGGAGCCATTCCCAAAAAAATATCGCCCAAAAGGTTAACGGCAAATCGCAGGTCGGCATACACACCGACCCACGTGATTAGAAACACGTGGCGGGGGAAAAAGTTTCTGCGGCTAGCTATCTTCCAGGCGTGCAAGTTTTTCGTTTGTTTGCGACGCTGAGAGTTCGATTTGACAGTTCGGGCGTTGGAAGACATAATTGTTTGTACGTCAGTCCTACGGGGGGTTAATCAGCCCGGATAGACAGTCCCGGGCTCCATGGATGGCGCCAAAATATATTTTTGTTACCGGCGGTGTGGTTTCCTCACTGGGAAAAGGCGTAGCAGCCTCCTCAATCGGTTGTCTCCTCGAAAGTCGCGGTTTTAAGGTCACCCTTCAGAAATGCGATCCGTATCTCAACGTCGATCCCGGGACGATGAGCCCGTTTCAGCACGGCGAAGTGTTTGTGACCGAAGACGGCGCGGAGACCGATCTGGATTTGGGGCACTACGAGCGATTTACGCATGCCAAATTGACCCGCGACAATAACTGGACGACGGGCCGCATCTACGAAACGATTCTGGGGAAAGAGCGCCGCGGCGATTATCTTGGCAAGACCGTGCAGGTGATTCCGCACGTTACCGACGAGATCAAAGCGATCATCAAGAAAGTGTCCGAAGGCGTGGACGTAGTGATCGTGGAGATTGGCGGAACGGTGGGCGACATCGAGTCGCTGCCATTCTTGGAAGCGATCCGGCAAATGCGGCTGGAGTTGGGCGCAGAGAATACCCTGTTCGTGCATGTGACGCTGGTTCCTTTTATTGCAGCGGCCGGGGAGTTGAAGACCAAGCCGACGCAGCACAGCGTGAAAGAAATGCTGGGGATCGGGATTCAGCCGGACGTTTTGCTGTGCCGGAGCGAGCGGCATATTCCCGCGGAGCTGAAGAAGAAAATTGCGTTGTTCTGCAACGTGAGCGAATCGTGCGTCATTTCCATGGAAGATGTGGACACGATTTACGCTGTGCCGGCGGAGCTCAATCGTGAAGGGCTCGACGCGCAGATTCTGCGCTTGCTGCATTTGGAAGACCGGCCACAGAACCTGCAGCCGTGGGTCGATCTGGTTGAGCGCATGCACCATCCGGCCGGCGAAGTGCGAATTGCCATTGTTGGAAAGTACGTGCAACTGGAAGATGCGTACAAGAGTTTGCGCGAAGCTTTGATGCACGGCGGCCTGGCGCATAAACATAAGACGGTGATCGACTGGATCGAATCAGAAGAAATCGATTCGCTGGAAGCGGCGGCTGCGCGGCTGCGCGGTTATGACGGAATTCTGGTGCCCGGTGGCTTCGGCAAGCGTGGCGTACAGGGAATGATTTATACGATTCAATACGCCCGCGAAAACAAGGTGCCCTACTTCGGGATTTGCCTGGGCATGCAGTGCGCAACGGTGGAATACGCCCGCGATGTAGCGGGACTGAAACAGGCGGATACTACCGAGTGCGATCCGCAGTCGCCGCATCGCGTCATTTATAAGTTGCGCGAATTGCTGGGCGTGGACGAAATGGGCGGAACGATGCGGCTGGGCGCCTGGATTTGCAAGCTGGAGCCGGGATCATTCGCACATAGGGCCTACGGGAAGCTGGAGATTAGCGAGCGGCACCGGCATCGTTACGAGTTCAACCGCGAGTATGAGAAGACCTTGCTAGCGGCTGGGCTGCGGATCACCGGACGGACGCCGGACGACAATTACGTCGAGATTATTGAGGCGCCGGATCATCCGTGGTTTCTGGGATGCCAGTTTCATCCGGAGTTCAAGTCCAAGCCGCTGGAACCGCATCCATTGTTTGCGGCGTTTGTTGGTGCGGCACTGGAGCAACGAAAGCAGCGAACGCGGCCAGCGAATCCGAGTTCACCGCAGACACAGCACGCGCCGGCTCCGGCTACGGAACAGCCGCGGGCTTCCGCGATGAGCGCGGCACCATCTGCTTCCGCCTGATTGCCTAGCTAGGACGACGTGGCTGGCCGCCGCTTTTTCATGGCTGTGTGCTATCTTCGATTCTCCGCATGAACCCTAAACACGAAGTTCAAGTCGGCTCGCTGCGCCTCGGGCATGGACATCCGCTGTTTCTGATTGCTGGGCCGTGCGTGATTGAGTCTGAGGCGCACGCGCTGAAGATTGCAGAAGCAGTGGCGCGGATCGCAGCGGATGCTGGAGTGCCGTATATTTTCAAAGCTTCGTATGACAAGGCAAACCGGTCTTCGGTGAAATCGTTTCGCGGGCCGGGGTTGAAAGAGGGGCTGCGCATTCTTGGCAAGATCAAGGCAGAGCTGAAGTTGCCGATTTTGACGGATATTCATGACGCTTCGCAGGCTGCGCCTGCCGCGGAAGTGGCGGATGTGCTGCAGATACCAGCGTTTTTGGCACGGCAAACGGATTTGCTGGTGGCGGCAGGTACGACGGGCCGGGTGATTAATGTAAAGAAGCCGCAGTTTGTGGCGCCGCAAGATATGAGCAATGTTGTGGAGAAGATTGCTTCGACCGGGAATACGAGAATTGTGGTTACAGAGCGTGGGGCTTCGTTTGGGTATCACAATCTAGTAGTGGATATGCGCAGCTTCCCGATTCTGAAGAAGCTGGGGTATCCGGTGGTGTTTGATGCCACGCATTCGGTGCAACTGCCGGGTGGCCAAGGACACGCGAGCGGCGGTCAGCCGGAATTTATTGAAACACTGGCCCGCGCAGCGGTGGCGGCTGGCGTGGATGGAGTTTTTTTGGAGACGCACGACAATCCAGCGGCGGCGCTTTCTGATGGAGCGAACGCTTTGCCGCTCTCGCAACTCCCTGCCCTGCTGGCGCGGCTGAAGGAAATGTCGCAACTTGCGCGCAAATGGGATGGCGCATGAGCCTCGATACCGCGCGTCGTGTGTTGAAGATCGAGGCGCAGGCAATCAACGACGTGCTGGCGCGGTTGGATGCGAGTTTCGAGCGGGCGGTCGAGTTATTGCTTGCTTGCAAGGGGCGCGTAGTGCTTTCCGGGGTGGGCAAGTCTGGATTGGTGGCGCGGAAAATATCGGCGACGCTTTCCAGCACCGGCACGCCTTCCTTTTTTCTTCATCCGGCAGAGGCGCTGCACGGTGATTTGGGAATGCTGGCGCGCGGCGACATGATGCTGGCGGTGTCTTATGGCGGCGAGACGCAGGAAATCATCGCCCTGCTGGAAGCGCTGAAGCGGCTGGAAATCTCGCTGATTACCCTGACTGGCAAAACGGCATCGACGCTGGGCGAAGCGAGCGACGTGGTGCTGGACGTTAGCGTGCGGGAAGAAGCGTGCCCGCTGAATCTGGCGCCGACGGCGAGCACGACCGTCGCAATGGCGGTTGGAGACGCGCTGGCTGTCTCGTTGCTCGAGCGGCGGGGATTTCAGTCTGATGATTTTGCGGCGCTGCATCCGGCGGGAAGTCTCGGGAAGAAACTTTTGCGGGTGGAGAATCTAATGCACGCTGGAGGCGCTTTGCCGCGCGTGTCGCTCGATACGCCGATGCCGGACGTGTTTCATGAAATGTCCGCGAAGAAACTAGGAATGACTACGGTGACGCAAGCGGATGGCAGGCTGGCAGGCATTCTGACCGACGGCGATTTGCGGCGTTTGATGGAGAAGCATCGTGGAGCAGTGCTGGAGATGCGCGCCGGTGATGCCATGACGGGCAATCCGCAGACCATCGGGCCGCACGTTCTCGCCAGTGAAGCGCTCAACTTGATGGAGAAGCGCAAAATAACCTCGATCGTTGTGGTCGACGAAACCGGCGCCGTTCTCGGCGTCGTGCATCTGCACGATCTTTGGACTCTGGAGCTCATCTAAGTGCCTACTCGAAACCGCGCCGGCGTGCGGAAGCGCGCCAAGCAAATCAAAGTGGTGCTGATGGACGTGGACGGCACGATCACGGACGGCAGCGTGACGCTGCTTTCGCAACCCGACGGCAGCGCGATCGAGATCAAGACGTTCGATGCGCATGACGGCCAGGGCATGACGCTGGCGCGCACCGCGGGCCTGCAACTCGGCGTGATTACCGGGCGCGAAAGCGCTGCGCTGCGGCGGCGTATGAAAGAAATGGGCGTTACATTCGTCTACGAGAAGCAGCCGAATAAGATTCCGGCGTTCGAAGAGATTCTAGCCAAGGCCGGCGTGACCGAGGCGCAAGTCGCGTATCTTGGCGATGACTTGCCGGATCTGACGGTGATGAAACGCGTCGGGCTGGCCGTTGCCGTCGGCGATGCTGCACTTGAGGTAAAACTTGCCGCGCATTACATAACCAAGGCTAATGGGGGCAGGGGCGCTGCTCGCGAACTCATTGAGCTCATCCTAAAGGCCAAGGGCATCTGGGAAGAAATGATCGACAAAGCCCGGGCCTGAACCGGCTGATTGCCTTCGCCATTGCTGCGGTGGTCAGCAATGGCTCCTTGAATCCCCCGCCTCCAAGGTGCAACGTTCGTTTCATTCCGGGAGGCACCGTGGCCCAGCCTGCGCGTTCTCGTGTGCAAGTGGCACAGTATGTGTTGTTCGTTTTCCTGTTCAGTTCCATTTTCTATTTCCTGGTGTTCCGGTCCGGAGGCCTTCGCTATGGCGGAGGGTTTTACGTATTGGGATTGATGTGGTGCCCGGCGCTCGCGGGGATGGCGACGCTGCGTTTGAATGGACGCAGCCTCGCGGACCTGGGATGGAAGTGGGGCGAAACCAAGTATCAGATTCAAAGCTGGTACATTCCGCTGCTGTACGCAGCCATCGCTTACGCGATTGTGTGGGTGCTGGGCTTCGGCGGACTCGGCAATCCTGATTTTACGAATTCACTCGTTGGCATGGTGCATTTGGGCGGCCCGCGCTGGCTTTCCGTGGCGCTTGGCGTTGCGCTGATCGGGGTGTACGGATTGATTCGCAGCACGGCCAGCGCACTGGGCGAAGAGATCGGCTGGCGCGGATTTTTGGTGCCCGAGCTTTCGAAGACGACATCCTTCACTGTCACAGCATTCATCAGCGGAGTGATTTGGTCGGTGTGGCACTATCCACTTTTGATTTTCGGCGGCTACAACGGCGGGACACCGACATGGTACAGCCTCACGTGTTTTACGGTGATGGTGATTGCCATCAGCTTTGTGTTCGCGTGGCTTAGGCTGAAGAGCGAAAGCTTGTGGACCGCCGCAATTTTACACGGGAGCCACAATCTCTATGTCCAGGCGATTTTCACGCCGATGACCCGCAACACGGGAAAAACGGCCTGGTACATCGATGAGTTCGGAATCGTGCTGCCGCTGGTGGCGATTGTCTTTGCCGTGTACTTCTGGAGCAAACGCCGCGAGCTTCCGCAGACGAACTAATTCAATGCACGGTGATCGTCGTCGCGAACAGGGTGCAAATTTCGCTCGTACCTATTCGTAGCGCAGCGCCACCATGGGATCCACGCGCATCGCTCGGCGGACCGGCAGAAAACAAGCCAGCAGCGCCACACCTGCCAGCACGCCGGCGACGCTCCCATACGTCAGCGGATCCACCGGCTTCACTCCCACCAGCAAACCTTGCATCAGCCGCGCGCCTACGGCGGCTCCGAGCAAGCCCAACACAATTCCCGTCAGCACCAGCATCCCTGCCTGGCGCAGCACCAGACCGACGATCTGCGGCCGCGCGGCTCCGAGGGCCATACGAATACCGATTTCATTAGTGCGCCGCCCGACGATGTAGGACATCACGCCGTAGGTGCCGACCGCCGCCAGAATCAGCGCGAGAATCGCCATGGTTCCGAGCAGCACGGCTTCGTACTGGGTATCCAGCATAGACTCGGCAACAATTTGCGGCATGGTACGCACGCCGATCAGCGCCAGCCCATCGTCCAAGGATCGCACTGCGCCGCGGATCGTGCCGGTCAGCGCCTCCGCCGTACCCGGGCCTTGCACCACAATCGCGTACGGAGAATTCGGGCTGGTGAGATCCCACTCCAGCGGATAATAAGTTTCCGGCATCGCAGCGCTGCGCAATTCCTGTTGCTTCACATCGCCGACCACACCGACCACTCGAAACAAAACAAAGGCTTCGAACACCTTGCCGACGGCATCCTGTTTCGGCCAGAACGTTCGCGCCATGGTCTGGTTGATGATCGCCGGCAGCACATACTTTTTGCCTACCGCGGTACGCTCGGGATCGGTCTTCGCAGCTAGATACTCGCGCAAACACTTGGTGGTCAGTTCGTGATCGTCAGCTTGAAACTCGCGCCCAGAAAGCAGCGGTATCCGAAACGCCCTGAAATAGTCTCCTCGCACGGAAGTGTTTTCCACCAGCGGCCCGGTCATGTCTTCTTCCTGCTGCCCAGGAATTTTGATGTATCCGTTGTTCCCACCGCGCATGGGCAGCTTGGTGGTAATGGCCGCGGCCTGGATTCCCGGCGATGTCTGCAGCTTCTCGAGCAGTTGCAAGTAGAAGGAACGCCCGTGCTCGAACGTTTCGTATTTTTTGGCAGGCAGCAGCACGCTGGCGGTGAGCACACCATCGCCGCGCACTCCGGTATCGGTCGCGCGCAGATTTGCAAAGGTCCGCAGCAGCAGCCCGGCTCCAATCAGCAGCGCCAGAGAGAGCGCAATCTCGCTGACTACCAGAGCGTCACGCAACCACTGCCCGCGTTTTGACGCGCCATCGCCCGCCATGCCCTTCGGCTTCAGCGCTTCGGTGGAATCCACCGAAGAGGACTGCAGCGCCGGCGCAAATCCAAAGAGCACACCTACAGCCACGCTGATGACCAGTGTGAAAAGCAGCGGCAAGATTCCCACAGTAATCGGATTCGGCTGCGGAATCGTCGCGGGCAATACACTGCGCAGAATTGTGACGCCGATATACGCGATGGCTACGCCAAGCAACCCGCCTACCAGAGACAGCAAGACGCTCTCCGTGAGCATCTGCCGCACTAGCCGTCCGCGACCCGCACCCAATGCATTCCGCACCGCAATCTCGCGTCTGCGGCTTGTGGATCGAGCCAGCAAGAGATTGGCCACGTTGGCGCACGCGATCAGCAGCACCAGGGCAACGGCTCCGAACAAAATCAACACCTGGCCCTGGAAGTCCCCAATCAAATCTTCTTTCATCGGTTTGACGATGGCATCCACATTCTTGTTGTTTCCCGGATACTGTTTCTCGAGTCCTTGCGCGATGGCATGCAAATCCGCGCGCGCTTGGGCAATCGTCACGCCGTTCTTCAGCCGCCCAATAGCTCTCCATTGGTGATTGCCGCGAGATCCGAGCTTGTCCTTAGCCATGTCCAGCGGAATCCACAAATTGGCGGTGGCTTGCATGCGATACCACGCCGGCATGACGCCGATCACCGTGTAAGGCTCGCCGTTCAGGCGCAGCGTGCCGCCAACGATGTCCTGGCGCGCTCCGAATTGCTTCTTCCAGAAGCCGTCGCTGAGGATGGCTACGTGGCTTCCGCCGTTCTGGTCTTCGCCATCGGCGAACGTGCGTCCCAGCCGCGCAGTCACGCCGAGCTGCGAAAAGAAATTCGCTTGCGTTCTAACAATTACGGCCCCTTCCGAAGTGTCGTTGGCGCTCACATTGGCGCTGTTCGGCCAGGAATACAGGCTCATGCTTTCGAAGGTCTTGTTGTGTTCGCGCCAATCGAGATAGTCCATTCCATTCAACGGGAAGGAACCCGGGGCGCTCTCGGTTTCCCATAGCGCAACCACGTTCTCGGGCTGGCGGAAGGGCAGCGGCTTCAGGAGCACGGCGTCCACCACGGAAAAGATCGCTGTGTTTGCGCCGATGCCCAGGGCCAGCGTCAGCACGGCCACAGCAGTGAACCCCGTGCTGCTCGCCAACATTCGCGCCGCGTAACGCAAGTCTTGCAGGAAATCTTCGATCCAATTGGCTTTGCGCATGTCCCGGCAATCCTCCTTCATTT
>Ga0207107_1198_pt1 | contig 13034 bp, 12 predicted proteins | sample Alteio_BWMinHeat_75_FD_153555 | JGI IMG/M metagenome (GOLD analysis project Ga0207107, IMG submission 153555) | Enriched cells from forest soil in Barre Woods Harvard Forest LTER site, Petersham, Massachusetts, United States -... | ecosystem: Environmental > Terrestrial > Soil > Temperate forest >... | reverse complement strand
CGACATCATCGGCTCGACGAAGCCCGACATCGCGGTCATCGACATTTCGTTGAAATCGATGAATGGCATCGAGTTGTTGAAGAATCTCAAGATCCAATATCCCAAGCTCCCCGTGCTGGTTCTTTCCATGCACGACGAATCGCTTTTTGCGGAGCGCGCGCTGCGCGCCGGCGCGAAGGGCTACATCATGAAACAGGAGCCGCCCGAAAAATTGGTCGGCGCCATCCATAAGGTCCTCGGAGGAGAGATTTACGTCAGCGACAAAATGGGTGTGAAGATGCTCCATCAATTCGTGGACGGACGTCCCGATGGTGGCGGATCGTCGCTTGAGCGCTTGAGTGATCGCGAGCTTGAAGTCTTCCAACTCATTGGCAAGGGAATGGGAACCCGGCAGATTGCTGAAACGCTGCATCTGAGCGTGAAGACGATTGAATCCTATCGCGAGCACATCAAGCGGAAGATGCATTTGAGCAGCGGCTCCGAACTGGTGCAGCACGCCGTGCAATGGGTGAAGAACGAGCATTGCTTGTAAATATGGATTGATCGTTTCCCTGATTCTCAAATCCGGACTTCTTCAGGGGCGAAAGCGGGCTGATGCCTGATGCGGCGTGCCGGCGCATGGAGTTACAATATTCCATGCGAGGGATGTTTCATCGTGCGGGACGTTTTTTGGGGGCCCATTTCCGTTGGGTCCTGCTCATTCTCGTTGTCCTGCTCGCGGTTCGTGCGGTACTTCCCCATTACGTGAAGCGCTATGCGAACGACCGGCTGGACCGTATTCCGGGTTACCACGGCAAAATCCGGGACGTGGAGCTTTGCCTCTGGCGCGGCGCCTATCAGATCAAGGGGCTTGAGATCGTGAAGGACAACGGCAAGGTGCCGGTCCCGTTTTTTTCGACGCCGGTGATGGACCTTTCGATGGAATGGGGCGCGCTTTTTCACGGGGCGCTTGTGTGCAAGGTGATCGTGGACGACGCACAGATCAATTTTGTCGCTGGCCCTTCCGAAGCCTCATCCCAGATGTCGATCGACAAGAGCTGGACGGATCGGGTCAAGGAACTCGTGCCTTTCACCATCAATCGTTTCGAAGTTCGCGACAGCGCGCTGCATTATCGTGATTTTCATCGCGATCCGAAAGTGGACGTCTGGCTTCGGCATTTTCACATGATGGCGCGCAACATCACGAACACGCAGCATGAAAAGCGCGATCTTTACGCGCATGTGGACATCAAGGCGCAACCGATGGAGCAGGGCATGTTCAAGACGCACATCGACGTCGATCCCTTCGCCAAGAGCGCCACCTTCGAGTCCGATTTGGAGGTGAAGGACGTGGATTTGCGCGAATTGAACGATCTCTTCAAGGCTTATGGCAACTTTGAGGTGGAGAAGGGGACGTTCGAAACTTACGCGGAAATGAACGCGTCGGACGGACATTTCAAGGGCTACATCAAACCGCTTTTTCACGACATGACGATCGCGCAGAAGGATCCCAATCCCCTGGTGCGCCTTTGGGAAGTGCTCGTGAGCTGGGCCACGTCGCTTTTAAAAAATTCCGACACGAAACAGGTGGCCACGAAAATTCCCCTGGAGGGTGATTTCGACAAACCGGCCCCCGATGTCTGGGCCGCCGTGGTGAATCTTTTGAAGAACGCATTCGTCAAGGCCCTGATGCCGGGCTTCGATCATAGCGCGGATGGCGGGGGCGATCAGGCGAAGAAAAAATCATAGGAATTTAGCTGATGTCCTTGAGAGTATTTCTGGGAGAAACAAATCGGGGAGCCAGGCTATTGCGACTTCTTACACGCAGTGTAAGAACATCTTATGAATTATTCCCCTTCCTCCGGTTCCATGGAACCTCAAGCACACCATTATCTGGCGGCGGCGGTTGTCGGACTTACCATTGGCATGTCGTTTGGAAGTCTGACAGGCGGTCTGCTCGATATGCTCGCATTGAATTGGGATGGGCTCCAGAATTGGGCGATTGAATTGAATTTCAGCCCCAGTCGGATGCTCGTCGCGCTGGGCGCCTTGATCGGCCTCGCTTTCGGCAGTATGGCGGGAGCCGGTACCGCGTGGTTTACGGATCATCCCATCCACTTTCCCTTAGGGAGCATCAGGCATTTCCACGCGTCGACAAACGGGTAAGTGCCCCGATGGATCGCGCTCCTTCCTGTGTTAGGTAAGGAGAGAAGGACGTGCACGCGTCGTGCGCGTCGAACAGAACAGGAATGTAATCATCCAACGCCAAAAAAATATGAGCAAATTGAATTCGTTGAAGGAACTGTATGTGGAAGAGCTTCGTGATCTTTACAACGCGGAGAACCAATTGCTGAAGGCGCTGCCCAAGATGGCGAAGGCGGCTTCTTCCGAGGAATTGAAGGACGCCATCGAATCGCATCTCGAGGAAACCCAGACCCACGTCAATCGTCTCGAGCAGATTTTTGAAGAGCTTGATGAGGATCCCAAGGGCAAGACGTGCAAGGCGATGAAAGGACTGATTGAAGAGGGCCAGGAATTGGCCAAACAAAAGGGGAAGAAGAGTGTGCTGGATGCGGGGATCATCAGTTCCGCGCAGAAAGTGGAGCATTATGAAATTGCGGGATACGGCTGCGTTCGAACGTACGCCAACCTGCTGGGTTTTCAGGAGGCCGCCACGTTGTTGCAAAGCACGCTGGAGGAGGAAGCTGAAACCGACAAAAAACTGACGCAGCTTGCGGAGAGCATCATCAACGCCCAGGCGGCTGAGGCGGAGGAAGAGGAAGTCGAAGTGAAATAATTTCGCATTCCATCACAAACCGCGTTCATGGGAAAACCGTGGACGCGGTTTTTTATTTAAACGCGTGAAAGCCGCCAGACCGTCAGGGCGATTCCAATGACAAGATAGATGCCTGCGCCTGCCAGGTTGCCGTGCGAAAAAGCCCGATAAGCCATGTAGATCCAAAAAAAGAGCAGGAGAATGGGGACGGCCATGGGCAAGCTATCCCAAAAGTGCCGCGGTTTGTCACCCTCAAGATTCCTCAGCCTGCTAGCCCGACATCGTCCGACCGGCGAAAAATGCCAGGAGAAAAACGATCATGCAGATGGTGAGAAAAACAAAAAATAAAATTTTGGCGAGCTGTGCCAATGTTCCCGCAAGACCCGTGAAACCCACACCGCCGGCAAGAATCGAAAGAAGAAAAAAGGTAAATGCGGCTTTCAGCATATAAACGTCAGGGGGCAGTTTCTGTCGGTGCCGGCTGCTCCGTGGAGCTCGATGTTGTTGTCGTGTTGGTGGTTGTTACCGTCGAGGTGGTATCGTCCGCGGGCGTCGTGATGGTGGTGGGCGACTGGGAAGTCGTGTTTGCCAGATCCACGGAACGCTCGTAATCATTGATGGAATTGTTGATGTCGCTGCGGAGGGAGTCGCGCTGTTCCGGGGAGGCATCCCGATAAGCGTCGAGCTTTGCCTGGATTTCAGAGCGTTTTTGTTGAAAGCTGCTGCTCGTCCGGTCGCGCTCCGCCTGCAAATTCGCATCCGAGTCATTCGCGTGACGGTTCCGCCATGCCTCAATTTTTGTGTCGAGCTCGCTCAGGCGTTTCGACGTTTTCTCCTGAAACTCATCCACCTGGACCACTAGATAATCTTTCGTTGCCTCGGCGGCATCCTTGATTTTGGCTCCCGCCTGTTCGGCATTCGTACGGCGTTCTTCATCGGTTTTGATGCGTGTGGTGTTGGAGTTGGACTGCTTGCTGCAAGCAACCAGAATGACGGTGATGGCGATGACGAGGATCTGACGAAGATTCATAAAATTCCTTGGTGAGTTGAAACGAACGGCACCTCCAATCTACGGGACACGTGGCACGCTCGCTACAGGAAGCCGCCCTGATTGTGAGATAGGGGAAAAGCAGTGGAGAAAGGATGAAGAAGGAGTCCTGCCTAATCCCCGTAATCGAAATAAGACGTGTAGCGTTTGTCGATGGCGCTCTGAGACAAAAATTGAATCGCGAAATTGCGGGCGAGTACGGCGAAGGGATTGCTCCATTGGCCGATCGCGCCGAGGCGCCGGGCGTCGAGTGTCAGGCGCTGGGTGCGTCCAAAGCGGAAAAATTCATAGGTGCGCAGGCTTTCCGGGAGATCCAATTCCGGAGAAAGGCAGTCGCTCAAACAATCCGCGTCCTCCAGTGCCAGACATGCCCCTTGTCCCAGATTGGGAGTGGAGGGATGTGCGGCGTCGCCCAGGAGCGTGATGCGGCCGCGGCCCCATTCGAAGAGAGGTTCGCGATCAAAAATTTCGTGCTTCAGAAGCGCTTCCTCCGGCGTGGCGTCGATCAGCGCGGGAATGGGGGCATGCCAGTTTTTGAAATGATGTCTGAGGTCGGATTTCCAGGACGCCGGATTTCCGCGCAAACCGCGTGGCGCATTCGCCGTGGCGTACCAATAGACGCGGCCTCTGCCGATGGGACACGCTCCAAAGCGTTTGCCATAGCCCCACGATTCAAACGCTTTTCCCTCGATCAACGGATGTGCGAGCGTCGTGATTCCGCGATGCGCATGATAGCCGCGATAGATCGGTATTTCCTTTCCATGCATTTCGCTGCGCACCGTGGAATGAAGCCCATCCGCTCCGATCCATGTGTGCGCCATCGCCGAGGTTCCTTCCGCAAAATGGCCGACGAGCTCTTCGTTTTCGATTTCGAAACGATCAAGTCCCTGCGCAAGATGAAGTCGTTCTGCTGGAAAAGCGCTGCGCAGGATGGAGAGCAGCTCGGCGCGATGCATGCCGAGGGTCGGCGTGGATTGTCGGGCGATGACATCCGTCCAGGCCAGAAGTTTGCCATGCCACGCGCGCAGTTCCACGGACTTCAAAACGGCGGCGCGTTCCATCACCTCCTCCAGCAGTTCCCATTTTTTCAGCACTCCCGTGGCATTGGGCCAGAGGCTGAGGCCCGCTCCGGCTTCATTCAATCCGTTGGCGCGCTCGTAGATCTGGACGTCAAACCCTTTGCGATGCAGGGCAAGGCCCGCGCCAAGGCCCCCGATGCCCGCGCCGATGATTCCGATTTTAGGGGTCATTCTGAAGATGCGCGCGAAACCATTCGCGCAGTTCTCCATATTTTTTTTCCCATTGGTTGCGTTCGCCATCGGTGATCGACGACTTCGAAACCCATGCGTCATAGACGAAGATGAGGGCGAAAAGATCGGCGGACGCTTCGTTGGGATGATAGATGTCGGTCGTGCCCGGGAAGTTTTTGGCGTAATCCGGGATGGAAAGCAGATCGGTCACGACGGGGTCGCCGGCCTCGTTTTTTTCGATGGTGAAACCGTCCTCGGTCTTTTCCAGTTCGATGGCGACCCGTCGGAAATCCTGCGGCATTTTCGGAATGCCGGAAGTGTCCTTGAAAATGACGAGAGGCCAGATCCAGCGCGTGGTCCCGCCTTTGCGAAGGGGAAAGATCCAATTGCATTCGACCGCATCGGGATTGGTGAGCTGGTGCTTCTTCAGCCACGGATCGGGTTCGATCACCTGGATGTGCTCGAATTCCCAGAAATCGCGATAAAGTTCGACGAACATGGCGGGATGGCTGCGCTGAAAGACGTGCATTTGCTCATGGACGAGCATCTCGCCGAATTCGCTGAGAGATTCTTTTCGCTCGGACGAATCCATTTGGATCATGGTCCGCAGGAGGAGCGGCGAAAGAATGATCTGCTCGCCTCGCGTGTGCGGCAATCCGCCTTCGAGAAAAGGGCTGACCTTCATGAAACTCCACGGTGTCTTCGCGAAAAGCGGATAGTCGCGTTGAAGAACGGGTTGGATTTGCTCCACGTACCATGTCAGGGCGGCTTTTTCCTTGGGCGTGAATTCTTCGACGGCATCGCGATAAAGGGCGCGGCATTCCTCGCGCTGATCTTCGAGGGAGGTGGATTTGAGGGCATGCCCCACCTTGGCTTTCATCTCCAGGGGTTCCAGGCGTTCGAAATAAGGCTCCGCGCTGTCATCGAGGATGGCGTCCTCCGCCTCGGCCTGGCTCAGAAACCGGATCGCTGCGGTTTCCGCAACTTCGGCGTGGACGGTCTGGAGGAAAAGCGTCGCGCCCAGAAGAACGAGAAGACGTCGTGAAAAGTCGTTCATGGACCTGTCGCCAGAATATGGTTTTCCTTTTCGCGCATGCGGGATTTCAGATCCTCTTCCAAAACCGCAAGCAAATCGGATTCCCGCTTGGCGATCGATTCCTCCATCTTTTTGCGCGCGGATTCATATCCATTCATGCGTTTTTGATAGGTGCGAAGTTGGATGGCCTCCTCGCGGCGTTCCTTGTCGCTTTTCGAAAGAGAGTCGAACCATTGAGTCAGCGCCTCGAATCCGGAGTCGCCATTGCGCCCGCGCCAAAAGGCGGGCTTTTTCGGGAGGGGGGGAAGTTCGGTGGTGAGTTGTTTTCGGTAATCTTCGACGTCCTGCGTGATCAGGGTGAGACGGGAAATTAAATCCTGCATGGCCTGGTCCTCGCTTTTGCGGGAGGCATCGAGCTCTTCCTGGGATCGCAAAAGAAAAATGGATCTGCCCTCGATGGGCACGGGTGATTTTTCCAGCTCGCCCGCATCCTTGCCGAGGGACTTCCGGTAGCCGAGAAGCATTTGTTCGTAGAGCGCATTGCGCTCCATGGGAAGGGGTTCGGCGTCGACGATTTTCCACATCCCCTTGTCGACGATGGCCCGGCGGATTTTCCAGAAAAATTGAATTTCAACATTCGTGCGCGCCACCGGTTTTTTGTCATCGATGTCGAAATGTTTGCCGGGAGGCAGATCGTCTGAAACGATCAAATATTGGGTGAAGTGCTGGTATTTGGCGAGTTCAGGACGCGGCCATGGAATTTCCTCCACCGGCACAAGGTAGGCCGCCGAACGAAAATGCATGCGAACGGAATAAATGGCCGCCACGCCGTCGTCGCTGCGCTGACTTCTCCATCCCTGCACCGCATCCAATTCCATGTTGGGCGAAAATCGTCGCTCCAGAGCCGCGCGAACGCTGGGCTCGGGAGGCATTTGAAAAGAACGGTGCCACCATGAAATTTTTTGTTGGGGAATGGTCGAGGAAAGTTTTTTCCAGGCCTGGGGGCCATGTTGGACAAAGGTCAGATAAGTGGAGCGCCATTCCGTGTAATCACGCGCCAGTTTTTCCGGCGACTGGATTTCATCGTTGGCGAGTGAAGAGATGGAGACGTGATGCAGTTCAAAGTAAATAAGGGCGGCGAGGAAAAAAAGCGGCAGAAGGGCGAAAGCGGCAAACTTCCAAAAGCGTGAAACCGGCGCTGCAACGGGCGACGGGGTGGTTGTTTCCGTCGAGGGAGGAGGGGGAAGCGGAAAATGAGTCTCATCCTTAAATCCGCTGGTGTGAAATTGACCTCCTCCAGGCTTTGGAAGCGAAATTCGAAAGGATACGTCTTCGGATTCGGATCCCGAAGGCTTGAGGCGGGGAGATTCCCCCGCAGCCGCCTTGGACTGCATGGGCAACAAGGTCGGGAGATCGAAGGGCGATTCCGGCGCCTGCCCGGGAACCGGAGGCAACGTTTGGTCTTCGGCGAAATCGGGTCCGGCGTCCTGATTTTTCGATATCCTGCCCCAGCTTATCCAGTGCCGATCACCGTGACGCGCCACCGGTGTCGAGGGATCAATCTGACCCACCGTTTGCAGCAACAGCAGGTCTTCATAGGCGAGCGGACCGGCAACGGCTTTGTGGGCATCCACATAATAAAAACAATCCGTCTCGTTCATGGCTGGTTCTTCCGGGAAAACGACCTCCCGTCATATTGAGGCCAAAGACGTCAAACGGCAACTCTTCATGCCGTTCACTTAAAGGCAAGGGGCCTCAGCCCCAAGCCTTTAGAGAGAGAAAACAGCGTTACTTCTTGATGCCGAGCAACTCGATTTCAAAAATAAGACCGGCATTCGGCCCAATCACGTTGCCTGCGCCGCGTTCGCCGTAGCCCAGCTGGGGAGGGATGAAAAGCTGCCATTTGGAGCCGACCTTCATCATCTTCAATGCTTCGGTCCAACCGGGAATCACGCCCGAAACAGGGAATGTGGCGGGCTGACCGCGGGAATAGGAACTGTCGAACTCCGTTCCATTTAAAAGGGTGCCGCGATAGTTTGCCTGGATCACGTCCGTGGCCTTGGGAACAGGGCCGTTTCCGTTGGTGATCACTTTATATTGGAGACCCGAGGGCGTCGTTTTCACGCCGTCCTTCTTTTTGTTCTCCGCGAAATAGGCTTCGCTCTCCTGTTTGTTCTTTTGTCCCTGTACTTGCATGTCCGCCATGTGTTTTTGCATCGCTTCGGTTTGCTTTTCCATCATTTTTTTCTGAAAGGCCACCATCGTCTGCCGGATTTCCTCATCCGTCATGAGCGCCTTGTCGCCGGCCAGGGTGCTTCGCACGGCATAGGCGAAGACGTTCGGATTGATTTCGATCGACTGGCGTTTGAAATTTTGTGCCATGTCCTTGCCGATGACATAGCTGAGTTTGTCTTTGTCGTCTTTAAGGTCTGGAGCTTTTTCCGCGTTGGGCTGACAACCGGCGAATCCGAGGGCGAGAAGACCAAACAAAATGCGTTTCATGAAAAATCCTTTAAGGGTTGGTGAAAAAAAGCATGGTACGTCAGCGGCATGGAACGTCAAGGCGGGAAGTTGACCGGTACTGGGTCATTTTGAATTATGAATCCTGAATTTCCTCCGATGTGGTTGGTATGGCTGGGAGCTGCTCTTCTTTATGTGTTGGCTCCGGCAATAGCGGCGCGGGGTCTATTTGCGATTTGGGACGACTGGAAAAGAGAACGTAAGCTTCGAGGCCAAAACCCACAAACAAAAGCCCGAAACCAATCACCGTATACCAATGAATAAGCGGAAACCAATCCGCCCATGACGGATCGCCAAGTCTGAACCCCTCCGATGGAGTCCGACTTGCCACACGCAAGCCGTCTATAAAAAGAAAGCCTGTTGCAAAAACTTGGATGATTAAAGCTGTCGCTGTTATGCGAAAGTGGTTCATCCCCTCAACAAGCCGACAATCTATTCCAAAGTCCAGACGTGATCGGCCATTTTTGAGCCATTGACGAACGCGAATCAGAGCGGATATTATATAAAGTAGAGGTCAATATGAAAACGAAGATTAAACAGGTGCCTGTGGTGGATTCTGTGTCATCGGAGGAAGCTGAGATTGCATCACAAACAACGGGATCGATGCCTCCTGCCTTCCATCAACAGCTAAATCAATCGAGTATTCTCCAAAACTCGGTAAGTTTATTCGCTGCATTATCAAAGAAAACGGGACGCTGGAGCTTGTTACGCTTGGTGGTACCTGTACAGAAATCTGTGCGTCAAGCGTAGGCATCACTGATCGACCGTCTGAGTCGATAAAGGAAATTACGATTCGTTTTTGTCCTCCCTCTAGCCTTTCAAAACGTATTCTGATAGCTAGCGCACAAAGTGGATGGGTGATCGGTGTTTGATTTGCCCAAATGTGATCGAACGATCCGAGAATATTTAATTTTCCTCCGGAATCAATTGTTGCAGCATCGCAGAGAGTGAAGATTTCTACTTTCATATAGTTTTATTTTTTAAGGTTATTGGTTTGATTAAGAAGATCGATTATTTCTTCCAGAGTCCAGACGTGATCCGAAACCCCGGCTTCCATCGCGGGAGTGCAACGCAAGGTCTGATGGATGCGGCAAAAATTGTAGTGCATGAAATAAAGCGCAAGCGCGTGTTCGTGGTTCTCGATCTTCTTTGAATGAGCATTCGTCAGACGAGTGAAACGGCGCATGCTCATTCGCATCGTTAAATTCTGACGTTCCGCAAAACTGGTTGAGACAAGGTTTTTGTCGGGATGTCCCATGATCGATTTTACGTTGCAACCAACGCATTCCGCCGGACTGTAACGAATCTCACGGCCTTCGGGTGCTGCGCCGTAGATTTTTTCAAGCATGGCGTAGTCGATTTCAGTTCCAAAGGCACTTTCAACCGCGCTCAGATATGCCTTGTGGCCGTCCGTCGTGAGTTGGACGCGCTTCGCCAGACGGTCTTTCAAATCGTGCATAAACTGGTAGGCGGCCATCGCGTCACGAGTCCCGACAAACCACGAGGGAACGAGCTTGGTATCCGCGCAAATGGCCGTCCAAGTCCAACAGTCACCGTAACCGAATTTCCCTTTTTTATCCTTCGGCACATTCTTCTCTTTCGAATAACAAAATGACCAGATCTCATCGCATTGGATGTTTGTGCAGGGAAGATTGCGAAGAACTTTATCCTGATAGTCCAAACATGCTTCACCCAAGCTAGCCAACAGCTTTAGCACCGCGCCCTTTGAGCTATTCGTCATCCGGCATGTGGCACGGATCGAATTGCCCTCGACCAAGCAGGCAATGATTTGCGAACGCCGTTCTGTTGATAGCTTGTTCATAGTTTCAATATATACTGAATGCTTGCTCGTGCAAGCTAAAAGTAATTATCAAATGAACCGCTCGGAGATTTCTCCCCGAGCGGCCATTTTGGGTTCTAGGATTTAACCCAGAAGCAGATGCACCGACCGTTTGCCGCATAGATGCGCTGGCCAGTCCGCTTATTCGTGATCCACCTACGGCAGATCAGACGATAGCCCGGGCCAGGGCATGGAGCGTATTTGCTCATACTTAGTCTTTCTAAGACCTGCTTTGGTATTGACGGTAGGACTCGGACGTGCGATGATTCGCGTGTAGTTAAGTCCGTTCCTTACCGCTTCCCCGATCGGCAAGTCGCGATCAGGAAAAAAGTAAAACGGCCTTGGGCGCTCGCAGTGCTCAAGGCCGAAATTTTTTTAGGTTTCTTCCCTCTCTTCTTCCTCCTGCGTTAAATTTGCTGCCTTAATAAAATCTTCAACCATTCGATTGCTTGTAGGCAGAAAGATTTTATTTTCGAGCTCAATCAATGTGAATGTGTTGGGCGATACCTTCTTAAAAATTTTACCCTGTCGCGCATAGTTCCCAATCGATCCCGTAAGATTGGCGCGTGTTTTATTCGTCATTTCGCGACCCAGCCCTTTAAGCAGATCTGAAATGTGTACGGGTTTTCCGGCCTTTCTGATAAGCTCACGCGCTTTGTCTAGGTCGCTTCCCGGACGAAGCGCTGATTCTGGAAGCCCGTCTTTTGGAAGTTTCCTTAGAACATCCTGAATCGCCATGATATAGGTTTCGGCCAGCGCAACAGCTTGATGGTGACCATCAATTTCCTGACGCTTTTTATCGATCAATTTCTCTAGTTCGTTTCTCAAGCTCACCCGTTCAAAATACAGGGTGTATGGAAACTTGCAACTGAAAAAGACGTTTTGAGGATAAGAAAACCTCAAAGCGAGCGAACGAGGTTATTATTATTTAGCCCAGCGTGATTTTGCCGCTTTTCTGGCAATCTCTCTGCGCTTTTTCGATGACAGTTTTTTTGCCCGTGCTTTGCCGCCTTTGCTGGCTCCGAGCTTCGACAAGGCCAGAGCCGCCTCATTTTTTGGCTTCACAGATTCCTTTGGCGCGTTCCCCGTGGCTTGCTGCACAATACGAAAAGCTACCTGACTGAAATCGGGACGGGGATTGGTGCGCTTCTTTGGCATATACCAACATCATGCCAGCATCAGCTATGACGTCAAGCTGCTGGGCCCCTCATAATGACCCAGTACCAGTTGACCGGCCGTTAAAAAGGTGTCAGGCGGCTGAAAAACGCGGATATGTGGCGTTCCTGCGAATTTGATTTGAATTTCCCGCCTTTTTGGCCCCATCTCTGAGGATACCAAATGAAAGATTTCAAACCCGATTCCACTCCGATTGAACGATCCACGTCGTCCCTGATTCTGCAGAAAATGAGCGCCTTGAATCCCGCTTCGCGCACCGGGGGAGCCGGACGCGGTTTGCTTTTGATCCTTCTCGTGGGCGGGGCTTTTTTCGGCGGCTACTATTTTTCCAAACGGCACGTTACATCGGCGCCGGCAACTCCTGCGGTCTCCGTACCCGCTGAAGCGCCTGCCGCGATTGCCCCTGCGGCTCCCGTTGTGCCCGCGTCCACGCCTGTTCCCGTTCCTCCACCTCATGCTGTGGTCCCGCCGCCTCACGTTGCGGCCCCTGCGCCGGCGCCCGTGGCGGTGCAAAGCGCTCCCGCTCCCGCAACGCCTCCGCCCGCCGCAGCCCCGGCGCCCCATGTCGCGCCCGCTGCGCCCGTCACGGATTTCACCATCGCAGGAACGAATGGCATTCGCGTCGTGCGCTATGGTCCTGTGGATCGCAAACGCATCGCGCTCACGTTCGATGACGGACCGCATCCGACCGTGACGCCCAAAGTGCTCGAAGTTTTAAAAGAACAACAGGTAAAGGGGACGTTCTTCGTGCTCGGCGACCGGATCCGCCAGCATCCCGAATTGTTGCACATGATCACCGACGGAGGTCACGAGATCGGAAACCATACGTACAGCCATCGATTGCTCACTGCCATGAGCACCAACCTTATCGAGCGCGAAGTGAGTGAGACGCAGGAATTGATCCGCACCGCGGCGGGTGTGGAAACCCATATGTTCCGTCCTCCCTACGGAGCCTATCGCGCGAGCACGAAGGAAATTTTACAGCGCTATGGGTTGAATATTGTGCTCTGGTCCGTCGATCCTGAGGATTGGAAGCACACCAAGGATCCCCAGCACATCGTGGACACGATCACGAACCGTGTTCAGAACGGTTCCATCGTCGTGTGTCACGATATCTACAAAACCACGCTCGGCGTCCTGCCCGATTTGATCACCTGCCTGAAGAACATGGGTTACGATATGGTGACGGTGAACGATCTTTGTGGCGTCCCGAATTCCACGCCGATCGGCGCGGGAACGGCTCCGGCTCCTTCTTCAGTGCCCGTGGCGCCCGCCGCACCGGCGCTTCCTCCAGCCGCTGCTCCCGGAACAACGCCTCCACCCGGCGCAGCGCCCGCCGGGACAAATGCTGCGCCGCATTAAAAACGCTCCTGTCTTCTTCTCTGATTATTTAAAGAAATTGATGATGC
>Ga0207107_1197_pt1 | contig 13053 bp, 9 predicted proteins | sample Alteio_BWMinHeat_75_FD_153555 | JGI IMG/M metagenome (GOLD analysis project Ga0207107, IMG submission 153555) | Enriched cells from forest soil in Barre Woods Harvard Forest LTER site, Petersham, Massachusetts, United States -... | ecosystem: Environmental > Terrestrial > Soil > Temperate forest >... | reverse complement strand
CTCGCCTCCAATCGCCTCCTCAAGGATGCACGTATAGAGGCTCTTGTAGAGTCGACCGTCGAGTTCCTCGACGATGGGAGCGAGGGTCACGACCTGAACGTCGGCGAAGCAGACCTTGGCAGCGGCATCCTGGAATCGCGCAATCGGCATCCAGCCGACCTTGCCGCTCATTTGGGCTCTCGACCCGGTAACTCTGCCGCGATACTCAAACCGGTCTCTCAATTCGGAGCTGACCGGTGGTTCGGTGCTGAGTGATGCTTGGAGGATCACTCGGCCACCCTTCATTGCCTGCTCTAGGCGAGCATCTACTCCCTCGTTGCCCGGCGTATCCATGAACATCTTGATCACGACCGCGCGCACTTTGGATTTCCAGAGCCTCTCGGTAATCGCAACAAGGTAGTCGCGGTTCCAGCTCCGCCCCAGAGTTACCGCGGATTGATCGTTGAAGTCGACCACCACGACGTCCCTCTCGAACGAAGGTTGCGCCGAGAACGAGATAGAGCTCGCAAAAACAAGCGCAATCAGTACCGCAATCCTCACGAACACAATGGGCTCACGTTTCATTGGAAGAGATCGTGCGGCGATCTGGGATGACGAGCGTGAATCGCGGCGGCAACAATGTCATCTAGGCACGGCTCTGCAATCGAAGAAAGGTGCCTTCGAGCCAGGGCGCAATCGAGCTCGGTTCTGCCACCGGCCAACGCGTAGGCACCATCCTGCCAGCGTCGCACGATCCGATAAGGCTCTCCGGTCACTCTACGGATGCTTTCAAGGAGTTCGCGCCAAGTAAAGAAGCCGGACGCGAAATTCATTGGCCCATCGTAGTCGATTTCCAAACATTCGCAGAACGCGTGTGCGAGACCTGGCGCGGAGCTGTACGCCGAACCGCTACGATCAATGCTCAAATCGCTTCGAATGTAGAACATGCCCGAATTCAGATAGTGCTCAATGATCTCAGGCAAAAGCTGCGCGCGAGGTCCGCCGGATAGTCCTTGCGCGTCAAGCAGCAGCCCAAAGCGGAGGGCTATCCATCTGAATGATCGGTCCTCCTTTCGACGAATCCTTAGCTGAAACTCATTTACCGCCTTCCCGATGTCATACCAACAGGTCGGGTCGAGTCGCGACTCCTCCGAGACCAAATTGCCACGTTCTTCCGTTGTGGGTGGCCCGTAGACAGCCTGTGTGCTCGCGAGCACCACACGGCAGATTGATGGCATCGCGAGCAGTCGAACCAGTGACAGGATTTCGTCTCGGATTACTGCGTCAAACTGTTGACTGCGTGGGCTGGCAAGATGCACGAGCGAAACCGGCTCCTCCATTGACCCTAGTATGTCAATGTTTAGTCGCGGCAGTTCCTGGTGACATTCCACTCCGGGGCGGCGCGCAAGAATCGCAACCTGTCCTAACGATCGACGCCGGAGCTCCGCGATCACATGGTGCCCTATGACCCCGGACGCCCCGCTAACGACGATCACGCGACGGCTCCCGTCGCCCTCGACTTGAAGAACACCCCGTGCGGCCCTCCCGAGAGCATGTTGCGAGTGATGGCGCCGTAAGGCTCCTTTCGTATCCAACCCCAGGCCTCAAGCTCCGATAATTCATCAGCGAGCTCGAGAACCTTCTCCATCGTTACGTCGGACTTAGCTGCCTCCGGCAAATATTCGAATGGCAACGAGACCGGCAAGTCTCGATTGTCCGGTTGCAGGTGGATCGAAAATCGCTCGGGATCGAGTGCGACCGGCGTGTTCTCGAAGACTACGAACTTGTTCAAGATAAATGTGGGCGCGGGTAAACCGGCCGCGTTTCCTTTTACGAAATCGATCGTGCGCCGGGTTGATTCGAGCGAGTCACCGGGAAACCCTGTGATCAGGTTGATATGCATGCTTACCCCAGATTCGCGGAACGCGGCAAAGACCCGTCGCGTTGCCTCGTCATCGATTCGCGGATCGAACTTGTCCATAAGCCTCTGAACATCAGGATCCATGGTCTCGAGACCAAATAGAATCTCGAAGCACCCGGAACCCTTGAGCTTCTTTAGTAGTTGGGGCGTGAAGGCACGCTCCATCTTCGAGCGCCCGCCCCAGCGGATCTTTAGATCGGCCGCCCGAATTTGCGCGCAAAACTCTGAAAGCACGCTCGGCGACAGCGCCTCATCGGAAAACAGAAAATGGCGATAGCCAGTCGCTGCAAAGGACTCTAGCCGGGCCACAAAGTCAGAGACCTCCGAGCGCGACGGTCCGCGCGGATCATCATACTTGTTGTTTTGCACGCAGTAGGTGCATCGACTCCAATAGCAACGTCGCTCCGAGAAGCGCGTCATCAACAGTGGAGCGGGGGTAAACGAAGGCAATAGTGGAAACGCGACCGGCTTTGCCTTGCCACGAGTCGCCGCAAATCGAATGGCCCCCTTTCGCGCACGTCCGACGATTCCTAGCTTGCGACTCCTAGCGATCTCAACCAGCAGTTCATCGCGGCCTTCATGGCTCTCGATGATGGAGTCGAATACCTGCAGTAGCGGCGTGCTCGCTTTAACCCGCCGCAGGTGGGGCTGGAGCGAACCGTTCTCATAGCTGTGGTCGTAAAGGCAAATGTGCACGTCTGGCACCATCTCCCGAAGGACGGATGCCATGAGAGCGGCCCGAGCCAAATCGCGGTAGCTCGTGATGCGTAGAGCACACACCGCCCCAGACGGAATTGCGCTGACATCCAGCGCGAACTTGAAAGACTCGCGAAGATAGGATTGGGACGTGGCAAATTGAACGATCGAGCCAACCAAGCCACAATCGACGTGTCTGGAGATCGCGCCAGTATTGATTTTCACTTCGAAGTCGCGCTGCAATGTGGAGAGCGTCTCGAGATATAGGCAGATTCCGGAAATGGTTCTGTGGTAGATCGATATGTCCGTGTAAGTCGCGGACTGTTGTAGGGCCGCGAGAAGGCGCTTCCACTCGGCGCTGCGATCGGGAACGTCGTAGTGGTGACGGGCATCGGCGAGGCTTTCTGACAGGACGTCCAGGGATCTCCACCACTCGTAGTTCACATCAACTACCGACGGCGTGAATCCTGCGTCCTGAACCAGTTGCCACCAGCGGCCAGGATGGCGGACCATTGTAGGCAACGGACCCGGTTGCTGTACGAAAACGACGTCGCTAAACTTCGGCTCTCGCATATTTGTTCCTCCTAAGAGTCGGAAAATGATGCGAGTTTGAGCTTCGACAGATGCATCTCCTGCCGTTCTCCGGCCGCGTCCATTCCCTGAAAGTAGCTCTTCTGCCAAGCGGTGCCGCGAGCCGGATCGGCATTGAATTTCGCACGCGAGTCGGACTTCGCAGCGAGCGATCGCTCGAGGGGTGGGTTACGGGAGATCGACAGCGTCTCAGTCGAAACCTGCTCAAGCGCAGCGGCATCATACGGCGCAATCATGCAGATTGGCTCGCCTTGACTGAATCGCACGCAGAGCTGCGGATCGGTAAGTTTCCAATTCATGGTGAACGTAAAGTCGTGCCATTGAGTCTCGACGTAGGCGTCGAGCGCCACCGCACCACGCTTAACCGTATTCGTCGGTCCCCTCACGTAAAGTCCGTAGCCGGCCTCGGTCTGAAATAGGTACGGAATCTGAAAGGTCAGAATGCCACTCCCAAAGTGAGCCACGATGTAGTCCTCCCATCGCACATCGGTGGCTGAAGTCGAATCAATGCGAATGCGAATACCGCTCGGCGACGGCGTTCCATCCCACACGGCCTCAAAGGAGACTGGACAACCGATTGCCCAGCCCATCTGGTTGGCGATTACCAGGGGCAGGCAGCGGTAGGCAAACTTGTTTGGCGTCGCGCTCATCCAATCGCGCTCCCTGGGTGCGGGGCAAATCCGGAATGCTTCGCAAACGGCATCATCGGAGGTCATGTAGGCGGTGATCTTCAATCTTCGTCGCTCCTAGTCTTATGACGTGTTCAGTACGTGGACAGATCGCTAGGCTCGTACACCCTACCTAGGCTCGGGTTAGCCTCAAAGGTCCGTAACGAGAAAGAAAGGGGCGTCGCGCTGCTGACGATGAATACATACGCGCTCGCTCGCCACCTCCACGCGAATGCGAAGTCGCTCTCCTGGCTCCCCTGGGCTGTTTTGGCAGATGCCTTCATACGCCTTCATATATAGATTGCCGAGTCTCTGGGGACTGCCGTAGCGCTCGTGTGCGCGACGAAATCCTTTGCGAATCCAGCTGAGCGCGGCCCGTTGGATCTCGCCACTTTCCAGGCGACGGTGGTTCTCAGCAAAAATTGCGCGTGATACTGCCTCTCCGCCTAGCTCGAGTAGAGTCTGAATCGAAGCGACATACTCCTCGGTGCGCAGTCGCTTAAGCATTGCGTCCATACCCAACGAGACGACCTCGCGCAGACAACGGTCCATCACGGGGTCATCAACTGGCGGCTCATCAGGCGGGTTCGACAGGGTACGACGCGTCGCACCCCTCACAACGATCTCCTCCTGCAAGACCTGCCGAAGTTCGTTGCTGTTACGAAGCACACAATCCGCGAGATCCCTCGCGGCCACAGGAGGTTGGTAGACCACGCCGGACTGAATGCGGCCGTACCAGATGGCGCCGATTGCCTGAAGCTCGCCGGATATGTCTTGGCCAGTGTCTTCCGGAAAATGTTCCAAGAGATCGTGCGCATTGATGCGTGGATCTGCAGGACGAAAAGCATCGTTGCCGGCGAACCTCCAGCCGACGCAGCCCCACTCCATGCGATCGTCCCAAACGAACTCGCGTGTGAATGACTCAGAAATTGCGTTTCCCCTTGTAGCCCCTTGCGATCCCTAGCGCGGCTTCCCGCGCCAGGGATTCGTGGAACAACGTAGACCCCTTTGCCTAGATATCTAGGAGTCCATGCCTCGCAAGCCGATGCCGGCCAGACCACCGGGTGGGGGCGGCGGTGGCGGTGGGGGCGGTGGCGAAACGGTGCCACCGCCATCGCCGCCACTTACATACCTCATTTCCAATTCCGAGAGCTCGGTGATCGACGTCAGCTCTCTGATGCGACGTTTGAACTCCTCGTCTTTCAGATTTCTCACTTGCATCTCCGTTGGTTGAAGGGACGCTTTCGCCAACTGCGCCCTCACGACGGCGCAGCTGACCGGCTGCGCAGCCGTACGGCTCCGAAAATTCTCGGGCAAGCGGCGCGAAACCGATCCTACCTGCGCAGGTAGGATCGGCCTGCTTTGCGCTGGAAGTGACCGTTAGCGAAAGCCTCGATCTGCGGCGCACACAAGCTGTGTATTACTTGCTCTGCGCACTCTGAGCAGAATCGATCGGCAGATGTCGCTTCCCGAGCCGCCCTTCTTGCTCTGATACATGAGCCTTAGAAGCGCCTCGCCCCTCGACGCTCCCGAAGAACGGCTCGCAAGCGATAAGTAGTAGCGTTATCAGCGCGCGATAACCGCCGGCCGAAGCGCCTCAGTCGAGCGCTCGTGTTCAACGAGCTGCGGTGCGGCCGTCGCCGCTACCTTTCCCCACGCGATCTTTTCGATCGCCTCAGCACGCGAGTGCACATTGAGACGAATGAAGAGCTGCTTCACGTGGTATGCCACTGTATTCGGCGACACGCCGAGCAATTTAGATATTTCGGCATTGCTTCGTTCGAGAGCGATCTGCAGAGCGATTTCCCGCTGCTGCGGTGAAAGCGGCTGGCGCCCCATCGCATTCACAAATCGCAAGATCATCGGCACCTGACGCTGTATGCGTAGACCGATTGTCGCCATGCCGTCGCGGTCGTCACAAAGCCGGTAGCCGTGCAGTACGAATCGGCCCCATTTCGAGTCCAAGGTAATGGAGGGAGAGGCCCTTTCTAGACCGCGTGCAGCGGCATCCAGCCGCGCGCACAGCGCCCTGACCGCTCGTGTCGCGCCCTCGCCCATGGTCGACTTAAGAAGCGGCGGTGTGATCTCGGAAGCCGTTGCCAGGAGGAGCAGGTGCAGACCGTTGTCCGAAGCGATTCGGATCGTGCCGGCCGAGTCAGTTACAAGCAAGCCTTCCTCTTCCGAGTCCTCATACGCGAACGCAATTTGATCGCCCCCCGTTCGCGCCTCCTTCGCCTCAACACCCTGCGCCACATAGTGCATCACGCTGGCAAGCTCGGCGCGTTCGCAGTTCGTGAACGCATGTGCTCTCGACATACGGTGTACGCACAGCAGACCCAATGCCGCGGGGCCCGACCGCACAAGCGCAAGAAGTGCGTGGCGTGCTCCGAGCGGCGCGAGCGGAGCGTGGTCGATAGCGCTGCTGCCACCGCACAACGCCACAATGCCATCCGGTGCCTCGGCGCACGCCAGAAATGACTCACGAATGCCCGTAGCGGCGCGTGAATCGTCGAAGCCGAGATTCTCAGACGACAGCCGTTCAGAATAGAGATTGCAGATCTCGCCGCGCGGATCGACCCAGATGAACCCCGCCGAAATATCTAAATTGCTCGGCGAAGCGTCGGCAGCAGCGAAGCCATTAACAACTCCGCCGGCACCCCTAAGCCGCATAGCTGCCGTATGCGCGCGCGAACCGAAGATCGCTTCACCTCCCGCCCTCCCCGCTGCAAGACGTCTTTCGGCCGTTTGCCGCACCCCTGATATGGCAGCTGTCAACGCTGCGCGGTCTCGGGCGCACCTCCCCCCGAGTGCACGGCGCCGTACGCGAAAACCAAGTCCCCATAAGCCCGGCGCTCTCCGCCGCAGCTCCTCCCACCCCCGTCACAAGCGCTCCGATTTGCGCCGCAAGAACGCTCGTCGCAGGGCCGATAACATTTATCTACTTATTGCCACAACAAACTGACATTTGCAATACCGACGTCTGAGACGTCATTTCGGCCTCGGGGCTCAATCAGTCCAAACCGCCTCCGCCGTCTGCTTCGCCTGATCCCGCGCCCGCCGGAACTGAAACGATAGTCTGAGCAATACCGGGCCAGAAACGCCGTGGCAAGCCGCGACGTCCGGTACGCGCACGATTGTCTCTAGCGCAATGCGGCCAGAGGGTCACGACCTCACCGCGCGCCCTTGCGACAGCTGACGCTTTACATACCAAACAGCCGCCGACACTCCGTTGCGAACACCGAGCCTCCGGTAGAGCAGATGCAGGTAGACGCGGATGGTGCCAGCCGTCGTGCTGAGACAAGTCGCGATTTCCGAGGTCGAGGCGCCACGAACGAGGAGCTTCAGGATTTGCTCCTCCCTTATCGTGAGTTCGATCTTTTTTCCTGTTGTGGCGCGCGGAATCGCCCACCGGCGCCTCGGTCCCGACCCCTTCTGATTGTCCATGTCCGCTCCGCAAGTGTTAATTAGTATTGCATTACATGGTTAACATTTGCAATACTAGCCGCGGGAATGCCAATGGGGGCTTCCCCTTGACTCAGGAGACACATAATGGAAAAAACCCGATTTGTCGGCGCACAAACCAAAGATGAAAGCTTCGAGACAGCTAACGGTCAGCTTGGCGATCGTGACAAGGACTGCGAGCCGCGCACACTTGCGGATCTCGAGTTGGCGCTGGCCGGCGGCGGCGACGGCACACCCTGCTGGTAAGCACTAGTACTCGCGGCGGACTAAAGCGTTCGCCGCGAACTCACTCCAAGCAGCTAGGCTTAGGCGAATTCCTTCGGCGCCTTTACCCGAGTGCCAGTTCCTGGTGCAGAAAGCGCGCCATTCCGATAGAAAGCGTGGTCCCCCATCGCCTGTAGCTGTTGGCGGCAGGCCTCGGCTTCAGCCCAGACGAATTCGGCCACCTGTTTCGCGCGATCGTCGTCGCGCTGCGCGCGGTACAGCTGATACAGAGCAGCGAGCGCCAAGTGTCGAACGGGGTCCTGCGGACCGGATCGAGCCGCAATCTCATAGATTCGCCCAATTGCCTTGTTCCACCTCGAGCCCGGCTCGCCGACCGCCTCACGAACTGCCGATAGCAGCTCACCCTCGTTCGCGCGGCCCTTCGCAAAGCGGCGGCGCTCTGCGAAAACGCGCTCGCCCGCCGCCGTGTACCCCCCCAACAGCAAGAGCAACCCCAAGAGCGCCGCCCGCTCCGGCGACCCGAGCGCCTGCGCCACAGCATCACTCTCGTCGTAGAGTTGCTTTGCCGTAGAGAAGTCGGCTTTAAGAAGAGCCTCCCAAAGAAGGCGGCACTGCGCGCGCTCTGCTTGCAACTCCTCCCCGTCGATCCCGACGCCCTTCAACCGCTGCGCGACTTGCCACATTCGACCGAATGGCCCAATGAAGATCCCCATCGCGCCGAGCGCCGTGTAGAGACTCGTCTTGAGCGCGAAGTCGCCGACGGACTGTGTCGGAGCGGCGCTCGGGGGTGTGGGAGCCGTCGGCACCGCAGCCGCTTCCCCCCGGGACGCCTCGGCCTTCAACCGATCGAAGTACCAAACGACGGCCGCGGTCTTGTTGTCGACGCCGATCTTTTGATAAAGCATGTGAAGATAGACACGCGTTGTGCCGTCGCTATAACCCAACTTCTTCGCCACAACCTTGCCCGATGAGCCCTGCGATAGCAGATGCAGCATCTTGCGATCTCGCTCGCTAATCTCGATCCTTCGCATCAGACGAACCCTCTATCTTGTTGTAGTGAGATTATGAGGTCTTGGAAGCCCTCAAGTCCCATGGCCTTCGGATCAATGCCATGGTTATAAGTTTCGTTGCGAATCACCAACTTGAACCCCCTCACAAGCTGCGGATCGAGCTGAGTTCCGCTCAGTTGCGAGATCGCCCCCAGCGCGCTGTCCATGCTCATCGGCCGATGGGGGCCTAGGCCGCACACACGCTCATCATAGGCGTCAGCCACGGCACATAGTCTTGCCGCTATCGGAATACGATGGCCCCCTACCCCTTTAGGGTAGCCGCTTCCGTCCCACCAAGCATGGTGGTAGAGCGCGATCTCTCGAGCGATGGAGATGCGCGGATGGTGGTCATCGCGCAGAATCTCGGCGCCGGCATCGGCGTGTCGGTGGTATGCCGCTGCTTCGGCTGGATTGAGCTCGTCTCGCTTGCCCACGATCCCCTCGGGTACCGACGGAAGTCCGATATCGTGCAACTCTGCGGCAAGCGAGATCTCGAGCGCACGCAACGGTGGCTGCCCGCAAGCCAGAGCGAGTGCCTTGGTCAACGCTCCGACGCGCGCCCCGTGCCACCCCGTCGGATCCATGCGCAGCGCCGCACCGACCGAGAGCCGCTTCAGTATTTCCCATCCGGACGGTGCCTCGGGCGGCCCGAGCTGCGACACTAGATGTACCCGCGTCTGCGCTTCCAACCGTTCGCTCGCATCGACCCCAGCAAACTCCACAAGCTCGATACAGTCGCGCGCCTTGTCGATCCCCGTCCGGTAGATGTGGTCGGATAACTCATACATCCGCGCAAGCGCCCGTTCCGGATGTCCCGCTTGGTCTTCGGCGCGAATAACACAGACTAACGTATCGCGCAGTACCGCCGGAACCTGTCGAGCCGCTTCGAGCGCTTGTTCGAGCCGCGTTAGTGCGACGTCCGGCTCACCCGCGGCAAGCTCATAAGCCGCACGTGCCGTCGCCGCCGCGATCTTCGCCCTCGGCGTGTCGACCTGGTCCGCTACCCGCGAAGTCTCCACAACGTGCACCTCCGCATCCTTCCACCGACCCGCGGACACCAGAAGCCTGACAAGATTGCGTTGAAGAAACACCGCGCTGTGCGGATCGTAATCGACGAATTCCGGCGTCATCTCCTGGCACGCCATGTACGCCCACCGCAACCCATCTTCGAATTCGTTCAGATGGTAGAGCGCGTTGGCCCGATTGCCGCATGCCGCATATCTGCTGAAGACCGGATCGGAGTTGGCTGCGATCGCATCGATCGCCCGTTGATAGGCGCGGACAGCCGATTCGTATCGACCCGAGATCGAAAACGCGAGCCCGACATTGTTCCATGTCCGACTGATTTCGATCTCGTCAGTCGCCATAAGACGCAACGAGCGCACATGGTATTCGAGACCCGTAGCGATGTCCGTCGCGTCTGCGTGCAGTAACCCGCACGCCGTGCACGATCGATGAATCAATGACCTGCGGCCGATGCTTTCGGCTCGTTCAAGCGCAGCTCGCGCAAGCATCAGCGCTTGCGCAGAACGGCCGTGCAGGTAGAGGTCCCGGCACGTTGCAAGAGCCGAATCGATCTCGCCGACGGCCTCTTCCCCGGCCATCTTGCGCATGCGAGCGATTCGCGACTTGAGTGCTTCGCGCAGTTGAGCCGTACTGAGCCGCCAAATCGCGGAGTCAGCGGAAAGAGCTTCATCCGCCGTCTGAGAGCCGTGCGATACAGTCACCAGTGAGCCCCATTGCGACGTGCCTAGTTCGCCAAGATGTTACGCCCACGTCGGCGTCCATGCACCGCGCGATCGACGAGCCATCGCAGAAGCGCAATTGGCGTGGCGCTTTGGGGGATAGCGCACCCAGGGCGAACTCAAATGCTCCTAGAGCAAGCCGAGTAACGCGCAAGGCAGGCAGACGGATATACGGTCGAGAAGGCCATGAGCCGCCAAGGCCTGCCGATAAGACGATCCGCGTGGTTTTTATCTGAAACGACCGAACTCGCTCCCAATTGCGTGGTGCATCTGTTAATTCTCTGTTAGCATGATAGTGCTCGCAAGTTAACTCGGCTTGTCTTACCCCTCTCAAGAGCCGGTCGACCGAACATCGCGGGCACCGCCCCCCGCATCCTCAAGAGTGCGGGGGGCTCTTTTCTCACTAAGGCGCCACCACGTGAATTGACAATCGCCTACTTCCGATGATCGCTCCGAACGAAAGGACCCCGGGCACTCCCCAGGTAAGGTTCGCGGTTTCGACCATCGCAGTGTCTTTCGTGATCTTCGCGGCCCTGGCCCCCTTCGCGAGAATGCCGCTTGGCGCGGTACATGCCTTCATACCGGCCTATGAGGCGGCGCTGATCGCCTGCGACGTGGTGACCGCGGCGCTTGTCTTCGGGCAATTCGCATACTTCCGCTCCGCCGCACTGCTCTGCCTCGCGAGCGGCTACCTCTTCACCGCTTCTATCGCCTTTGTGCACGCGCTCACGTTCCCGGGCCTCGTCTCCGAAACGGGGTTGCTCGGCGCGGGGCCGCAAACCACGGCGTGGCTCTACATGTTCTGGCATGCGAGTTTTCCGCTATTCGTGTGCGGATACGCATACCTCGGTTCGCCGCGCGGACAGCGCGCGCCGCTGCCGCTGCACGGAATTCCGGTCGTCATCGCAGCGATCGGCGCTCTTGTGGTGGCGCTGACGTTGGTCAGTACGTTGGGCGCGAAGAGCCTTCCAGACCTGATGGTGGGCGGGGGGTACACCGAGTCAATGATCTTCGTCGTGGGCAGCGTCTGGCTGCTCAGCGCGGTCGGGTTGGGGATTGTCTCGATGCAGGCCAAACGCACCGCGCTCGATCTGTGGCTTACCGTGGTCATGTGGGCGTGGGTTTTCGATATCGGGCAGTCCGCGGTGCTCAACGGCGGGCGCTTCGACCTCGGGTTCTACGCCGGCCGCATTTATGGGCTGGTCGCAGCAACCGTCGTCCTTATCGCCCTGCTCGTCGAGAACGGCAGACTCTACGCGAACCTCGCCGAGCGCAATGTCGAGCTCGACCGCGCGCGCAACACGGCGATCGCGGCGGAATCCGCGAAGGGCGCCTTCATCGCAACGGTGAGCCACGAAATCCGTACGCCGATGAACGGCGTGATGGGGATGCTCGAGCTACTCTCGCTCACGGAACTCACCGGCGGGCAGCGCACGAGCCTTGAGGTCATTCGCGAGTCGGGGGGCTCGCTACTGAGGATCATCGACGACGTCCTGGATTTCTCGAAGATCGACGCGGGCAAGCTCGTGTTGAGGCCCGCGCCCACCTCCCTCGCCGAAATCATCGGAACGGCCTGCAACGTTTACTCGGCCAACGCGCAGAGCAAGGGCCTGTTGCTCACCTGGTCCGTCGACCGCGATCTTCGTGCCGCTTACCTCGTCGATCCGGTCCGATTGCGGCAGGTCCTCCAGAACCTGGTGAACAATGCGATCAAGTTCACGGCTCGCGGCTCGGTGACGATCCGCGCCGACCTGCACGAGCGCAAGCCCGACTGCGACGTTGTGCGCTTCGGCATTCGAGACACGGGCCCCGGTATCGCGGAGACCGACCTCGACCGCGTGTTCACGCCGTTCTCCCAGGGCGAGTCCGCATCGGGCGGTGGCACCGGGCTCGGACTGTCCATCTGCCAGCGTCTCGCGTCGCTTATGAGCGGCACAATCGAAGTGCATAGCAGGGTGGGAGTCGGGACGCTGATGGTGGTCACCATGCCGCTCGTGGCGGTCCAGGCGCAATCGCGCGCCGCACCGCGTCCCACTCCCGAGGCAACTCCTCCGCAGCCCCTCCGGGTAGCGTCCGGGGCCGTTGTGCTTCTCGTCGACGACCATCCGGTGAACAGAATGGTCATGGCACGACAGCTGCAAACGCTCGGCTATGCGCCGATGGTCGCTGCGTCAGGCGATCGGGCCCTCGAGTTCATTCGATCGCGCAATGTCGATGCCGTGCTCACCGACTGCCAGATGCCCGGGATGGATGGATACGAACTTGCGCGCCGTATTCGCGCCATCGAGCGCGAGAGCGGCACCTCGCGGCTACCGATCATCGCGTGCACAGCCAACGCGATGCACGACGAGCCGGGGCGCTGCTTCGAGGCCGGCATGGACGACTACGTGTCGAAACCCGCTTCGCTCGCGCAGCTCTCGGACAAGCTGAGCCGGTGGGTTCCCGCAGCGCCCGGCGCCGAAGCGCCGATGGACGATCCGGAGATCCTTGCCGAATTCTGGCGGCACAACACGCTCGATATGCGGGATCTGAAGAGCGCGGTTGCGCGTCGCGAGGCCGAGGGCGCGCTGCGCTCAGCTCACCGCATCAAGGGCTCTGCGGCGGCGGTGGGCATCGCGGGGCTGGTGGCGGCGTGCGAGGAACTCGAACGGGCTGCTCGGGTGGCCGACTGGGAACGCGCTGAAGCCGCGCTCAGTGCTGTAGAGGAGGCGGCATCG
>Ga0207107_1195_pt1 | contig 13141 bp, 11 predicted proteins | sample Alteio_BWMinHeat_75_FD_153555 | JGI IMG/M metagenome (GOLD analysis project Ga0207107, IMG submission 153555) | Enriched cells from forest soil in Barre Woods Harvard Forest LTER site, Petersham, Massachusetts, United States -... | ecosystem: Environmental > Terrestrial > Soil > Temperate forest >... | reverse complement strand
AGTGTAAAGAGCCTGATTGTTGTAGGTGACGCTGGGAAGAAGGGCGGCCCCCGCCTGATAGCGATCCTGGCGGGCAAGCCCGGCGTCGGTCAGTGCTGCTTGAAATTGCGTGCTGTTCTTCCTGGCCCGCGCAAGAGCATCTTCCAGTGTAAGGCGGATCGTTGGCGATGTCGCAGTCGCCGCCGCTCCTTGCGGCGCACCGCTGGGGGGCGGGGCGCCCGCGGGAGACGGCGCTTGCTGCGCCGCGGCAATCCCTGCGCAGGACCACAAGAGGGCAGCAACCGAGCCCCACAACAGCAAGAGGATGCAACGCGAGTTCATAAATATCAACTCCTGGGCCGGGAGAAAACACGTACGCGGCAAGGAAGAATCTAACCTAACCAAACAAAGATAAACATAGGATTAACCGCCCGATGCAGAGGGCGACGGCCCCGTGGGGAGATAGGCCGTAAAGGTGCTTCCAAGCGAGTCAGAGCGCGTCAGCTCCAAACGTCCGTGATGGGCTTCGGCAATCCAGCGGGAAATGGACAGGCCCAGGCCGGCGCCACCGCCATCGTTCTCCGCGCGGGAACGCGCTTTGTCAGCGCGGAAAAAGCGTTCGAAAATGCGGGGCTGCAAATCTCGGGGGATACCTCCACCGGTATCCGTGATGCTCACGATATATTCGTCCACCGCGCGACGGCAGGCCACAGTAACGCGTCCGCCCTCCGGCGTGTACTTGATCGCGTTATCCAACAAATTGAGAATCATGCGGCGCAGCAAGGATTCGTCGGCGCGGATGGGCGACTCGGTTGCTTCCTCGAAATTCAGGGAGATCTTTTTTGCGAGCGCCAAGGTGCGGGCCGAATGCACGCATTCGGCGACAAGTTCATCGAGATAAAAATCGCGAGGCTGGAGGGGATATTGGCCGGCGTCGGCGCGGGTGAGGGTGAAGAGATCCTCGACGATGTGGGTGAGCCGCTGGGCTTCGTGGTGAAGCACTCCGAGCGATTCGCGGTATTCCTCCAGCGAACGTGTTTGCTGCGACAGAGCGACTTCCGCCTCACCGCGCAAAATCGCGACCGGCGTCCGCAATTCGTGGGACGCATCGGCCATGAAGCGCTGCTGGCGCTCGAAAGATTGGCTGAGGCGGTCCAACAGGCTGTTGAACGACTGCGCCAAGTGCCCAAGTTCATCCCTGTTATTCTGCACAGCAAGGCGCTCGTGCAGGTTGGCGGCGCCGATGCGTCCGGCCTGGCTGCTCATGGCCACGACAGGAGCGAGACTCTTGCGCGCGAGAAAATATCCGCCCACGCTAGCGAGCAAGAGCGCGATCGGGATGACCCATGCAAACGTCGCGGTGACCTCTTCCAGCATTCCTTGTTGCGCGTGAAGCGATTGCAAGATCACCAGCGTGCCGGTTTTGCCGCCCGACGAAAAGCGGCGCGCGAAAGCCCGGTAACCGGCATGGTTGCCTCGGACCTTGCCAAAAAAGCGTTCCGAGCGCGAAGAGGCGCCGAGGAATCGTTGAAACGAATCCGAGGATAAAAGTCCGGCCGGCGCGGAGTCAATGGCGGGAGCCGCCAGCGGCACATCTTGCGAGCTGACGACCAGGTTTCCTTGCTCGTCGAAGATGGCGAATACGTGATCGCGAAAACGGTGTTCCGTAATGGCTACCTGACCGGCCAGCTTGAAGACGTCCGGGCCGCTCTGGTCCTTGATTTCAGCGTCGAGCGTGGTGAGAAAAGCGTTGGAGAGTTCCGCAAGATTCGCGTCAGTGCGCTGGACGGTGCTCTGCCAAAAAATGAAATAGGTGATGAGCGAAAGCGCCACCAGCACCACGGCAAGCACGGCGGTATACCAGAGGGTGAGCCGGACGCGGACGGAATCAAGCATGGCTCTTCCGGATGGGAGAAGCGGTCTTGGCGCGAGGCCGTGGAGGAGCACTTTCGTCTCCCGCGTCCGCGGCATCCGAATCGATCTGTGGGCCAAAGAAGTAGCCGGCGCCGCGGCGGGTATGGAGCAGGGGCTTGCTGGAATCGGCGTCGATTTTGCGGCGCACGCGATTCACATAGACTTCGATCAAATTCGAGAAGGGATCGAAGGTCTCATCCCAAACGTGCTCGGCAATATCCGCTCGCCCCACTACGCGGCCGGCGTTGCGGGCAAGATATTCGAGCAGCGCAAATTCTTTGGCGGTGAGCGTTACACTGCGTCCCGCCCGGGAAACGCTTTGCGCGGCCGTGTCCAGGATGAGGTCGGCAACGACAATTTTGGCCGGGCGGAGCTCACCGGAGCGGCGCAGCAGCGCGCGAAGACGCGCGAGCAACTCGCGGAATTCGAACGGCTTGGTGAGGTAGTCGTCGGCGCCGTGATCGAGGCCGGTGATGCGGTCCTCCACGGCATCGCGCGCGGTCAGCATCAGAATGGGCATGCGCTGGCCCGATTTCCGGAGGTCGCGGCAAACTTCAAAACCGTTGCGGCCCGGAATCATCACATCGAGGATCACCAGGTCGTAGGTATTGATGGCCGCCTGATAGAGCGCATCGTCGCCCGTTTCGGAAACATCCACTGCATAGGCCTGTTCGCGCAGGCCTTTGGCCACGAATCGCGCGATCCGCGCATCGTCTTCGACAAGCAGCAGGCGCATTTGAGCATCATACGGCAGATGCGGGGAAAAGTGAGATACTTGCCAAAAGGCTCGCGACTCAAGCCCGCCGCTCGTGCCGAGCTGATTTGCGCCTCATATCCAAGACGCAAGGACCTGTTCGTTGGCAAGGATTGTACCGAAGAAAGTCACGCAAGCATCAAAGTGGATATGAAGTTCAAGAGAATTGAACCTCAAGAATTTGATTGCACGAAAACGGCGATGCGGCCGTTCGGCTGCATGGAGCTGTGGGCCGGCAATGAAAGAGCGCACCGCTCCCTGGAGCTGGCGGGGTTGGAAAGCGACGTCATCGCCTTGCCCGCCGGCGGCGACAGAGGCGGCGATCTTTCGGCGGTCTTCTCCTGCAGCGACAATCTCGCCCGCGTAGTTCTGGCGGATTGCGTGGGGCATGGTTACACGGCGGCCGGTGTGGCCCGCCACGTCCATCACTTGCTGCACAAGTTTCAAGATATCCGAGATACCGCGGGCTTGCTGGCGGCGCTGAACGACGCTTTTACGCTTTCGAATGAAAAATCAGATGGTCCGCTGCGGCTGACAACGGTCGTAACGGGAACTTTTGACGGCACAAACGGCGAATTTAATTTTGCTTACGCGGCGCACCCGCGGATGCTTCTCTGGCGCGAGAAGGAGAGGCGATTCCTGGAGCTGGGAGAAGGCCTGGAGGGCTTCCCGCTGGGGTATATCACTGGTGAAACCTATAGCCAGCAGAGTGTGCGGCTGAACCATGGGGACATGATTTTGGCGTTCTCCGACGGGGCCACAGAGGTTCGCTCGGCGGCGGGGGAGGAACTCACTTCCAAGGGTTTCTTGGGGCTGGCGGAAAAAACGCTGCACGGACTGCCGCAGCCCTTCGTGCTTCAGGATTTTTCCCGGGCGCTACTCGATGGCGTCCATCTTTACCGAGGGCAGGAAGGCGATTTGGACGACGACATCACGCTACTTACACTCCGGCGCGTGGCCTAACAGTTTCGCGTCAAATACAGCATAGCGATTTGCAAATCGCGTTACTTGGCGGGATGAGACGCAAAGTACTGGTCCAGACTCTCCACAACTTCTTTCACTCCCTGCTGGACATTTTTGTCCAGGGCCGCCACTATCGCCGGCACATCTTTCCCACTCGCCGGTTCGTCATGGGTGTAGTAATGGTTCCAAACGGTCGCGCCGGTTTTCAGATCGCGCATTTCAAATTCCATCGTGACTCTCGTGGACATCGAGCCGCCTTCGACCTCTTTGAAGTCGTAAAGGCGCCCGCGAATCGCGAAGTCACCCGTCACGTTGCTGCGCCGCACATGGACGGCGCGGTAGTGGCCGGTTGCGCGCAAATCTCGCAGCAAGACTTCCTGGATCATCTCCGCGGGAGGTTCAGCCCAGCGTTGAAATTCATAGGTGCCCAATTGCTCGGGACCGTTGCCGTAGACAATGCGGTCTTCGCGATACAAGTGGGAGGTCACGATCCCGCCGAGGAGCAACCTCACGGGAACCGCGTCCGCTCTTTCAATATCGCCCGCATCCGTGGGGACCGTGAGCTGATAATACTTGACCGGGCGTGCAGCCCCGCAGCCGGCGAGCAATCCAACCATCAGCACAAAAGGGCCGAGGCGGCCTATCCTGGGCGAGAACCGAGATAATTTTCCGCGCCCGATTGGCGAGTTTTTCCAATCGCGCAGGTCGATGTTTTGTGGTGCTGGGCTCATTGTCGTTCTCCGGGTCTGTGCTCGGGGGGAGTGGCCGAGCGAATGAGGGTATAAGGCCTGGTCTTGATCGTGTTCGTGAATTCCTTGAGATTCTGGCTGACGTGGCGCAGGTTCTCAAGCAACTCGTCGATATTCTCGGAGTTAACGTCGAGCGTCTGGTCCAGGCGCTCAGTCAGATCCTTTACCGTCGCAAGGGATTGGCGCAAATCGATCACCGCCTGGCGAACATCGGGGCGATTATCTCCGATCAAGGAATCGACATGATTCAGCGTGTCGTTGGCCTGCGCGGAAGTTTTCCGCAAGTCGTCGAGCAGCGGCACCAACTTTTGGGATGCAGAATTCAAGTTCTGTACGGCCGCCTTCACGGGCCCACGGTTCTCCGCAATCATCCCCCGGGTCTCGGCCAGCGTTCCCGCCAGATTCGCTCGATTCTTGTCGTTCAGCAGATCGTTCACGCGAGCCAGCGTCACTTGAATCTCGTTCGCACGGTCGTTGAGGGATTGCAGAAGCTGCTGCGCCTGAGGAGCAATGTCGTTGAGTTTTGCGGTGAGCGCATTGAAATCCACGTAGGGGTCGGCCGGCAGGATTGCTCCGGATGGGGCGAGCGCGGCTTTTTCGCTTCCAGGAACAATTTCCAAATGATTGTCGCCCAGCGGGCTCAAGCTCATGATCTTTACATGACTGTCCGTTCTGATGGGCAAGCCCGATTTCACGCTGAAGGTGATTTCGATGCGTGAAGAATCCTTGGGGTCCAACTGCAATTTCTCGACGCGGCCGACTTTCGGCCCGCCGGCGTAGCGCACGGTGGCGCCGGGCTCCAGTCCGCCGGCAAAGGGAAAGTAGGCGCGGTAGGTCGCGGCCACGCTGCCAAAAGCGCCAGTGAGGGCAAAAACCGTGGCCACCAGCACGGCGCCGGCAACCAGGACAAACATTCCCACGACGGCTAGCTCGCGTTTCGATTCCATAACTCACCTCTCTTCCCCGCCCGTCAACGGCCCGGATGGCGGTGTTCTTCCGTCAGCATTTGCAGATAATCCAATTCTTCCGAAACTGCCGGCTCGGGGATGCGGTCGAGGAACTGACGCACGCGGGGTTGCGTACTCGAACGCATTTCTGCCGTGGTCCCGATAGCGACTACGTTGCCCTTATCGATCAGCACCATGCGGTCGGCAATCAGGAAAGCGCTGGCTAATTCGTGGGTGACCACGATGACGGTCATGTGAAAGGCCTGCTTGAGTTCCAGGATGAGTTGGTCCACTCCGGCGGCAATAATGGGGTCCAGCCCCGCGGAAGGCTCATCGAAAAAAAGAATCTCCGGATCCATGGCCAGGGCGCGCGCGACGGCCGCGCGCTTCTTCATACCGCCGCTTAACTGGGACGGCATGTAGTTTTCGAATCCGGACAGGCCCACCTGGTCCAGTTTCAGGCGCAAAATGATCTCGATGGTCGAATTCTCCAATTTTGTGTGCTCGCGCAGCGGCAGGGCCACGTTTTCTCCGACGGTCATCGAGCCGAACAGGGCGCCGCCCTGGAACGACATCCCGATTTTCTTCCGGATTTCGTCCATTTCAGCGTTGGAAATCGCGGCGATATTTTTCCCTTTGAGCCAGATTTCGCCCGAACTCGGCCTTTCCAGGCCCACCAGCGTGCGCAGCAGCGTGCTCTTGCCGGAACCAGACCCGCCCAGAATCACCAGGGTTTCTCCGTGCATCACATCGAAATTAATGCCGTGGAGAATTTCGCGCTCACCGTAACTGACGCGAAGATTCCGCAACGAGATCATCGTCTCGAGTTGCGTCGCCGCGATGTTGGTCTGCCCCATGGCGATGTTGCAAATCCTACCTTTCACTCAAGAAGAAAAAAAGCGCCGTAAAGACGAGGTCCACCAGAATGACCAAAAATATGGAAACGACAACCGCGCGGGTGGTTGACCGGCCGACTTGCTCCGCGCCCGCGCCAGTGGACAGCCCTTCGTGGCATCCCACGGCCGTAATCGTTATGCCGAACATGACGCTCTTGATTAAGCCCGTGGTGATGTCGCGGAGAAAGAGGGCGTCCAGCGACGACTGAATGTAACGGAGCCACGTGAAATCCGCCTGGGCCACGCCAAAGAGCGCTCCGCCGAGGATTCCCATGGTGTTCGCCCAAATCGTGAGGCAAGGCAGCATCACCATCATGGCGATAAATTTCGGCGTGACCAGGAAGTGGATCGGATCGATGGCCATGGTCTCCAGCGCGTCGATTTCTTCGGTGACCTTCATCGTGCCGATTTCCGCGGCGAACGCCGAACCGGACCGCCCGATAACCACGATCGCGGTAATCAACGGCCCCAGTTCGCGAGTCATCGAAATCGCAACCGCGCTGGCAACGAAGTTCAAGGCCCCAAATTTGCGCAGCTCGTAGGCGCTCTGCAGCGCCAGGATCAGGCCGATAAAAAACGTGATCAGGGAAAGGATGGGGAGGGCCCCGACGCCAGTCTGCATGGCCTGCGAAACGGCGCGCTGCAAGCGGAGGGGCTTGCCCTGAAAAGGCGCAACGAATGTGAAATACGCCGCGCGGACGCCCAGCTTGGTCAGGGCCCCAAGATAGGCAAGCGCGTCGGTAACCGATCCCCCAATTTGCGTTGTCAGTTCCACAGTGCTTTCGCCAGGCTTCCTCGGTACGCGGAGTTGGCGGGGTCAGGGCGCCACGCTCTGCTCTTCGTTTTCGCAAATTTCAAAAATTTTCAACAATTTGGAGAGTTGCAGAACTTCCCGGACGGTTCTATTCAGGCCGAACAGAATGAAACGCGAGCCGACATCGCGCGAGGCCTTGAGGCCTTCCACGAGGGAGGCCACGCCCGAGCTGTCGATGTACCGCACAGCCGCCAGGTTCAGCACCACGCGGGGCATTTTCAGTTCGCGAAACTCGCGCAAAAGCGCCTTCCGCAGCATCGGCGAAGTCGCCAGATCGATGTCGCCCGAAATGTCGAAAATGGTGATTTTGTCCAAACGCCGCTCGGCAATCTTCAAGTTCGGTTCTCCTCAGGGAACTTTCTGGGACCTTTGCGTATGCAAAAACTTCACCAGGCGGAGCTGATTCTTGCCCCAACTGCGGCTGAATTCTACCTTATCCATGCTCTCGCGTATAAAGTGCAGGCCCAGGCCCCCCGGCCGGACATCTTCAAGCGCGCGGCTGCACATCTTCTCCGGATTCGCCGTGACGCCGCGGTCTTCCAGCAGGATCTCAAGAGCATCCGCGGACTGGCCGTCGCGCGGCAAATGAATCCTGTGGAAGGAGGCCTCGATGGGCCGTCCCGCGTCTCCAAGGTAAGCATGACGAATGATATTGGTCATGGCCTCATCAACCGCAAGCACGATCGCACGGCCTTCCGCCTCGGAAAATCCCAGCGTCTCGGCAAGTTGCCCCAAAGCGTTTCGCACCACGCACAGCATCGCGGGATCGCTCCGCAATTCCAGTTTGAGTAGTAAACTACCCCGGCTCACGTGAGCGCTCTCCTCGGGCCAGCAAAATGGGATTCCCCGCTTAGTCTCGGAACAATCGCCGCTGGCGGACTTCCCGGAAAAACGTTAGCACAGATAATACACGGATTCCCGGCTGCGGCAACCTGGGCGCAGCCGCGGAAGGCCGGCCCCTCCAGGACTTCAATGGCATTGGAATTGAGTCCTGTTTCCCTGTGCGGATGAGACCGTCGAGGAACGCTTTCGCAGGTCAGCACTGAAGTCAAAAAAGTTGGCGGACGGGCCTGTAAGCCGGATTCTGTGCCGCGCACAAGCCGTAAATCGGCCTGCCCGCTGCGGCGATCATTCCTCTAGTCCCGGTATTGCTACCGGGATCCAGCAGCCTACCCGAGGGTTCTATCGAGCCGGGCCGGCTCTCCCCTCCTATTTGGCCTTGCACCACGCGGGGTTTTCCGTGCCCCCGGTGTTACCACCGGAGCGGTGGGCTCTTACCCCACCTTTTCACCCTTGCCAAACGTTGCGAGCATTTCGAAGGCGTCCCACAGGTTTCCCTGTGCGATGCCACCGCGCTTCACTCCGCCGGCGGTCTATTTTCTGTGGCACTTTCCGTAGCGCCGTTGTAGCGCCGGGCTTTAGCCCGGCATCTTCAACTTCGCCCCCTGGCGTTACCAGGCGCGCTGCCCTGTCAAGAGTTCCGCCAACCACTCCGCAGTCGCCATAATGACGCCCCCGAAATGGTCACCGTGCCTCAGGACGGTGTCCGGACTTTCCTCCCGCCCAGCCATCTTGCGATGACCAAGCCAGCGATCACCCGGCCCGCCCGCCAGCTTCTATTATACATCGGAGAACGTACGGATTTTGTACTTGTTCCAGGGAAAGCTGGAACCTACAATTCGCCTAATGAAAGTTCGCGAAGCCAAAGACTTCCTAGTCTCACAAACGGTGGAACAGGCCGTGTCAGATGGTGTGCCTCTCTCCGACCTTGAAAAACGCATGATGTATTTCACCGAGAGTGGCTACGTGCCTGAAGATCCAATCAAATTGTATGAGGAGTTTGAGGCAGAAAACGACTCAGACAAATATGAGGCCAAGATTTCAGCGCTCCTCCACCACGCCTATCGGCGTGTCCGGAAAGAGAACGGCGCAGCCCGCAAGAACTGGGATCTGGCCATCAAAACACTACGCCGCGGTGATCACTATCTGCTGGTAATGTGGGACTTAGCTCCATCCACCTGGACGCCAGTCCGCGATTCCGGAAAACTCCTCGCTTCAGGCTTGGGACTAGCTGCTCTTGCGGTTCTGGCCGGTTTTGTGGCGCCTAAATTCGAGCCGCAATGGAGGTGGCTCCAGGAAGCATTCCAAACCCACTGGCGCGTTCTGTTCGGAATCTTTATCACGATTGTTCTTGCCGTATTACTCTTTCCACGTCGCGTCTGGAACGCGATGGATTGGCTCCTAGACCGGACGTTGTTCCGCCTTTTGGGACTGACGGAAGACGAAAAGGAGTCCGAGTAGATTCTTCCCTCACCTCAGACCGAGCAGTTTCTCAAATTCGGGCTCGGTGAGGATGGTGACGCCGAGTTCCTTGGCCTTGTCATACTTCGACCCGGGGTCGGTTCCCACGACGACATAATCCGTCTTTTTGCTCACTGACCCGGAAACTTTCCCTCCGTTTTGTATAACAAGCTCGCCTGCCTCTTCACGGCTTCGGTTCGCCAGCCCCCCGGTAAATACAAAACTCTTGCTCGCGAGTTTCTGGCTCTTCACCACCCGTTTTTCTGCTGTGGGATGCACGCCTGCCTTATTCAGCTTTTTGATGAGCTGGCGGTTGGCCGCCTCCGAGAAAAATTCCACAATACTCGCCGCCACCTTCGGTCCCACTTCCGGCACTTCCTCAAGCTCCTCTTCCTTCGCCGCCGCCAATTCCTCCAGCGAAGAAAAATGTTCCGCCAGCAATTGCCCCGTCCGTTCGCCCACGAACTGAATACCCAGCGCGTAAATCAGCCGCTCCAGCGAATTTTTCTTGCTCGCCGCAATCTCTTCCAACAGGTTCTGCGCCGACTTTTCCGCCATGCGCTCCAGCCCAGCCACCTCTTCTTCCTTCAGCGCATAAAGATCCGCCACATCTTTCACCAGTACCTTGTCGACCAACTGATCCACAATCTTGTCGCCCAGACCATCAATATTCATCGCGTGCCGCCCCGCGAAATGAAGTATCGATTCCCTCCTTTTCGCCGGGCAAGCCGCATTCACGCACCGGTAAGCCACTTCCCCTTCCACGTGATGAATCGTGCTCCCGCACTCTGGGCAATGTTTCGGCATGCGAAACGGTTTCCGCCCCTTCCCTTCTTTCACCACCTTCAGCACGTGCGGAATCACTTCCCCCGCCCGCTCAATCAGCACCGTGTCGCCAATCTGCAATCCCAGCCGCTCGATTTCGTCCATATTGTGGAGCGTGGAACGACTGACAGTGACGCCTCCCACTTGCACCGGCTCCAGCACCGCCACCGGCGTCAGCGTCCCCGTGCGCCCCACTTGCACGCGGATGTCATTCACCACCGTCGTCTCCTGCCGCGCCGGATATTTGTAAGCAATCGCCCACCGCGGCGCCTTCGACGTGTAACCAAGTTCATTTTGTATGGCGATCGAGTTCACCTTAATCACTACGCCGTCGATCTCGTAAGCCAGCTTCTCCCGCTTCGCGTCCCAATCGTCGCAATACGCCGTCACCGCCTCGATCCCCGCGCAAAGTTTCCAATCGTCCGAAGCGCGGAACCGTAATTGCTTCAATCCCTGTAAGGACTCTGAATGCTTTGCAAACGGCACTTTTCCATCCACGAGCAAGTAGTACGCAAAAAAATCCAGCCGCCGCCCCGCCGTGATCGCCGGATCAAGCACCCGCACCGCCCCCGCCGCCGCACTTCGCGGATTCATGAAAATCTTTCCGCCCGACCTTTCCTGTTGCTGGTTCAGCATTTCAAACGACTTTCTGGTCATCATCACTTCGCCGCGCACTTCGAAGGTCGCCGCGAGCTTGATTTTCTTCAGCACGCCCGAGTCCACGCGCAGTGGAATCGACCGGATGGTCTTCACGTTCGGCGTGACATCTTCTCCCGTCGTGCCATCGCCGCGGGTAGCCCCTCGCACCAGCACCCCGTCCTCGTATTGCAGCGAGATGCTCAGCCCGTCGAACTTGTGCTCCGCAATGTATTCAATTTTTTCCTGCCCGCTTCCCTCCCGCACCCGCCGGTCCCAATCGCGCAGCGCATCATAGGAAAACGCGTTGTCCAGGCTCAGCATCGGCCGCGCGTGCCGCACCGTAGTAAATCCTTCGCGCGGCGCTCCGCCGACGCGCACCGTCGGCGAATCCGGCGTCACCAGTTCCGGATGCGCCGCCTCCAATTCTTTCAACCGGTTCATCAGCCGGTCATAGGCGGCGTCCGAAATCTCCGGATCGTCCAGCACGTAATACCGGTATTCGTGGTAGCGCAGCTTCTCGCGAAGCTCTTCCATCTCTTTTTTGACGCTAGCGGGCGCGGCTTTAGCCATGAAACCCTCGGAAGAACAGTGTGCTCGAATTCGCCTGATATTATATAGAATGAATCTCTTACGCTACGAACGGGAGACTTCCAGTCTGGCTATGACGTCCGATCTTAGGAACGCTTTGCTGATTCACAATCCCAACGCCGGGGGCGGCGGCAACGGCCGCCGCCGCACGCTCGATGCCGCCCGCCATATTTTTGCCGCCGGCGGTATCCACTCCGAACTCGCCGAAACCACCGGCCCTGGCCATGCCACTGAAATCGCCTCCCGCGCCGCCGACGAAGGCCGCGGCCTGGTCATCGCCTGCGGCGGCGATGGCACGCTCAACGAAATCGTCAACGGCCTCGCCGCCCACCAGAACGGCCACCGCGTCCCGCTCGCTCTGCTTCCTGGTGGAACCGCCAACATACTAGCCAAGGAACTCGACTTGCCCTGGGACATTCCCAGCGCCGCCGAAAAACTCGTCCGGGGCACCGTAAAGGAAATCGCACTCGGCTTGGCAACTCCGCTCGAAAATCCCGAAAAGAAAAAATATTTCCTCAGCGTAGGCGGCGCCGGTCCCGACGGCATGATTGTCTATTCTCTCGACCTCGACCTCAAAGCCCGCCTCGGCATCCTCGCCTACTGGTTGCAAGGCGCCCGCCAAGTCCTTCGCTATAGCTTCCCGCATTTCCGCATTGTTATCGGCGATCAAAAGCTCGACGCCTCCCTTGCCATCGTCAGCCGCACCAAAAACTACGGTGGCCCCTTCAAAATCACCACCCGCGCCGACCTCTTCGAAGACCAATTTGAAATCATGGCCTTGACCACGCAGAGCGGCCTTCGCTACCTCAGCTACCTGCCCACCCTCTGGATGGGCAACCTCCGCGGCACCGAAGGCGTCCATTTCCACAAATCCGACACCGTCGTCTGCGAGCCCCTCGACAAAAATCCCCTCTACGCCCAAGTCGACGGCGAGCCCCTCGCCCGCCTCCCCGTCCAATTCAAAATCGTCCCCCGCGCCCTCAAACTCCTAGTCCCCGGCGCTCACGCGTAGCTCCAGCGCGTCACTTAATGATGCTCAACAGCTTGATCCCACATGTGATGCGACATCTTCCACTGCCCATTCGCCTGTTTCTCTAGCACATTCAGGAATATCCCTTTGTGTGACGCGCTTGTCGTCTTGCCGTTTTGTTCCGTCGTCCAGGCCACTTCATCCGTTCCCCAGGCATACGCAATCTGTCCGTCGCCTCCGATACCTTGCGCCGTCACGACCAGCTTGGTTATCTTCGTCGGCGGACCATCCGGCGGGAACCAGTATTCGTTCAACCCCTTTTGTCCAATTCGCGGTTTATCTCCGTGCGGCGGCAATAGCACGCAATCCTCCGTGAAGAGAGCCCGTACGCCATCTGCATCTCCTTTCAACCAGGCTTCTTCGTACTTGCTATGTACCTGCTTGATCCTCGCAATGTCCTCTGCGGACAGGTTGTTTCCCGTCCCCGCCGTCGCAGGACCTGCAAGCAAGAACACGACGAGCGGCAGTGCTTTGCGGATGTTCATGGTGTCTCCTAGAAACCTCCTTCGGTTGGACGCCTTCCGCCCGCTTCCGTCTTCGCGTAACCCCCAACATCCGCTTTTGTGAGATAACTCTACCCATGGACCCCCTAACCCACGCCCTAGCCTCCTACGCGCTAAAACGCGCCGCCTTCCCCCGAGCCCCTCGCTCCACCACCATCGCCATGCTCATCGCCGGAACCATCGCCGATATCGATTTGTTGAGCGCTTATGTCAGCCCCTCCGCCTTCCTAACCTTCTAT
>Ga0207107_1194_pt1 | contig 13177 bp, 8 predicted proteins | sample Alteio_BWMinHeat_75_FD_153555 | JGI IMG/M metagenome (GOLD analysis project Ga0207107, IMG submission 153555) | Enriched cells from forest soil in Barre Woods Harvard Forest LTER site, Petersham, Massachusetts, United States -... | ecosystem: Environmental > Terrestrial > Soil > Temperate forest >... | reverse complement strand
GATACACTCAAGATACAATATCAAGCTGATAAACAGAGTCGAAGAGTTCCAGAACTCATCAAGACCATTTATCAAACCCAGGGATTTCGTGGGTTTTATCAGGGATGCGGATCCACTCTACCCACGTATCCAGTCTTTTGGGGAATATTTTTCTCGGTTCGTAATCAAAACTGGATACTGTGCCAGAATACCCTCTTGAACAGCATTTTGAATAATTTTATGGCGGCTTCTGTGGCATCGACTGTTTGTAATCCACTTTTTGTACTGAAAACTCGTAAACAAACATCAGTGATGAAAAACGCCAAACTTCGCTGTTCATATTTTGATGAAATTCGAACCATTTACCAAACTGAAGGTCTCAGAGGCTTCGGTAGAGGACTGGGAATTACTTTGTGGAGTAATTTACGATTGGTCGTCCAATTTCCTCTGTATGACTGGATCATGTTGAGATCTGTTCAAAACATACTCTTAGCATCAGTTATTTCTAAATCTGTGGCGAATTCTGTATTTTATCCAACTAATATCATCGGTACCATTCAGAGAGATCGTCCTATTAAAATCTCTGTTGGAACAATTTATCAACAAATATATCATGTCAGTGGTTGGAGAGGATTTTATAAAGGATTGTTGATTTACAATATGGCTTCTTGTCCGAATTTTGCTATCATGATGTTAGTTAAAGAATGGTTGGATAAACGAATTGGATTTAAAAATTGAAAAAATAAACAACTTAATTGGCTCATGATAATTGAGGTTAGCATTCGAAGACAATACATGTTGTCGGTTTCCAAAATGACTCTTCAAGTTTCGCCGAGAGAGTCTCCATTGGACAAGATTTGGCGTCTGGTTGTACAAGCGGGATATTATGTTCAATCCCAAAAGCGTGATGGTCGTAAAGGATGGGCAGATATTCGAGACGCGATCGAAACAGGCGCTAAGGAACTTCATCTTAAATATATTTTTAGAGTCAAATATAGTTTCATGTTATTGGTTTTGAATCATTATCGGCCGGGATGTAACGGCGCCACCTGTCAATTGGTGTATTTGGATAATATTTTGAATAGTTCTTCCGAAGTGGAATATTTTCCCATACAGTTGTTCAGACTTTGCTACAGGGCACGATTTAGATTAGATTTAATAACATTAGCACAAATAGGTTATCATGTTGGCCAAACTCTCGCCACGATTAAACACAATCCTGTTGCTTATCCCAAACTTTTTCTGGAATTTTTTGTCGGGAACCGGTTAGATCATTGGCAAACTTACATCAGCATTTGATAGATCATAATCCGAACTTAATAAATCATTAAGTTCGGGTCATCATTTTAATTTTTGGTAATAGCCATTTGATTTAAGTATTGTTCTAATAAAGCGGCTCTGTCGGGTTCCGGTGGCAGAGCTAAAAAACACATTGGAAAATCATTCTCGACATCATAATAACAATTTGATGCAAACACTTTGTCCAACTCTTCTTCCAAATGTACATTGGTTCCTCTCAGTCCCTCTATTACTTTATGGGCCCATACAAAGTATCCTTGGATTCGGGATTTGTCCCATCCGACTGGAGCATCTGTCAAGAGACTGGTGAGGTTGTGTAATTTGTCGGCAAGTTTAACTGTTCGAGCCGGCACGGATAAATGACTAGCATGTTCAATTTGTTTACGTTTTCGTTCATCTTTCGATAGCGACTTGTCGTCGGTCACTTCAGATACAATATCTGCAACTCTGTTGCCAAAATGAAGTTTTAATTCGGCGTAGGTAGTGTTTGTATCCTCTAATGTATCATGGAGGAGTCCGGCTTGGAGAGTTTCCGTTTCGCGAACTTTGCCTACCTCCGATAGTAAAAACGCCACTCCAATCGGATGGTTAATATAAGGTGTTTGTTCGGCATTTTTGCGTTTTTGATTACGATGCTTGTCTGCCGCAAAATTAGCTGTTTTGAGAAGGAGATATTGATCAACGTGGTTCATATGTAAAGATAATTTTCAGTATTGGGATTTTTTTTAATTAAGGTAAAAAATTAATCAATTTTTTATTTAATTGAGTCCGAACCAAATCTTAAACCAATTGACTGTGAATAGGTTAAGAGTCGCGAACCATCGACAAACTTTCTGTACAGATACTGTCTGTGTGTTGTACCAATTTGTCATTTGGTTATCTAATCTGGTTTGGGGAATGTTAGATTCTCGAATCCATTCGATTTCTTTATTGAACAGATCTATATCGGTCCGAGGAATGAGAGAACTTGTATCAGTCCCGGAAGCGGGATATTCAATTCGATATGAAATCAAACGGCCAGTCCATTTGTTTGTGATGTGAGTTATTAGGCCTTGTTCGATCTCTAAACAGTCTGTTGGGTCGGTAGATTGATACTGAGAAAGAATCCATTTGATATGGGGGACGTTCCCAAATAATGGATGAGATAGTCTCTTGATTAAGTCAATCTGATCTTTGATAATGGTATATTTCTGGTCGGTTGCGAGATACTTGAATATTGACAAAATAATGTCCTTTGGTAAAGAGAATTGTTTCGATGTGCAAGCGGCCCTGTAAGCCTGAGAGTAGTGTGAAAAGGGATATTTGTCAGTCAACAAGCTAACAGATGGAAAATGATTATAATATCGAGTATTATGTATCCAATTAATGATACATTTGTTGATAATCGGAGGTTCCATTTGTGATTTGAATTTGGGTAATAAGTACCACATGGCACAACCTGTAAAGGTATTCGAGTTGGTATTGACGAAGTCCAACCACATTGGTTGATGAGTCGGAGTTGTCTTTTCAATAAATTCTGTAAACCACATGGAATCAAGTTCTGCAAAATGGTCACCAGCCGTACCATTTAATTGACATAGGATCCGACACAAATAATAGAAGTCCGGATCGGATTGTTCAAACATTGTGTCTAGAATCTGTTGAACTGCAAACCATTCGTTGGCCACACATAACTTCCAAAAAGCCAATCTTGAAATGAACCCAGGAATGGGGGCATGTGTGGTTACCAATTGTGGTGTCTTTACGTACTCTTTCAATAAAATAGGTAGAACTTGTTCGACAAAGAGCTTCAAATTGTGTCTGTTCTCTAGAGTTTCAATTAGATTCAATTGGCCCCACATATAGCGTCGGTCAATTACTTTGTCCAGAGTTAGCCATTCGGCGAAGAGAGTGGATGCTGAACATATTGTTGTACTCCTCAAGAACCCCGCTTTTTGTAAGATATCGATATCGGACTGGATCAAATTTGTTAAATTAATAGGAATAGGAGGAATACTGGTATTACCAGTGACTTTGTCTCGGCTAATAGCCGGTCCTGTTGGGACCGTGGTATTACCAGTGACTTTGTCTCGGCTAATAGCCGGTCCTGTTGGGACCGTGGTATTACCAGTTTTGCTCATGGAGAATCTTTATTCAAACCATAGTTAGAAGACAACAATAATAAATTTTTTGTTCAATTTTTTTATGACTTCAACACTGCGAATCCATAAGTTTGATTGTATAAAATATAAAAAAATTATATTTTATGCAATAAGAAACTCTCATGACTGAATTTGCATTCCTTACTGATAAACCGTATCATAATTTGAGTCATAATTACAAGGAAATCGTGGCTAATACAATAGACAGTTCACACATCGAATTCGAATTTCCATCTGGCAATTATTTGATAGAATCCCTACACTTGGTGATTAAATATGATGGTACCGATGTGGATCCCGGCGCTAATGCGCCAATCGCTAATGCGCCAACAGGCACAGAACTCTCTATAGATGACTTTGTGGATGAAATTGTACCATATTATGATAATCGAGTCGATCATGGCATTTTAAAACCAATTCCAGGGGAATTTCTGAAAGCATTCGCTATGGGATCTAATTCTGCACGGTCAATTTCCAAGCTCTGTTGGGAAATTCCTTTGTTGAAAATGGCTTCTTTTGTGTGCCCTCTTCTAGGACGAGAATATTATTACGATATGATTTATGGTCGGACCATGCATTTACGTTTGGTCAAGTCCGCGACATATGCGCAAACTTTGAGATCAATTTTTGTGACCAGACACGCCGTGGACTTGACTAATATGCCGACAGATATCTTGTCATATATTACTTCGGCAACCGAATCCAAGATCCAATTCAAAATTACTTACAGAGAAACAAAATTTTTAAATCATATCGGTCAGGTTTGTCCACCGGAAGCTGTAGTGCCGTACATTCTGGACAAATTTGAAACCAAATTTATTAACTCAGACAAAGCTCATGTTTGGATTACACACCAGGGCAATAGATTTAATTACTCGTATGTTCTGATTGTGTTGGAAACAGATAGTCTAACATCCATAGAAAAGGTTTCTCTCAGTAGTAATTTGCGAGAAAATACCATGAGTGGTAATGATAATCATTTTTCCTTATCCAAGGAATTGGCCGAAGTATATGGATTATCTTATCAATTGACAGATTGTCATTATTTGCTAGACGTCGCTCAATACACGAATACTGTCGTGAAACCTTTTTTTGATAACAGGTTAGAACAAATTGGACCCACTGACCAGATATTTGATCCTAATACTATTGATAAATCTGTCGCGGTATACCATTCTGCGGAAGATTTAAAAAATAACTTTTGTAGAACACTCGGCAGCCAATTTGGGTCAGACTCCAAAACGAATCTTAAATTGAAACTCAATTTGGAGTTTGGTGGAGCAATCACTGGCACCGCTCGGATTTATTTTTTCAATTGAATTAATTGTTTGATCAAAATAATTAATTCAACACACACATATACGAAATCAAGTCCATAACTTTTGTAATCCGGTGACAAATTCATGATGTTTGTCTTGATTGTGAATATTACTGGCTTTAATTTCCATAGCTAGGTCAATAATAGCTGATGTCGGAACGATGATCTCCTCCGGAATTCGACATTTGATGTGACAGCCAAAGAAATGTTGAGAAATTTCCTGTAGAGTTTGTTTATCAATATATCCCATACAGATGGGTGTCATGCGACCAGGTCTGAACAATTCTGGGCAAATATCAGAGATATCTTTAAATTTGTTTGTGGTTGCAATGATAATGGATTCTTCCAATGGCACAGGTCCTTGGAAGAGTTCCAATAAGTCTCGAATCGTCACATTTGTTTTCTTATCTTCAATAGTAATAATTGTATTACCATCATCATCTTTGGTAATTGTTTTAGCTAGGTCTTTATTTTTGGATTCCTCTCGTTCTTTCAGCGCTTTTAAAGATATATCGAACTCTTCAAAAAGATAAATAATATTACGGTGACTGGTATCATTACCAGTGACATGCCATGGTCGAAAGAAATATCGATAAAGATCTATTTTGGTTGCGTCTCTTAAATCCAAACTAACGATATTTCGATAAAGACACATGGCTGTTCTATAAATGAATGTTGATTTTCCGGTTCCTGGAGGACCATATAGGAGCAAACTGACCCTTCCGCATTGGCCCATTGATTTGAATAAATCATTTTGTAAACAATTTGATTTAATTAATTCCCATAATTGATCTCTAACAGGATGAAAAAAAGTTCGGATATAAGTCTTTTCTTGTATGTCTAATGAATGACGTGGTCCTTTATAAAAATGTCTAGTAATATTGCGAGGTTGATAATCTTTTTTTTTATCAACGACAAATGCTTCTATGATGACTTTTGTATAACTTAACGTTATTTTCGTTTTGTTTTTCCGAAGATCCTTTACATGTTTCTTCATACGCTTAACAATAGATTTGGTATCGGATGAGAAATTGAATATTTTATCTTGACAAATATGTATCTCTACATATCTTAGAGTAATTGTTTTTTTTGTTTTTTTTTCAACGTCTGAAGTATCAAATACTTTATTTCTCCAAACAAAATAGCCACGAATTCCCAATAATTTATCATCAAATTTCACTTTGGTATCAATTTGTGGAACCAACACATGTTTATAGTCATTATCTTTATGTCTCATTAGATTAGCATTGTTTAATTCATCATAGGAAATTTTGTCCAGATCGCCTATTTCAGAGTTAACTTTGAGTTCATAATATTGTGTGTTGTTTTTAAGATAATCGATAAATATCAATTGATCTGCCTCAGAATTAATAGTGAGAACCAAATATTTGGTATAAAAAAAGATACGCCAAATGGCAAAACATACTACAGATGGAACCATAAAACACCCAATATACTGAAGGAAATTAACTGACCAAAAGATTTCTATCCAATTGATTGCTCCCAGTCCAGTGGTTGAGGCCTTGGAAATGACCCAATTAACTAACTGAACCAAACACCCAAAAACGACTCCGAAATACATATTATCGATTCCCATTTTGTTCATCAAATGGGGTGTCATCACCGATATCAAAAGAGTAACCAAAGAAGAAAGATCCGTGCCATGAGCTATTGTTTGCATTGTGTTGGTTGGATTGAGAATTCCATTGGAATAGATAGTGAATTGAATGAATCAATTTTTTTAATCAAATGGATCATAGAAAAAAATTGATTAAATATTTTTATCATGAAATTGGATCACAATACCTTTCCATTATGCTCTAACAATGAATCTCACTCAACGTCCGATGTACAAACTACTCATTTATTCGCTATCCATCTTCGTTATGTTGTATGGAAATGTTATGATACTGTTGCGACCAGATTTGTTTATGCCGACTTTAGGACGGTGTGATATTATAAGTACCAATTCGTACGTATTTGAACAAAATCATACGACTATTATTTTTGACATTAAGTACACTTTTGAAAATATCTCGTATGTGGGCCAAATGAACGTTCCATGCCACGTCAATGACTTTACCAAATGCGAAAACTTGTACGTGGGTCAATCTGTTTCTTGTCAGGCCAATAATTGTTTTACTAATGACGTCTCTCGGTTTGATTTGTACACACCAAACAAATGGAACATGTCACATTATTTGATTTGTGCGGTTAGTTTTTTACAGTTGGGTTGTCTGGTAATATCGGACCGGTTGGACGAACAAATGGAACTGGCAGAACAAGAAACGAGGATGAAACAGACATAAATTTAGCTTTTTTCAAAAAAGCTAAATTTATTTCCTAAAAGAAAATGCAGTATTCGGGATACCATGTAATGAGTTGTTTGCAAATGTACAAATTGAGTAACACGACACCACACCAGACTGTTGTCCAACCAACTCCCAATTGTTTCATCACACCTCGTTGTAGATCCAGTCCCCACAGTACTAAGAAAGTGCCTCCAATACTCTTGTAAGTTGCGATATCGAGAATGTTTCCAAAATACATCAAACCCATACAATAAACGAACATGATAATTTGCATGAAGACAAAGGTTGCTAATATATCTGATTTAGTATCCTCCGATAGTCCATTTACTCTTCTGACTTTGTATTTGATATAGTATTCGTCCGACATAATGAGCATAGCCATGGATCCCACCAAAGTACCCCAGAAAAAAACTCCAGTTTCAAAAACGGATAGATATTTGACCGGATCTCCGATAATGACTCCCGATTTGACTCCGATCATGACAAAGTTCATGATGAGTGACAGACCTAGACATCGGCCCATTGCGCTGTCTTCGCCGAACCCTGCGAAATAACCTCCAATCAAAGATCCAAAAAGGAATCCTCCAGTTAGGAAAATCATCATGACTGTGCCTACGCCTACTAACCAATTCTGTTGATAGATAGCTACAGTGGCCCAAACTATGGACAAAATAGGTCCGACGATTTTGTATGCTTGGATTGTACTTTCGGCGTGGATGTTTCTAAATTCAGAAGGATCTATCTGAGAATTTTTGTTGAGTTGTATGTCGGTGTAACAAGCAGTAAAAGTAATGGAGAATATGATGCATCCAAATAAAGGTGTTACCCAATCAAAAATGAACAGCATTCGGAAGTAAGGATTATTGATCTCATCCGGTTTAAAATAGACGCAAACTCCAGCTAAGGCAAATCCCAAGAAATACAAGAGTCTTCGATTCAGCAGGAGTTTCACTAAAGCCTTGGCCAAATGTGATCCTAGGAAAAAGATGACGTCTTTGCATAGGGACAAGACAAAGACAACACCTACGATGACCATGCATACCAAAAGTACATTCTGAAAACTAATTAATCCGGCCAGTTTCATGAAAATACTGACATGATGTACGTTTTGATTAATGATTTCGTAGAGTTTGGGGCGGAGACTTTCGTCTGGATCCGTGTCAGTCAGTTGATAGAATTGGGTAATTAAATTTATAGTATGGTTGAAATCAGTGTTCGAATTGAGTTGGTCCAATAATCTGATTGCTTCCAGAGCTTGGTCTGCGGATAACTTGTCGATTTTGGCAATGGGTGATCTAGCAGCCAGACTTAAACTGAGACACAAACAAAGTAGCCAAATAATATGAGTGAATTTCATTTGAAATGGATATGTTGCTATTAAGGCCGATATATGTATTTTAGGATTCAGATTGTTCAATTAATCAATTTTTTTGACCTTGTCCCTAAAGGGCAGGTTAACATCGTGAACTTTCATTGCTGCCGATGTTTACCTTGTCCCCAAAGGGCAGGTTAACATCGTGAACTTTCATTGCTTCCGATGTTTACCCATAATCCATCTTCCGGTTTTGTAGTTTCTGGTAAGTAAATAAAATCCTTTTCTAAAGAAATTGAATTCTTAATGTATCCTAATGTATTAAAACAAATTCCTTCAGCTTTATCACATATTGCCGCATATTCTTCTGTTGTTTTTATACCATACCATCCCAAATCTCCACCGTATGAATCCATCTGACTGTAAAATTTATATCCCGATAGAACAGGTATGGTTGGTGCCAGTCTCATTGTTTTTGTGAATAGATACAATGGTTTGTTTATTACGTATGTTGTGAAATCTGATATGTTATGCAGATAATTGACATCTTTAATGCCGTTTTGTTGGACAAAATCCAGTATCTTTTTGATACCGGCTGAGGAAATGATATATCCGTGTAAAGTTTCCAAACAGAATGGAATAGATTTTTTTATGAGTTGTATATCATGGGACTCGGATGATTCATCTATCTGATCCAAAAGAACGATATCATAATTTGTCTTCAGTAAGAGTGATTGCAGTTGACCGTAATATTTGACAAAATTTGTTTGAAATTTGATGGCATCCGTGAGTACCATCATATGCATCGCCTTATTTTCCCTAAACAAATCAATATGTTGAACAATTGGATTGATATAACTGCGTAGGTAATGAAAGTTGTTGTCGAGAAACAGTGGTTTGTAGTAGTCATTGATAGTTGTGATATTTGTTAGTGGGTGTCTAGTATACAGAGGCAGTTTCTCGTGTGAACTTTCCTTAAACGCAACCCATTGTGCGATGTCATCACTCAACACATTGATTGAAAAAGGAGATTCAACAAATTCTCTCATAAGACTCAACTGGTGTCCGATGTGAACACAACAAAACGAATCAAATGTTGCGGTTTGATATCCATTTGCAACGTATTCATCCGCAAAATCACGTTCGAAACAAAGAGTATTGGGAAACAGACCCAGTGATGCAACCCTGATTAACGATGGTTTCAAAGAAAAATGGGGCCAGCTAACTCTGGTTTCCTTATTTGCATACTGTTTGATGTGGATGTCGTATTCATGAATACAGTATCTCATCCCATCTTGTGTTAGCTTTGGTTGTCCACTATAATATCGACGTTTATTAGGTTCGATTTTCGCCATATTCCGATTAAAAAGCACCTGTCCAAATTTGGGATCTTCATTGAAAATTTTTAGACTATCCGAAACATATCTGCGTTTTTGAATGAACTGCCAATCATCCTCAAGATATAGTAGGTAGGTGGTGTTGTGTTTTACGGCATATTCTCGAATTAAATTAATACTATGTGAATATACGGATTGTGTGGAATTTATGAACTCGATGAACTCAATGAATGGGAACATTTTCTTTATTTTGGTCAGGTCTGTCTGAGTAAAGCTGTTATTCACACATAACCAGTGGTCAATTTGGTCCAGATCCAAACAACAATTGATAAAAGATGAAATGGTTTTTTCGAATAGGTTGATTTGTTTACATGAAGTGATCGATAACACAATTCGTCTATTTGTTTTTCCATTGAGATTTTTCGTGATGATTTTAATCTTGTTCTTAGGATAAAATGTGTATGACTCCTGGATCTCACTAATGTTACGATCTCTAATATCCTCGGCATTGATTCTCATTGTGTCCGTTATCAAATTACGTCGGAGAACCTCATCCGCAATTTCATACGAGTCAATATATTGTTTTAGTCCGAAGAATATCTCAGCCTTGGCAAGTAACACGGTTTCACGATAAGCGCCGGTTTTGATTAGTTTGAGACAGGAATTTAATTTTTCCATTGCGGCAGAATATTCCTTTATTCCAATGAGAAATTTTGCTGCAAGGTAATATGTTTCCGGAATCTGGGGTAACTGTTTTATTATCTCTTCGTAATATCCGATACAGTGCTTATCACAAAAATCATATGCATGTTTGTTGTTGCGTACCGTTTCAAATGAGTCGGGGAACATATATCTGATGCCATTACTTTCTTCATTTGGACCCATGGATTCGAGAATCTCCGGATGTTGTGGAACCAGAGGTTCCGACAACATGCGCCGATTCTCGAGTCTGTTGGATTCGAGAATCTCCGGAGTAAATGTGAAAACATATTCATGTTTTATTTCATCGAACAGTGCGGATAAGTTATTTTCCTTTATGTGATTGATGAAAGGTAATATTTCGAATGGTAATTTATATTTGTCTACTAGAGATATTGCAATGTTCGGATTAGCGCACACAATCTTTTCAATTTTCTTAAAAATAGAATTGAGATACAAGTGATTTTGGATGAAAATTACCATTCCGTTGGTTAATCTTACCTTAATGTATTCATTACATTGGAATAAAACGATGTGGGTTGCGTTAAGTTCCATGTTATCATAATAATACATGACAGAATCCCAAAGAATGAGGTAATCGATTTTGATTTTAGAGTAAGGTTTGAATTCAGAGCATGTGATGATCAGACATTCTTGGAATAAATATGGATCTATTTTGTCCCCGATGATGATAACCTTGTGAGTTTTTAACACGATTTCTATAAATTTGACAATGATAGTGTTTAGATATTCGTTACCCAGATATATACAGCACAATTTTTTTTCTTGTAGGGCTAGTTTTTCTGACCAGTTGTCGAGATTCTTTTTAAGAGGATCGATATGATCTTTTGGAACGACATTTTGTGAAAGGAGGGTTTTCACGACTGAAATGGCTTCATTGTATTTTCCCAGGAATGCTGCGATGGCGGATAACTCCTCCTTAATATTGTACTCATAAATGCATTTATAAATGAAGAGAATACATTCTTCAGGATATGGGTATGTATCAGCCTGTTTTATGTACTTGTAAGCCTGTATATAATCACCTGTTTTGCGATAATGATTGGCAATGACGTAAAGTGGTTCTGCCCGTTTTTTGAGGGAGGCGACGTGTGCATCGAGATATGCTTTTTCAATATCAGCCCATGCCATATTTAAATGTTCCATACATTGCCCGATACGATAATGGGAATAGAACACCTCTTCCTGAAATCCCTTCATCGTGGTTCTCCTTTCATAAAACAATTTCGCATTGACATAATCATGATAATCGAAATAACTTTGTGCACAATAAAAAACATAGCGAGAGTTATCCTTATCTGTCTTCAACAATTCGTTGAAAACCTGGGCATCCTTGTAGTATTTTTGCGCATCATTATTCCTCGCACCGAGTCTCCTGGAGACCATATGGTACTCTCCATTAATATGCCCCTTTGTATAATTCTTAATAATACTATCTGGATACTCATGCAATGCATCATTATAATACCAATTGAATTTCTTTTCGTTCTTGAACAGTTGTATTCGCTGATAGGTGAAATCCTTTCCATAAGTCAATGAATAACAATCTTTTGTTAATTCCGGGAACACCAGATTTCCTACGACCAAATCATCTGCATCAATAACCCAGATATAATCACTCTTTCCACTACATAAATTCAATGCATAACTGCGATTCCATCCGAAATGAAAAAACGAGTATTTTTTGTATTCTGTTCCATGACATTTACAAGTACGAAATTCATGGTCAACTACAACTCCCGGTATTCCCTTCTTATCGAAAAATTCTTTAATTAGTTCTCTTGTGTTATCCGTAGATCCGGTATCATTGATTGCATAATAACTAATATATTTTGACACACTTTCCAATGTCTCGCAAATAATATGCGATTCATTTTTAACAATCATACATAATGCGATTGATTGCGATTTCATTGGTTTTATTGGTTTCATTGATATAATTTATAGATTGTATTAAGAAAACCAAACGTTCATTTTGTTTGAGGAGCTACTCAAAAGGTGCTCTTTGTCCACGAGTTATGCCAGAGTCTATGCTGATGGCGAGTTTGTTTCCAAGTGATTGATTTCTTCTCTCAATTGACAGTTGCACACAACACACCCATAAATTATCCCAATGAGAACTGCACATCCTATGGCTATTCCATCAAACAATAACAATCCATAATATATTTTGCCAAAGCACATTTTATCGGGACGCCCATAAGATTCGGTCAACCCACATGAAGAATTTGGATCAAACATTTTATGGAACAATGGTCCGACAAAGATAGAAAGTAATACTCCGAAAATACTCACGCCCATAACATAAATTTTGAAGTATTTTTTCTGGCGAATTACTAGAAGATAATCAATAAATGCTGCCAACCCACCTACCACAGGACAGGTATGCAGTACACACAAAAGCGCCATTACAACTGTTAGCATACCATTACTGGAACATTGGAGATACGCCGTAAAATTTGTTATGTTCCCACAAATTGGTGGATACTGAATCGTGACATAGAAACTATAAGAAATGCCTAATTCGATAAAAGTGAGTATTATTCCGAACAACATAAGTATTCCCAGAGCAGCGAATCCCGATAATACACAACCTACAGTTGTGTAAAAATTATTTTTTAAAAACCAAGGTTTAGTATCATCTCGACCTTTTAGACAACACCAATACCAACAACAATTGGGTTTAGATGCCATTCGATAACTTGATGAAACCATATTATGGGGACTCGGTAATATGTTGTCAATTTCAATTTTTCTCA
>Ga0207107_1180_pt1 | contig 13207 bp, 13 predicted proteins | sample Alteio_BWMinHeat_75_FD_153555 | JGI IMG/M metagenome (GOLD analysis project Ga0207107, IMG submission 153555) | Enriched cells from forest soil in Barre Woods Harvard Forest LTER site, Petersham, Massachusetts, United States -... | ecosystem: Environmental > Terrestrial > Soil > Temperate forest >... | reverse complement strand
GCACAGCCGGGCGAAGTTTTTCCCAAGGTATTTCCAGTTGTCGCAGGCGCTGCGGGAAGCGGCGACGCAGCGGCGCGAACGCTGCTGGCGGGCGCCGCGCGGGATTTGCAGGAACAGGCGCGCGAAGTCATCGAGAAACTAAAGTTGCGAGACGCGAATTTCTTTCTCGCAAAAACCGGGGGAGTCTTTGACGGCAGCGCCTTTCTCAACGCCCAGTTCGACAGACTGATCCGGGAGATTGCTCCGAAGGCGAGAATCGGGCCGCTGCCGCGCACCGTGGCTGAAGCCGCGGCACAGTTGGCGCGAGAGGCGTTGACGACCCGCATTGTGCTTGACGAGAGCTGAGCGATGCCGGATCCCAGGAACAAAGACCGCGAACGCGCGCTCGCCGCCACGGGCGAAGAACTTGCCGTTCTCTTGCATCATCACGCCGCGGATGTGCTCCTGGCGCTGCTGGACAATCCCGCGCTCGACGAAACGCAAGTCTGCCTGCTGCTGGAGCGAAAAGACCTCCCGGCAGAAGTCCTCGAGGAGGTGGCGCGGCGAAAATCCTTGCTCAAGGGCTATCGCGTAAAACGGTCGATGGCGTTTCATCCGCGCACGCCGCGGCTGGTCAGCTTGCGGCTTCTCCGCGACCTCTATTTGATGGACCTGGTGCAGGTCGCGATTTTGCCCGGTGTTTCCGCGGAGCTGAAGCGCAACGCCGAGGAGCAATTGCTGGCGCGCTTGCCGCAGCTCCCCCTCGGCCAGAAAATCACGTTGGCGCGCCGCGGGCCGGCGCGCGTAGCCGGAGCGCTGCTCGCCGAAGGCCACGCCCGAGTCATCTCGATCGTTCTGGACAATCCATACATGACGGAAGCGCAAATACTGAGAGCGCTCTCCCGCGAAAAGCTTCCCATTTCCGTGATTCCGGCAATCGTTCAGCATCGTAAATGGTCGATCAGCTACAACGTTCGGCTCGCGCTCGTCCGCCACCCGTCGACGCCGCTCGCCTCGATTCTTTCCTATCTTCCCGAGCTTACCGTCTCCGACCTGCGGGAACTGGCGGCGCCTGGTATCGTTCCGGAAAACTTGCGCAAATATCTTCAGGCCGAAGTCCAGCGCCGGCTGCGCGCCGGCAAAAAAGCAACGAGCGAGGATGCTGCCCCCACAGATTCTTCCGCGTCTAAGCAGAACTGAGCAGCCGCTTTTGCCTCGCATCATTTCCATATCCCGGGCGCGATCTTGTGGCGTCGAAGACAAGATTGCCGGGAACAAAACATTTCCGTCCGGCGTCGGATGTGTTGTGGGGAAAGAAGGCGTATGCTTGCAGCACAGGAACGGCGATTTCGCCCGAGCGCCGTGGTACGTCATCCCTGGCAGGGGGTCGCACCAGATTCATGGGCAGTGGGGATCATCCAGCCCGACGAAACGAACGTCGGTGGGCGCCGCGTTACTCGTTCCGCGCCGACCTCGAGATCGAATGGGGCTCCGCGGTGCTTCGTGGAAGCACGCGCGACATCAGCACCAGCGGAATGTTTATCGAAGCAGCCGATCCGCTCTGGGTGGGCGCCGGCTTCACCGCGCGGCTCACGCTCCCTCACCCGGTAAGACTCAACTGTTTCGTGAAGCGCGTGGAGCCCGGACTTGGCATGGGCGTGACCGTGGCCGTTTCGGAGACGGAAAGCCAGAAGCATTTCGAGGACCTGCTTTCGTCGCTCACCAACACCGGCTCTTGATCCCGTTTTATAATGAACGCGATGACACGCTGCCTTGATTGCGGTTCCGAGCGGGTTGCGGACCAGTGTCCCTCCTGCGGCCTGACTTCGGCGGCCGCCGAGGTCATGTTCCGCCGGCGCTTGTGGAAGCGCACGGCGGTGTTTCTCACCGGTTCCCTCGTTTTCCCCTATGCGAGCCAATTTTTTCCGCCGCTTGATTTAGACCTTATGCTGGTTTTTTTCGGCGTGCTTTTCTTTATCGGACTCGCCATCGCGGTGATTCTGGACCGTCGCGCCCAAAATCGCCAGGAAATTGAAGTGCTTAAGCGCGTCTATTCGGGATTCATCCCATTGCCGTGGATTCTCGCGGCCATGCTGCTCGCGAATGGAGCGCTGGACTCGGCAAAAAACGTAACTTATCATCCCACGACTGTGGATAGCCGATACAACATGCCGGGTCTCGTTCGCGGCACGCGACGCTTGTTTGTTCATTCCTGGCGGGATGGGCAGAAAATCGAGCGGTTGGCTGTAAATTCCGATGATTTTGACCGCTTTCACGCCGGCGACGCAGTGTCTGTTGGCGTCGAGCCTGGGGCGCTCCGCATTCCGTGGTATTACGGCGTGTATCGCCGCTAGGAATCCGCTTCTCTCAACGCTTTTGAGTGCGCTGCCTTTTTAGAATTGGACAGCTCCTCTGTAGGGGCGCCCGCCGCGGCGGGCTGCGCTCCTACATGCAACTAGTACGCCGGCTTGCCGTTAATGAGAAGCGGGATTTGCATCTCTAGGACGTGGCCGTCCTTGCCGAGGCGGAATCTCACCAGTTGCACGCTGCCAACGTCGCGCGTTTTCCACTCGGGAGTCTCCAGCGGCTGATCGGGTTTGTCGGCAGGAGACCATTCCACGTCTTCGCCGCGCGGCTTCACCGTTTGCGGATCGATTTCGTACGCCTCTTGCTCTTTCATGTCGACGAGCAGATACCGCTTCCACAGGCGAACCAGCAGCAGTCCCTTTTTCTCCGTGTGATAAATATTCCAGGACTTCGGCGCTTCGTCATTGAATTTTACAATGGCAAATCCGACGGATTTCCAAAGTAGTTTCTTCTCACTCGACTGTGATTGAACCAGAGGCGGCAAAGCGCGGCTTGCCGAAGAAAGAATGGCAAGCGCTAGGAACAAACTGCTGATTCTCAATTCCTGACCTCACTGAACGACTTGTCGAGGAGCTTGATGGCTTCGTCGACGTCGGGCTTGGTGGTATTCAGCATGGGGGCGAGGCGGAGAGTATTGCCGTAGAGCCCGCCCTTGCCGATGAGCAGGCCGTTCTGGCGGGCGCGCTCCATCACTTGCGTGGTGGCTTCGGGAGCGGGCTCTTTGGTCTTACGGTCTTTCACCAATTCGAGTGCTTGCATCAAGCCCATGCCGCGCACGTCGCCGATCAGCGAATGCTTGGCTTGCAAGTCTTCCAGTTTGCCACGGAAGTATTTGCCGACCACGTCTGCGTTCTCCAGCAAATTCTCTTCTTCGATCAATTCGATGGTGGCCTTGGCCGCCACGCTCGTCACTGGATTGCCGCCGAACGTGGCGATGTTCGAGCCCTGGAAGCTGCCGGCGATTTCCGGCGTGGTCACCGTCAAGCCGATCGGCACGCCGTTGGCCATTCCTTTCGCGCTGGTGATCATGTCCGGAATAACTTCCCACTGCTCGATGCCGAACCATTTTTTTCCGGTGCGTCCCCAGCCGGTCTGCACTTCGTCGGCGATGAACAGCGCGCCATACTGCTTCACGATCTTGAAGACAATCTTGAAGTACTCCTTCGGCGGAGTGATGAATCCGCCGACGCCTTGAATCGGTTCGGCGATGAACGCGGCGATGTTGCCGCTGGTGCCCGTTTGGATCAGGTTTTCCACATCTCCCGCGCAGGCCACTTCACAATCCGGGTATTTTAAATGGAGCGGGCAGCGATAGCAGTAGGGATTCACGGCATGCGAAATGCCCACGCTGATGACGCCGCCCTTGCGATAGGGCGCGTGCGCGGTGACGGCTTTGGCCAGTGCTGACCCGCCGGAATAGGCGTGACGCAGCGCCACCACGTCGAAGCTGCCCGTGGACATGCGCGCGAGCAGGATGGCAGCTTCGTTGGCTTCCGTTCCTGAGTTGGTGAAGAAACTAGACTGCAAGTTGCCGGGCGTGATTTGCGCGATCTTCTCCGCGAGCGCCACGATGTGCTCCGTGGGATAAAGCGTCGAGGTGTGTTGCAGCCGGTTGACCTGCGCGCTGACCTTGCTGGAAATCTTCGGATTGCAGTGCCCCACCGAGACGGTCAGGATGCCGCCGAAGAAATCGAGATACTTATTGCCTACCACGTCCCAGAGGTGCTGCATTTCGCCGCGGTCGGCCACCAGCGGCTGCTGGAAGTAATTGGTCACCGAGGGCCACAGGTATTTCTTGTGCTTGGCGACGACTTCTTCGCTGCGACTGCTGCGGGCGAGCCGGGATGCTGGTACGAATTGTGCGGGTGTGGTCACGTATGGTTCCTCATGAGATCTGTAGGATATTTCAAAGTGTACGACGCGGAGTAGCGAGCGGCAAGTGAGAGAGAAAAATTAAAGATCTGAATCATATTTAGTGGATTAGCCCCGGCCCCCTCGGCCAGTATCGATTGTTCTGCGCGCAGACTTGCAATACCACGCGTCTATCTCCTCATAGTACTGAGTTGGGACGAGGCGGAGATGTGCTGTAATGGGTACCGGACTAGTACTCTATGTTCAATACTGAACAGAAATTGCTGACTTCAATTCATAGTCTCTACCCATGAGGTAACTTTGATTGAGCCGGGGGGCAGAGTGGCGCGGAAGGCACCTGCCACCCCGGCGTACTGAGTTGCTTGTTATGCCGTCGAAGTCCAAACCCAACCTGGACCAAGCGGAACGGGCCTCGCCCCTCGAGGCACTTGGCCTCAGACGAAATCTCGTGCGCATCCTCTTTGTTCATCGTTTCTTGGCGGAGGTTGAGCACTGCTTGTATGAACTCAAGAAGGCTCGATTCATAGTCAGCACAGACATTGTGATGACTCCCGAGCAGTTTGCCGAACGGCTCCTTTCGCAGTCCTTTGACCTTGTGGTCGCCGAGCATCCCAGCCCGAATTGGCAAGAAACGCAAGCGCTGGAAGTTCTTCGTGAGATGAAGAAGGACATCCCGGTCATCTTTCTGGTCTACGGCTTGAAACGCGAGACTGCCGCGGAGTTCATCCTGAAAGGCGCCGCCGATTGCATTGAAATGGATCAGATTAGCCACCTGCCGGTGGTCGTGCATCGAGCTCTCGATGAGAAAGGGTTGCGCGATCAACGCGACCGCGCGGAGAAGGATTTGCGGCGATCCGAAGCGCGCTATCGCGCCCTGGCAGGAAATTTAAGTTACGGAATTTGCCGCTGCAGTCTCGCCGGTGCGTTTCTGGAAGTGAATGAGGCGATGATTAGGATGCTCGGCTATGGCTCAAGAGAGGAACTCCTGGCACTAGACGTTGCGCGAGACACGATTCAAGATCCCGTCAGACGAGCGCAATTGCTGGGTCAATCGGGCGCGGATGCCCTCGCCGATCCAGTCGAAATAGAGTGGGAGCGGAAGGACCATGCGACTCTGAAGGTCCGACTCAGTGGGCGAGAAGTGCTCAGCGAGCAGGGCGAATTGGAAGCCTACGAAGTCATCGCCGAGGACGTCACCCGGCAGCGAGAGCTGGAGGATCACCTCCGCCGGCAGGCAGCCAGCGATTCGCTCACCGGTCTGGCCAACTATCGCCACCTCGTGGATGTGCTGGATGGGGAAATCAAGCGTAGCAACCGCACGAGCCGGCAGTTTGCCTTGTTGTTCTTTGACATGGACGGATTGAAACGAATCAACGACCGCTACGGACATATGGTAGGAGGCCAAGCGCTATGCCGGCTGGCCGATGTTTTAAGCTCCTGCTGCCGGAGCATCGATACTCCCGCGCGCTTCGGCGGGGACGAGTTTGCGGTTGTCCTGCCGGAGACCAATGCACGGGAAGCCCACCAGGTGGCCCGGCGTGTCTGCGAGAGCGTTGCCAATGACAGCAATGGGCCAAAGCTTTCCGTCAGCGTGGGTGTCGCCGTCTACCCCCAGGACGGAGACACGATTGAGAAGCTCTTGCGCGCAGCCGATTCGGCTCTTTACTCCATGAAGCAGCAAAGAACGTTGGTTACACATTCCAGGTACACCGCTAGCGGGCAGTAGGCTTGTTTCGATGCGTGTTTCAACCCATTCTCCATCGTCCATTTAGACGCTACCGGCCGCGCGCCAATGACGGCTCAGGTCCAACGGATTTTCTGAAACGATTCAGGAAACTTTGACACTACGGTCATATCGCCTGTTTATGCTGAATTGGGCGAGCACCCCGACAGACCATGGTGACCGGAGAACATCCCTTGCGGCCCGCAACTTCCCCATCCAGGAGATTGACGTCCCGCGTCCCGGCTCCCGGTGATGTGTGGGTGTTCTGGCAGTGCCGCGGACGCGAGGATGTTTCGCGTGTAAAGGATATGAGCATGGGAGGCTTGTTCATCGAGACGCCCCAGCCAAGGCCCGAGGGCGTCCTGACCCGATTGCACTTTCTGGTGCAAGAGGGGCAGATCCGCGCCGACGCTGTCGTGCGGCATGTAAAATCCGGCGCCGGGGTGGGTTTGAAGTTTATAGCGTTGACGGAACAAGACCGCCCCAAGTTGGCTGCTCTGCTGAACAGGCTGCGCGGGGCGCATCATTCCCAGGAAAAATCGTAGTTCAGAGTTCAGGCGTGACGATCTCGACCGCTTCTTTCGAACGGCGCACCGGGACAAACTCGAAGTCGACCAGATCGCGCCAGCGGTCGGCCCAGTTCTCCAGCAAGCGCACATCGCCGCACTCCATCAACTGGAAGCAGCGATCGAAGTTGATCTCCACCCAACTTTCAATGTAGGCCAGGCCGTCCGGAGCCATGCGCCCTTTCTCCCGGAAGCGCCGATACACTGCTTTTGCGTCCCGGTTCTTGAATCGCTCGATAACCATGTAGAGCATCTGAACTCACCCGCCTTCTTTCCCGCATTATGCTACCTGCTTATCGCGCCATAAATGAGCCGAAGGCCTCAGGCACGGATTGGCGCGGGCAGGTATAATGCCGCGCTATGAATCGAGCGGCGGCGATCCTCCGGCGGATTTACGGGATGTTTGCGCGCGTATTTCCGCGGTGCAGCGTAATTTCCCAGGCCATTGCCTTCAATCTGTTTCTCGCTTTTTTTCCAACCTTGCTGATTGCCGTGGCTTTGGCGACGAGCCGGATTGGCGGCAAAACGAGCCTGTTCGACCTGATCGCGGATTTCACTCAATTCTTGCCCCCGGGCAGCCAGACGATCGTTTCGGAATTTTTGGTGAAGCGCGGGCCGGATGCTTGGAAGATCGCGGCGCTGGGATGGACCGGAACGCTGCTCGCAGGCTCGCAGGTGATGAAGCTGGTGATGCAGGGAATTCACACCATTTATGGCGACACGGTGAAACTCGGATTTCTGCACCGCCAGGTTCGCGGCTTGCTCCTGCTGTTGGCGACGATTGCTCCCCTGCTGGGGGCTGCCATCCTCGGAGTTCTGGGAAAGCCGTTGCGGCGCTGGATTGCCCATGAAATCGGAAAGCATGCCATATTGCAGGGATGGTGGAATGTCTTTTTCCCGGCCATGGCCGTGGTGCTGGCCATGATGGCGCTGACGGTGATTTATCGCGTGGCGAGGCCCCAGGAGGACAGCATGCGCAACGTCCTGCCCGGAGCGATGGTTGCCACGCTCTTGTGGTGGCTGGTGGACGTGCTCTTTGGTATTTACGTGCGCCGCGTGCCTTACGGCGTCGTGTATGGCGGTCTTGCCGCCGTAATCGGATTGATCATCTGGATGCAACTCTCCGCGGTGATTATTTTCCTGGGCGCCGCCTGGAACGCGGAGCTGGCGGAAAGCCGTAAAGTGGCGCGAGCCCATGTGTGAACACCCATGCGTGAACAATGGATCGGTGTGGAGTGCTATTCAGGATATAAAGCGGACGAGCGTCCCTTGCGGCTGAATCTGACGGACGGACCCAGGGAGATCGTCGCCATTGAGGATCGCTGGTATTCGCCGGGAGCAACTTATTTTCGGGTGCGGCTGGACGATGGCGACCGCTACGTGCTTCGCCACGAAGAAGCGCAGGACGTCTGGAGCCTGGCCGGCTATCGCGCCGCGGTAGTGGGTTAGTTTCCGGTTAGCCCGTCATCCGCCCACAATCCCCGGAGTGTCATGCAGCTTCTCTCTTTCCACAAGGAGGCACGTTTGGGATTTCACGTCTCAACGTATCCTTGCACGCCCAAGTGCTGTGTCGATTGAAGATCACGCCACTGAGTCGTCGTAATGAAGACCGTACCGCGAAGCACGACCGTCGTTGGCGCGGTGTATTTTCCCGTTGGATCGATGGTTCCACAGGCCAGGGCAGTCGCCAAGCCCCCAAGTGGCGCCCTTGTTCGCCGAGTCGCTCTGAACAGTCACAATGAATAACTGTGAAACGCCGGCCTCCAGCTACGAAGTCGGCGGCGAGATACTTACCAGGATGATAGCCCGATTGGGTGGCGGAGGTTGATAGTTGGCCGAATTAGCCACATAGGAGAACTCGCCGGAGCGATCCATCCACAGCCACAGAGCCGGGCCCCTTCATGTGCCAATCGTCCCTATGAGGGTCAAAGCCCCGGTGGTAGCATCGATGCTGTACATCGAGATGTTGTTGGAGCTTGCATTCGCCACATAGGCGAACTTTCCGGACGGATCGATGGCGATCGAGTTAGGAGCCAATCCCGCGGCTACCGTTCCTATAGACGTCAACGCCCCGGTGGTGGCGTTGATGCTGTACATCGAGACGTCATTGGACTCTGCATTTGCCGTGTAGGCGAACTTGCCAGCGGGGTCTACGGCCACCGACTCGGGTAATCTTCCTGCGGCTACCGTCCCTATGGAGGTTAGTGCTCCCGTGGTGCGGTCGATGGTGTACATCGAGATGGTGTCACTGTTACTGACGCCGGAAGTCGCCACGTAGGCAAAGTTGCCGGACGGATGCACCGCCACGGAGCGAGGGTTTTGTGCGGCTACCGTCCCTATGGAGGTTAGTGCTCCCGTGGTGGCATCGATGGTGTACATCGAGATGGTGTTACCGTTATTGAAGGCCGAATTCGCCACGTAGGCAAACTTGCCGGACGGATGCACGGCCACCGAGCTGGTGCCTACGAATTTTTCGGCGATCGTTCCTGTAGACGTTAAGCCCCCACCGGCGTTGATCGTGTACGTCGAGACGCTGCCGGGAACACTCCCCAACAACTCATCTCCGAAATTCGCCACATACGCGAACTTGCCGGACGGATGCACAACCACCGAATCGGGCTCCACTCCTGCACCTATCGCCCCCATAAACGTTAAGACCCCGGTGGTGGTGTCGATGGTGTACACCGAGACGTTGTCCGAGTCGAGATTCGCCACGTAGGCAAAGTTGCCGGACGGATGCACGGCCACCGAGAAGGGAGCCGTTCCAGCCGCTATGGTCCCCACGGCCTCCAAAATCCCCGTGGCGGGGTTGATCGTGTACATCGACACGTTGTTCGAGTCGCGATTCGCCACGTAGGCGAACCTGCCGAACTTGCCGGATGGATCAGGGGCGACTGCCACTGAAATGGGACCCAGTCCCCTGACTATGCTGAAGTTCAAGGAGTTGGAGGTGCCTCCGCCCGGCGTAGGGTTGAAGACTGTAATGGCGGCAGTTCCGGTCGCGGCAATGTCACCGGCCGGAATCTGGGCCGTCACCTGAGTGTTGTTTTGAAATGCTGTCGGGCGGTCGCTGCCGTTCCACCGCACGACCGAACTGGCCAGAAAATTTGAGCCAGATACCGTCAAAGTGAAAGCTGGTCCCCCAACGGCGGTGCCGCTTGGATTGAGAAAACTGATCGCGGGGACGGGATTCGTCGTTGGAGTGGGATTAGTTCCGCTGGGTGGCTGATTGCTGTATGAGCCGCCTCCGCATCCAGCCAGGAATACAAGACTCACAATTCCCAAGATTACGAGCTTTCTCCTTGCCACTGCGGCGCTCTTCATGGCACCCTCCCATTCAAGTCACCAATACAAATCGCGGGTAATAACCCTTGATGAACACCAGCCACATCGTCCAGGAGCCCGGCTCTTTGCGGCAAAGATCATTCAATTGTTTTAGTGATTTTGACTGTTGATGCGTTTCATGACTCCGTAAACTGCATTGGCATCTGACAGACTCATGATGAGGACTTGGCTGCCCCAGCGACCACAAAGTGGAAAAGCTCCCTTCTGCCTTTCGGTGAGGTCCACATGTCCACGGGTAATTGAACGAAAGGTTAGGCCCGCATCACGGGTCAAGTCAAGGCTGGCAGCCGCTCAACAAAGCCGGGGTGGCCGAATCCGACTTTCGCCATCGGGCGCACCGAAATGATTAGCTTTCAGTACGCAAGAATTCACTCCGAACCATCAATTCCAAATCGGGGTCAAGTCCCGTTCCGTATGCCCAATCTGTTCCGGGCGGTTTGTCGGCAAACCGGAAGTAATCCTCGGACTCGATTTGTTCGCTGGTCAGGTTATCAACGCCCTTTTATTTTGCGTCGGATGATCGGAAACTGACCCGCCACCCGGGCCGTTACCTGATTGACCCAAAATAGTGTCCCGCGTATAGTCAAGTTACCAGTTCGTTGCAAGGCATCCCCTGGTTTCGTCCGTTTGGGGTTCGCGAACGCCTCAGGATGCGGGTTTCTGAAGGGCAGGGATGTTTTATTCGCTGCTATTTTCCGGGTTCCGCCGCATCGTATCGGTAGCTTTCGTTTGCTGTCTATCGATTTCCGCGGGCCGGCTCTCCGCTCAAACTCCCGCACCGCCATCCCCCCCGCAGGATGCACCTGCAAAATCTGATTCGACGGCAACGCCCGCGCCGGCACCGGCAGCGGGACAGAATGAGGAAGTCTCCAGCCACGATTCGCCGACCACGTTTAAGGTGCGTGTAAACCTGGTGCTGGTGCGCGTGGTGGTGCGCGACTCCCATGGCAAGGTAGTATCCAATCTCAAGAAGGAAGATTTTCAGCTCTACGACAACCGAAAACTGCAAACCATCTCCTCGTTCAGCGTGGAGACGCCGGACACGCGCACGGCCTCGGCAGTGGCATCCACGGCCGGCGCGGGTTCTTCTTCAACCGCGGATGTAGCCGGCGGCAAAGCCGTCGTTCTGCCGCAGCGATTTGTCTCCATGATGTTCGACGACGTGCACCTCTCGATGGAGGACGCAACGTTCGTCCGCTCCTCGGCGACGCGCTTTTTCGAAGCTTTGGCGGCGAGCGATCGCGTGTCGCTGAACACGACTTCCGGGCAGTTGACGCAGGAGTTCACGGATGATCGCGACAAGCTTGGGAAAGCGCTGCTCGGAATCGTCTCGCGTCCCCTGACGGGCCAGGATTTTCGTGAGTGTCCGGACGTGAGTTATTACCAGGCCGACCTGATCGTGAATAAGTCTGACACGCAGGCGCTGGCCGTCGCCACCGAGGATACCATTCAGTGCGCTTTTAGCGGGGACACCCGGATGACCGCTGCCGCGCAGAGCCTGGCGCAAGCCGCCGCGAATCGCGCGGTGGTGCAGGGAGATACTGCGACGGAGTATGCCTACCGGCACCTCGAGCAGGTCGTAAGGCGTCTGGCAAACATGCCCGGTCAACGCGTGCTTGTTCTGGTATCGCCCGGCTTCCTCTCGACCACCCTGCAGACCGAAGCTTCCGATTTGGTTGATCGCGCGACACGCGGCAACATCGTGATTAATACGATTGATGCGCGCGGACTCTACACTCCGGACGTTTTGGGCGACATAGCCGATCCACCACACGACACCGTTCGCACCGTCGGTTTCAAAACCTCCTATCGTGTCGAGGCGCAAACCGCGCAGGAGGACGTTCTGGCGCAGTTGGCTGATGGCACGGGCGGAAAGTTTTTCCATAACCGCAACGACGTGGATGAAGCCATGCGGGAGGCGGGCGCGGCGCCGGCTTATTCCTATTTGCTCGGATTTTCTCCGCAGAACCTGAAAATCGACGGGCACTTTCACACGCTGAAGGTCGCCCTCACGAGCAAGGAGAAATTCGAAGTCCAGGCGCGGCATGGCTACTTCGCGCCCAAAACGCTCGCCGATCCCGCGGAATCGGCAAAGCTCGAGCTGCAGGAAGCTTTGTTTTCGCAGGAAGAGATTCGCGACCTGCCGGTGGAGCTGCAAACGCAATTTTTCAAAAAGGATGAAGCTCAGGCGCGCCTCGCGGTGCTGTCGCACTTTGACGTGAAGGGCATCCACTTCCGGAAATTGCTGGGGCGCAACAACGATCAATTGACCATCGTCACGGGAATTTTCGACGAGAATGGAAATTTCGTCACCGGCCTTTCCAAAGTCGTGGACATGAACCTGCTGGACACGACCTACGCGCGGTTGAGCCGCTCGGGGTTCACGGTGAAAACCAGTTTTGACGTCAAGCCGGGCACCTACCTCGTTCGCATGGTGGTGCGGGACGCGGTGGGTGCGCAGATGGCGGCACGCAACGGGGCAGTGGTCATTCCGTATTGAAGTCAAGTGATCGTGGTGGGGGAAACTATGAGTACGCTGACAAACTTTAGACGAACAATTCAATGGGCCGCGTGGTTGGCCGCTGGAGTGATGTGCGCGGTTCCTGCTCCCTCGCTGGGGCAGGGGCAGCCCGCTCCGCCGGCACCGCCGCAGGCGGCCTCTTCGGCGGAGCAGCAGCCGACTGTGGTGATCAAGAAGGAATCAAAGCTGGTGCTCGTCGATTCCGTGGTGACGGATAAAAAGGGCAACTACATCCGCGACCTGACACAAAATGATTTCAAGGTTTTTGAAGACAACAAGGAACAACCGGTTTCCACTTTTTCCACCGGCGCCGATACGGCCATCCAGGCGAACGGCCAGCGCCGCTACCTGATTTTGTTTTTCGATAACTCGACGATGGCCGCGCCGGACCAGATTCAGGCGCGCAACGCCGCTACCAAGTTCATCGCTGCCAACGCCGGCCCTGATCGATTGATGGCCGTGGTGGATTTCGGGGGCTCGCTTCGCATCGTGCAGAATTTCACGGCGAACGCGGACTTGCTCCGCGCCGCGGTATCCGGGGTGAAAACTTCGTCGGTCGATCCAAACGCGCCCGGGCCGGGCGCGCCCGTTACGGTTGCGTCGGCGGGCCTCTCTTCATTTGGCTCGTTCCTGGGCAATGCCGAGGCGGACTTTGGAGCGCGCAGCATGCTGCTGGCGGTGCGCAGCTTGGCGAAAAATCTGCGCGCCATTCCCGGACGAAAAATGGTGGTGCTGTTTTCGGGCGGGTTTTCACTGACGCCGGAAAACCAATCGGAACTAACGGCGACCATCGATGCTTGCAACAAGTCGAATGTGGCGGTCTATGCGCTGGAT
>Ga0207107_1181_pt2 | contig 13215 bp, 11 predicted proteins | sample Alteio_BWMinHeat_75_FD_153555 | JGI IMG/M metagenome (GOLD analysis project Ga0207107, IMG submission 153555) | Enriched cells from forest soil in Barre Woods Harvard Forest LTER site, Petersham, Massachusetts, United States -... | ecosystem: Environmental > Terrestrial > Soil > Temperate forest >... | reverse complement strand
CCAATTTAAATGCTGCGCGCCAGCGCCTCCTTTTGGTTGCGAATGGGCGTGCGCGCATAAAATAAAGATTGATAACTTGCTAGGTGCTCTGAGCTTGCAACAACTGTAGGGGCGGACCTCCGTGTCCGCCCAATTTCCCCATTTCCGTGTCCGCCCAAAACCAAAAAAATACAATCAAATCTATTGAATTTTAAGAATTTTGTACAAAAAGTTGTGGAAATTCATCAGGACTTGACCCCGGTGCAACCGCCTAACCACCTAAGAGATGGCTTAGATCATTATAAATCGCTAATATCATCAATCCAACTAAAATAAAGCCCCCAACCCATGTCCCCGTCATCTGCGCCATTTCTGAAACGCGCCGTCCCGTCACCACTTCGTACACGCAATACATCAAATGTCCGCCATCTAGAATGGGAATGGGCAATAAATTCAAAACAAATAAACTAATACTGATCATTCCTAAGAAATCTAAAAATTTCCCAAAACCCATGCGCGCAGATTTTCCGGCATATTCTGCAATCATCAAGGGGCCACTGATATGTCGTACCGAAACCTTACCCACGATCATTTTTTTTAACATTTGTAGGGTTAAAACAGAATATTCCATGCTACGTGCCACAGCCATCCCAAATGCTTCTCCCACGCCAAATCGCTGAGTACGCAGATATTCTTTGGGAATTTCTTTGAGGGGTGGAAATTCCACACCTACAAATCCAATTTCCGTAGGCTCTTTATTTTCTTTGTGTTCTGCTTCTGGTTGTTTTGCCATTGGCTCTAATATAATTTTTAGTTTATGTCCATTGCGCAATATTTCTAGGGCAATTTTTTTGTGAGGCCGCGCCTGGATATACTGAATAATATCCGATCGAGAGACAATCTCGACACCATCGGCACTCACAATCCGATCACCTGCTTGTAATCCGGCTTTAAAAGCCGGTAAATCAGGCAATACGGTTCCAATCACCGCGGGTGCAGGATCCGCAGCAACCAGGCCTAAATTTTCGATCCAATCTGGATCGGGTGTTCCACCCGCCAAATGTCCCAAATCCAAAGTTTTATTTTCTAAAGCACCTTCCGAACCACGACGTACGGTCACAACCAGCGTGTTATCCTCTCCCATTTGTCCCACCAATTGCGTCGACACCGCTTCCCAACTGGGCGTGGATTTTCCGTCAATTGCCACAATTTCTTCGCCCCGTTGCAATCCCGCCAACCCCGCCACAGACTCTTTAGGCACAGCCCCTAAAATTGGTACATACTGTGTCACACCCATCAAAAAAACCAACCAGTAAACAAAAATAGCCAGCAACAAATTAAACAGGGGTCCTGCCGCCAAAACCAACATACGAACCCACACAGGTTTACAAGAAAAAGCCCATTGACGTTCCGTGGGTGGAATGGGCGCTGTCCCCCGCTCACCAAACAAAGAAACATATCCCCCCAGCGGAATGGCGGACAAAACATATTCCGTTCCCAGTCTGTCATACCATCGATACAGCGGCCGTCCAAATCCAATCGAAAAGCGCAAGACTTTAATCCCAAATCTTCTGGCAACCCAAAAATGACCAAATTCGTGCACAGCAACCAGAACGCTGATCGCAACCAAAAAAGCAAGGATTGAAATTAAGACTTGATACATAATTCCTCCAGTACCAACCGAAACGCGGGTTTCAACCAAGGCGTATATCGTTCCGGATGGGCAGACAATGCGTGTTGCAAGGCTTCAGATTCGACCCAACAAGAAGCTTGCACTTCTGTGGGATTTAACACAATGGGTTGCACCCCATCGTATTCTCCTAATAATACATGATCCAATTCATGTTCGCTCAACCCATTCTCAAAGTTTGCTTGATAGACAAAAAAACCCAGCTGATTCAAAGAAACTTCCAGTGACATTTCTTCTTTGAGGCGCCTCTGCGCGGCGGCTAGCACGGTTTCACCCAAACGTGGATGACTACAACAGGTATTGGTCCACAACCCACCACAATGATATTTATCTGGATGTCTCTGTTGCAATAAAAACTCAAACTTGGTTTCGCCGCCCGTGATTTTTTTTCGATACACAAATACTGAAAAAGCCCGGTGTAGCAAGGCCAGTTGATGCGCTTTTAGTTTTTCTTCGGTACCGATGACCTGATCCTGTTCGTCTACCAAAACAACGCGTTCAGCATCTCCAAATGGCGCAACGATGATTATTTCTGGAAAAAGTTTTTTCACCATTTCAAGATCTTTTTCCAAAAACAATAATTTCAAATTAGGCCCCGCATCTTGCGTAAAATACAAAGACAATCCCTCCTGACGAAGTTGCCAAATTTTCTGCATCGCCGCAAGCGTATGGGGCTCTGAATAAACACAGGGCGGAGAGGCCGTTAACATCAAGGCATGCATGGCTAAGGCATTGGATTCGGCCGCACTGCCCAGTTCCACAAAATCACGCTTTTGAATGGCAGCTCTTAAACAATTCATATCAGCTGCTTGTTTTGCAGGCCAGCTTGCATAAAACGGCGAGGTTAATACAGTGCGTTGCATGGCAGATCGGGAACTCAGCGATTTTTGTTGTGCATTGAAGATCACTAAACCAATCCGTAATTCAGGCCAAGTCTCTAATAATGGCACACCCAGGCTGTCCATCCCATCTTCTGCAACACCTGCTTGCCATTCTACAAATCCCTGCCAAAACGATCGGCTGGCGCTGCCACTTCCCAAACGTCCCAAAAGAGACATCTGTGCACAAGATAAATCCCAGCCATACAGTTGGTTCAGCGCACCGACAATTGCAGCATATCCACACGCAGAAGACGCCAAGCCTGCACCAATGGGAATATTGATCTCTGTTTCAACTTGATAATACGTCGTCGGATTGTTTCTGAATAAATCCAAAAAATTTCTTAAATTCACCGCAAAAACAGACTTTAAATCCATCAGCGCGCCATTCACAGAGATCTGGTCAGAATTTTTCGTACTCAGAGAAATGGTCGTTTTTGCACCGAGCCCCCCTAAAGAAACAGACAAACTGGAAGTCACAGGCAAATTCAGTTCTGTGTTTCGCTTGCCCCAATATTTACCTAAAGCAATATTAGAGGGCGCAAAAAATGTTCCACGTTCTTGCTGAACTGCTGTAGAACGATTTTTTAAAATAAAATCCACACTGTTTTTTTTATTCATAGTGCAAGCCCTGCTGAGAAACAGCAACTGGAACCGTCTGATTGGAAACCATCCGTTGTGCACCAACACCCATCACACAATCCCCCAAACCAGCACCCGAAATTTTCGCGCCATAAATTCCAGGCTCTGCATTTAAGCGCTCACATAATTGATTTAAAAGGGGTGTTGCAACGCCCAAGGCATTCATAATGTCTTGTTGACTATTAAAAATCTCCCCCAATTTCGGCCAATCTTCTTGTTCAATCAAGCCAATGGCTTTTTTAGCGGCTTCATCCATAGTTTTATACAGAGCATTAATCCGCTGAGGATCTTTATTTTCTAACTCTTCTACTTGTCGAACCACTTCAGGCGTGGGGGTTTTGGATCCTGAGTACACCACTGTGAGTGGCAAATCCGTCGATAATTGTTTCAACACATAGGGAGCTGTTTGTTGATATGCAAGAATTCCCCCGTACACACTCGCTGCAACATCCGCACCCGAACCCATCCCTTGTACTTTTCTCACAATTGTCATCGCTGTTTCCCTCACCTTCTCGAGAGAAAAAGAAACAAACTCTTCGAGAAATTTAAACAATACGGCCACGGTTGCAACTGTCACGGCTGCTGAAGATCCCAATCCTACATTATGTTTAAATTCTGATTGAATATTTAAGTCAAACCCACTCTTTTTTGCCTTAAGTTCTTTTTCAAAATACTGAAGTGCTGCTAATACAAACTGAAAAGGCTTTTGAATTTTTGTCTCTTTTAGATCCGAGATTTCTAATTCAAGTTTTCCCAAATCAGAAAAAATCCTAATTTTCCGATCAATCCGCGTGTTTAAGCTCACCGACATCCACTGATCCACAGCCATCACAATCGCTGTCTTGTCATGCAACACAGCGTGTTCACCTAATAACATCAGGGTACCCGGGGCTTTGGCGCTATAAGAGATGGGCGCCATGCGCGTCCCCTTGAACCCCTTGCATCGTATAACCAAAATCACGCGTTATAGAGGACAAATCTCGATCCGAAGCGACTAATACCACCCCTGCGTTGTCTCCCGCAACCGCGCCTGCACCACAAATTTTGGCCGCGGCACCTTCTTGTTCTAGTGCTTGTATAAAAGCTTGTATTTTAGGTGGCACAACACCAATGTTGACCAACAACCGATGATTTTCTCGAATACACACCTGCATTGCTGCTCCATCGCCCACTTGCAGTGCCTGATCAAAAGCATTGGTCACCGCAGCAAAATCCTCTCCCAGTGAACTCTGTTTAAAATATTTTTCCACAAAACTCACACTCTCTCCGGTGCTGGTTTTAGGGGTACCTGTTTGAACCATATACAAGGGAACATTCGGAATCATTCGTTCAGAGGTCTGTCCTGCTTCAAATCTTAAACATCCCCCTGTCATGGCCAAATGCAAATCCAATCCACTGGAATATCCATGTTGTAAATTCTCTGCTTCGCGACCGACGGAAATAAAACGCGCTGGATCTAAATCCAATTTAAAAAAATGTGCCAAAGCATACAGGGTACTCATCACCAAAGCCGCAGAGGATCCCATGCCACATCCCATCGGAATATCCGAAGAAGCGCGAATTTCCAAGCCTTGCGACAGTGGGATATTCCAAGTTTCTAACAAGTGCGTCACGGTATATTGCAATAATTCAAAAGGTCTTTTTAAGACATCCCGAATACCGCAACGACCTTCTAAAAAGGCATGATATTTATTTTGCAGTCTTTTTTTTAAGGCCTCTAAGGCATGTAAGGTAAAAGATTTTGCGTATCTCAAGTTTAAACAATTAAATAATATGGCCGAGGACAAACCCGCCAGAATGGTACTTTCGGCATAGCGATCGATTGCCATCGCAATCGCAGGCTTGCCATACACCACCGCATGTTCGCCCGATAAAATCAATTTAGCAGGCGCTCGCGCTCTTAATTGTTCTCTCATACACCCGCACCTGCTTTTTCATAAATACGTTTGTGTTGCTCAATGGCGGTCAATCGATACTGTCCTTTGTGGTGCTTCGGTATCGCCAAAGAACCCCCATCCTCAGGATAATTAAAATTATAAAAATCTTCATATTCCTGCAAAGACAGAGATTGGCGATTTTGGATCATCTGTTGGTGTTCGGTGGTTCCCAGCATGTCTTGATAATTTTTTTGAACAACGCCGCTGAAAAATTCTGCAATACATCCGGAACCATAACTATATAATCCAATGCGACGCTCACTTAAATCCGAGGCGGTATTTTCTAAAAGTGAAATCAAGCTTAAATACAAAGAAGCCGTATAACAATTTCCCACTAAACGCCCATATTTTAAAGCAGCGCCCAATTGTTCTGTCAGTTCTATGGACGATAGTTTTGGCAAACCGTTTAATTTTAACAAACACTGATGCGCCTTTTCGACCAATCGAGGCACCGGCACGTGATAACAAAAATGCGCGTGATCCGCGACCGTTCTCTGAGAAATCGCTGCATATTGTTCCCAGGTCTTTTGGACCAATCGCAAATAGACATCACAAGAATATTTGCCATCGACGATTGCTTCGTCTCGATAATTGGGACGCCAGAAATCCATCACATCTTCTGTGTGAAATCCACTCTCAGACTCAATGGCCAACACTCTGGGGTTTTGGGACAACACCATCGCAACCGCTCCGCCCCCTTGGGAGGATTCTCCCGTCGTTTTTAATCCATATCGCGCAACATCAGAAGCAATCAACAGAATTTTTTTCTTGGGATCTTCACGCAACATCGGCAGCGCCATTTGCAAACCCGCGGTTGCGCCATAACAGGCCTGTTTTAATTCCACCACCCGACACCGTGCGGGCAAATTCAGTAATCGGTGTACAAAAATGCCAGAAGCCTTGGACTGATCTACCGCACTCTCCGTAGCAAAGAGCAGCAAATCAATTTCGTTGGGATCCACTTGGCGCAGCACTTTCGCACCTGCATCTGCCGCCATGGTCACCACATCTTCATCCGGCGGAATAACCGCCATTTTTTCCTGGCCTAAGCCGACATGAAATTTGTTAACATCAACCCCACGCGCACTGGCCAGCGTTCTTAAATCTAAATAATAATTGGAGGTATAAAACCCCATGGCATCAATGCCCACTTTGACAGCCGCCTTTTTCATATCCCTGCTGCTTCCTTTTCCTCTTGTTTTTCTAATTCCAAACGCTCCAAACGCAAATGACTACTCATCAATTCACCCGGATTGGTTTGAGCCGCCAACAACGAGAGTTCTCCACACAACACCACAGCACCGACAATGGCCGCCAAGCGCCGACTGTTTTGTCCTGCTGCTCGGGGTTCTAAACACCCCAGTTGGGCTAAATTTTCTTTCACAAAGGGCAGCTGCTTACCATTACCCACCGTACCCACAATCACATTCGGAATGGTCACTGAAAAATACAGATCTCCGTCACGCAATTCCGCATGCACCATGCCTTGGGAACCTTCTACGATATTGGCTGCATCTTGACCCGTGGCCAAATAAATAGCTAACAACATATTCGCAAAATGCGCGTTGGCACTACGAATGCCGCCTGCTAACATCGTTCCAATTAGATTTTTTTTAATATTCAGATTCACTATTTTTTCTGGGGTTGTTTTTAAGTGACGCTCGCAGATAGCCCGCGGTATCACAATATCTGCAACCACATATTTACCGCGACCCAAAATGCCATTCACTGCAGAGACTTTTTTATCGGTACAAAAATTCCCCGATACAGACACATATCGTAATTTTGGAAAACGTTTAATAATCCAGTTCAATAAAGCATCTGCTGCTTTGGTGGTCATGTTATGTCCCGCCGCATCGCCGGTGGTCATTTCAAATCGAATATATAAAAGATTCCCAACGATTTGCGTATGCCAATTTTCTAGACAAGCAAAACGACTGGTTTCTGCAACCACTGCCATTAATTCTTCTCGATACCCTCGGAGCGCCGCCGCGGCTTTTGAGACATAATCCGCATCGTCCCCTTCAACCAAAACCGATCGGGTCATGCGATCGTCCACAATCACCGTTCGAATGCCACCGGACACCCGAGACACAGCTGCTCCTCGGTTTGTGGAAGGCCATAAGGGAGTTTCGAAAGTCGCCAGAGGGATATTGAGTTCTGCTTGCAGCACAGGCCCCGTCATCTTAACAGGTCCAATGTTTCGCATCGGAATTTCGGCGTAAAGAGAAGTTTTTTTCAATGTTTTGCCTCAGGGGAACTCAATAGAAATAAGGCGCTATTATACGGGAGCCTAAGGTAGGTTTACAAGTATTTTAGCTGGATGTATGAACAGTTTGCGAGCCCTTAATTCAGAATTGAGATGCTTGTGTTTTGGGTCGACACGGAGGTCGACCCCTACATTTGGCGCGAGATCTAAAGCCTCTAGCAAGTTTGGCGGGCTCCCACTTTCCCACTTGTATTTTTTCCCACTTTCGGCTATCCTAGCTCATATACAGTAATAAGGACCGATTTTATGTTATTGAAAATGGTAAGGCCAGATTCCAAAGGTAGAATCACTCTGGGACATCTAGCAGATGGAGTGAGCGGATATGCTTTGACGGTGACTCCAGATCATAAAATTATCCTAGCACCCTACGCAGAAATTCCAGCTGGAGAGAAGTGGTTATTTAGCAACAAAGAAGCGCTCAAAAGCGTAGCTCAAGGCTTACAGGACGCTGCAGCAGGACACGTTTCTGAAAGAGGCAGCTTTGCGAAATTTGTTGATGATGAAATTGAATAATGCCATTCAAACTACTTTTCACAGATCAAGCCAGCGCTACGCTTGACGATTTAGAAAAAAACAAAAGTCTTTCAAAACGTTTCAAGGCGGTCAGAAAGGCTTTGGGATATTTAGAAACCAATCCCCGTCACCCTGGTTTAAATACCCATAAATACGATTCAATCAGCGGTCACAACGGTGAAGAAGTTTTCGAAGCCTACGCTGAAAATAAAACGCCTGCGGCCTATCGCATTTTCTGGTACTATGGTCCAGATAAAAATAAAATAACTATTTTAGCCATTACGCCACACCCCTAACCTTCCCCTCCGCCAACACACAAACGCGATCAACATGCACCAGCGCATTGCTGCGATGCGTAATCAGAATACGCGTCATATTTAACTTTGCTAAGCGCTGCAAAATCTCAGCCTGTAGCAGATTATCTAAAGCATTCATGGCTTCATCTAGTATTAAGATACGGGGTTTGTGAATCAAGGCCCGCGCAATCATCAAGCGCTGCCGCTGTCCCATCGACAGCGTTCTGCCCCCTTCGGTCAGCATCGTCTGCATGCCCATGGGCATGGCTTCAATCTCTGCTGCCAGGCCAACTTGATGCGCTGCTTCCCAAGCGGCATCCAGGGTGAGATTGCGATTCCCAATGATATTTTCAAAAACAGTCCCGGGCATTAGAGTCGCATTTTGCAAAACCACGCCCATTTGCTGCCGCAACGCAGGCAAATTCAATTTGGCGCACTCATATTCATCATAATAAATATTCCCGTGCGTAGGCGTTTCAAAACCCAACAACAATCTCAATAAGGTTGATTTTCCACTCCCCGTCGCACCCACCAAGGCAATAAATTCTCCGGGATTAATTTCAAGAGAAAAATCCTCTAGAATCATTGGATTTTCGGATTGATAACGAAATCCAACTTCCTTAAGCACAATTTTTCCCTGTAATACTCCCGGACTAATACCCTCTTTTTCGCGTTCTGGTAATGTCGTTAAAATGGGTTGAATACGTTCATACAAGGGAATTAAGACAATAAAATTACTGATAATGGCAGCCAAACTTAAAGTGGCAGCAAAAAATTGACCAAAGGCCGCATTAAAAGCAACAAAATGACCCAGCGACAATTCATCGCCTAGCACGCTGGCCATCGAAAAAATCCAAATCATCGCCAAGACAGAAATCAAAGTTCGACTGATACCAAATCGAATTTTTGAGAGGGTTGCTTTATAAGACAACTGAACTTTTTCAGAAAAAACTTTAGACCAAACGGAAAAAGCACGTTCTTCACTCCCACTTGCCCTTAATTTGCTCACACTGTTGATAAACTGTAAAGACAAAGCCGCTAATTTACCCTGCAAGGCAGCAATGGGTCTCTGAAATTTGAGCTGTATCATATTGCTGATCAACATCAATCCAACAATTATCAAAACATAAACCACAGCCCCTAAAGCTAAAACGGCAGAATAATAAAACAATAATCCCAAAGTGAGCACAGAAAAAACGCCGCCTAATATTGCCCCCAATGCAGTCCCCGTAATCTCTTGCCGAATCGCATCGATCCCTCGCGCCCTCATCGCCAAATCGCCAGGGCTAAATTGCCTAAAAAAACTTGCAGGCAATCTTAACAAACGATCTAAAACAGCCATTTGCGTCGCAGGCCCCATCTTAAACCGAATATTCAATCCCGTTAAAGCTTGGGTCAGCCCAAAAGCGCCCACCGCAAAAGCCATTGCCGTGAGTCCTAAAATAAACTGCGCAAGCAAACCCAAATCCGCATTGGGGATTGCCGTATCCAAAATCATGCCCATCGCAATGGGCACCGCCAACCCGACCAAACTGATCACCGCCTGCAATATTAACAAACGCGCAATCGTGTGACCTTGCCCCCATAATCCAAAACTCAACAAAGATCGCCAATTTAAAACCGTCATCGGAAAAGTACGATAAAAACTATAAGCATCTGTTTTTAAACTTTCTCGTCGTTTTTCGTCTACACAATAATATCCCTTTTTGTTTATGATTAAACCATAAGCTTTCCCCGCTTTATCAAAAACCAACAAAGGACCATTGTCGTATTCCCACCAATTTCCCGTCAATGACACTTTTCGATATCGAAAATGCGACACGCTCGCGAGCCGCGCCAGATATTCTTCTGCAGATTCTTGTTCAACCGGCTGGTTGGGCTTGATCAGTTCAATACCCAAATTTTCACAGATAAGCTGAGAAGCAGATAATAAAGACTCGTGAGGACTATGCATGATTTAACCCACCGGCTGATGCCAATAAATCACAATATATTCCAGATCTTTGAGACAGTACTTGATGGGTGCCTCGCTCCGCCACCTGCCCATGCTTTAAAACAATAATTTCATCGCACGTTTGTATCATGTCCAAACGATGCGTAATAATCAGCAAGCCAGCATCTCTCTGCTGTAAATTTTTCATGACTGTCTGTTCTGTGTGTGTATCCATCGCGGCCGTCGCTTCATCCAAGATCAAAATCTCAGGATCCGTCACTAGAGCACGCGCAATTTCCAATTGTTGCCGTTGCCCACCACTAAAATTAGAACCCCCTTGAATTACTTCGCTTTCATATCCTGCCCGAGCCATTAACATAGGTAGCGCCTGCGCCTCTTGCGTGGCTCGTTCCAGTTGAGCCATAGAAATATTTTCATCCCATAAACTTAAATTGTCCTTCACAGTCCCCTCAAACAACGAAATATCTTGATCCACCAAAGCCAAGCGCTTCACCAATTCTATTCTTGGAAAACTGGACAATAATTGCCCATCCAATAACACTTCTCCCGCCCACGGTTGATATAAACCACACGCAATTTTGGCAATGGTAGATTTTCCAGAACCCGAAACACCCACAATCGCAATTCGAGCGCCAGGCGAAAGCTTCAGACTGAGATTATCAATCAAGGGCGGTTCTAAGGGAGAATATCCAAATTGGATATTCCGCAGTTCTAGAACACCCGCGTCTTGAATATTTTTTTTATTTTTTTCAGGTTTTTCATTTTTTAGCGAAACAACCTTAAATCGCCAATCGACGGGATGCCGCAAGACATCTTCCAGACGCGAAAGATCGCCCCGGATCTCTTGTAATTTTTCACCCAATCCCAGCAGTGTCGACAAAGGATCATTGAAACTCGCTAATAAACTCTGAAAAGCAACCAATCCCCCAATGGTCAATGCACCCTGCATGATCTGCAAACTACCCACACCTAAAATACTAATGGTGCTGATCATAGACAATAAACTGGGCAAAAGTGTTAAGAACAGGGCATAGAGTTGTATCTTTTGTTGGCTATTCAACATTTTTGCATAATAGCCTGCAAAACGGCGAAAAAAATCATCTTCTGCACTGGTGGCTTTGAGGGTTTCCATCGCCACCAAGCCATTCATCTCAATCCCAACCAATTTACCTTCTTCTTGCAACCAAAGTCGGCTTTTATTTTCTATTTTGCGCGCCATAAACCATAACAACGCGACATTCACTAGGGCCATGCTCATCCCAATGCTCGCCAATTGCCAATCGTATACCAATAAAATCACCCCAAACAACACCATGTTAAACAAACTCACCACACTGGTGCTGAGATCACCCGATAACAAACCCGACACGCGATCATTGGCTGAGAGCCGACTCGTGATATCCCCAGAAAAACGCTGAGCGAAAAAACTCATGGGTAACTGCAGAATATGCCAAAAAAATCCCTTAGAGGCCGTTACAGAAAGATTCAGTTGAAGTTTTAATAAATAAAACTGTTGCAACCAAGCCAAGGCACTCCGCAAAAGAGCCGTAAGCACTATTCCCCACATCAGCGGCAACAACCATCCCGATAATTTCTGAATCAAAATCTCATCAATAAAGACTTTAGAAAAACCCGCTATCAATACACCAGGAATGGTTAAAGCCAAACTGCACAAAATAATATACACAAGCGATTTTTTAATACCTTCCAGACGAGGGCTTAAACTTTTCCACAAAGTATTTTTCTCGCCCCCAGGTTGAAAGTCTGGCCCAGGCTCTAAGCTCAGAAAAATGCCTGTAAAACTCCCATCAAATTCTTTGTGTGTTACCGTCCGCGGACCCGTAGCTGGATCATTGAGATATACTTTTTTCTTATCCATCCCTTCGATGACCACAAAATGGTTTAATTCCCAAAATGCAATCAACGGAAAAATTAAATCTCTCAAGGCTTCCGGTTCTGCCTGCGCCCCCTGCGCAATTAATCCATACCGACGCGCAGCGCGCAACACATTAATCGCACGACAGCCATCGCGTGAGACGCCACATTCTTGTCTTAATTCTTCCAGCGAAACATATCGGCCATAGTACCCCAGCACAATCGCTAAAGCAGCTGCACCACATTCTGCTGCTTCCATCTGTAAAATAGTGGGGGTTTTAGCCCGTTTTTGAAAAACTGTTGACGTGTTCATACCCTCACTGTATTCCCGTCACCTGTTTTAAGACGGGGATCACCAAAGTAATGGGCGCTTGTTTTCTAATCGTAATGTTTGCATTAACGACCGTCCCGGGTGTTATCAGTTGTTTTGGGCCTTTGGAGGAACTCCACTTTAAGCCACTGAAGGTATTCGCATCGTTTAATAAATGCACACGCACCGCAATGGGTGCTTCCGTACTGTGCTCTGTGCTGGTCAAGGATTTAACCAATTCTTGATTCTGTAAATAAGACAACATCGCTTGGGCCGTGGTTGGAAAGGCAGAAACACTGATGACTTCTCCTTGAATCCCCCCAAATTCTTCTTTTTCTACGGTATTGGGAAAAATTAAAGCTGTCATTCCCGGTTTAACGCGCTTGCCATTTTGAGAGGCCATATAGATCAACGCGTCTATGCCTTCTCCATCACTGGCAATACTCACTAAGGGTATGCCCTCGTTAATAATACTACCCACGGCCGCTTGAATATCCGCGACAGTCCCCGCCACTGGACTCAAGACTGTGCGGGATATTTGAAGCCGTTTTTGTAAGGTCGTCAATTTTAATTCCGCATCCCCAATTTTAAGATTGAGATCACGCAAACGCTCGCTCCATTGATCCCGAAAGCTGTTAAAATCTACTTCCATTTGAATCAAAGTCGCATGATAACCTTCCACTTCATTTTGGATAGTATAAAATTCTTGATAAGTTTCTTCTAAATTTTGCCGAATCTCAATTCCCTGTTTGAATGCATCTTTTCTTAAGATCAGCAATTCTTGCATGTGTTTTAATTTTTCGGTACTCGCCGATAATTTTCGATGGAAGAATTAAGACAAGAATGTGTCGTCTCACGCGATGGCTGTCGTG
>Ga0207107_1193_pt1 | contig 13281 bp, 11 predicted proteins | sample Alteio_BWMinHeat_75_FD_153555 | JGI IMG/M metagenome (GOLD analysis project Ga0207107, IMG submission 153555) | Enriched cells from forest soil in Barre Woods Harvard Forest LTER site, Petersham, Massachusetts, United States -... | ecosystem: Environmental > Terrestrial > Soil > Temperate forest >... | reverse complement strand
ATAAGGAATCTTGTCCGCGAAAAACTCGACAAGATACAGGGCGACGGCTATTCCGATCACCCAAGGATGCCCCACAACCTGCATCGGCTGCGGCAGATGGATGATGCCGAAGCGCTGCAACAGACCAAGGGTGGCCACAGTGGCGTAAAGGCCGGAGGAAAACCCCGTGCCCAAGGCCAGGGCGAGTGTCTCAAGCGGGTTCATGGCGTCGAGCTAGACGAACGACGCCTTCAACTTAGCACGAAAATTATGTAGCGCGGGCGAGTTCGTGCAGGAACTCGACGTGCGATAAGGCGGCGCCATCCATGCCCTGGACTTTGGGATTGGCGGATTCGATCAGGTAGTACTCGTCGGGCGCGTGGGCGCCGTTGCCGTGGCCGAGGCCAAAATGCCCGGCGGGCAGATGCAGCGGAGCGCCAGTAAAAACGCAGCCAGGCCAGGAGCCCGCGAGGCGAGGCATCACGATGGGATCGATTCCGTGGCTCTTGTAGACGGCTAGCTCCGCATGGATAATGGCGGCATCGGCTGCAGTTGTGGTGGGATCGTAGCCGCCGCTGACCTTGACCTCGATATCGCCAAAACCCTTCTTCACGAGATGCGCTTTGAGCGCGGCGATGGCTTCTGCCGCAGTCATGTCCGGAACAAGGCGCATATCGATCTTGGCCACAGCGCGGCCCGGAAGAACGGTCTTGCCTCCGGGGCCGGTATAGCCGCCGACCAGTCCTTCAATATTGATCGTCGGACGCGAATTGAGCATTTCCAGCGATTCCTGCCAACTCACGTCGTGAATCCAGCGCTCGACGCCCATCGATTTCTTGGCGTCGGCTTCGTTCAAACGGCGAGCCGCGTCCGCGATCAGCTTTTTGTCGGAATCAGAGAGCGGCCGCGCCTTGGCAGCGAAGCCTTCGACGACCGGATCGTTGCCGTCGGGCGAAACAAGCGTGGCGAGCGCTTCGACCAGATGCCAGGCCGGGCTATCCACTCGCGCTTTGTTGCTGGAGTGCAAGTCTTTGCGCGGGCCGCGGCCCCACTTTTCCCCGCTGGAAATGAGTTCGAGCTCGACCACGCCCTTTGCGCCGAGAAATACGGTCACGTCGCCGCCGAGACCCTGCGACGCATACGGCATGTAGACGCCATTGCATTTCCCAAGAGCCGCCGCGATATCGGGACGATGGACGACTTGATGAAAGTGCGGCGAGGCGATTTCCTCTTCCCCTTCCGCGACAAACACCAAATTGACCGGGAGTTTGCGCCCGGCACTGCGGATCGCGTTGAGCGCGGCAAGCAACGTGGCTTCGGGGCCTTTCTGATTGACGGCGCCCCGGCCAACGATCACTTTTCCGACGCCCGGCCTGTCGATAAGCGCGGCATCCAGCGGAGGCGAGGACCACTCGGCAGGATCGAACTGCTTCACGTCATACATGAAATAAAGCGCATACGTGCGCGGCGCGCCAGCATCAAGCGTGGCAAACACGCCCGGATGCCCGTCGGTCGGCACCTTGGTGACGCCGCTAAAGCCGGCCTCCCGTAGCAACTCCATCATGTGCGTGCAACCTTCATTCATGTTGCGATTCTCGGCGGCGATGGCAGGCTCGTGAATCCAGTCCTGCAGGCGTTTGACGGCTTCGTCATGTCGTTTGTCAATCTCGGCGCGAATCCCATCTAGGTCGCCCGCCGGGGACGCAGCACGCGTCCAGCTCGGCAGGGTCAGTGCCGCTGCAGTCGCGGCGGCACCTTGAAGAAAGACGCGTCTGTCGCTCGGCGGGAACAGTTCCGCCGTCTCCACCGATGGTTCTTCGGCACTCTTGTTAATTCGATCGTCGGACATTTTCCTCGCGTCTCCTTGAGTCCTTAAGCGTTCTGAATCACACGAATCTACAATCGAAAATCGCTAGCGCACGCCGCTGGCATCGCTCAATGCCGCTACGAATGCGGCTTTCTCATCGAGGTGCTTCTCCAACTCGGAAGCGGTAGGCGCGGTCCTTGATCGCTCCAGCCAGAATTCGTTGAGAGCAGCGGTGATTGCCACCCGGTGAATTCCATGAACGTCGGAGTCGCACTTGCATTGCAGATAAGCAACGATCGCTCCTGCTTCTTCCCTGGTGAAGACGGCCAACCTGTAGCGCGCGTAGTCCTCGGAAGTAGTGGCACCGTAGCGTCTCGGATTCATCAGTTCAGACTTTCCACTCTTTACGGCGAAGCGCCGACCTACGACCATTGTGTCAGTGCAGAAATCGGAGAATCCACCGGTCAGTACGAACAGCGGACTGGCAGACTTGAGCTGATCCTGAAGGTCTGCTATGAGATAGGCGGGCAAAAAAAAGCGGAAGCCAGCCTCCGAAAAGAAGCTGAGTGCAGCCGCATGGGCATCGAGGAAAGAGGCATCGAGTTTCTGCCAGTCCGTCTTGCCCTGAAAAGGCCCGATTTCCTCGTAAGGCTCGCATCCATCGGAGCTGCCCTGAAGGTAGGGATCGCCGGGGTACTGGTTGCTTCCAAAAGCATCGCGAATTGCCTGCAGCGTGGTTTGTGTGTCGCTCATGCGGAAGAGCGCCTAGGCTATGACGCTCAATCCAGAGAAGTAAAGCGGAAAGATTGGGGGCTGCCAGCGACGTCTTGCGCTAAAAGTGGCGCGCCCGGGCAGACTCGAACTGCCGACCCTCTGCTTAGAAGGCAGACGCTCTATCCAACTGAGCTACGGGCGCATCCTTGGCTACTCTTTTGATTCTACTGCTCTTGCAGCGCGAATTCGAGTTCGACTTTCCAGAATTCTTGGAGCACTTGGAGCAACTTCGACGGGCGGGACCGTGAAACCGACACCAACTCGCTCGGCTTATCGCGACGGCGGTCCAACTCGAACTCCATTCCGGAGTAGAGTTCGGACATTGTCTCGGGTTAAGCCCCTTATTTACACAGGCTTCAGCGAACCCAAGTTCAGACTCGGTGAGGCTATCTGCGCGAGCTCGTCAGCTTGGCATCGGTGGGTTGTACAGCGGCACCTGCGACACCGATTGTCAGCGACATCGAGAAGCAGCTTTGTACCAAGAACCCGCCGCTGAACTAGCATCTCAGCACAGAGCCTTAGTGACAGCGGCTCTGTTCGGGGATACTGTGATTAGACCCTTCCGCAATCGACGTAAGGAGGAACGATGTTACTTTTCAAAGGAATTTTGCTTGGTATCGGTCTCTTCATAGTTGCGACCATGACCTTTTACTATGCGATGACTCCAAGAAATGTAGGTTTTGGCCGAGTGGCCTTCCCTGCTGAGTGGCTCGGTAAAGCGGCGATGCTCACCACCGGATTTGGGTTAGGAATGCTTGTGATGGGTGCCGCACTTATATGGGTTGGCAGGGCCGCTACTTCTCATCTCTTAAATCAAGTGCAGAACATGAAGCACTGAAGACGGAGCGAACTCGCGCCTCTGACAAATCGCGCCGCCGCCCCCCGTTTTCGGTATCGCTGATGTGTCATCGCGCCACCGAGATTCCATCAGGGACCATCAATGCGCCACCGACTCCAGCTTCGCATTCTTGTGGCGCACGTACTCATCAATCGCTCGGATCGCTTCTTTGCCGGACGCGCTTCTCGACTTCGCCGGCTTCTTGGGGCTCTTCTTCCCGCGGCTTTTCCGCGCTCTCGCCATGCATGCTCCTCAACTTTCGCCAGATCCAGCCCTCAAGCGCCTTTAGGCTCCGTCATGCTAAACCAGTTGCCCGAATTATCCTTCATAATCGCCTCCACACCGTAGAACTGCTCCTTCGGCGGAGAAAGAAACTCCACGCCTTTGGCGGTCAGCTCTTCGTAGGTTTTGCGGCAATCGCTGGTCTGCAACACTCCAGCTCCGAGTTTGCCGCCCATCAACAATTCCTTGAGCACTCTGGCCACTTCCGGCTGCATGTTTGGGCCGTCCACCTTCATCAGAATAATTTGCAGATCCGGCTGGCCTTTTGGGCTGACGGTGAGCCAGCGAAAGCCATTGTCCATCTTTCCATCCATGCGCACTTCAAACCCGAGTTTGTTGACGTAAAAATCGCGGGCTGCGTCCTGGTCCAAAACATAAAAAGTAGCGCGCGACAATCGTTGAATCATCGAAAATCCTCCTCTTTCGCTGTCATCTTATCCAAACGCCAGGAAGGAATGCTTCTCGATTCTTGCGGTTTTAGACCAAGCTTTGGCCGGCTTGCGTGCCAGGGAAAAAATGCTGATAGCAAGCGGGTATGTAGTAGAGCGGCCAATGTGCCGCGAATCCCCCGAAAGCCACGCGTGCTTCCCGGCGAAACGCGGAGGGCGACAGACCAGTCAGCGAACGGAATCGCACGCTGAAGGAGCCCAGGCTCTCATAACCAATGTCGAAGCAAATGTCCGTAACGCTGTGATTCTCGGCCAAGAGAAGTCGTTTCGCCTCTTCGATGCGCATGCGAGTCACAAGCTCGTGGGGCGTTTCGCCAAACGCCTGGGCGAACAACCGATTGAAGTGAAAAGGCGAGAGGCACGCCCGCTTAGCGGCGTTTTCCAGGGTAACGCGGTCGCGATAACAATCGCCCAGATAGTCGCGCGCGCGACACAGACGCGCAAACGTTATCGAATCATAGAGCCGGGTTTCGCGGCGCATCGCCAGTTCCGCGCGGCGCGATTGAATTCTCATAACTCCAGATATAGCACAAAGCCGACCCATACCGACAAGCGATTCCGCTGTTGTTCGACCGAAATCAATGGGTCGGTGAGCTTGCGTCGAGCTCCAGATTGAGTTCCAGGACATTTACCCGCGGCTCGCCCAAAAACCCCAGTTGCCGCCCTTGCGTATGCTTTGCAAGCAACGAGCGCAACTGATCCGCCGTGATGCCCCGCGCCCGAGCCACGCGCGGCACCTGAAACTCCGCTGCGGCCGGAGAAATGTCAGGGTCCAGTCCGGAAGCGGAAGTGGTTACCAAATCCACCGGAATTGCCGCACCGGGATTCTCCGCGTGCAGTTTGTCAACGTCTGCTTTCACGCGATCTGTAAGCTGGTGGTTTGTCGGGCCCAGATTCGAAGCGCTGCCACCTGGAGCGACGGGATCATAGCCAGCCCCGGCCGCCGAGGGCCGCGGATGAAAGTAGCGGTTCGAAGAAAACGGCTGAGCGATCAGCCGCGATCCGACCACCTGGCCGTTTCTGACGATCCATCCGCCATTTGCTTGCGCAGGAAAAAGAAGCTGCCCCAAACCAGTAACAGCGAGTGGGTAGATCAGTCCAAAAATGACCGTCGTGATGATGGTGATCAACACCGCGATGCGAAGATTCTCTTTCATAAGCTCTCTCAGGCGAGATGCAAATAGGTAACGAACAAATCGATCAGCTTGATCCCAAAAAACGGCGCGACAATTCCGCCGACTCCGTAGACCAGCAGATTCCGCCGCAGCAACGTGGCAGCTCCGACCGGCCGATACCGCACTCCGCGCAGGGCCAGCGGAATCAGCGCGATGATGATCAGCGCATTGAAGATCACCGCCGAAAGAATGGCCGACTGCGGCGTTCTTAGGTGCATGATATTCAGCACTCCCAACTCCGGGAAAGCGGCGGCAAACATCGCCGGGATGATCGCAAAGTATTTCGCGACGTCGTTGGCCACGGAAAAAGTCGTCAACGCGCCGCGCGTAATCAAGAGTTGCTTGCCGATCTCCACGATCTCGATGAGCTTGGTCGGGTTCGAATCCAGATCGACCATGTTGCCCGCTTCTTTTGCCGCTTGCGTGCCCGTATTCATCGCCACCCCAACATCAGCCTGCGCGAGCGCTGGAGCATCATTCGTGCCGTCGCCGGTCATGGCCACCAGTTTGCCGTTGGCCTGCTCGCGGCGAATCAATGCCATCTTGTCTTCCGGTTTCGCTTCCGCGAGAAAATCGTCCACGCCCGCCTGCCGCGCAATCGCCGCCGCAGTCAACGGGTTGTCGCCCGTAATCATCATGGTGCGAATGCCCATCGCGCGCAGGTGATCGAATCGCTCGCGCATTCCGCCTTTCACCACGTCGGTGAGCCCGATCGCTCCGAGGACGCGATTATTCTGCGCCACCAGCAACGGCGTTCCTCCATCATTTGAAATCGCTGCCACCGTTTCCTTGATCTCCGCGGGCACTTCCCCGCCCCGCCGCGCCATATACTGCACAATTGCGTCCAGCGATCCCTTGCGAATCTGCTCGCCATCCAAATCCACGCCGGACATGCGCGTCTGGGCGGTGAATGGAATAAACGTCGGATTGTGCGGCGCTAATTCTCTTCCTCGCAGGCCATACTTCTCTTTGACCAGCACAACGATCGACCGGCCCTCCGGCGTTTCGTCAGCAAACGAAGCCAACTGAGCGGCCCGTGCCAACTCCATCTCGTCAACGCCGCGCGCTGGGTGCAGCGAAGTCGCCTGCCGGTTCCCTAGCGTGATCGTGCCGGTTTTATCGAGCAGCAATACGTCCACGTCTCCCGACGCTTCGACAGCGCGCCCGGAAAGCGCGATAACATTCCGCTGAATCAGCCGGTCCATCCCCGCAATCCCAATCGAGGACAGCAGCCCGCCGATCGTCGTCGGAATCAGGCACACCAGCAGCGACACCAACACAAAAATGCTCTGCGGCGCTCCAGAATAGATGGCGAAAGGCTGGAGGGTAACCACCGCAAGAAGAAAAATAATCGTCAGCCCAGCCAGTAAAATATTCAGCGCGATTTCGTTCGGCGTTTTCTGCCGGGAAGCGCCTTCGACCAACCGGATCATCCGATCAAGAAATGTCTCACCCGGATTCGAGGTGATGCGCACTTTGATCTCGTCGGAAAGGACGCGCGTTCCCCCGGTCACCGCGGAACGGTCACCGCCCGCCTCGCGAATCACCGGAGCAGACTCCCCGGTGATCGCCGACTCGTCCACCGAAGCAACGCCCTCAATCACTTCACCGTCGCCTGGAATGAATTCCCCCGCGGCCACAACAACAACGTCGCCCGAGCGCAGCGTCGAGCTCGCCACGCACTCCACGCATCCATCGCTCTTCAGCCGGTGCGCTTCCGTCTCCGCCCTCGCCTTGCGCAGCGTCTCCGCCTGAGCCTTCCCGCGCCCCTCTGCCATGGCCTCGGCAAAATTCGCGAACAACACCGTAAACCACAACCACAACGTAATCTGCAGCCCGAAACCAAACGTTCCCGCGTGCGCGTACCAGTCGCGAGCCCACTGTATCAGCGTCAGCACCGCGCCGACTTCCACCACAAACATCACCGGGTTCTTGACCATCGTCCGTGGATGCAATTTGATAAACGAATCGATCACTGCCCGGCACAACAACCTTCTGTTAGCCAGCGATTTCGTCTTACTCGGATGACTTGGATGATGACTTGGGTGATGAAGATGCGCTTCTTCCATGTCGCCTCAGACAGACTTCCCTGCCAGCATCAGCAGGTGTTCCAAAATTGGTCCCAAGCTCAACGCTGGGAAAAACGTCAGCGCTCCGACGATCAAAATCGTGGAGATCAGCAGCACGGTAAAAAGCGGTCCGGTAACCGGAAACGTTCCCAACGATTCCGGCGCAACTTTCTTGCCCGCCAGGTTCCCCGCGATGGCCAGGATCGGAATGACCATGAAAAATCTGCCGATCAACATCGCTACACCGGTCGTAGCGTTGTACCAGAGCGTGTTCGCGTTCAATCCCGCGAACGCCGATCCGTTGTTCCCCGCGGCAGACGTGTACGCATACAAAATCTCCGAGAGCCCATGCGGCCCCGCATTTGCAATACTCGACGCGCCAAACTTCGCTACTACCGAAATCGCTGCAAACACCAGAATCGTCAGCGAGAACACCAGCACCGACAGCATCGCCATCTTCACGTCGTACGCTTCAATCTTTTTCCCCAGGTATTCCGGCGTCCGACCCACCATCAGTCCCGCGATAAACACCGCCAGAATCACAAATACAATCATTCCGTAGAGACCCGACCCCACTCCGCCGAAAACGATTTCCCCCAACATGATATTCAACAGCGGAACCATCCCACCCAGCGGAGTGAACGAATCGTGCATCCCGTTCACCGCTCCGCAGCTCGCATCCGTCGTCACCGTCGCAAACAACGCCGAATTCGCGATGCCGAATCGCGTTTCCTTTCCCTCCATGTTTCCGCCTGCTTGCATCGCGCTCGCGTGCTGGTCAGTTCCAGTCAGCAGCGGATTCCCCCTCGCCTCAGACCAATACGCTGCGCTCACACCAACCAAAAACAGAGCCGCCATCGCCGCCCACACCGCCCATCCATGCCGCCGCGAGCCGGTCATGCGCCCCAGCGTGTAAGTCAGCCCGGACGGAATGGCAAAAATCAAAAACATCTGGAAAAAATTGCTAAGCGGCGTCGGATTCTCAAAAGGATGCGCGCTGTTCGCGTAAAAGAATCCCCCGCCATTCGTTCCAAACTCTTTGATCGCTTCCTGCGAAGCCGTCGGACCCATCGGAATCACTTGTTGGGTCACCATTTGCGTCACCGTCTTGCCATCCGCCCCAGTCGTTTGCACGCTCTGCGGTTCCACCAGCTGTACCGTAGCGTACCGCTTCAAATTCTGAATTGCCCCTTGCGAAATCAGCGCCAGCGACACCACCACGCACGCCGGCCCCAGCACCCACAAAAAGCATCGCGTCAAATCCACCCAGAAATTCCCGATCGTCTTCGCTTCTCTCCGCGCGATCCCGCGAATTGCCGCGATCGCCAGCACGATCCCCGTCGCAGCAGACGCAAAGTTGTGGTACGCCAGCCCGGCCATCTGCGTCAGATAGCTCATCGTCGTCTCAGGTGTGTACGCCTGCCAATTGGTATTGGTCGTGAAGGATGCCGCCGTATTCCAAGCCAGCGCCGGGTCAACATTCGCCAGCTTCTGCGGATTCAATCCGATCCGGTACTGGATCCTTTCGATCAAATACAGCAGCACCATGGAAACGCCGCTGAACAACAGCATCGCGATGGAGTATTCGGTCCAGCGCATCTCATGTTCCTCTTTGACGCCGCAGATCCGGTAAATTACCCGCTCAATCGGCCGCAGCGCAAAATCCAGGAACGTTTTCTCGCGATTAAACACCCGCGCCATGAAAATCCCCAGCGGCTTGGTAATCGCCAATACCGCCAGCAGGAAAAACCCGATTTGCAGCCACCCATTCGCGGTCATGGCCCTAGAAATCCTCCGCCTTCAGCAGGGCATACAACAAGTAGCCCAGCAGAAACACGCTGATACAAATCAGAATCGCGTTACCCGCACTCACCGGTCGCCTCCCGGCTTCAGCCGCTCGCACCCGCGCACGTACAAAATCGTCACCGCAAAGAAAATCACTGTCGCGCCGACGAAAACCACATCCAGCATAGAAAGCCTCTCTTTGATCAGCGAGCATTTGCCGCTAACGAAGCTTCATGCAAATTCCCACGAATCGTCTTAGAAAGTCGTAAAGGAAGGCTGATGTTTTCGTCAGACCGCAGCGCGCAACCTGGCAACGAGACCACTCCAGCAAGCGCCTCCCACCGCCGGATATACATCTTGACATTGCCGCGCCAACGCAGTATTTCAGCATCCAAACATTCGCGGCCAAGACGCAAGACGGCTTTTTCGGCCTTACGCTTTTCGAAATCAAGCACTCGACCCGGCGCCAGCACCTACGCCAGCCCGGTAAGGAGGATCGCTCGTGCCTTGGACTCAAGTATATGACCCGCTCGGCCACTGGTGGCTTTCCACCCTCGTCGCAGCGCTCCCTCTCGTCGTTCTTCTTGGCCTGCTCGCCGGCCTGAGAGTCAGGCCGCATCTCTGCGCCATAGCCGGGGCCGCCACGGCCGTCGTCATCGCCATCCTCGTCTTTCACATGCCCGCGCCTTACGCCACCAGTAGCTTCTTCTACGGCGCCAGCTTCGGCCTGCTGAAGATTGTCTGGATCGTCATCGCCGCCGTCTTTCTCTATGACATCTCCGTCGAAACCGGCCAGTTCGAAATCATGAAGCAGTCCGTAGCCGCCATCACTCCGGACCGCCGCCTGCAACTTCTCCTGGTAGCCTTCTGCTTCGGCGCCTTTATCGAAGGCTGCGCTGGATTCGGAGCCCCGGTCGCTATCGCCGGCGCCTTTATGATCGGCCTTGGCTTCAAACCGTTCCAAGCCGCCGCCCTCAATCTAATCGCCAACACCGCGCCCGTCGCCTGGGGCGCCATCGGCACTCCCGTCCATACCCTCGCCGCCGTCACCGGCCTCCCAGACAGCGACCTCAACGCCATGATCGGCCGCATTCTCCCCTTCGCCTCGCTCATCGTTCCCTTCTGGCTGGTCCGCGCCATGGTCAGCTGGAAAGAAACCTGGGAAGTCGCGCCCGCCATTTTCGTCGTCGGCGGCTCCTTCGCCGCCACCCAATGGTTCTGGTCCAATCACGTGGACAGCAACCTAGTGGACATCGCCGCTGGCGTCGTTTCTCTCGTCGCCACGCTTCTCTTTCTCCGCGTCTGGAAGCCCAAGCGCATCTGGCGTTTCGAAGACGAACGCGACCCTGTCCCCACCGGAAAAGTTGGCGACGCCGCTCCCGGAAAACCCATCGTCACCGACACCATGGGCGAAGAATGGGACGTTCGCAAATTGCAAAAGCAAACTCCTTTTCACAACTACACCACCGGCCAAGTAGCCCGCGCCTGGCTCCCCTTCTTCATTCTTTCCGCTTTCGTTCTCGTCTGGGGCCTCCCCAAAATCAAGAACGCCATGAACCTCGCCACCACTCCAGCCTTCAAAGTCACTCTCCCCGACGGCAAGCCGCGCCCCGGCCCCGCCGGATGGGATTGGCCTTACCTCGACGGCAAAGTTCTCCGCGACGTTCCCGTCGTCGTCAAACCAACCGCCGAACGCGCACGCTTTGACTTGAACTGGCTCACCGCCACCGGCACCGGCTGCTTCCTCGCCGCCATCGTCTCCGGCCTAATCCTCGGCATGGGCATCCCGTCCCTCTTCAGCGTCTTTGGCAAAACGCTTTACCGCCTCCGCTTCGCCATCACTGCTATGACCTGCATGTTGGGCTTAGGCTACGTCACCCGGTATTCCGGCATGGACGCCGTCCTCGGCCTCGCTTTCACTCGCACCGGATGGTTCTTCCCCTTCTTCGGCACCTTCATCGGATGGCTCGGCGTCGCTCTAACCGGCAGCGACACTTCCTCCAACGCGCTCTTCGGCGGCCTGCAAAAAATCACCGCCCAGCAGCTCAACATAAGCCCCATCCTTATGTGTGCCGCCAACAGCGCCGGCGGCGTCATGGGCAAAATGATTGACGCCCAATCCATCTGCATCGCCACCGCCGCCACCAACCAGGTCGGCAACGAAGGCTCCATCTTCCGCTACGTCTTCTGGCACTCCGTAGCCCTCGCCGCCATCGTAGGCACCATCGTCATGCTCTACGCCTACGTCTTCCCCAACTACATCCCCAGCGGCCTCGTCCTCGGCCATTAGGGCCAACGGGACTCAACGTAGGGCGAGGCTCTAGCCTCGCAATCCAGTAGCTCAGGCACTCCTGCCTGAGCAGCGTAAGACGAGGCACCCTTCGCGCCCGTCCCGCCAAAACGTCACGCCACTCGTAGGGACACGATACATCGTGCCCTTCCTGATTTTGTTGGTGCGTCAGTTTCCGGTTAGCGCGTTCACCAAGACTTTAGGCCCTAACTCGGAATAGCGAGTAGAACAGACCGCACAAGGAAATGGCGCTTGCGGCCACGGCAATCCACCACCATCGCGACCCTCGTATGGCCGCAACTATCGTCAGCGGCAGACTCGCGACGAAGATACTAACGACACCGAGCTTCGCCGGAAAGGAGTCGGGAAGGACATCAGCCACCGCTGGCACGAGAGCGCAAGTCCAAAGAAAAGCGAGACACGTTATACCGACACAGCCAACGACCGTACTTCGACGGCTCACATTCTTCATGGCTTGATCTTATGACGGAAAGCACGCCTCCAAGTTTCCAATTTCACGGGCGTGACTCTATTCCGATTTACACATTCAGGACCAGCCGACTGCCTAGGTCCTGGTAAGTTTGAATGCATCGGTCGGCTAATCGAAAACTTATCTGCCACCTCTGCTTCGCTCCTCTTTCCATTCCTCGAGCGGCGTACTATCCTGCTCGCATCCACTTACCATGAACGCCTCCCTCCTCACCGAATTCCGCAACCTTCTTCCCGCCCCTTCCGTAATCTCCTCACCCGAAGAACTGCAAACCTACGAATGCGACGCCCTAACCAGCTACCGCGTTCCCCCAACCGCCGTCCTTCTTCCCACCACCAGCGAACAAGTCCAATCTATCCTGCGCCTTTGCCATCGCGAAAAAATCCCGTTCGTCGCCCGCGGTAACGGCACTGGCCTTAGCGGCGGCGCGCTCCCCGTCAAAGACGGCATCGTCATCAGCCTCTCCCGCATGAACAAAATCCTCGAAATCGATCTCCCCAACGCTCGCGCCGTCGTCGAACCCGGCGTAATCAATCTAGACGTCAGCAACCGCGTCGCCCCGCAAGACTATTTCTACGCCCCCGATCCCTCTTCGCAATCCGTCTGCACCATCGGCGGCAATGTCGCGGAAAACTCCGGCGGCGCTCACTGCCTCAAATACGGCTTCACCACCACGCACGTACTCGGCCTCGAAGTCGTCCTGCCCAACGGCGACCTCATCCACCTCGGCGGCAAAACAGTAGACCCGCTCGGCTATGACCTTCTCGGCCTCTTCGTCGGCTCCGAAGGCACTCTCGGCATCGCCACCAAAATGACCCTTCGCCTGATCAAACGTCCCGAATGCATCCGCGTCCTTCTCGCCGCATTCAACTCCACCAACGAAGCCGGCGCTGCCGTCAGCGGCATCATCGCCGCAGGCATGCTTCCCGCCGCCATAGAAATGATGGACAACCTCGCCATCCAGGCCGCCGAAGCCAGCGTTCACGCCAACTACCCAAATTGTGGTGGATTGCTACTCGTAGAACTCGACGGCCCGCTCGCCGAAGTCGAATCGCTGATGACGCACGTCAACGAAATCTGCCACGCGAACGCCGCCACCGAAATCCGCCTCGCCCATTCCGACGCCGAACGCGCCTTAATCTGGAAAGGCCGCAAAGCCGCTTTCGCCGCCATGGGCCGCATCTCTCCCAACTACATCGTGCAGGACGGCGTCATCCCCCGCACCGCTCTCCCCGAAGTCCTGGGCGAAATCGCAGCCCTCAGCAAAGCCGCCGGTCTCCGTTGCGCCAACGTCTTTCACGCCGGCGACGGCAATCTCCACCCGCTCGTCCTCTACGATCAAC
>Ga0207107_1148_pt1 | contig 13311 bp, 16 predicted proteins | sample Alteio_BWMinHeat_75_FD_153555 | JGI IMG/M metagenome (GOLD analysis project Ga0207107, IMG submission 153555) | Enriched cells from forest soil in Barre Woods Harvard Forest LTER site, Petersham, Massachusetts, United States -... | ecosystem: Environmental > Terrestrial > Soil > Temperate forest >... | reverse complement strand
GGCCTTGGTATTTATTCCCCGACGATATTCCATATTGAAAATCACTTTATCTTCATTCCTCAAAAGCGCCTATGAGTCACCACACCTCCCATCTGAACAAAAGTCTCGAACGTTGGTACAGCAAATCGGGCAATGGATTTCCTCTGTTGTACTGATTGCGGCGGTGATTGTGTTGGTATTCCTTGTGTTCATTGCGTGCAAGATGTGGATTGATTAACTCTGAGGGAGTCCGTTTTATACGCTTCCGGTGAAGATAAAGTGATTTTCAATATGGAATATCGTCGGGGAATAAATACCAAGGCCTCGCTGGTCTCCAAGCTAACGATCACGGGGGTCATCGCGACGCTCATAGCCGTCTACGGTCCTGGGATTAGTGAAGCTCTTGCTTGGACTTGGTATAAGGGGGCTCAGGGGTTCACTCGAACTCCTTTCAAGCAGGTTCAGGATGATGCAGGTAGACTTCGTTCCATGTTTCGAGATGCGGAGGACAGATGGGATGTCCCTACCATGAGGAAACTCCTTCCAGGACTCAGGTCCAAGTACAAGGTTGCCTACGGTCCAGCGGGCCTTACTCAACTAAACACCGAGGAAGAGGCGCGTCTGGGGGGCAATAGACAAGCTCGAGATTGGTTCCAAAAAGTTGCCGATCAAGGAGACTCAGAGGGCCAATTTAACCTCGAGAAAATTTACGACTATGGGAGTCCTCAGGACTATAAGCAGGCGATGGAGGGATATCAAAAAGCCGCTGATCAGGGAGAAGCAGACGCTCAAAATAATCTTGGAACGATGTACGACAAGGGGCATGGGGTCCCTCAGGACTATAAGCAGGCGATGGAGTGGTTCCGAAAAGCCGCTGACCAAGGAAATGCCCCCGCTCAATATAACCTTGGAACGATGTACGACGATGGTCGGGGGGTTCCTCAGGACTATAAGCAGGCGATGGAGTGGTATCGAAAAGCCGCTGATCAGGGAGACGAATTAGCAAAATCGAACCTGATTAAACTTTCCCCCCTGCCTCACAGGTAGATGCAGCTCAACAGTACATGGATCTCCATAAGGCGCTCGAGCACGACAACGTCAAAGCTCAGGAAAAGGGATTTCCACCACTTGACACCATTCAATATGCGGCAGAGAACAGCCTCGTTACCCTCACCGGGACTCCGAAGCTGATCGTAATAAAAATCGACTATGGAGATCTGTTGACGAGCGCGGGCGGTAAGATCCCCCTTGGCAACAAAATATATCCTGTTAGAGCTACATGCCGAGATGGCGGAACAATACTGACACTTTATTTCTTCAAGAATGAGTTTCGGGAGTGGGTATGGAACCTCGAGGGGGTGATTCAGCGATAATCGGTACGCTAATGGTATTTGACCTCCTATCTCCGCAGCCCTCTCTCCAGATCCGATTCCAAGTACTCCTCCATATTCGCAAAAAGTTGACGAAGCACTGGATGTCCGGGCGAAAAATGTTTCGCGTACTCTCTGAACGCAACAGAGACGTCGCCAGCCAATGAGGCATTCTCGACAGGATTCGCGATCAATCTACGGATTTCAGCCGCATCGTAGCCGCCAAGGTACAGTTCAATGACAATACTCCTGGCAAACGCCCTGATTTCGCTTTGGTTCGAGAAGTATGGGGCTCCTTCCAGCCAGCCAGAATCTGGCAATCGTCCACCCGTTGCCTCCCATTCATGACGGTGAACCAGTTCGTGGAGAAGCACAGGCTCAACCCATTCGAGAAATGCATCGGCCCACAAACAGCTGGGTTGATAATACAGCGTGATCCAACCGGTTTCGGGACACATGTCCCCTTGTCGCTCAGGCTTCAGTCGAGGGTCGAACCTGACACGAAAATGCGCCAAGTCTCTATTCAAAATGACCGCGAGTTCCTGAGCTGAACCATTTTGATCAGCAACAGCTAGCGTAGCTGGACGAATGACCGACATGATGTGGTTTGCTTCGTCACTCACATCGATCACCATTTCCAGGAGAATTTTAGCTCGCATATCTTATTTACGAAGACCCTGAAAACGACCTAGCTGTATGCTGTGCCACGAAGAGAATTATCTTCCCGAGGATCTAAACATCGTAAAGGCCTCCACGTGGTTCTCGCGCAGTTTTTACAGGCGCGTCAGGGTAAACTGTCCCGCTCTGCGTATGCGAAAAAGCTCGGGATCTCATCGAGAACGCTCCAACAGATTCTCGCGGGGAAACCAAATTTAAAAATTTGCGTCTTGCATCTGATCCTTAGAAATCTCGACTGCGGTCTGTTCGAGGTGTTTCCACCAAGAAGGAAACGGTGAAAAAGGCAAGACAGGTGAAAGTGGTTCTGCTCAGCGAGTCGCGACATTTTTACCAAGCCATGCGACGACCCGAAGATCTTGTGGCATTTTGGAATGCCGAAATCGCAAGCGCGGACTGGTTCGACCACGACAAGGAACACCTTGTTGCCGTGTCGCTCGACACAAAATTGTGGGTGAAAGCGTTCAACTTGGTGACCGTCGGAATTCTAGATCAAACTCTCGTCCACGCCCGTGAGGTATTTCGTCCAGCGGTTGCAGTGGCTGCCGCAAACTTGGTGCTCATGCATAACCATCCCTCTGGTGATCCTGCGCCTAGTAGTGATGACATCCGTTCCTTCAAGGAGATGATTGCCGCCGGCAAGTTGCTCGGAATTCCGATTCTCGATTCGATTGTTGTTGGACAGCCCAAAACGGGCGTAGGGATTCGTTTTACAAGTCTAAAGGAAATGGGTTTTAGCCATGAAGGCTGAATCCATCGTGGTTGGAATTTACGGTCGCGTCTCCACAATGGATGGCGAGACTTCAAACCAACTCAACCAGCTGCGCGCATTTTGTGCCAAGCAAGGCTGGCGAGTTGAATCCGAATACGTCGACCATGCTGTCAGCGGAGCGAAATCCGGCGCCACGAGGCCCGAGTTCGCGCGCATGATGCAGGATGCGAGCAAGCGAAAATTCGACGTGCTCCTGTTCTGGTCACTTGATCGACTTTCGAGAGAAGGCGTGGCGCAAACGCTCGACTACCTGAACCGTCTTGGCGCGTGGGGCGTAGGCTTTCGTTCGTATTCGGAGCCTTACCTCGACAGCCTCGGCGTGTTCAAGGACGCAGTTCTCGCCATCCTCGCCTGCATCGCCAAACAGGAGCGGATCAGGATTTCGGAGAGGACGAAGGCAGGGCTGGAGCGCGTCAAGAGAGCAGGCGTAAGGCTTGGACGTCCAGCACTGCAAAAGCAAGTGATTGAAAGAATACGGCAACTGCGCGCAACAGGGAAAAGCGTCAGAGAAACTGCAAAGGCATTTGACGTATCGGTTGGAGTGGTTTCCAAGCATGCTCGGCACAACCAAAGCAGTTCGCTCACATTCCGCGGAGAGGTGGCTAGGGCTGAACTGCTATGAAATCTTGTAAAGCCACGCCCAAAATCCTACAGGCTTCGGCTTTGCACCAAGGTTTCTAATTCGACGATCAACAGCTTGCCGAAGCTCTTGAATTTCTTTTTCTAGTTCGCGACGACTCTTCCCCGGAATTGGAACCGGAGCTGAAGGCCCAACTTTGTGTTTGACAGAAGTCATCCTTCACCTCGAATCAACAATAAACTATGCTCCATGGCAATCCTTTTTGCAAACGGTAGCAGGATTTCATTATAACGATCACGAAACGCCTCGGTAAAGACGCGCGGTTTGGGATGTTTTATACTGATAACGTAAGGATATTCGACTTTCGGTCCATGCGGCACTGGAAGACAAATCAGAGATCCTTTGTCATGAGGGCCAGCTGGTCGGTATTTTCGATCTACCTCCTTTTTGCCCTCCTCTTTTAAATCCTCAACAATGACCATCCTCTCATCGCGACAAGCTGTAGAAAAAGTGGAATCTAGATGGCGCAATTCAGCGGCTGGAGTCGGATGATTTCCACTAGGCAAAAAGTATGCGTATTCAGCAATGAGACCATGTTCCATCTTAGCAAGGGTGATTTTTAATTCCTTCGGCTGAGGAACATCTAGCGAGATAATCTTGTAAATCCCCTCTATCAAATGATGCATTTGAACCCTAGGTTGCGTGATGGTTTTAAATGCTCTCTCGAATTTTTCTTCCTCCTTGTATGTTGAAATAGCATGGGCAACCTCACCAAATCGCATCATTTTTTTTCCAACCACTTCATCAAACACTTCGATCATCGCAGCAAAAATGCGCGTTTCGGGCAGCCCTCTTCTTTCACACGCAAAGAGAATCCGATTGTGAGCCTCTTGAAGAATAACAAATATGACACCAAAGCCTATGCAGATCCAAATAATCCAATGGTGGCTTTTTTCAATGGCCTTGACGTATGCAAGAAATGGAGGAAGAGGGCCAAATTCATCGTTGTATTTAGCCAAGGCAAGAAGACCCGTTGGTCCGGAAACCAAAAAAATTGTAATACCTCCTCGGATATACCAAGTTTTATGACACCATCCATAAAACTTTAAAAGTGTCTCCCTCAGACGGTGAGTCCTCGACATTAAAACATCAAACTCTCGCTGTCATACATAGTCAATAATGTTTCTCGCGCCGTGCCCAGAAAGAGCCTGATCGCCTAGATGTCTCCACAGCGTAATGACGTATACGTTGCTGGTAAAATGTATTTGCGAGACGATCACTCCATCGACTGTACGCTGTGTGATTACCGTCAGTGACGTTTACTGTTTTACCCTGAAGCATATCCGCAATGACGCCTGCAGCTCGTCGGCCTGAGTCAAGCGCCGTGACAGTACCCGAGGAACCAAGGGGATCTAGCGTCATCGCAGAATCACCTACAGTAATCCAGCGAGGACCTTGTTTTTGCGGTAGTATAGCAAGCCGAACATTTGTGGAATGCACGCCTGTTGTGGAGATGTCTCCTCTTAATTGTCCGGCGAGGGTTGTTTGTTGAAACAGACTGTTCCAACCATAAGCCTGCGTCGCACCAAGAGCACGGACTGACATCGAATCTGTAACCAACCCTACAATCGTACCCTCGCGATCCCCTGGACAAGCATACCACCACCCGTAATCAGTCGGCTCCACGAACAACAGTCGACCTTCCAATGATCCAGGAACATGAGCCCATACCGCAAAAAATGAATCGAGAATTGAAGGCGTCTGATGTGTCATACGAGCTGCCCATGCAGGCGAACCCGTCGCGATAGTAATCCAACGCGCACGAAGAGACTTGTCTGCTGTCTTCACAAACAAACCGTCTGCATCAAAGTCAACCGCTTGTGCGTCTGCATCTATCCAAGTTGCACCAGCAAGTCGCGCGGCTTGCTGCATGCAAAAATCGAAACGTTCGCGATGAATGAACCATGCATTTCCAAAAGGATTCATCATGCTCGACGTTAGAGTTGGATCAGTTCTTCCCCAACTTGAGCAGATACCGAAGCAAGGTTCGCAGGCGTGCAATGCTTCGGTCGCACCTAACGAACGGAGAAACTCTACCAGAACGGGCGCGGCTGTTTCGGTAGGTTTTTCACGCCGCTTAGTTGATGCGATTATAGCGACTGAAAGCCCTCTTGCACGTAAAGCGAGCGCGTTACTGCACCCGGCGGGGCCGCCGCCTACAACTACGACATCTACTTCCATCGTAAACTATGGTTCTTCTTCGTAGTGATCACCGTTTTTGACACTCACGAATTTGAGCTCAAACCAACGCTTCTGCATCTGGTTAAACCGTTCAAGATTCTCCAGGTTATCAGGGTCATCTGGGTCTAGAGCATGTTCGTCGAATCCTCGCACCCAGCGCTCCTGTGCAAGCTTTCCCGATGGGAAAACGTCGTCGGGACGATGCGCGGTCCACCACATAAAGTAATATTCATTTCCATCAGGGTCTTCATGCCGTTCCTTATGACAATCATAAAAATCAGCCTGCCACGGTAGCGCCATTTGCTGGCTAAAAAATCCAGGTCGAAATTCAAGCCCGCCTATTTTAAGTGGCGATGCTGATGTCTCATCCTCAGGTTGAGATGGAATCCTCAAACGAAATGGTTCAGAAAAGATATCCTTCGTGCGAATAAGCCAGCTTACATCGATTCCAGGGAAGAAAGGCCCTCCAACAGAGTTTTCGGCTGCGGCTTGATCAAGATCGTCTGGCGTGGGATTGACCGCACTGGAAAATATCGGCTCCTCTCCCGGCCAGTCATCGACAAAATTATTCGTAGCCCACTCTCGTAAGGTGGCGTATTGAATGCGCGTCAGGCTGAGGAAGCTTCGGGCTGTGGGTGAGCCATTGTCGAGGGCAGTATACTCATCTCCAAAGCCGCGTGGCATCTGTTTCCAGTTCACGCTTGAGTCATCGGGATTGCGCATGAAACGGAAGATTGATTGTCTTAATTCCGCACCATCTGCCGCGAGCGCGCCCGTTAAGGCCGACAACTTGGCCCAGTTGAGCATCGTCGTCTTGTGGTAGTTCGGATTCTGAATACCAGATACGTGAACATCGCGAGCACCCAACGCTCGCTTCAATAAAGGATAAACGTCACGGACAAAAGAGGGTTTGAAGCCACTGAGTGAGGCGCCGCCGTTTGCGTTCCATACTGCCTTCTGCTCAGAAAGCAGACTAAGCATGGGGGTCGCTGGAGTTGAGGGCGGCAAATTAACTTCTCGAACCATTGTGTCCCACAGTGTATCGAAGAGACTAACAACGTTTCCTATGCCAGGAGCGAAATCTGGAGGGCCAACCAGCACGTATGCTGCGTCGGCATCGATCTTGCTACCATCTCGCAGACAAACGCGTGCCTTTACCGTTCCGTCACTCGCGTCATCGAACCAGGTATCATTACTCGCGTATTCATCAATTGGACGTGGTGGCGTCTCAGTAGAATTTGATTCGCCATATCCACCAAGCACCACAAGCCGCCCTTTTTCATCAAGCTGCAAGGTGCCGAGTGATTTTATCGGAATATGCTGCTTCGTGTTGGCCAGCTCCACAGGTGCGGACTGACGCTGACTGATTAGTTTCTCACCAGGATCAATTTCCAGTCTCTCCGCACGCTCGAGCTGAGGAACGTCGGCATTTCGAAGATTTGATCGATCAGGATCTTCTTTAATCTTGTCTGTAGCAGGCAGACCATTGCGTGTCACATACAAGTCTTCTGCCCCCCGTTGTCCATCGAACACAAAGAAGGATGCCTTGCGGTTTGCAAGATGAACACGCCATTCGATATCCGTCACTTCGTCGCCGAGCACTACTTCACGCGGATTGGATAATGAACCGTCAACATTTTCTGTGTATTCGAAGACGCGGAAGCGAGCGCCTTGACGTAAAATACGCCCAGCAGAATCTCGAAATGATTTGAAGCTCTCTTTTGCATCGTCCCAATTCGCTGGAACCCCTGGCGTTTCTGGTCCAATAAAAGATTGATCAGGCGAGTTGCCCATTCGAGCAACGCCGATGGCAGGGTGAATTCGATAGTGCCTAGGCATTGAGATGGTCTTCTAAGGGAGGTTATCGTGCAGAAAGACGCGAACGTCATCTGGCAACTCACGATCTGGTGGCATTCTAATGCCGATCGGTGCGTCGGCTTGAAGGCGTGCCTTAATGTTCGCGCGTCTTTCGATGACCGCTTGTTTGTTGAAGACCGAGAATTTTATGGTTCCATGACACCTGAAACAATTTTGGTTCAGAATATCGAGGACCTTTACGTCGTTCGTGTTGGCAGCGGACCAGCGCGGATCTTCACCAATGGCACGATCCACTGGCAACACGTGTCCGTCATTTGATGCGTGAACCTCCAGCCACTTTCCTGCCGCGAGCACTTCATCGTGTCTTGGTTGTGCTTTTTGAGCCTGCGCATCAGCCTCGGCATTGAATTGACGAACAATATTCAAAGCAGCTTTATACTCGAGCGTATTGAAATCGTTGGTGCCAGCGTCAACGAGGAGAGGAAGATTTTGTGTTTTCAACTTTGGAAAATCGTTGTCGAGACGATCAAACCAGTGATCCGTATCCAAATAATTCACCATTGAGCGCCGCGAGTTGTTGCCGTGACAAGCAATGCAACCATCTGGAACAAAATAGGGTTGAGTTTCTTTGCCATCTTGGAGCTCGTTCGCGTCAAAGCTTGCCTCCAGCGCGAAAGAAAGTAGTCCCCCTTTCGACAAGCGATCATAATCGAGCCAGTACAGGGTTGCTGGCCCTTCCGTGTTTGGCGCAGGGACATTTGAAAGGTTTGTCACGAGCATGACCTGTGTATTCACCGATTCGTTGTCGGCCGAAAAGGGAGTGACCCCTGGAGCCGTGAAGAAATTAAACAGAATGATGCCCGAACTGATGTGATGCGTTTCTGCCGCTGAACCTGGACGAGCTCGAAGGCGCACGAGCTTTCGCCAGCCAAGCTTACGCGTAGCTTCAGGCGTCTTGATGTTCATTACTTTCGGAGCAAAGAAACGCGTGACGAGAATTTCATCACGCTGAACGGCAACTCCGCCCGGCAACGTCACCCCCATAAGCAACGGTGTGGCAAGATTCTGGAGATCCGAACCTGTTAAACCTCTATATCCAAAGTAGTTCGCGACATCATCCAACTTCGTTTCAAAGATCTTTTCGGGAGTAGAGAAGCCGATAGTTTTCGAAAGGTTGCGGTAGTAGCGTTTCGCACCCTCTTCGTTGCCTTGAGCAACATGTGCCTTGGTTGTCGTGGAGGACATCCAAACGACGCACCAAAAAAAGGCTGCGATGACAAAAAGCCGCCCAGCGAATCGATAGAGTGCCCTGCCGACAAGGCTGGTCCTACTACGCAAACTATCATAGGGGTAGCGCATCTAATTTGCTCCACGAGTCAGTATAGGCAGGCGGGAGAGCGTGGATCAAGAGGGATGCACAGCCGACTTAAAATTTTGAGTGTGAAAGGTCGTGTGGGTTCGAGTTCACAAATCGAACGGTTAATGAACGGAGGAAAATTTGCCTTTTTGAATCAAGTCCCCGAAGCACCGTTTTGTGAACAGTTCCAGGGCTACGCGAGCAGTGCTTCCTCACTCAATCCATAGGGCTCCACTTCCACGCCAGGCAGGGGTTTTCCAGCAAGAACGTGGGATGCCAATTGCTTGGGCCGATATGGTTGTGCGGGGGTCTTGTCGCCGGAATCCAGTTTCACCGTCACTTCTGTATCCCACCGGTCGAGAATGGACTGATGAACCCGAAGATCCCCCTGACGCTTCGAAAAATCGCGAAGGTCGCGACTCAGGATGAAGCTGTCCGAAAGGTGGCTCATGGCTACTGAGTCTCCCTTGAACTTTGATTTCACTTCATTGAGGTCCTTAAACAGCTCTCCAGGCAATCTGCTCAACATCCAGTGTAGCGCGTTATTGGACAAGCCACTCTCATCGGATGGATAGCCCCCTCCAACATCGCTGTGTGCTCCGGGAAATAGGCACTGGATGACCCCTTCTTTCCGGCAGTTCCACAACGAGGGAGAGAAGGCCGTGCGGTTCTCGTCGACAGAAATGGCATGAAATCCATTTCTGATTTTCTGGTGACACTCATCCGTGAGAATGTTCAGGGTGTTATTTTCAGCTCTTTCAAGTGGGGTCAATGCTTCTACCGTGTCCCAAACAGCCACGGCCTCAACCTCCACGTCGGAATCGAGTGTCTCGGGAGTTTCCTGAAACTGGTAGCTTTCCAAAATCGCCTTGCTCTTGGGTGACGCGTTTTTGAACGATTCTGGATCTTGATTCACTCGTTGAGGAAAACGAAAATCTTGAAGGAAGCGAACGGGATATGACTTCTTTTCGTTTCCAGGCAGCTTCCTTAGGGATTTGTCGAAGAGAAGCTCACACCGCCACCAGAAGGAATCTTCGGTCTCGTCATCAGTTCTCTTCAACAGCCCCATGCTGGCAATCAGGTCGGCGATGGCCCGCGCTTCCGTTGCGCCTCGGCTGAAGCCACAAATGTAAATCTTGTCGCCCTTTTCGTATTGCCCGGCGATGTAGGAATAACCGTGGGCGATTCGATTTATGATGCCGCCCCCAATGGCTCCTTCGATATATTGAAGGGGAGTTGGTTCGTCACCGATCCCGTGAATGTATTTCGCGACTTGTCCGTCGCACTTTTTCTCGACCTCCGCAACACGACCAAGTTCCATTTTCCGAGGCGCTTCTTCACCAGCCAGTGAGTCGAACAAGTGCCAGACGTTCGACGGCTGTTTAGTCGCCGTTATTTCAAGTCCATTCCAGGTTCCATCCAGGCATAATACGATGTTTTTGGGCATATTTTTGCAGGTTCTTATGAACCCTTCACGATTTTTGAGAGCGACTCACCGCCGGCGCGTTCACGCAATGTGTCCAGGCGGGTATCGCCTCGAACGCCTTTCGCGAAATCAGGCCCATATGTTTTTCGGAGAGTTTTGACGAGCGTATCGCCACGCTTTTCACGAATTTCACCGTTAGCATCGCGACACCGATGATCGAGTCCAACATGACAGTCTTTTGACATAAGTTTCCTTGGTTGTATTTTAATAAATGACGAAAACCGTATAGCATCGCGGCTAAAAATACCGGTGCATCGGTCACCGCCAGGAACAGGTTGAGCAATTTTGCGCACAGGTCGTTTGGAACTAATTGTTCCAATCCATGGCCTCGAATCTACGGGGCCAATAACGGTGTGTCAACATAATCAAGCATCCATTGTGCGTTTATTAAGCACATTGCGTCTGACGTTGACATTTATCCTGTCGAGGCCTAATGAACACCCCAGTGACACGTGATCCCGTTTACCAACATATTGGTGCGCTAATCAAAGCCCGGCGCAAAAAGCTCGAATGGAAGCAGGAAACACTGGCGAACATGCTGGGGATTTCGAGGGGATCACTGGCCAACATCGAAACCGGACGACAGAACGTTCTAATCCACCGGCTCTACAGGATTGCCGCTGCGTTACAGTTGACGCCTTTTGATCTTTTGCCGCCACAATCAACTGATCATTTGAGAGCTGAGCACGCCGAATTGCGGCTTCCTGGCGACCTAAAGGCTCGGCAGAAAGAGCAAGTAGCTAATCTTTTTTTACGGGTAGACACCGATCAAAAACCAGCCAAGGAGAAAAGCCATGCCAAAGCTAACAAGCGATGATCCATTTTCCCGGGCACAAAAGCTCCTTACGCGCCTAGACATAAAGTCTGCGCCCATTCCGGTGGAGAAAATTGCCAAGGCGCTAGATGCCCAGGTGCGATTTGCGCCATTCGATGACGAATTATCTGGAATGATTTATGTTAAAAATGGAGTTCCAATCATCGGGGTTAATTCACTGCATCACCCCAACCGCCAGCGATTCACAATTGCGCATGAGCTGGGACATCTCGAACTTCATCGAGCAATGATTACGAATAGTGTTCACGTCGATAAAAATTTTCCAGCGTTGATGCGCGATTCAAAGTCTGCAAACGGGACAGAGCAGATTGAGATTGCAGCAAACCAATTTGCAGCAGAATTATTAATGCCTCATACGCTGATTGAACAAGCATTGGCCGGGAAGCAATTTGACATAGATGACGACGGGCCCATAGAAGAGCTCGCGAAAAAATTCCGAGTGAGCAAACAGGCATTGGAGTATAGAATCCGCAATCGTGGCCAAAGCATTTGACTCGGATGTGCCATGAGTCTCATTTTCTACGATACGGAAACGACGGGGACTGAGACGTTCTTTGATCAAATTTTGCAGTTTGCCGCCATTCAAACCGACGCGGACCTCAAAGAAACCGATCGTTTTGAGATTCGCTGCCGCCTCTTGCCTCACGTTGTACCTTCGCCCGGCGCGATGAGTGTTACGGGCGTGAAAGTTTCTCAGCTAATCGATCCTTCCTTCCCATCTCACTATGAGATGGTCCGTGCCATTCGCGAAAAGTTGCTGTCATGGTGTCCGGCGTTATTCGTTGGATGGAACTCCATTAAATTTGACGAAGATTTGGTTCGGCAAGCTCTCTACAAGACCTTGCACAATCCGTATCTTACGAACAGCGTCAGCAATAGTCGTTCCGATGCCATGCGTATTGTTCAGGCATGCAGTCTCCATGCCCCTGACGCGCTTATCTTTCCCACTGACGACAATGGCAAAAAGGTATTCAAGCTCGACCAGATTGCGCCAGCCAATGGGTTCAAACACGACCTAGCGCACGATGCGATGGGCGACGTTGAAGCCACAATTTTTCTCTGCCGACTTCTCATTGAAAAAGCACCACACATTTGGTCTTCCTTTATGCGCTTTAGCACAAAGGCTGCCGTTGTCGGTTTCATCACTGATGAGCGCGTGTTCTGCGTGAGTGACTTTTACTTTGGCAAACCTTATTCCCACATTGTTACGACCATCGGACACAACAAAGAAAATAACGCCGAATGGTATGTGTATAATCTTAGTATTGATCCCGAATCATTGCTATCGCTCTCTGAAGAGCAGCTTGTAGAACGCCTTGATCAGTCGCCAAAGCCAGTGCGTAGGCTGAAGTCCAATACTGCACCCATGCTCTGTCCTGCCGAGGACGCTCCTCAAATCTGCAAAGGCCAGGAGCTTGGCTTGAAAGAATTAGAGCGCCGGGCGGTGATGCTACAGACGGACACTGCACTTCGTGAGCGTTTAGTTTCTGTTTTTGAATCCCAAAAGGAAAAGTATCCACCTTCGCCTCATATTGAAAAGCAGATTTACGATGGCTTCTTTGAGAAGGCAGACGAAAAATTAATGGAGGCATTCCACGATGCGGCATGGTCCAAACGTTATGCGATAGTTGAAAAATTCCAAGACCCGCGCCTCAGGGCGATTGGCAGGCAGTTGATTCATTTAGAAAGGCCTGATCTTTTAGACAAAGCTATCTGCCGGGAATATGATTTGGCCGCTGCGAAACGGCTTCTAGGACAGGGTGATGATATATCGTGGCTGACATTACCCAAAGCTCTTGAGCAGATCGAAGGAATATTAGTGGAGTCATCAGGCGCGGAATTGGAACCTCTCCGAGAACACAAACGATTTCTTTGCGAGCGCCATGAACAAGCGCTCGCGTCAGCCACACTCTGAGGTGTGGTAAAAGTCTTGGGTCAAAATCCGTATAGATCTGTAAACAAAAAGCGCGCAGGAGCTGCTTTCGAATGGGCGCACAAAAGATTCCATTTTTATTGTCTCCCGCCATCGTTCGCAGGCGTGTTGTCTAAAATCCCTCCTTTGTCGCGGACAAAAATGGACTGCGTAAGAATCGATTTTTTTTTGAAAAATCCAAAAATTTTTCATTTTGTTTTAAAATTTTTTGGCCTCTTTAAATTCGTTTTAACCGACTTTTTTTCGTCGGCCGTGTCATCAGAGC
>Ga0207107_1191_pt1 | contig 13485 bp, 13 predicted proteins | sample Alteio_BWMinHeat_75_FD_153555 | JGI IMG/M metagenome (GOLD analysis project Ga0207107, IMG submission 153555) | Enriched cells from forest soil in Barre Woods Harvard Forest LTER site, Petersham, Massachusetts, United States -... | ecosystem: Environmental > Terrestrial > Soil > Temperate forest >... | reverse complement strand
CCGATAGTCTGCCGAGTGTCCCCGCTCGTTTTGTTGTTCGAATTCCTCTGGAGATCGGTAGCCCAAGGCCGAATGCAATCGCTGCCGATTGTAATACTCCTCGATGAACTCTTCGATGTTCGTGCGCAACTGCTCTAGGTTGTTGTACCGGTTCGCGTAAATTTCCTCTCGCTTCAGTGTCTTCATGAAGCTTTCACAGCTTGCATTGTCGTAGGGGTTCGCGGGACGACTCATGCTCGCAACCATGCCGTGCTTGTCCAACGCCGCCACATATTCCGGGCTCGCATATTGAAGCCCTCGATCGGAATGGTGTACCAAACCCGCTTGCGGCTGTCGATCTGTGACGGCACGCTCCAGCGCAGCCACCGTGAGGTGGCTACTCATCAGCGTTCGATCCACAGCCCACCCTACAACTCTGCGAGAGAAACGATCGAGGATCACCGCTAGGTAGACAAACTCGCCTTTCAGGCGAACGTAGGTGATGTCTGCCACCCAGAGTTGGTTGATACCCGTCAGCGTCATGCGAGCTGCTAAGTTCAAATACACTTCGCACTTATGTTTCGAATTCGTAGTGACAACGAACCGTTTCGGTTGAATGGCCAGCAGATTATCGTCCCGCATCATCCGTGCCACCTTCTTGCGGTTCACCTGCACGCCTCGGCGGTGCAGTTCTGCAGTGATCCGTCGATAGCCGTAACGACGTCGATGTTCCAGAGTGATCTGTTGAATCAAGGACCGCACTTCCGTCTCTTCCTCTGCCGGTTCCTGCTGTCGCAACGACCGGTAGAAACCTCTGCGACTCAGCACTACCAACTGACACATGTGCTCGATGCTCAGCCTGCCTTGCAATGGCATCAGTTCTCGGATGTGTTCGTAGATGCCTTCCCGCCAGAGCCGCTGCTGCGCTGGCGTCGAGCCTCTACTTTTTGCAAGGCACCCTTCAAAAAATCCACCTCCATCGCCTTCTCGGCGAGCAACCGCTTTAGCTGGAGGATTTCCTTTCGATTGGCTAGGGCATGTGTACTCGGGCGCGCTGCTTCTTCGTCAGGTTCAACCGCCTCAAGCTTGGTTCGCCACTTGTAGAGGCATCGCCTGGTCACCCCGAGATCCTTGGCTAACTCATCGACGCTCTCACAGGTCCTCATCCGCTCTACGGCTGCGCGTTGAAACTTCCGGGAATATCGCTTTCTTCTCTCCACCTGTGGTTCCTCTCCCGGAGAGTGTGCCCATCCCAAATGTGCCAATTCAAGGGGTCATTCCATTTCAGCACGGTTTACGAGGGGAGATCCCATGCCTCTATTCAGAACTCGTCTGCGTGTACTGCGCGCGGAGCGGGAATGGTCCCAGGCAAAGCTGGCTGCCCAGGTGGGTGTGACGCGCCAGACGATCAACTCCATTGAAAAGGGTCAGTTTCACCCCAACCTGCGGCTGGCATTCAAAATTGCCCGCGCCTTTGGGAAGCAAATCGCTGAAGTGTTTTATCTACGAAGATATTTGAGGCTCGCTCGGCGACATCAAGCGGAAGAAAATTGAGGAAGAAATCTACGGCGAACCCTTGCATAAATGGCTTCTCTCAGCGGTTAGAGCAGCAGACCCATAAACTGAGGTCGGGCACGTCAAACAAACAAGATAGCTGAAAACTCAAGAGTTTAGCTCCCCTTCACAATCCAGAACTGCCCATCATTCCCGATCCTACAACGCAAAAAGAACGCAAACTGAACTTGCAGTTGTTTCTCCTCAACGCCCAGGGTCGCCGCGCGGTGATCGTCTTTGGTACAGGGGCTTGTCGAACAGAGATTTCATCCGTGAGAACCTTTTTGCTCGGCGGCGGTTTGGAAAACCGTTGCATCGTGCTCCGCAACAGTTGCTTGAACCGTGCGTCTGTCGATGGCTGGACACCGACCATTCCACGTCACATAAAACATACCTCTCGTCGCGAAAGTGCTTGTTGATCTGTGATTTAGCGTAAGACAGCCGCAGCTTATCTTGGTATCACACTTGCAATCAACGGAAAGAGTGGAAAGAAGCGTACCGATGTCGGCCGCACGAGTAATTTCAGGGCATCACAGAGGCAGCCGGAATTTCACTTCCGACGCTGTCCAATTTCTGAGCGACGAGGCGCTCGTCGCGGGCGCCAAGATGGGCCACGGAAGTTTTTTTGACGAGCTTCACGAGCGGCATCGCGAAAGGATGTTTCGCGTTGCTCGTCGCATCACTCGACATCGTGAGGATGCCCAGGATGCGGTTCAAGAGAGTTTTCTCAGTGCTTACGTCCACCTGGAGAAGTTTGACGAAAGGGCAAAGTTTTCAACATGGCTGACTCGCATCGCTATTAATGCTGCGCTGATGAAAGTCCGCAAGAATCGCGCAACGCGGAGCGTTGGGGTGGAAGACGCCGTAGACGCGGTCGGACTGAGCGACTCTGTGCCAAATCCAGAGGAGACTTATGCAAGAACCGAACAGAAGGCAGCCTTGAGAGACGCAATCGCAAAGCTGCGACCCAGACTTCAGAATGTTGTCGAACTGCATGACTTGCGGGAGTACTCTCTGCATGAAATTGCTGAAGCACTCGGGATCTCCGTCGCGGCAGCGAAGGCGCGACTGTTTCATGCGCGAGCCGCACTACGCAGGGCAGCAGAACTGAAAGCCCGCCGCTCAGTAGAATTGATGAGGTCTTCCTTCCGTATTTGAGGCTAGGTACCATTCACCCACCATGAAAATTCTTGCGAAAAAGGAGCGCCGCCGCATTCACTGCACCGGTCCTCGCTCCTCAGCCCGTGCGTCGTAACCAACTCACCGAGGCCCAGCGCGCTTGGGTTTCGGTGTGTCAAATTTCGAACTATTGTTGGAAAACCAGCGGAGGTCCGCCGATCCATTTCCATTTCAGGCTGACATTTACTTCGACACGGTTGGCGATCTTGATGAAGGGGATGCCCTTGTTCATCCCGTAGTCCTTGCGATCGAAAGCCATAGTGCCGTCGATGCTTCCCGAGGTTGATCCCTTGCCGGTAGACGTAAGCGTGAGTTTTTCGGTTTTCGTGACGCCGCGAATGGTGAAGTCGCCTTCTAGGTCGAATGTGTTTGGGCCGGTCTGAACGACTTTCGTGGATTTGAAGGTGATGATGGGAGAGTCTTTCACGTCGAAGAAGTCCTTGCCCTTCAATTTGTTGTTTTTCAGACCGCTGCCGGTGTCCACGCTGTCAGCTTGGATTTCGATGTCCAAAACGCCGCTCCTCGCATCCGTGGAGGAAAACTTTATGGTGGCGCTCCATTTGTCGAAGGTACCTTTGATGGAAACCGAAGAGTCGACACCAAATTTGATGGTGCTTTCGCCGTGCGTGATTTCATAGACCGGAACTTGGGCAGGGTTTGCCGACGGAAAAGCGCAAAACACAACCAGGCACAGAACGGCCATCGGTAACTTGGGAGTTCTCACTCTCAAGCGATTCCGCTTACTGTAGGTGCCGGACCACTTCTGTCTCGCTGCAAGCCTATCGACGTTCATAGCTCCTCTACCTCCCATTCACTCCGTTCCAGGGACCAACGGCGCTGCGTCACGCTGTGGACTGATGAGCACGTTTGACCATGGCTCGGATGTCGCGGTTCTCGAAAACCTTGCCTCCGCGGTGAGTTCCTTGGACGGCGACTTCCACCATGGCGCGTGCCAAGTCGTCGGCACGAATCACTTGGTTCGGAAACAGCAACTGAAACGCGGGGTAGATGGCGCGCAAAAGGCGATAGCTGAAATTCGGTTCCTTCCTCGGCTCGACGGGATAGATGTATGCGGGCCGGAAGAGGTAAACGCTCGGGAACCCGGCAGCGAGCAGTGCGTTTTCGGCCTCTCCCTTGTAACGCGCGAAAGGGATTCGGCTTCGTCCCGTCGGGTCCGCGCCGCTTCCGCTCAAAAATGCGAAAGCCGCGTTGGGACTGCTGCCACGCAGAACTCGCGCGAACTCGATCGTGTAGTCCACGGTTATCCTGCGGAGTTCGGCGTCGGACACCGCCCCCGTATATGCACCCAAACAAAAAACTGCTGCGTCCTGACCTGAAAGCACCTGCGAGAGTGAGGAGCAGTCGGCGAAGTCACGATGGAGAACTTCTTGCAGCTTTGGATGTGAGATGTCCAGCTTCCGGCGCACGATAGCAGTCACACTTCCAACGGTGGCGTTCTGGAGTGCGTAGCGGAGCGCATATGCGCCGACCATTCCAGTCGCACCCACGAGCACAAGGCGCTTCTGACTCGTCGGTGTCATGAGAGCGCTCGCTCCTCCAACCAGTCGACGTAGAGGAGGCGCTCCGAAAAAAGCCATGCGCCGTCCAACTTGACGAACGTGTCGAGGTAACGCAGCGAGGCGAGCATCAAGCGTCGCTTTCCGCCCTCCACCGTGACGTGGTGCGCCAGGCAGTAAGCTTCTGCGGTGGCCCGGTCGGATGTGAGGGTGAAAATCGTGCTCTGTCCGACGAAGTGCGTAGTGGCGTCGTACTTGTTCAAGTCTGCGAAGACGGGAGCGAGCGCCTCGCGCGAATGCAGTTCCTGGGAGGGCGTCGGATCTTTGGCGTTCATGAACACCACGAAGTGTGTGTCCGGGGTAAAAAGAGACATCTGACTTTTCGCATCTCGACAGTCGGCGCAGTGTGCGTAGGCTTCGACGAGCTCACGGATCGCGAGGCGGTCAGCGGCTTCACTGGGAGAGATAGTAGCGTGGTTGCTCATGAACTGGTCTCCTTATTCGATTCGTTCGGCCGCGCAAGAGCGGTCACATCCGGAACAAACGACGTCGTGCGTGAGCGAGCATTACCGTAACGATGCAAGCGCAATTCCAGGGACAATGGCCGCCTGGTGTGCTAAATCGTTGCACTGTGAACACTTCCTGCCGAAAGAGATGTCCTTGTGCGTGATGTGGCGTCGTCACTGTCCATCTATTGACAGTGCCCGTGGATTAACCATAGCCCTAGATTCGGGGCTCCCTGTATTCGTATTGATGTTGGCTGCGAATCTTCACAGACGGGTGAAGGGGAGGGCCGATTGCATCCAAGACAAAGACGGCTGTTGCGGTGCCACCTGTAGGGGAGTACGCGAACGCTTGAGCTTGAAGGCGAAAAGCCGACGGGATAAGTTATTCGAACCTTTCCTAGAGAAGTAGCGTAAGGTGCTCACAATGGCCAATGAGGATGTGCAAAAGATGCTGGCGGAGCTATCAAAAGACTTACTGGAAAGCAAAGCCAGGCTTGAAGAAGCCCAGCGCGTCGCCCACGTCGGCCACTGGGAATGGGATCTCGAGACGAATGTCGTGGTCTGGTCGGACGAAACCTACCGCATCTTTGGCTTAAATCCGCAGGAACATCCTATGGACTTAGCGACTGTACGCTCGATGGTCCACCCTGAAGATCGCGAGCCTCTTTATCAGGGAGTCGACCAAGACCTCGTTGCTGGAGAACGCCCCAACGCCGAATTTCGGATCGTTCGGCCCAGCGGCGAGGTGCGAACAGTCTCTAGCCTGACGTCCGAGCGTTGGAGCTCCTTGCCGGGCGATACAAAGAGAGACGCATCCGGACGACCCTATAAACTGTTCGGCACCATTCAGGACATTACTGAGCGCAAGCGCGCCGAGGAAGCTCTGAAGCAAAGCCAGTTTTATCTCAGCGAAGGACAGCGCCTCGCTCATATGGGGAGTTGGGCTTTCAACGATTCAGGTCACTATTGGTCTGAGGAGTTGTACAGAATTTACGGCCTGGATCCTCAGAACGGAGCACCGACGGTTGAACAGTATCTGGCGCTCATCCATCCGCAAGACCGAGCGTCTATGGCTGAAACCATTAACCGCATGCAAGAGGAACACTGTGGGTTTGACCAAATAGAGCGGATCATTCGACCCGACGGGCAGTTGCGCTACGTTCGAGCCGTGGCTGTTCCCGTCGTTGAACAAGGAGTTTTCAAGGGCTTTATCGGTACGACGATGGACGTCACTGAGCAGGAGTTGCTGACGCAGGAGTTGCGCAGGGAGCAAGCATACCTTGCGGAAGCGCAAAGCCTCACTCACACTGGCAGCTGGGCGTGCAATCTGCTCACACGGGAGATATTTCATTCGTCGGACGAAAACGCGCGCCTATATGGCTTCGATCCCAGCCAAGGTGCGATTCCGTTCGACCGTTTCTACAACGCGATCCTCGCAGAAGACGAAGTGGCCTTAAGAGCAAGACTTGAGAATGCGATCCGCGAAGGCGCGGATTATGACGTCGGGTTTCGGATTCGCCGTACCGACGGCGCCCTCAGATTCCTGCGTGGCATTGGACATCACAATCCTTCTCAAGAAATTGGTGAGTACGTCGGTATCACCATGGATATAACCGAACGAAAGCGCGCCGAAGAGGAGCGGGAAAAGCTGCGGCAGTTAGAGGCCGATCTCGCACACATCAACCGCGTCAATATGATGGGCGAACTCGCTGCCGCCTTGGCGCACGAAATCAGGCAGCCCATAGCCGCCTCAGTCACCAGCGCCAACGCATGTCTGCGATGGCTAGCCCGCGATCCACCGGACCTTGAAAGGGCGCGTGCAGCAGCAGCCAGAATTGAGCAAGACGGAAACCGCGCGGCCGATGTGATCAGTCGTTTGCGGTCCTTCTACAAAAAGGGTACGCCTCCCGAGCGCGAGATGGTTGACATCAAAGAGATCGTTCGAGAAATGGCCGCTCTGCTTAGAAAAGAGGCGGTCCAGCACTCTATAAAAATCCATTCCGAACTTGATGAAAATGTGCCTAACGTTCTAGCCGACAGGGTACAGCTTCAACAGGTGTTCATGAACCTGATGTTGAACGCAATTGAAGCGATGAAAGACACGGGAGGGAAGTTGACGATTAGTTCTCGATCGACTCCCCAAGGTCAGGTCACGGTCTCCATCGGAGACACCGGCGTCGGATTGCCGGCGGAAAATACTGAGCGGATTTTTGACGCCTTCCATACCACGAAGCCACAGGGCACCGGGATGGGCTTAGCCATAACCCGATCGATCGTCGAGGCTCACGGTGGCCGAGTGTGGGGGACTGCCAATCAGGATGCAGGTGCGACTTTTCATTTCACTCTTCCCGCAAAAGCCGAGGCAGATGCATGAAATCTGCGGCCGTTCCGACGGTTTTTATCATCGATGATGACCGCGGCATGCGTCAGGCGATCCACGATCTCGTCGAGTCCGTTGGACTGCGCGCTGAATCCTTTGCAACTGGTGAAGCGTTTCTCGGCACGAGACACACCGGCCGCCCGAGCTGTTTGGTTCTCGATGTAAGACTGCCTCAGATGAGTGGACTCGACTTTCAGCGCCAGTTGGCCGAGACTGGCATGCAAATCCCCATCATCTTCGTCACGGCGCACGGAGACATTCCCATGTCTGTCAGGGCCTTAAAGTCGGGTGCCGTGGAATTTCTGACAAAACCGTTCAGGGACCAGGATCTGCTGGACGCAATTCAGCAGGCCCTCGGGCGTGACCGCATCGCCCAAGAACGACAGGCCGAGATTCACGATCTGCAGGAGCGCTATCACGCATTGACTGCGCGAGAGCGGGAGGTAATGACTCTGGTGGTCTCCGGAAAGCTCAATAAGCAGATTGCCTCTGAAATTGGAGCCAGCGAGGCCACAGTAAAAGTCCACCGAGGCCACGTCATGCAGAAGATGCAGGCCGGATCGGTAGTGGATTTGGTCCGCATGGCCGACAAGCTCAAGCTCCCTCCTCGAAAATAGCCCGTCCTGATCTAGAGCCCGTCCGACTATTCCTCCGCCCTCGCTTCTAGTCGACTACCACCAAAGTGGTAGTGCGCACGACTAAGAGCCAATTGCGCACTCGTTGCGAATACGGTTAGGCTCCGCGCATGAGCAGCGACCTAAGCTCAAGACTCATAGCCATCGTCGACGACGACCAGTCAGTTCAATGTGCCTTGCAAGATTTGATCGAATCGGAGGGTTTATCCACGCTCTGTTTCGGCTCCGCGGAACAATTCCTGGATTCCGGCGCCCAACACACAGCAGGCTGCCTGATCGCTGACATTCGGATGCCGGGAATGTCCGGCATTGAACTGCAAGCAAAGCTGAAGGCGGACCGATGCCGCATACCGATCATTTTCATCACAGCCCATGGCGACGCCAAGATGCGGATCCAAGCCATGCGCGACGGGGCAGTGGAGTTCTTGAGCAAACCTTTTGACAACGCAGTCTTACTCGAAACGGTTCATGCCGCTGTCGAGGACTACGCGAAGGCGCTTGGGCTTTGGAACTCAAATCAATGACAGTTGCTGATCAAGACCGTCATGTCCGCAGATTCGAGCAGATCATAGGCAACAGCCCGGCTCTGAGGGTTGTTCTAGAGCAAGCCGAGAGGGTTGCGGCGACGGACTCGAGTGTGCTCATCCAGGGAGAGACAGGCACTGGCAAGGAACTCATCGCTCGCGCGGTCCACAATGCCAGCCCCCGCAGCGGCCACGCTTTGATCAAGCTGAATTGTGCCGCCATTCCCTTCGATTTGCTCGAAAGTGAACTCTTTGGCCATGAACGGGGCGCCTTCACCGGAGCGATAGCGCAGAAAATTGGCCGGTTCGAATTGGCCGATAAAGGAACCCTTTTTCTCGATGAAGTCGGCGACATACCACTTGCGTTGCAGCCCAAGCTGCTGCGTGTTCTGCAGGAACAGGAATTTGAGCGTCTCGGAAGTGGCCGCACCCATCGCGTCGACGTGCGGCTGGTCGCGGCCACTCACCGGGACCTAGAACAAATGACGAAGCGTAACCAATTTCGCAGCGACCTGTACTATCGCCTGAACGTATTTCCGATCACGCTGCCGCCCCTGCGTGAGCGACGCCAAGACATCCGTCCTCTGCTGGAGCATTACGTCGAAATGTTTTCCTGCCGAATGGGTAAGGGCATAGGCAATATTCCCGATGAATTCGTTAACGCTTTCGAGGCGTATTCCTGGCCGGGAAACGTTCGAGAACTTCAGAACGTAATCGAACGCGCGGTAATACTCTCCAATGACGGCTTGCTACCCAATCTTCTACGCCCATCGCGTTCGCCCGTAGTTGGCGCATTCCCTCCGAGCACCACGCTAAAGGAATCCGAGCGAATTCTGATCTTAGGAGCCTTAGAAGCCACGGGATGGTTAGTCGGAGGACCGTATGGTGCAGCTGCACGGCTGGGAATGAAGCGCACAACGCTAATCGCTAGGATGAAAAAGCACGGAATTCTTCGGCCCCCGGACGAGAATCGGGATCAAGCTGTCCTTGATGATTCTCCATCCCGCTCCCTTTAGATGCTTGCTGTGGGTGTTTGACCACCGGTAAACCGAACAGGGTTGGTGCAGCGCGCTGCTCGCGAGAACGGATCCACAAATCTTGTAATTCATGCCCCGCATCTACTTTTTCTTCTTCAGTTGATCCTCTGGCTGATCGAACGACCGCCTCTCATCGCCGATTGATCGAGAGCAAGTGGCGTACCAGAGGCCCGACCACACTGTTTGCTTCTATCTCGTTGGAATAAGCGATGACCAGCTTCACGCGGCCAACTATCAATTGAGCTCAAGTGTCAGGTTCATGCCATTGTCTTCGTATGGTCACGCTTAGAGCTGGAACGTAGATAGACCAGCGCAGATATTAACTGTGATTTGCGGCGGCGAATTACATGGCAGATGAATTGCAGAAACCAGTGCAGAGACATGCGTACGCTACCCCATCGTTGGCCTCCGGAAATTCGCAGCTCTCTTTTCAGGGCGGCAGCTCGACTCGTTCTGGCTGTTCTGCCGGCAATCGTGTTTTTGGCTGCGGGTTGCGGCAACCCGTCAGCGGCGCCCGCCATTCCCAGCCCCGAGGTTGAAGTCGCCAGCGTGCTTCAGAAAGACGTCCCAATCTTCAGCGAGTGGGTGGCGACTCTCGATGGCTACGTCAACGCTCAGATTCAGCCACAGGTCGCCGCCGGATACGTCATCCGGCAAACATACAAGGAAGGTTCGTTTGTCCGTAAAGGCCAGATTCTTTTTCAAATTGACCCGCGCCCGTTCCAAGCGTTGCTCGATCAAGCGAAAGCACAACTCGCGCAATCTCAAGCACAACTTGGCAAAACCGAAATGGATGTGAACCGGGATACGCCGTTGGCCAAAGAACGGGCGATTGCACAGAGCCAGTTGGACAACGATGTTCAAGCGAAGCAGGCCGCTCAGGCGGCGGTTAAGGCGGCCGAAGCTCTGGTCGAGCAAGCCCGCCTGAATCTGGAATTCACGGACGTGAAATCTTTGGTCGATGGGATCGCAGGTATCGCGCAGGTCCAGATCGGAAACCTCGTCAATCCAACGACGGTTCTGACAACGGTCTCTCAGGTGGACCCGATAAAGGCGTATTTCTCGATTAGCGAACAAGAGTACATCCACTACGCGGACCGAATTAACGCTCAGACACAAAAGGAAACTCCTTCCGGAGGACCGCTGTTTGATTTGATTCTTGCGGACGGATCGATCTATCCCCATATGGGTTCGGCCCTACTCACCAACCGCCAGGTGGACACAGCGACGGGCAGCATTCAGATCGTTTGCTCATTTCCCAATCCCAAAAACGCGCTACGCCCCGGCCAGTTTGGAAGATTGCGGGCAGCGCCGGAAGTGAGGAACGGCGCGCTTCTCGTGCCTCAGAAAGCCGTGACCGAACTGCAAGGAACCTATCAGCTGGCGGTGGTCGGCGCTGACAACAAGGTGATCATTCGCGCGATAAGAGTGGGGGATCGTGTTGGCCCAGAGTGGATTGTCGAAAGTGGAGTCAAAGCGGGCGACCTGGTGATTGTGGAAGGACTGCAAAAAGTACAAAACGGTTCGACCGTGAAAATCAAACACGTCCAACCAGCGAAAGGCGATTGACCAGTGTCCAAGTTTTTCATCAATCGGCCGATCGTGGCCATGGTTATCTCTATCCTCATGGTGATTGTGGGAGCGGTAACCATCACCGCGCTTCCCGTGGCCCAGTTTCCGAACATCGTTCCTCCGGAAGTTCAAGTCCTCGCAACTTATGTGGGCGCTGATGCGAAGACCATCGAGCAGTCGGTCGCGACGCCGATCGAACAGCAAATGAGCGGCGTCGACAATATGAATTACATGTATTCGCTGAACTCGACGGCCGACGGACTAATGCGCCTGATCGTGGACTACGACGTTAAGACTGACCCGAATACCGACCTTATACTGACGCAAATGCGCCAGACGCAAGCGGCTTCTCAATTGCCGAGCGATGTGACCAATTACGGCGTCACAGTGCAGAAGACCGTGACGGCTCCGCTTATGCTGGTCACTCTCTACTCGCCGAAGGGCACGTATGACGCGCGATTTCTGGCCAACTACGCGTACATCAATCTGTCCGACCAAATCAACCGTTCGTACGGTATCGGCAGTGTTCAGGTTTTCGGTGCGGGCCAATATGCGATGCGCCTGTGGGTGAAGCCGGACAGACTCGCAAAACTGGCCATCACGGTTCCGGAGATTGTCTCGGCCCTCCAGTCACAAAACAGTGTGAACCCCGCTGGGCAAGTGGGCAGCGAGCCGGTTCCGAAAGGCCAGCAGTTCACTTATTCCGTGCAGGCACAAGGCCGAATGACTTCTCCCGAAGAGTTCGGAGAGATCATTATTCGCGAATCCGCGGGCGGGGCCGTGGTTCGATTGAAGGATGTCGCTCGGGTGGAGCTTGGCGCGCAGTCCTACAACATGGTGAGCAGGCTCGATGGGAAAGAATCGGCCATCATCGCCGCGTACCAGCTGCCCGGTTCAAATGCCGTACAAGCAGCAAACGAAATCAGGAAACTCATGGCGGACCTGAAGGGTCGACTGCCGGAGGACGTGGACTATGCGATCTCGCTAGACACGACACAGGCCGTCAACGAAGGCATGAAGGAGATCGTTCTGACGCTGGTCATCGCCATTGTTCTGGTGCTCATCGTCGTCTTCGTGTTTCTGCAGGGCTGGCGCGCAACGCTGATTCCGCTACTTGCTGTCCCCGTGTCTCTTGTGGGCACCTTCATTTTCTTTCCGCTGTTCGGGTTTTCTATCAATACGCTTTCGTTGTTTGGGCTGGTCCTCGCGATTGGTCTTGTGGTGGACGACGCCATCGTCGTCGTCGAGGCAGTGGAACGCCACATCGAGGACGGTCTCTCACCAAAAGCCGCGGCACTCAAAGCGATGGAAGAGATTTCCGGTCCAGTGATCGGCATCGCTCTGGTCCTCTCTGCCGTCTTTGTTCCCACTGCCTTCATACCGGGAATTACTGGACGCCTTTACCAGCAATTTGCAGTGACCATCGCATTTTCCGTAATCCGGTCCGCGTTCAACGCGTTGTCGTTGAGTCCCGCGCTTGCCGCACTGTTGCTGCGTCCAAAGACCTCGACGGGTGGGCCGTTGAGTGCGTTTTTCGCTTGGTTCAACCGTGTCTTCGCGAACGCAACCGAGTGGTATGTTCGGGTATGTGGCTTTCTCATCCGCAAAGGTGCAATCGCGATCATATTGCTCGTAGGCTTCGCGGTTGGAGCCGGTTGGTTCGGGAACAAAGTTCCTGCAAGCTTCCTTCCGGACGAAGACCAAGGCTATCTGTATGTCAACGTGCAACTTCCTATCGCGGCCTCTCTTCAGCGCACGGACGAAGTGGCCGCGAAAATCGAAAGCGCTCTGGCCAAGACGCCAGGCATTGAGCACACAAACACCATCATCGGTTTCAGCCTGCTGAGTTTCGTTCGCACCAGCTACAACGCCTTCTTCTTCGTGACGTTGAAACCGTGGGACGAGCGCAAATCGCGCTCCGAGCAACTTCAGGCCATCAAGCAACACATCAACGAGCAGCTGTCGTCGCTCCCAGAAGGCGTTGCCTTTTCCTTCTCTCCTCCAGCCATTCCAGGAGTTGGGACCTCCGGCGGATTTACTTTCGTTCTGGAAGACCGTGCCGGCATGGACCTGAAATTTCTTTCCTCGAATCTGCAAACATTTCTTACGGAAGCCCGCAAACGCCCGGAAATTGCCGGCCTCAGCACGACATCTCTTGCCAGCGTGCCTCAGCTGTATGCCGATGTGGACCGCGCAAAAGTCATTAAGCAAGGTGTAGCCGTTAAGGATGTATACCAAACGCTTCAGACGTTCATGGGCGGGTTATTCATCAACTACTTCAATCGCTTCGGTCGCCAGTGGCAGGTTTATGTCGAGGCTGAAGGCGATTATCGCACGCGGCCAGAAAATGTCGGCCAGTTTTACGTGCGAAATGACAAAGGCGGAATGGTGCCCCTCGCTTCGATCACTCGCTTTGAGCCTCGTGATGGCCCTGAATTCACAATGCGATTCAACGAGTATCGCGCGGCACAAATCAATGGCGCCGCTGCTCCGGGCTACAGCGCAGAGCAGGCGATGAAAGCCCTTGAAGACGTTTTCCGGAAAACGATGCCGCGACAGATGGGTTTTGACTACCTCGGCATGTCCTTTCAGGAAAAGAAAG
>Ga0207107_1190_pt1 | contig 13517 bp, 10 predicted proteins | sample Alteio_BWMinHeat_75_FD_153555 | JGI IMG/M metagenome (GOLD analysis project Ga0207107, IMG submission 153555) | Enriched cells from forest soil in Barre Woods Harvard Forest LTER site, Petersham, Massachusetts, United States -... | ecosystem: Environmental > Terrestrial > Soil > Temperate forest >... | reverse complement strand
CACATCGGGGACCCAAATATCTGTCTTGGCCAAACGGACTGCAGCCTCGGCCTTCTCCACTTCGGCACGAGCTTCCAGAATTTCCGGATGCGAGGCCGTTGCAGTCGTAACGCATTCCTCGATCGGGCAAGTCTCCTGAGACTCCGCAGAGACAGGGTCAAGATCCAGGACGGTTGTTAAAGGCAGGCCCATCAGATCATTCAGTTTCAACTTGAGATCCACCAACTGAAGGTCCGTACTCAGGAGTTCTTGCTTCGCTTGCAACAGTTGCGCGCGGCTCTCGATCGATTCCTGTTCGAGTGAACTCCCGAACTTCACTTGCTGGATACGCTCACTCTCAAGGTCCTGCGAAGCTCCAATCCGTGCCTCAGTGGCGCTGCGGTGCGCTTGAGCGATCAAAACTCTGTAATAAACCACGTGTACAGCAAGCGCGACGTCGTTTCCGGTAAGTTGCGCCTTCTCCCGTGAGGCTTTTACTTCAGCTTGTGCGATATCGTTTGCCCGCTTGATCTTCAGAAGCGACGTCAGTGGCTGCGTTATCTGTGTTCCGCTCGTCGTCAGGCTGCGGCCCCCTTGGTTGATAACGCTGCTTGCAGGAGGAATCGGCGTTCCCCCCGCTGTACCAAGGCTACCGGGGGCGATCTGAATTAACTGCGTATCCGAGACACGCAAAAAACTGCTGTCATTGCGTATCGATGGGAAATAGGAACCCTTCGCGGCCTCTTTCGCGTGTTGTTTCTCATCGACCGCATAGCCCGCGATGCGGACATTGTGGTTGTGCTTGAGCGCGAGCTGAACGGCTTCCCGCAGTGAAATACGGCGCGACGGCGCAGTGCTGCCTGTTTCGTTGGCCCAGCTAAGAGGGCAAGACAACGCCGTCGCTACCAGCAGAGAAAGTGCTTTTCGTTTCATTATTTCGACTCCTTCTCGTGGGCCAGTGTCTGCTGGACCGTGCTGAGGTCGCCGTAGTTCAACGGTGATTTGCGCAACAGAGCGACAAGAATCAGCGCGCAGACACAGCTCCAAGCGATCAGCAGGAATCCATCGATAATGCTCAGGCTGAATGCCTGAAGACGTATGCGGGCTGCAATCAGATCGACCGCGCGTGCACCGGCAGCTAACAACCCGGACGACTTGGCGTAGAGACCTGCGGTCATCCCATGAATGTTCTGATTTGTTAGCCACTCACCACTACTGACGTGCAATCCCAATAGGTTCGAGTGCAACTTTTCGCGTTGCGCCAAAAAATGACCCATGTAGATGGCGCCTGCGGTGCCGCCGAATATACGGATGGTGTGAAAGAAGGCCGAAAAGGTAAGGACCCACTCAGGTTTGGCCAAAGCCCCTGCGAAGATCGCTTGCAGCACGATGCAGCCGACAAGTCCGATGAAAGCAAAGGCCTGCCCAACGCCGGTGAGCAACTCGGTGCGGTAGAAGTTCTCGGCCGCCCACGTACTGCTGTATTGAGAGTTCAACCAGGCTGCAAAGGCGGTGCAGGCGAGGCCGATGGCAAGGAGGAGGCGAGGATCAAATTTGCGCAGCAACATAAGTGCAGCCGTCAGCGCGAGGGGAATCAGTGGGACAGCGCTCCAGATAATCGCAGGTCCGATCTGTTGCGGTTCGAACCCGCGGATGGCTAGCGCCTGTGGGACCAGAATGATGGTGGTGCAAAGGGTGAAGCGGAACGAGAAGAGCAGGGCTCCCAGCAGCAGGGTGTTCCACTTCAGCAGATAAGGCAGCGCTACCAGACGATTCGGACCGCGTAGCCTCCGAACCAGCGCGCACACCAGGAAGAACGCCCCGCCGGCAAACAATGCGTTGAATACCCCGGAGCGCCACCAGTCGAGCCTTTCCCCTTGTTCACAGGCGACCAGCAACATAGCGAGGCCCGCGCTCGCGTACAAAAACCCCGCGAAGCTCGGTGCTTCTCCGGATTTCTTCGGTGCATTGGTTCCAGGTATCCCGTAATAGATAAAAATCATCATCAGGGGCGTGATGAGCGCCGAATTCCAGAACATCCAATTCGACGAAAGATGTTCTCGGTACCATCCGTAAAGCGAAGGCGCGATATTCACCGCCCCATCCACGAAGGTTGCGTACAGCGCAAGTGTGAAAGGAAGGTATCGAAGCGGAATGTTGCGGAGAGCGAACGTGAGCGTGAGCGGATAGAACGTGCCAGAGGTCAGGCCGCCGAGAAGCGTCATCGCAATCACTAGGCTGTAACTGTGCGCAAAGGGCAGGAAGATAAGCAGCGCGGTGAAGAGGGCGGCGGCTGTGAGCAAGATGCGCCGCGGTCCCATCAGACCGCCGAGAAACACCGTGAACGGACCGATAAACATCAGGCCGGCATCGAAGGCACTGCCAATCCATGCGCTTTGGTCGTAGCCAAATCCGTGAAGGCCCCGGTAATCGGGCATGCCGAGGGAGATCATGCGGCTGGTCAGCGTGACAACCCCTGCGCCCGTAACTACACCGAGAATCCCCAGCAGTGGCTGGCTCGAAACCTCTGCAGGCATCGCGGCGGCGGCTCTGCGCGCGATATCTATCGGAGACGGGCGAACTGCGATGCTCGAAGCTGCCATACGGGTCCGGTTAGCGCTTCGTGCGGACAGTTGCAATCACCGAGAGTCCGGGACGCAGTGTGGCGGCAAAGGCGGTGTCGTCCAGCGCGATCTTGACCGGGATGCGCTGTACAACTTTTGTGAAATTGCCGGTAGCGTTGTCGGGCGGTAGCAGAGAAAACTGCGATCCGCTGGCGGGCGCAATCTCCAGCACCTTCCCGTGAATTACTTGCCCAGGATATTGGTCAATACGAACTTCAGCAGGGTCACCGATCTTCACGTTGGTCAGCTGGGTTTCACGATAGTTCGCCAGCACCCACTTCGTGACATCCACGAACGCGATTACCTGCGTCCCCGGAGAAACAAGTTGTCCTGTCCGGACCTGCCGTTCGCCCACAGTGCCCTCACCCGGTGCGTAAATTTTTGCGTAACCAAGATTCACCATAGCTGCCGCAAAGTTCGCCTGTTTCGCATGCAGATCGGCTTGAAGCTGCAAGTCCTGCGATCCGAGGACGGCCTTCGTGCGGCGCTCGGCTTCGGCAGCGAGTTCACTGCTGAGCAACAGGGTGCGCGCCTGATTGAGGTCGGCTTCGCGACTGGCAAGTTGCGCCGTCAAGCGCTCGTCGTCCGCGACCGCGGCTTCCACCTTCTGCTGCGTCGCCGAATGAGTCTGATACAGCCCCTCCTGGCGCTTGCGTTCAGAGTGGGCACGAACCAAGTCCGCACTCACTGCTCCTCGACCAGCTTCAGCCGCGGAGATTTGCGCCTTTGCTTGATCGATTCCGGCAAGCGCTTTGGCTATACGCGTGTCTTGCAACTCGCGCTGGCGACGGTTGTTTTCGATAGCGGCACGGGCAGCCTCAACTGCTGCACTGGCTTGGTCAACTTGTGCCCGGTAATCGTCGTCCTGCAATTCGACAATGAGGTCGCCCTTGTGTACTCGCTGAAAGTCGGCTACATAGACCGTGCGAACGATGCCAGCCACTTTGGTGCTCAACGGTGTAAGGTCGCCGCGGACGTAAGCATCATCAGTTACCTGTTCGACTTTGCCGCCCTCCCACGCATTCCAGTTGCGAGTGATGGTGACCAAGACCGCTAGAGCGAGCGCCACGACGAGGAGGGGAGTCAGGTATTTTTTCCATCCGTTACTACCGCGAGAAGCGGCCGCAGGCTTGTCGCTTTCTGCAGACAGCGGTTTCGTCACGGGGGCGGCGGATTCACCCGGTACTGGCGAGGCGGACATCACATTTGCTCCTTCAGCAGCAAGAAATCTGCAAACGCTGCGCTATTCGTGACCGAGTAGCTTACCCCCTTTGCTTATCAAAAAACATCCACGCAGAAGCGATTGGCTCTGTTGGTTCCCGATCGCGGGCATGACGATCTTGACGAGAAAACTCAATCCTGGCTCTGGGCCAAGGGAAGCTGCGATGTAAGCTGCACATCGATCATGGTGCTGATGCGGCGATCGAGTTGAAAGAATGTCGCTGCTTTCTTTCCGGGCAGGACTTTTCGAAAGATCGGCACATACCGCTGACGCAGTTGTGCTTGTTCGATGTCCACGTCCAGCCAGCGGCGAATTAGACTGTCGGCTTGGTCATCGGTCAGGGCTCCGTATTCCTCCGAATATTCTTTGATAATGGCCGTTCTCGTGTCGTTGATCTTTTCCATCTCCGCCGAATATCGTTCGTACACCTGCCAGAACTTTGTCGCTTCGCTGTCCGTGAGCGTCAAATTCGCAGCGATGAGTTGCTTCTTGATCGACCGTATATCCCTGCGTAGTAGCGCCAACTGTTGATCGGTTATCGCGCCCGCAGTGTTGTCTGCGGCGGACGATTGCGAAGATGTATCTTGAGCAACTGCCATTGGACTTCCGACCACACACAGTCCAACAAGTAGGAGCGCAGAAAGTGTGATTCTTTTCAAAGTATCCCTCTCTCTAGATATCGAATTGGCAAGCGCTATGACACGACTCGGCGCAAACTTCTTGTCGCCGTCGGACAGTATTGGTGCAACCGGGTTGCCAACTGAATTGCAGCGCCATGACTGCAACTTGCAGAGGGAACAGACGCTTGCAGGAGCGCAGGGCCTTGGTCCTTGCGTAGCCCGATTAGTGCTGCCAACCGCTTAGCGCTTTCGCCACGCGATTGACACCGACAGGCGCGAAATACCTCGAAGGGTCTTCAAACCTGTTTCCTTACGGCAGTTGTCGTAACGCCGATTTCGTTTGTGCCCTTTACCAAAGCCTATGTGGTGGAACTGCGATTGCAGTAAGAAGTTCTGGTCAAAGCTTTGAATGAACGTTTGAAGTCTTAGAAAGAGCAGGTTGAACCGATGTCTGCAGTCGCAAGCAGTTCCACAACCCTCCCAATTTCGGGCTTTCCTGCGGGAGTCGATGTGCACTGGGAAACGCGACGTCGAGTTGTGTGGAATGAACAAGAGCACACGCGCGAGGAGCACGAGTTGGTTTATGAAATCAGCTGGATCAAAGAGCTTGATCTCTGGCGCTGCTTTCTACGGTCGCAGCGCAAGGTGACAAGCTAAAGTCATCATCTCTTTCCGGAGAACAGCTGGTTCGCCACCACTGACTTCAATCCTTACAAATCCGGCTATCGAACGATCAGCTGAGGCGCCGCGGCGTTGATGTCCGTAAGGCTCTTGACCTTGTCGGGAGAGCCATGAAAACCTGTTCCTTGGAATATGCAGCCCTCTGTCGGTGCCGCCCTTCTTAGGCGGAACTCACCAAGCTAATCGGTGAGGGGTGATAAGCTTCCTGCATGAGCCGGGGAGCTCGCGATGTTAGTGCGCACACCGCGGGAACAGCGTCGCTAGAACCATTAAGTCCCACGGACTGAAGTACCACTGGTCCGTCTGGTTGCCTTGAGTCTCCGTGGCTCGTGCCATGAAGCCCAACCGGTGACGCTTTGCAAGATTTCCCAGATGCTCGGTACAAATCCCGGTGAGGTTCGCGACCTCGGCATAGGTGAAGGTTTTTTGGCTCGCTTTCACAATGATCATGAATTCAAGTCCCCGCCGACTCTAGAGTCATTTGCATTTCAAGAATTCGGACGCCGAAAGGGTCGTCTTATGAATGGGAGCCACAAGAGTCCGTTCCGCCTGATCCGAGACCTGTCGTCTTGCCCGAAAGAGCCGTAAAGGGTGAACGTGAAGCGCAATTGGCTCAAGCGAAGGAGAATCTGGCGAGGCTGACGGATGAGGTCGAACTTGCCATCCACACTGCCCACAACAAACTCGAAAGAACGCAGCAGATGCTCAAGGTGTCGGAAGAGATTATGGCTTTGCGTAGCGAGTCGAACCGCGTGCTGCAGCAAGAACTCTTGCAAGGGGCCGCGCTCAAATCGCAAGCTGCAATGGCGAGCGCTCAGGAATACGACGCCAAGGCGCTACTTCTCCAGTCACAGCTGGACTATTCGCAGGCGCACGACGAGTTCATTCACGCGATGGGCGTCGCTCCCGAATGACGCCCTTGCGTCCATGCATTGCCTAGCATCTGAGTCATGGCCGTGACAACACCTTGAAGCGACTGCCAAGGCCGTGACGATGCACTTCGTTTCGTACAGTGATTGCACCTTCCCCTCACAAAACTGCGAAGAGTAGCGGAAAACCGAGGTGCACTTCGGATTCTCGATTCAGTCCTGCGAATGGTCTGCTGGTGGGGAAATACCAAGGCGCTTCATCTTGTAAAACAGAGTGGTGCGTTTTAGGCCAAGTCTGGCAGCTGCTCCTCGCGGACCTCCGAGCTTCCAATTAGCGCGTTGGCAAGCAGCAAGGATTTCTCTGCGTACCTTGTCTTCGAGGGTGGGGTTTGCAATCTCCGGCTCCAGTGGCTGATAGCTTTCGAGAGGCGCGGGTTCAAAGACGCCGTCATTAGAGAGAATGACGCCGCGCGCGATGTAGTTTTGGAGCTCTCGAATGTTGCCGGGCCAGTGATAGCGCACCAGGGAGCGCATGGTTTCCTGAGGAATCGATTCGATCGATTTGTCCATCGAAGCAGCAAGCTGTCGAACGAAATATTCGACAAGATCGGGAATGTCGGCTTTCCTTTCCCTTAGTGGTGGCAGATAAATTGGGAAAACATTCAACCGATAGTACAAATCTTCGCGGAATTCACGATCCTGAGCCATTCGCTTCAAGTCTTGGTTGGTCGCAGCGACGACGCGAACATCGACTCGCGTTGTGCGCGTGCTGCCGACTGCCTCGAACTCACGCTCCTGTAAGACCCGCAGCAGCTTGGGCTGAAGTTCTAGTGGCATGTCTCCAATTTCATCGAGAAACAGAGTGCCGCGATCCGCCAGCGCGAAGCGGCCGACATGAGAGTTGACGGCGCCCGTAAAGGCTCCGCGTTCGTGTCCGAAGAGCTCGCTTTCGAGAAGGCCGGCGGGGATTGCCGCGCAATTTACCTTCACCAGATTCCGGTTTCGGCGGGGGCTGAACTCGTGAATCGCCCGTGCGATGACTTCCTTTCCAGTGCCAGTTTCTCCCGCAATCAGAACTGTCGTATTTGTGGACGCAACTGCTTCGACTTCAGCGAGGACCCCGCGGAGACTCCCACGTCGGCCCACAATTGTCTCCACAAAGGGAAGTCCTTCGGGCTCCTCCTTGCGAGCGCGTAATTCCTCCCCATGATACACAACGGCGTTCATTGGCATGTTTCCTGCATTCTTGCTAATTTGAACTACGGAATTAAAAGCTGCACTCATTTTTCACTCCTACCTTTCACGCCGACGCTCCCTGCCAAATAGAAAAGGGCCGCGTTCGTTCCCTATGTTTCCGAACTGTTGCCAGATTTTCTTTCCAACCGCTCTCTCCTGATCCACTCTCGGATGTAAAGGCCGCAGTTCTTCAGCTTGATCGAGTCGGCTTCCGACTTCTCCAGAAACTTGACAGCCTCGCCATCCACCGACCTCAGATCTGTACAGTCCAAGACAATTCGTTTGCCTTTCGTTTCTGCCGCAATGAGTCTCTCCATCTCCGTCACATTTTCAGCGGTTAGTTGACCGCTAACTTTAAAGACCACTTGCCCCTTAGCCTCTCTCGTGATCCTCAGCATCTGCTCCTCGTCGCCATCACAACTTGCGTAGCTTGGGTCGCAATTGAGGCGCCACTCGTAAGTAGTTGAAAAGACGACTCCGCTATTGCCGAAGCAACGCCGACATTTCGACAATTGGCGGACGGCTGAACAAACCGACGAGAATGAGAATCCTCGACTTTGGCAGTTTCTCGGCTTAAGCCGAGTGATTTTCGGACGCAAGGCCGAGGGTGCCGGCGGAGTGCTTCCGCCAATCGATAGATACATGGGGCCGACTAAAGTTGTTGGGATTGTCATCCTAATAGACGTGACAGAACCCCAGGCGAGCGGTGGCCTTGCCCTTCATTTCGTTTAAGTAGCTGGGAACGTGCTAGTCTAGTCGACTTACGACGATGTGGCGCTCGGCGGCCGCCAAATCAGTGGGCATTTGCGAAAAGAACCCTTGAGTGCCGCCTGTTCTTTATCGGAAGGCGTCAGTGCCTGGAGCAGATCTTCATAGGGTAGATCCCCTAGTGGCGCGGTCGCGCTATGCGGACCTCGTCGAGTCGGCCGTCGCCGCCGAAAGCCCCGATCCGACGGACGGTGAAATCGTCCTTTCGTGGCGTCGTTGCGTCGGCGACTATCATGTCGATCCCAGAAGCAGCGCGACACCACACATCATCACCCAGACCGAGCTCACCCTCTTCAAGGAGCCTGTGAGTGACGCGCTTCTCCACGCGCGGGAAGAGATCGACCGCCTGTATGCCATTGTCCGGCAAGAAGATTATGTCGTTTTGCTGTGCAATCGCGAAGGAGTCGCCATTCAGCATCGTGGCGACGAGGCGAAGGCGGAGCAGTTCAAGCATTGGGGCATCTGGCTAGGCGGAGTTTGGTCCGAGCAAGTCGAGGGGACCAACGGAATCGGAACTGCGATCGTTGAACAACGTCCGGTTTTCGTCCACTGCGGGCAGCATTTTCGCACGCGCCACGCCAACCTGAGTTGTGCAGGCGCCCCGATCTTCGACGCGGGCAACAAGCTCATCGCGGTCTTGGATGCTTCCAGAATCGATATGGGACAGTCCGACCGCACCCATGGACTGGTGTTGGCTGCGGTAATCGCTTCTGTGCGTGCCATTGAAGAGCGGCTTTTCCGGCACTTCTTTCGTCGTGCTTGGACGATTGCTGCCGCACCTCCACAGACCAGCGGTGCGGAGCTTCTCCTGGCCGTCGACGACGATCAATGCGTTGTTGGGGCGGATCGCGTAGCCCGGGAAGCACTGGGCCTCGGCGAGAAGGGTCTGCTAAGCGGCAAATCTCTATCGACGTTTTTTCACTACGACCGCTCCCTTTTTCGACGTGGTGATGAACAGGACTCTTCGGCGCGATGGATGCGCGTCGATTCGGAACGCACGTGGAACGTCTTAATCACGCCGCCCCTCCGAACGTCCAAGGAACTGCGTAACTCGGAATATGCCGTAATCCACTCGCGCCCTCGACTGAACACGCTTAAAGATTTACCGGTGGAAGCGATTCCAACTCCCAGCCGTGGCGGGTTGTCGCCAGCCGTGACGCGCCGAGTCTGCGACTATATTGCAGGGCATCTCGATGAAAAGATCCGCCTCGATGGACTGGCCACTCTGGCTGGGCTTTCCACCGACCATTTTGCTCGGGCATTCCACCAGTCAGTGGGGGTGCCGCCGCACGCGTATCTGTTGCGGCGGCGCTTGGAACATGTCGAACACATGCTGCGGAAGACACATGCTTCGTTGTCGGAAATAGCTCTGGCGACTGGCTTTTCTGACCAAAGCCATCTCGCCCGGCACTTCCGGCGGTGGGCTGGAATGTCCCCACGTCAGGTCCGCTGGACGGAAGGTAACTCCTCCGCACAACGTAACCCCATGCAAAAAAGTAACTTAGCAACCCAAGGCCGCTGACCAAGGCAGAAACGCCTCTCCGGAACCTCCGTCGACCCCCGCGTACCTAAGATGCAGCCAAATTGTGACCCGGATCACGATTCAAGGTGATCCAGGTCACGGAAACATTCCAAACACGCCAAGTTTGTTCAAGACGACAGGATTCCGGCAGCGCCACAATCGGCCCAGATCATCCAAAGGAGGGCAAAGCCAATGGAGAATGCCGAGGCCATTCACCTTCAACCAAACTCACGTGCAAGAATGGGGCCGGCCACCATATGCAGGTTCCCCGGGTGTATCATGCCCGCCATGGCCTCCCCAGGACAGGGATCCGAGCGTTTGAATGCCCAACTCCTGGTTGACTCGATTCCTGCGCTGATTCACACCGCCAGGCCCGACGGTTACCTCGATTATTTCAATAAGCCTTGGCTGGAATACCTGGGCGTGACTTTGGACAAAGTTGCCGGCTGGAATTGGACCGCTTTCGTTCACCCTGAAGACGTTGAAGGGATTGTAGCCCAGTGGCGAGCCTGTCTCGCAACAGGAGAAACCTTCGAGTACGAAACTCGCGTCCGTAGGGCGGATGAAGAATATCGCTGGATGTTCCACCGGAAAGTACCCCTTCGCGATGCAAACGGCAACATCGTCAAGTGGTATGGATCGAGTCTCGATATTGAGGAACGCAAAACGGCGGAAGCACAACTCCGCCGCAACGCCCAGGAGCTGCAAAAAAGCGAGTTTTATCTTGCCGAAGGGCAGCGTCTTGCCCACATGGGAAGCTGGGCCTTCGATCCCGACGGCTTCTACTATTGGTCTCCCGAATTATTTCGGATGCACGGACTCGATCCGGCCAGCAAACCGCCGGGCGTTCGGGAATACCTGGATTGTATTCATCCACAGGATCGCGAGTCCGTGGCGAGCCTGGTCAAGGGAGTCTTGGCGAAAGCTTCGCCCTTCGATGCCACAAAGCGCATCGTGCGTCCCGATGGTGAGGTCCGGTACATTCGCTGCGTCGGTGTTCCTCTTGTCGACAACCAAGGCCGGAAAAAGTACGTCGGCAGCGCGCTAGACGTTACGGAGCATGAGCTCCTGACCCAGGAACTCCGACGCCGCGAAGCGTACCTGACCGAAGCTCAAACGCTCAGTCACACGGGCAGCTTCGGCTGCAGACTTTCCACCGGCGAGATGTTCTGGTCGGAAGAAACGTTTCGAATCTATGGATACGACCAATCCACGAAACCTACTGTGGAACATGTTCTTCAACGGGTCCACCCAGAAGACAAACCCTTAGTTCAAGAGCGCATGGATCGGGCGTCCCGCGAAGGCAAGGCTTGTGATGTCGAATGTCGGCTGTTATTGCCCGACAATTCGGTCAAGCACGTCCGAATTGAGGCCCATGCCTCAAAAGATGAATCAGGGAACATCGAGTTTATTGGTGCGGTGACGGATGTCACTGCTACAAAGCAGGCGGAACAGGATCTGCAACGCAGCGAAGCGTACCTGATGGAAGCGCAAAGGCTCAGTCATACAGGTAGTTTCGGCTGGAAACCTGCCACCGGCGAGATTGTCTGGTCCGACGAAACCTATCGCATTTTCGAATACGACCGCCCTGACAAGCCAACAATAGATTCACTGGTGCAGCGCGTCCATCCTCAGGACCGGGCCGACCTTCAGAAGGTCATTGATGGTGCCTCTCGGGGGGCGACAGGTTTCGAGCATACCTATCGCTTGCTGCTGCCTGACGGGCGAGTCAAGCATGTCCACGCGTTGGCTCACGCTCTACAGAATGCATCTGGCAATCGCGAGTTTGTCGGGGCGGTGACTGATATCACCGAGCGGCGCCACGCCGAAGCGGTGATCAGGGAACAAGAAGCGGAACTTCGCCAGGTGGTCGATACCATTCCTGCGATTGTGTGGAGCACGCTGCCCGATGGCTCCAATGCTTACGTTAACAAACGATTTGTGGAGTACTCGGGGTCATCGGCGGAACAGATGGCCGGATCAGGGTGGCAAGCGCTCATTCACCCTGATGATCTTGAGCGACAAGCAGCTAAATGGATGGAGGCGGTTGCTACCGGCAAGCCTCACGAAAGTGAGGTGCGTTCCCGCCGCTCGGATGGGCAATACCGCTGGCAGTTGGACCGCGGAGTGCCGCTCCGAGATGAAGATGGAAACATCGTCAAGTGGTATGGGGTCACGACCGACATCGAAGATCGCAAACGCGCCGAGGAAGCCCTGGAGGTATTATCGCGCGATTTGCAGGAAAGCAAAGCCAAGCTTGAAGAGGCCCAGCGCATCACCCATGTCGGCTACTGGGAATGGGACATTTTAACTGGTCTCGTGAACTGGTCGGATGAGACCTATCGCATCTATGGAATGCAGCCTCAGGAACGCCCTATGGACATAGCTGCCTGTCAGGAAAAGATCTACCCCGAAGATTGGCAGCGAGGTATGGAAGAGGCTCTCGGCAGCGGGGCCCGCTTCAACGCCGAATGTCGCGTGATCCGGCCAACCGGCGAAGTGCGCATCGCCCACTTTCAGGGCGATGTGAAAATGGACCCGTCCGGCCAGCCCTATCACATGTTCGGAACGGTCCAGGACATTACCGAGCGCAAGCAGGCGGAAGACAAAATCCGCGAACAAGAGACAGAACTCCGGCAGATGCTGGACCTCTCGCCTCAACAGGTTGCGGTGTTCGGACCCGGTGGCGAACGTCTCTATGCCAGCCGCACTGCGCTCGCTTACGTCGGCCTTACTCTTGAAGAGTGGCGGCAAACACCCGGAGGTTTTTTTCGTCCTGGCCGGTTCATTCATCCTGATGACCGGGAACGGGCAGCGCGCGCCTATTCCGATCGTACTGGCCCCGGTGGCTACGCTTACGAGTTGGAGTTGCGGGTGCAGGGCGCGGATGGGAATTATCGCTGGTTTCTAGTTCGTTTCAATCCGCTGCACGACGACAAGGGACAGGTCAAGCGTTGGTATGTTGTGTCTACGGATATTGAAGATCGAAAACAGGCTGAAGACAGGCTTCGGACCGAAAACGTCGCTCTCCGTGAAGAAATCGATAAGGCCTCGATGTTCGAAGAGATTGTTGGAACCTCTCCTGCTTTGAAAGCTGTACTCTCGCGTATTTCCAAAGTCGCGCCGAGCGATTCTACCGTCCTCATTACGGGTGAAACAGGAACAGGCAAAGAGCTAGTTGCACGCGCAATACATCGAAGATCAGATCGTGCTTCGCGCCCGTTCGTCAGCGTGAACTGTGCGGCAATCCCCCGTGATCTTATCGCGTCGGAGTTGTTTGGCCATGAGAAGGGCGCCTTTACAGGCGCGATTCAGCAGCGCCTGGGTCGGTTTGAACTAGCAAATGGAGGCACAATCTTCCTCGACGAAGTCGGAGAGCTCCCAGCCGAGACTCAGATTGCCCTCCTGCGTGTTTTGCAGGAGCACGAGTTTGAGCGCGTCGGCGGCACTCGTCGAATCCGCGCTGACGTCAGGGTGATCGCCGCCACCAACCGTGACTTGCAGGCCGCCATCAGCGCGGGGTCTTTCCGTAGTGATTTGTTTTATCGGCTGCACGTTTTCCCGATTGAGGTACCTTCTCTTCGAGAGCGAAAAGAGGACATTCCTCTGCTGGTGGAATACTTTGTCGATCGATACGCGCGAAAAGCTGGGAAGAACATAAGGCGTGTCAACAAGAAGACGCTCGAATGCCTTCAGTTATATCTCTGGCCGGGAAACATTCGCGAACTGCAGAACGTCATCGAACGTTCTATGATCCTTTGCGAAACAGAGATTTTCTCGATCGACGAAAACTGGTTACCGCAGCCGCTGCCTCAGACGCTAGAGTCGAAACAGCAAGTTGAGCTCCCCCAGAGACTCCTCGTGCAGGAAAAGGACATGATTGAGGCCGCGCTGAAAGATACCCGTGGGCGTGTGTCGGGACCCACGGGGGCTGCGGTTAAGTTGGGGATACCGCGGTCCACGCTCGAATCGAAGATCCGATCGCTGAAAATCAAC
>Ga0207107_1183_pt2 | contig 13549 bp, 11 predicted proteins | sample Alteio_BWMinHeat_75_FD_153555 | JGI IMG/M metagenome (GOLD analysis project Ga0207107, IMG submission 153555) | Enriched cells from forest soil in Barre Woods Harvard Forest LTER site, Petersham, Massachusetts, United States -... | ecosystem: Environmental > Terrestrial > Soil > Temperate forest >... | reverse complement strand
GATTGCAACTGCACAAGTTTATTTGGGATCCGGCGACAAAAGGAGTTTGAGGTAAAGGAAGTAAATGCGGTAAAGGAAGTTAAGGAAGTTAAGGATACAGAACGCAACGGGGGTGGTTGCAGTGGCGATAGGAACGGATCAGCGAAAAGCGGTGGTGCTTTTGAGCGGGGGGATGGATTCGTGTGTGAGCGCGGCTATGGCGCGCGAGCGCCACGGCGCGTCGAACATTGCGTTGCTGCACGCCAGCTACGGACAGCTCACGCAGGGGCGCGAACGGCGCGCGTTCGATGACATTGCGAATTTCTACGGCGTGCGCGAGCGGCTTGTCGTGCAGCTCGAGCACTTTCGCGCAATTGGTGGATCCGCGCTTACCGACAGGAGCATTTCCGTTCCGGAAAAGGAATTCGGTGCGCCCGGGCCGCGCGCTAGCGCGATTCCGGCAACTTACGTGCCGTTTCGAAATGCACATTTTCTCTCCGTGGCGGTAAGCTGGGCGGAGGCGATCGGCGCGGGCACGATTTACATCGGGGCGGTGGCGGAAGACAGTTCCGGCTATCCGGATTGCCGGCCGGAATATTACCGTGTGTTCCAGGAATTGATCCGCGTGGGTACGCGGCCGGAGACCCAAATCGAAATCGTGACGCCGGTGATTACGCTGAAAAAGAGCGAGATCATCCGGCGAGGCATTGAATTGGGCGCGCCCTTGCAGCTAACCTGGTCGTGCTACCAGAACGAAGATACCGCTTGCGGCGTATGTGATAGTTGCACGCTACGGTTGCGGGCATTCGCCGAAGCCGGCGTGCCGGACCGCATCCCCTACCGCCGAACCGTTTCCGCCGGGCGCTGAGCCTGCCTGCTGCAGGCGGGCTTGGAATCGACGTGCATGAGGGAGATAATGGGGCGCACACGGCCCGGAAATCCGGGCGGGGCTTCCCCGGGAAAAAGGAGAATGAAGCATGAAGCGTTCTTATAAGTCGTGGGCGCTCGCCGCGATCTTGATGGCAGCATTGGCCAGCGTGCTTGCACCGCAGGCTGCGGCTCAGGGATCGATCAGCGGGACAATTATGGATGTGAACGGGAAGCCCTGGGCCGACGTGGGGATTCGAGCCGTAAGCGACCAAGGCGCAAAGCAGGAGACCAAGACGGATAGCGCAGGTAAATTTACGGTGCCTAACCTGCGCTCGGGGATTTACACGGTATTTGTTCTATTCCCGCCGCCGAATGACAAACAAGCACCATATGAGGCCAAGGTCCGTGTGCAAAGCGGCGAGGACGCGAAAGTAGACCTGAACTTCAAGGACATAGTCGCCAAGCAGGGCGCCGCGGCTCAGGAACAAGTGAAAAAAGCGGAAGAGTCGAAGAGCAAATTGGAGGGGCTCAAAGCGCACTTCAACGCGGGCAATGCTCTTATCGATCAGGAGAAGCAGGTGAAGAGCGAGTTGGCGAAGGCGCCTCCGGACCAGCGCGATGCGCTGAAGCTGAAGCTGACGGAGCTTTCGGATCAGGCGGCCAAGGAATTCCAGGAAGCTGCGAAGAACCTGGGGGAGAAGGACCCCAACGCAGCTCTGGTATGGTTCAAGCTGGGAGAAGCTTACGACACCGCGGGACGCAATGACGACGCCATTCAAGCATACCAGCAGGCCATCGCCGCCAAGCCCGACGCGGGGCATTATAACAACCTGGGAAACGTGCTGGCGCGCGCGGGAAAAATCGAGGAAGCCAAGGCCGCGTATACAAAGAGCGCGGAGCTTGATCCGCCGAACGCCGCAACCGCGTGGCGCAACTTTGGGATCAGCCTGTACAACGCAAATCGCCTCGCCGATGCCGTGGAACCTCTGCAAAAGGCCGCCGAACTCGATCCAAAAAATGCGCAGAGCTGGTATCTGCTGGGAGCTTCCATGGTGGGAGCGATGGAATGGAAAAAAGAGGGCTCAGAGTTAAAGCCGATAATCAAGCCTGGGACCATTGAAGCCTACCAAAAGGCGCTGGAGCTAGACCCCAACGGGACGTGGGGCAAACAGGCCAAGGAAGGGCTGGATCAGCTTCAGTCGATGGCTCCGGGGATCGACACCAAAGTCAACGTGAAGAAAAAGAAGTCCTAGTCAAATTCGCAAGGGGCTATCCTCGGGTGCGTGGTGGAAATGAAGGCCGGGGCTCCCCCTGGAGGAGCTGTGCCGATGGTTTCTTTTGCGGACCGAGCCGCCACACCGGCCCACGTTTTGGTCCGCTTTTTGGATCGTGAATCGGTGCTGCTGAATCTCGAAACGGAGCAGTACTTCGGATTGGACGAGACCGGCACGCGGATGTGGCAGCTCGTGACGGGTTCGCCGAACATTGAGGCGGCTTACCAGGACCTTCTCGCGGAATTCGATGTCGAACCGGAACTGCTCCGCTCCAACCTGATGGAACTTCTGAGCCGGCTCGTGGATAGCGGTTTGCTCCAGGTTCTTCCTGCTGATGTGGGAACGGCTCCGGCGATTTAGCGCGCTGGAGCGCCCGGCGCGTGAACTCTTTCTGCGCGCCTTGGTGCTGCTGCCGCTGATCGCCCTGAGTTTGCGATGGCGCGGTTTCGGTGCCACGCAGGCGGCACTGCAGCGATTCCTTTCAAGTCCCAACCAGAGACCTGACGCCGCCCTTGTGGGCAGGGATGTCGCGGTGACCGCACACATGGTCAACGCTGCCGACCGGCATGGGCTGGTTCATCCTTCGTGTTTGGCAAAATCCCTGACTCTCTGGTGGCTGTTGGGGCGGCAGGGGATTTCTTCGCGTCTGCGCATCGGCATTCGAAAAGAAAAAGAGAAATTCGAAGCCCATGCCTGGGTGGAACGCGATGGAACCGCGGTGAACGAACCGGAAGGCCATCACCGTCATTATGCCGCGTTCGATGAATCGCTCTCGGCGATGCCGCCAGAAAAATCCTGAACGGTCCGCAGGCTTCTGGGAAATCACACCCCAGATTTATTTTCGTGAGAGAAGACGGGAATGAAAAAGGCCCCCGACAGCGCCGGGGGCCTGAGTGGACGAGTTTTGCTAAATGTTGGTGCGATGCGAGATGAAGCGCTTGCCGCGCTCCGTAGGGGCGGGCAACTCGACTGTAAGAGAAATCTCACTCTTGTTGCGCAGAACGCCGAGCTTAACGGTTCGGTCTTTGTCATCGCGCTTGGCGGAGAGTTTCTCGCGAAGCTCCCCGACGGTGCGGATGCGCTCGCCGTTCAGGGAGGTGATGACATCGCCCGCCTTCACGCCGGCCTTTTCCGCGGGTGAACCGGAATTGACGTCGCGAACGAGTATTCCCTCGCCATCGGGCGCGCCGAAAAATGCGCCGAGCTGCCCGTTGATTTCTTCCGCGTCTATGCCGAGCCGCGGCTGCCCGCCGCCGAAGAGCATGTTGCCGTTCCACTCCATCCCAGGCATGTCCGGCATTTCCGGCATGTGGAAAGCAAAGGCCCCGGGCGTCGGCGCCACCATGTGCATGGCGTGATGGCGCTCTTCGGATTTGCCGAGCGTCGCGCCAAGGGTTTGAGCGCGCCCGTCGCGCCACACGGTCAGTTGAATGCTGCGGCCTGCGGGAATCTCATGGATCATGCGCCGAAATTGCGCCGCGCCTTCGACGCGCTGCCCGTTGATTTCTGTCACCACGTCGTTTTCCTTGAGCCCGGCCTTGGCTGCGGGGCTGTCAGGAACAACCTTTCCCAGGACCACGCCGCGCTCGGCGGAGAGCTTCAGTTCCTTGGCCTTGCCGGCCGTCACTTCATGTGTTTCGACGCCAAGCCAGCTCGAACCATCGTCGCCGAACAGGATATTCTCATCATCTGTTTGGATGTCCGGCACCACTTCGATCTGTACGGGTTCTTGATTCCCAACGATGACAGCCTGCGCGGCGTCCTCCAGCCCGTCAGCGTCAGTGAGCTCTACTACTTGATCTGACCTGCTCGCGAGCTCCGCCTGCAGTTTTGCCTGTAGCTGTCCGATCTTTTGCTGCAAGCATACGATCTTGGAATCATCGGGCCCTTGCGGTCTTGCGGAACTGGCGGGTAGAGCGGCCAGCGCGAGCCCGAGGGCCGCTGCTCCGCCCATCACCAGAATGTTTCGATTATTCATTTTCGTCCCCTCCTCCTCAGCGATTAGACGCAGCAAACGGAAAAGCGTCAGACGGACGACCGCAGAACGACTAAACGGATGCCGCCGTTCACGGTACGCAAATGGATCGGAGCGCCGCCGCCGCCCAATTTGCCATGCATTTCCCGGGGCCGCTGGTTACTCTCCATCGTGATGGGGAGCTCGGAGAAGAAGTTTCCATTCAGACACCGGGCCTCGACGTCCGCTTGCATGTCGGAAGGGACGGCCAGGACGAGAGAACCATTCGTCGTTTCGGCGGTAGCGCCGGTTTTGTCCTGAAGGCGCGCCAATTCCAGGTGCAAGTTGCCGTTGGTGGTGTGCGCGTGAACGCTGCCGCCGGCCTCGAACACTTCGATATTGCCGTTTACGGTGTGCAGGTCTTCCACGTTTTCGACGCCGGCGACGCGCAGCGTGCCGTTCACCGTGCCGATATGCTCGACGCGCGCCCCGCGCGGAACGTGAATGGTGTATTCCACAGCCACTTCCACGCCTTCGTTTTGCGGATAGCGGGTGGCGATCGAAACGGCATCCGGCTTGGCGTCCACCTCGATGGAGACACGCTCCAGATCGGACTCCTTGTGTTTCGCGGTCTTTACCGCGTGGACTTCAATTTCGTTGCGGTCCCAGCCTTGCACGTCCACGGGCCCGTTGACGTTTTGTAACTCCAGGGAGCCGCCAGGTTGCAGCGGATAGGACTGATTGAACTCCTTGCTGATGGCGAAGCTGGGAACGGCCCAAACAGCGGCTAGAGACAATACAGCTAGAGCAGTCGCGCGGAGAGCTGGACGAAGCATAACGTTCTACCCCCTTCGAATACTTGCTACGAACCAGAAACGAGGACCCGAACAGAACTCGTATGCGCCGAGGCGGCTGCCGCTCAGTGCAACTGAAAATTGAACGTTACGGTCGAAATCACTTCGACCTGCTTCCCGTTAATCAACGCCGGTTTTGCCCGCCACTGTTTCACCGCGCTGATAGCGGCGTCGGCCAGCGCCGGATCGCCCTCCAAAAGTTTTTGCACCTCGACGCTGCCGTCTTTCTTGACGCGCACCTGGAGCTTCACGACTCCTTGCAAGCCGGCGCGTTGCGCGAGCGCCGGATACCCAGGTTTTGGAGAATTAACCAGCCGCTTCTGGAAATCGTCAGGGCCCTCGGTCAAGCCTCCCCGGAAGCTAATTTCCAAGTTCATGAGCCAGCTATCGAGCCAGTCCATCTTGGCGTCGGAAGGAGGCGGCATTTCGGGCAAGGCCGGAGTTGTTGGCCCCGCTTCGAAGGAAAAAGGCACGGGCGGAAACCCATTCTCAGCCATTCTCTTGTTCAGGCGGTCTACCTGCTCACTGATGAGCATTTGGTGATAAGCAATTTCTGAATCCAAGAATTGCAGACGAATTTTCCCTGCGGTAGTTTTTAATTTGAGCGGGGCGCCGCCGCCATTTAAGACGGCCATGGCGTGAACGGGACCGGGCCCCGCGCCGCCGGTGGGCGGCTGTATCGTCAAGTGCAGCGCGGGATCCGCTTCAATGCGGTGCTCGCCGCCGTTTACCACGGTAGCGTCGATATTCGCCGCGAGATTCCGGGGCAGAAACACGATGATGTCGCCGTTGCCGGAAGCGAGCTGTGAAGCGCCGGCGAGCCGCACGTTTCCGCCCCCCGGAGGTGCATCCGGATTAATCCAGGCGGTAATCGTTCCGCCGGAAGTGGCTGCCTGCAGCGCGCCGGCCACGCGCGTTAGGCAGATGCTGCCGCTGCTCGATTCCAGTTCCATCGGGCCGGAAACGTACATGACGCGAATGCCGCCCCCGCCCGTCTGGGCATGCACGGAGCCGCGCACTTCGCCAAAATCGATCTGTCCGCCGCCCGTCTTTACGCTGACGAAACTCCCGGCACGAGCGACGCTGATATTGCCGCCGGCGGTTTCCAGTTCCGCGCGCCCTCCGATTTGGCCGGCGCGGATGTGGCCGCCCCCGGTGCGCAGCGAAGCGTCTCCCGCAATGTTGCCGACGTTGATGTGGCCCCCGCCGGTGAAGGCGGTGAGGTCACCCGCGACATCGAGAACCTGGATGTGCCCGCCTTCTGTCACGAGTTTGGCAGCGGAGCGCCCCCACGAGGCGTCCCGGATTCCCGAAACTCCGATACGTCCCGTCTTGATGTTTCCACCCTGGGTTTGCAGGGAGGCGGCGCCACCGATGTCTCCCGTTGTAATGTCGCCTGCCGCGGAGTTCACTTCGACGCTGTACCCGCGCGGCACCGCGACTTCAAACTGCACCCAGAACTGTGCATCCGCCGAGCGCGCCGCTTGAGGCGGAAGCATTCCCGTGATCTCAACTCCCGAGGGGAGCGGCCTGGCCTTCAACGAGTAAGCATCAAGGAGTTGCTGAGCCGCGGAACCGCGCGCATCCGTCTCGATGTGCACCGTGTAGCGCACCTCGGGTGGCGCGCTTGCCTCGAGTTGGGTGATGTTGACGGACCCAAGATCCGTCGTCAGTCGCAGCGTCAGGCCGTCTCTGGTGCCCAACGCACCGGTGCGAACAACGGAAGCGTGCTGCGAACCCGGGTCCAGGGGTTGGGCGCGTTCAAGCGCAGCGGGCTCTTTAGCTTCGGCAGCAAACAGCGGCGAAGCGAGCTGCGCTACAGAAACAAGCAGCGCCAACACGTACGCCGACGCCGGGCGGCGCGCAATGGAATACAGCTTTTGATGGAAACGTATCTTCATCGTCGAGCGAAATTTCTAACCATCTGACCGGTTACTGCACTTCGCGGGGGCCAATCTGCCGCAACGCGGCGGCGCTGCGCAAACGCACGTAGCGGCTGGGATCCTTGCGTTGCAACTGTTGCAGCACGCGCACCACGCGTTCTATAGACTGATCCCCATCCTCACGGCTGGGCTTCACCGATTGCGCGCCCTCGTCCACCTTGGGCGCCGTCTCTCCCGCATCGCCGCGCCGCAATGATCCAACAAGCACATTGACGGCTTCCACGCGCACGCCCGGATTGGCGTCATGTTCCAGCGCATCGAGCAGAGCCTGACGGGAGTCATCATCCGACGCTGCGTCGCGCAGTGACTCCAGGGCTTTCATGCGCACGGCGGGATTCTGATCCCGGCGAGCCGCGACGATTAATGCTTGGCGCACTTGCTGATCCCGCGCAGCCGCCTTCAGCGCTTCGAGGCAATCAAGGCGGACACCGGCGTCGAAGCGCTCTCCGTTTTCGACGACGTACGTGAGCACATGGCGCATGTCGCTATCATCGACGCTCCCAGTCAGAACCATGGGCTGCTCGGCGCTTAGATGAACCTGCACGCTGGGAGATCCGGCATCGGGGGAAGGAGAAAAATTGATGCCCGCGACTTCCATTTTATCCATTTGATCTTTCGTGAAGGAGGGCTTGGCCAGCACGTTCATGGCCTGGCCGTCGGCGTTATTGCCGTTTCGCATCCAAGGAAGAACCTGAGTTCCCACCACGATCCCGAAGAGGACCAGGAGGGCGCCGCTCCACACGGGCCGCAGCGCCATCCCGCGGCGCAGCCAGCCAAAGGGACGCCAGCGTTCCTGGATTGGAGGTGCGGACAGATCGTCGAGGGCTTCGGCGAGCTCGCTGCGGCACTGCGAGAGGAGGATACCGGAATCGAGTTCATCGGCGGGTTGCAGGGCGGCAACCATGGTTTGCTGGAGATGGCTCTCTTCGGCAAGCTGGGCGGCGCACGCATTGCAATTCGCGACGTGTGCCTCAATCTGCTTGCGTTCCTTGTCGCTGACTTCGTCGCAGGCGTAGAAAACCAGAAGCGGCGCAACTTCCTGGCAGCTCACGCTCTTTTCAAAAGCGCTCATCGCAAGCCTCCCAATTCATGGCGGAGTTTGCGGGTGGCGCGGAAAAGAGAATTCTTCACGGTTTCTTCGGTGGTGCCGAGGGCGTCGCCAATCGCCCGGAGCTTCAGGCCCTGATAGTGCTTCATTTCAAACACGATGCGTTCGCGTGGCGACAGGCGCTCCATAGCAACGGCGATGCGCGATTTGATTTCTTTGCCGATAAATGTCCGCTCGGGGTCCAGAGTCGGGCGGTGTTCGCGCTGGCGCTCGAAGAAATCGGTGATGCCTTCCTCGTGCTGGCCGGGATTCACTTCAGGGGACTGGTCCTCGGGGCGCGCCTGACGGCGGCGCAGGTGGTCCAGGCAGACGTTGGTGACGATGCGGTAGAGCCAGGTGTAAAAGCTGCACTCGAAGCGGAAACGGTGAAGATTGCGGTAAACCTTGAGGAAGGCTTCCTGGTAGACGTCCCGGGCATCCTCGGGCCGCTTCATCAGATTCAGCGCCAGCCGCAGCACGTCGCGATCGAACCGGCAAACCAGTTCCTCAAACGCTGCACGGTTGCCCGCTTGCGCTTCCGCGACCAGGGCCCGCTCGTCGAGGTGGGACAAAGAGATCACCGAGGCCAAGGCGGCGTCCGTGCTACCCGAACGTCCGTTGTTGTCGGCCAAAGCAAAAGCCCATCTGGGGAGCGGCATATTTCGCTTTCTCTTCGCGTGCGCCGGTGTTGCCCCTTACGAGACAACACCTTAGTTCAAATTCGAGCATTCGGCCAGACGCTGCGCGCCACGCGACCACCCAATTTGGACGTACTGCTGCGCCCTTGGGTGAGCACAACTCCCCACTAGAACGACGCTGAATCTGTGGAATTTGTTTCAGGAGCATCTATCAAATGTGGCAGGCAAGCCCAGGTTTGAGCCCCTCAGTTGACCGTATGCAAGCCGGAATCGGGAGCTCCGGCAGCCCTCGCTGAATCGCCCATCCGCCAGGCAACAAACGGCAAGATATAAAGCAAAACCAGCGCCAGCAGAACGGCGTAGCCGTTTGCGCGGTAGAACGAATCCGGCTGCGAGAGCAATTCGGAGGCGCTGCCGAGCAAGGAAGTCCCGACGACGACGAGAAAACAGCCGAGAATGTTGAAGCGCATCACCCGGCGAACCCCGAAAACGAGAACGCCGAGCAGGATGAGCCGGGCCAGGAATTGTTTCGCAAGGTCCGCCGGGCTGCCCCAGTTTCCGGGCGCGAGGGAAAGAGCGCCGAGAAGAAGCAGCAGAATCCGAAGGCCGGTGTGGCGAACTTGCGCGGCCACGAACGCGGCAACGGTAACGACAATTCCCGTGAGGAGCAAACCATGTTGGATCGTCCCGCCGGTAAGCGAGGCCGCCGGAAGGATGGCGTCAAACTCTTGGCCAAAGGAAGCGGGCAGTGAGCGATGCACCGTTGGCCAGTACGTTGAGGCTACGGCGAGCACTCGCTCCAGACCGAGCAAAGCGGCCGATCCGCCGAGGCCGATGCAAAACGCATCGCGATAGTAGCTCGCAGGCATGCCAAGCCAGCCGGGCAGGCGCTCTTCGCCGAACGCCCGCACCGCGAAGAACCAGGCGATCCCGAACACGAGCGCAATCCCGCCAAAAATGAGCGGGGCTCCGAGCAGCACTGCAATGGCGATTCCGGCGTAAGTGAATTTCAACGGATTCGAAGTGTCGTACAGGTTCAACAAGTCAGCGATGCGGCTGCCAAACGCGAAAACCACAACATAGCCGCAAAGTCCCCAAAGAGACCAGATTCCTATGCGTTTCCACGGAATCGCGCGCGCCGCCTCCGACTTAAAGTTCTTGAGGAACACAATCAGCGCGGTGATGCCGACGCCGCCGAAAAACAGCCCGGGAATTCCATAATTGACGATGGTGCGGGCGGGCGTAAGCTCCTGTTGCTTGCGCACCCACTCGTCGGGAATCTTGATGTACGTGCGGTAATTCGTCACTTCGTCGCCCAAGACCTGGATTTCGATTCGCGCGTAGGCGTGATCGGCCGTGCTGGAGACTACGGTTGGACCTGCATCGAGCGGCATGTTTTTCTGCCAAGTCAACGAGTGGTCTATTCTGTGGGGCTTTTTGTCGGAGCTGGGTTCGACCAGCGTCCAAGCCTTCAGATCGATTTTCTTCTCTTCGGCGAGGAATTTCTCCGCCCGCGCCCGCGCTTCTTCTTTCGTCAGCGAGGCGCCGGGGGTTTCCTCCGCCAGCGTATGTCGTACGGAGTGCAGTGAACCATCGGGCCGCAGAATGACCGCAAACTCCTCAGGCTGGCTGTCCCGAAAATAACGCACGCGCCAGAGCGCCACGGGAACCTGATCGGCGTAAATCGCATTGACTCCCGCGATGCCCACGCGCTGGCGCAGATATTCGTTGGTGATCGGATCGGCGATTTCCGCCAGAACGGTGGCCCGAATGTACGAATTCGGATCTAGGTGGCGTCGCCGCAGGATCTCGTCCGCGCGCGTGCGGGCCGCGCGCGCGTTCACGGAAAGTCTCAGATAGTCGCCAATCGCCTGCGGCTTCAGCCGCCATGCCAAAGCGCCGCCAGCCACCACGCAGACGGCCAGGAACGCAATCATCGCCGGAGCAAGCGCATCATACCGAATCGCTTTGGATTCCGCGGTCGCGGCGGATGGTCCCGCGGCGAAATCAATCTCCGGCGCGGGCGCGGCGCGATTGAGCAGGTCTTCGTCCGTTTCGAATCCGCCGCGCGAGAGGTACGAAAGGCACGCAAACGCCAGGGGCGCGAGCGCCGCCGCGGCCACCACCGCTCCCGAAACCTTGAAATACAAACTGTTCGAACGCATCAGCAGCAAACCGACCAGCGAAGCGTCCACCGTGTAATGCCAGATCAGCGTGGCCACGATTCCCCAGCGCAGCATCACCATGCCGGCGACGATTCCCACCAGACCGATCTCAATGCCCCGGATGTACGCCGGCTCCTGCGGATAGTTGCTGTGCAGAAAGCTCCAAAGGAAAGCGGGAACAATCACCGCGATCCAGCGCGAACCAGTAATCTTTTTGAAAAAGGGGATTGCAAAAAGGCGGAAAGTGAATTCCTCGTTCGTCGATGCCAGCAGCCCGATAGCCGCGCCAGAAATCCACGGAAACGCGGTGTTCACCGAATCATCGAAATTCAGTTCTTGTGGCGCCCAGGCGCCCAACCGGCTCGCCACCACATAAAACGCCACGACATAACCGATGTGCGCCGCCGCCATGGATACTCCCACCACCGCGGCCGAGAAAAATTCCTTCGAGCGCAGGCCGCGCCGCGTGAACACGCGCGACAACCGCATCCGTTCCGGCTGAGAAGCGCGATACAACGGTTCAGCGGAAGGAAGCACTAGCGTCACCGTCAACGCCGAAAGCACCGAAATAAGCAGCGCTGTAGCGAGCTTCAGCGCCAGGAAGCTCCCGTAAGATTGATTGGTGTCGTAGCCCGATGCCCAGTGCGGCCAGTCATTCAGGTTTTGCAGGAACAGCAGCGCTGAAACCGCCAAGCCCAGCAATATCGCGCCCCGCCATGACGTTCGCCCTTGCTTTGTGAAACGAATCCCCAGCCAGACCGCCACCGCCAGCAGCACGATGTACGGCACGGTAAAAACAAGCGCCAGCGTGTCGTTCCCGGAGCGCAGCCGCGCGAAGCTCCGTTGCCACGCTTCCGGCACTTTCAGGAATTCTTCGCTGCCGCCTATGCGGTCGCCCTGCACGCTTACTTGCAGGCGGTACGGCGCGTCCTTCGCGCGGAAGCCGTGCTTCTCCCACGTGAACGACCAATCCAGGCGGTTCGGCCGCTTGTTCGAATTGGCTTCTTCGGGAAGAACGTCCCATGCTTTCAAATCAATTCCGAATTTCGAGGTCAGATAATTTTGCGCCGCGATTTGCGCGGCGGCGCGCTCCAGTGAAGCCCCTGCCCGCGATTCCTCGATTTTGTGGTCGTAGCCGGCGATCTGTCCTGCCGGGCTCACGCGCACATGAAATTCTTCCTCCTGCTGCGGCTTGAAGAAGCGCACATTCCAGAACCACACGTGAACGTCCGACGACATGATCTGGTTGGCCTGTTGCAGCCCCAGTTCGCGCTCAAGGTAAGTTTTGGCGTCCTCGTCCACGTCGAAAGCCACCGCGGATCGGTATCCGCTGACGTCTTCACCGAGGCCGGTTACGAATTTCTGTGCGCGCGAAACCGCCTCCTCGCGCGAAACCTGAAAATTGACGGAAGCTTCCGGGAACGCACGGAAGTAGTATTTTTGGGCAAAGACGATGCCGATAATCGCCGCCAGCACCCATAGAAGCAGCGCGCGCTTGTCCGAACCTGTCAGGCGGTCACCCGTCACTCATTCCTCCACACTGGATACACGGAACCTCACTCTATCGGTATGGATGGCAACCGCGCAAGTTTCGCGGCGGGCGTATGTTCTCAGCGGGAATGATATAAAGAGGATGTGTCCAATGCACTCCCTGCGCGCTCACCAATGGCGATGAACCTCGGCACGGAAGTACGCATGATCAAAGGCGTTGGCCCGCAGCGCGCTGAACTGCTCGCGCAGCGCGGCATCCACACGCTCGAAGACCTGCTCGGCTATCTCCCCTTTCGCTACGAAGACCGCATCCATTTTTCCAAGGTGAAGGACATCCAACCCAACGGCGTTTACACCATTCGCGCGCGCGTGATGAGCGGCCAGGCCATCCGCGGCATGCGCGGCGGCCGCGACGCCATCTATCACTTGCTCGTTCAGGACGACGCGGGCGGTTTTCTCCCCGTCAAATTTTTTCACGGCGGCTATCTCGAAGGCCGCTTGAAAGCCGGCCAGCAGCTCATCCTTCATGGCAAGGCAGAGATCGACAAGCTCCGCCCCGCGCGCCTCGAAATGATTAATCCCCAGATCGAAGTCCTCAACAACGAAGAAATGGACTCCACTGAAGTCGGCCGCATCGTCCCCATCTACGAAGCCATCGGCACGTTCGGCTCCAAACAAATTCGCCGCGCCATGTACTCCGCCGTGCAGCTCATCGATCACCGCATGCCGGACGTCTTGCCTGATGCGTTGCGCGCCCGCCTCGGCTATCCCGCGCGCGGCGAAGCCCTCATCCACACGCATTTCCCCGAGCCCGGTGAATCTCTCGACGCCCTGAACACGTTTCGTTCCCCCGCCCAGCAACGTCTCATCTTCGAGGAATTTTTCCTCTACCAGCTCAGCCTCGCGCTTGATCGCAAGGCAGCCCGCAAGGAAAACGCCATCGCCTTTCGCCTCCGCGAAGACGCCATCCGCGAAGCCCTCAAGCGCATCCTCCCCTTCAAGCCCACCGCCGCGCAAAAGCGCGTCCTGGCCGAAATCGCCGCTGACCTCGAAAAGCCCTCCCCGATGAATCGTCTTCTCCAGGGCGACGTCGGCAGCGGCAAAACCATCATCGCCCTCCAAGCCGCCGTCATCGCCATCGAAAACGGCACGCAAGCCGCCCTCATGGCGCCTACCGAAATTCTCGCGGTGCAGCATTTTCTTTCCGCGCGGCGCATCCTCTCCAAAGCCGGCTATCGCGTCGAGCTCCTCATCAGCGGCCTGAAAGCTGCCGAAAAATCCGCCGCCCTCGAGC
>Ga0207107_1189_pt1 | contig 13558 bp, 11 predicted proteins | sample Alteio_BWMinHeat_75_FD_153555 | JGI IMG/M metagenome (GOLD analysis project Ga0207107, IMG submission 153555) | Enriched cells from forest soil in Barre Woods Harvard Forest LTER site, Petersham, Massachusetts, United States -... | ecosystem: Environmental > Terrestrial > Soil > Temperate forest >... | reverse complement strand
GATTGCGGCGCCTGGATGCCGAGTCCCAGGAAACTGAGAAAGGATTCTCCAAGGATGACCGTCGGGATAGTGAGCGTCAGGTAAACGATGATAACACCCAACAGATTCGGCAGGAGATGACGAATCAGGATTCGTGGCGCGGAAGCTCCGAGCGTTCGCGCCGCGAGCACGAATTGTTGTTCCTTCAACGTGAGGACCTGTCCGCGGACGATGCGCGCCATCGTGAGCCATTCCATGATGCCCAGTCCTGTGAAGAGTAGAACAAGGCGCGCTTCGGGGGGGTTTTTCGTAAAGCGCGAGAGTGAGGTGATGAGGACAATGATGTAAATGAGGCGCGGAAGGCAGTAGAGCACATCCACGAAGCGCATCATGAGCGCATCCACACGGCCGCCGCGGTAGCCGGCGATCATTCCATACGCCACGCCGACGATGAGGCTCACGAGCGTGCCGATGAGCCCGACCATGAGGGAAACGCGTGCGCCGAAAAGAATGCGTGTGAGAAGGTCGCGTCCGTGAAGATCGGTGCCGCACCAATGCTCGAAGCTGGGCGAAGCGAATTGCTGGTCGGTGGTCTGCGCATAACCGTAACCGGTGTAGGATGGGCCCAGGATCGCGGCCAGCACGATGACGGCGAGCACGACCAGGCAGATGATGGCGGTGGGATGTCGCATCAACCGCTGCCAGGCTGTGGGTGTCGCACTCATGCGAGTTGGATCCTCCGATCAAGGAAGGTGTAAAGCACGTCCACGATGATGTTGAAGAGAATGAGCAGGGTGGAATAGACGATCACCACACCGCCGACAAGGAAGGTATCCCTGTTCAACACTCCGTTCACAAAGAACGCGCCGACGCCGGGGACTTTGAAAATTTGTTCAATCACAAGCGAACCCGTGAGCAGATTGGCGGCAAGCGGACCTGAAAAGGAAACCACGGGAAGGATGGCGACTTTGAGCGCGTGTTTGAGCACGACGCGCGCTTCCGCGACGCCCTTGGCCCGCGCGGTGCGGATATAATCCTGATTCAGCACTTCGAGCATGCTGTTACGCGTCAGTCGCGCGACATAGGCGGCAAAGGGAAGGGCGAGGCAGGTTGCAGGAAGCACCACGTGACGGATGCTGTCCCATCCCGCGACGGGAAAAATATGCCAATAAAGGGCGAAGAAAAGAATCGCGAGTGGCGCGATGACAAAGTTGGGGATGGCCACGCTCAGGACGGCGACGAACATCGACACCCGATCGAGCATGGTCTTGTGTCCAATGGCGGCGAGACAGCCGAGAGTAAGGCCCACGGCGAGCGCGATGAGGAAGGCGACGCCTCCGAGCGTCATGGAAACCGGAAGCGTTTGCTTCAACACTTCATTCACGGTGCGGCTGCGATATTTGGTCGAGAGACGAAGATCACCCTGAAGGACGTCGCTCATGTAGCCGCGGTATTGCTGCCAAACGGTGCCGTCGAGTTTGTATTTGGCGAGCAGGTTTTTTTCAATCGCCGGCGGAAGTTTTCGTTCCTTGGTGAATGCGTTGCCAGGCATGGCGCGCATGAGAAAAAACGTGATCGAAATCACGATGAAGAGGGTCAAGAGGCCGCCCAAAATCCGCCGTATGAAAAAAACAAGCATGTCAGTTTTGCTTCCGGATGTATTTCAGCGGATGTTCGTCGAGCACGTTTTGCACGAGCCCCGTGATTTTTTGCGGATCGTAAAACTGGACGCCGACATAAAAATAAACGGGCGCGATGGGCGCTTCATCACGACAGAGAAGTCCTTCAGCTTCCTGCAGGATGATTTTGCGTTTCTCCACATCGACTTCCTTCGCGGCCTGTTGGATGAGCCCATCGTAGCGCGCGTTCGACCAGCCGGTGCGGTTGTTGCCGCCGCCGGTGACGAACATATCGAGGAAGGTGTTGGGATCGTTGTAATCACCGAGCCAGGAACTGGCGGCGATGTCGTAATCAAGCTGGCTCATGGAATTGAGATAGACCTTCCACTCCTGCTGCGCGAGCTGCACGGTGATGCCGAGTTCCTTGTGCAGCATGTCCTGCACCTCCGTCGCGACGCCCTTGGCGATGGATTGGTCGGCGTAGAGAAGCGAGATCGTGGGAAAGCCCTTGCCGCCTGGATAGCCTGCCTTGCGGAGAAGTTCGCGCGCTTCGTCGGGATTATGTCCGAGGCACGCGGGCGATTCATAATTGTGAATGCCGGGCGGGACGAAATGGTCGGCGACGGGCTCGCCGGCGCGCGTCACTTTTTCGACGATGCGTTTTTTGTCGATCGCCAGCGCGATGGCCTGGCGGACCAGGGGATTGTTGAGCGGGGGACGTGTGACGTTGAACCGATAAAAATAAGTTCCAAGGAAGGGACTTGAATGGAAGTCGGGACGGCCGCGAAGGGCGTCGAGCAGCATGGCGGGGATGAGGTTTTTATCGAGCGTGAGGTCGGCCGCGCCGGAGGAATAGAGATTGAAGGCGGTGTTGGCGTTGTCTGTGGGAAGCGCGTCGATCCGATTCAGTCCGACATTCGCGCGGTCCCAATAAAACGGATTGGCGAGAAGGCGCACGCGCTGGTTGATACGCCATTGTTCGAGCGTGTAGGGGCCGTTGCTCACGATGTGGCCGGGCTTGATCCATTCGTCTTCGCCATATTTTTGGATCGTCTTCATGTGGACGGGCATGAGAGTGGGGAAGGCGCAGAGATCGAGGAAGAAGGGCGTGGGATTGGTGAGGCGCACTTCGAGCCGCTGATCGTCAAGCGCATGGACGCCGACCTGGTTGAAATCGGGTAGCTTGCCTGCATTAAAGGCTTCGGCGTTCTCTATATAGTAGAGCTGATAGGCGTATTCGGCGGCGGTTTGCGGGAGGAGGGTTCGTTTCCAGGAATCGGCGAAATCATACGCAGTGACGGGATCGCCGTTGCTCCAGCGCGCGTCGGAGCGAAGGTGAAAAAGATATTGTCTGCCATCGAGCGAGATTTCCCAGCGTTCCGCGACGCCGGGGACGATGCTGCCCGTGGGATCGCGCGCGGTGAGGCCTTCGAAAAGCGAGGAGACGAGCCGGCCTTCGAGCTGTCCGGTGATGACGGCGGGATCGAGCGATTCGGGTTCCGCGCCGTTGAGAAAGACGAAATCGGCCTTTTGCGATTTCGAGTCGCAGCCACTGAGCAGACAGATCGAAATCAAAAAGGAGACGTGAAGCAATCGCATCATGTTCACTACTTCAGATTTTGAGTGATGAAAACAAGCAGACTTTTTATCTTGTTGTGCAGCATGGTTTTTAGACACCCTGCAGGATTCCATGAACTGGGACGAGCCAAAGAAAAAAGGATGGTTGAATGCGCGTGTGCTCGCGTGGTCGGTGTATGACATCGGCGCGACGATTTTTTCCATGGCGGTGATCAGTCGTTGTCTGGGCCCGTGGATTGTCGGAGAACATCACGGCTCGGTCCTGGACTACAATGTCGCCGTCAGCGTGAGCATGGTTTTGGCGGGGGTGGTTCAGATTTTGCTCAGTCCGATTTCGGACGAATGGGGCCGTCGGAGAGTCTTCATCGTGAGCTTTACGTTGATCTCGGCGGCTGCATGCGCCGCGATGGGCGGGGCGCGTGGACTGAAGGACGCGCTTTTGTGGTTCGTCCTGGCGAACATGGCATTTCAAACAGCGCTCGTTTTTTATTACGCAATGCTGGGTGATATTTCAGACGAGCGTCACAAGTCGCGCATCGCGGGCATCGGGGTCGGGCTCGGATATGTGGGTTCCATCGTTGGGATTTTTCTGGTGGGACGCTACGCGAATGTAAGTCAGGGAGTTTATTCGCCCATTTTCTGGCCGGTCGCGAAAGCGATGGTGCTTTTCGCGCTTCCGCTCTTCTTCTTTGTGCGCGAGCGCAGCGGTTTCATTCATTTCAATTTCGCGCAAAGCCTGCAAAACAGCGTGCCCGCCTTTCTAACGACTTTGCGCCGTGTGATCAGCCATCCCGAAATGCTTTATTTCTTCATCGGCTCGCTGCTGGCGCTCGATGCGTTGATGACGGTGACGGTGAACATGTCGCTTTATGCCCAGGGAGTCGTGGGCCTGGATCCCCTGCAGGATTTGAGCCTTCCGTTGATCTGGAAGGGAAAGAAACTTTTTGATTACCCATTCTCGGAGCTGAACGCTTTTCTGATCTTTTCCACTTCCTTTGCGATCATCGGCGCACCGATCATCGGCCACATTGCCGACAAGATCGGGCGGTATCGCATGCTGCAGGCGGTTGTGCTGCTCTGGGTGTTTGCGCTGACGCTCGCGATGTTCAGCGTGCAGCGGAAGCTTTTCTGGGTGACAGGCGCTTTTTTCGGCGTGGCGTTTGGCGGCATGTGGACGGCAAGCCGTTCCTATCTGCTCGATCTCTGTCATCCCGAGGAGCGGGGGCAGATGTTTGCGATCTATGGACTTGTTGGAAAGGGCGCGGCGCTGATAGGCCCCCTCACCTGGGGACTGGTGTTTCAATTTGCCAATCCTTATTTCGGCGAGCGCAAGGCCTACCGCCTTTGCCTGGCCGCGATTCTTTTTCTGACCGTGTGCGGCTTCTTCATCCTGCGCAAGGCGAAGCCGAAGCAGGCGCCCACGTATTAAGTCACTTGCCGCGCAGAAGCCGGACCGCGTCCTGGACCTGGCTCTCTTTCACCGTGACGCCGGTCCGCACTTTGCCGATGCGCGTCGCGAGCACGAAACGGTGCGCGCCCCCCTCGGATTTTTTATCGAGCTTCATGGCCTTCAGAATATCGCGCGTCTTGACGGACGGTGAGAGTTTCACCGGAAGTTTGGCGGCGCGGATGAGTTTTTGGATGCGTTGTGCGGATGCGGAGGGCAATCCTGCGAGTTTTTCCGAAAGATGGGCGGCGCCGATGATTCCCAGCGCGATGGCTTCGCCGTGGAGCGAGCGGTAATGTGCGGCGGCCTCGATGCCGTGGCCGAGCGTGTGACCGAAATTCAGAATGGCGCGGAGTCCGGTGGTCTCGCGTTCATCGCGCGAGACGACATTCGCCTTGATGCGGCAGGAGCGCTGGATGATACAGGCGAGTTCCGCGGGATCGCGTTTTAAAATGCGCGGCATGTGTTTTTCCAGGCGCGAGAAAAGCTGTGGGTCGGCGATGATGCCATATTTGATCACTTCGGCCAGGCCGGAGCGAAATTCGCGGTCGGGCAATGTTTTGAGAAGTCGGGGATCGACGAGCACGAGCGAAGGCTGGTGGAAGGCGCCGATCAGATTTTTTCCGTTGGGAAGATTGACGCCTGTTTTTCCACCGATCGCGCTGTCCACCTGGGCGACGAGCGTGGTTGGGACGTGGATGACGCGCAATCCGCGCAGGTAGGTTGCCGCGAAAAAGCCGGCGCAATCGCCGATGACGCCGCCGCCGATGGCGATGATGAATGATTTGCGGTCGAGTCGCGCGCGGGCGGCCGCGGAGTAAAGCCGGCGAAGAACAGAAAGGTCCTTGGTGCGCTCGCCGCCGCGCAGTAGCACGAGGTGGGCGCGTTTTCCGAGCGAGTGGGCAAGCTTTCTTGAGACTTTTCCGAGACGCGCATCGGCGATGATCAGAATCTGCGTTCCGGAGCGAAGAAAAGGGTGTCGGGAGAGCTTGGAGGGAAAGGCGTTCGGTTCGATCGCAATGTTGTAGGAGCGCGGTCCCAACCGTACGGGAATCACTTGTCGCATCATGGAATAAAAGCGCGTGCGCTCATGATTTCCAAGGCGCAAATCGTGAGGAGCGTTGGAGGTTCAGTGTAAAAGGCGCGTTGACTTACGCTTTATGCTTCCGACGCTCAAACGCTCTGACGTTTTTAAGCTTGCGACGGTGGTCTGACTCGGAAAGATTGGGATTCATGCAAAATTACTTCCGCTTTTCCGTCATTCCGCAGCTTCCCGCAGTGCTGGAGCCACTGCGCGAGATCGCGTTCAATGTCTGGTTTAGCTGGAATTACGACGCGATCGATCTTTTCGAGTCGCTCGATCCGGACCTGTGGGAGGAGTGTTACCACAACCCGGTGAAGCTCCTTCAAAAGGTGCGTCAGGCGCGCCTGAGTGAGGTGGTGGAGGACGATAATTTCATGCGCAAGCTCCATCTGGTGGCGACGCGTTTCAAAAAATATCTTTCGGCAAAGGACACCTGGTTCTCGAAGCACTCGAAGATCGAGATGGGCGGGCCGGTCGCCTATTTTTCGGCGGAATTCGGATTGCACGAATCCGTTCCGGAATATTCTGGCGGCCTCGGTATTCTTGCGGGCGACCATTGCAAGGCGGCGAGCGATCTCGGCCTTCCTTTTGTCGCGGTGGGACTTCTTTATCGCCACGGTTATTTCAAGCAGCGCCTCGACAAGGACGGCTGGCAGGAAATGGCGGAAATGACGATCGATTTCAACCAGCTTCCCATCCATGAGGCGAGGCGTCCGGACGGCTCGGTTGTTACGGTGATGGTCAACATTCTCGGACGCAACGTGGTGGCGAAAATTTGGGAAATCAAAGTCGGGCGTATCTCTCTTTATTGTCTCGATACGGACGTGGTGCAGAACAATCCGGAAGACCGGCTGATCACGGCGGCGCTTTATGGCGGCGACCTGGAAATGCGCATCCGGCAGGAGATCGTGCTCGGCATTGGCGGGGCGCGCGCCCTACGCGAATTGGGGATCAAACCCTCCGTCTATCACATGAACGAAGGGCACGCCGCGTTCCTTGGCATTGAGCGCATCCGCCAGCACATGCTCGACAACAACATCGAATTTTATCCCGCGCTGCAAGTGACCACGGCGTCGAGCGTGTTCACCACGCACACGCCGGTGCCTGCCGGCAACGATGCCTTTAGCCCCGACCTGATCCGCCGTTATTTCGAGGATTATTTGAAGGAACTGAAGATTGGCGTCGATGAGTTCCTGAAATTTGGACGCCCGTGGAATTTCCAGCCGACTGATCCGTTCAACATGACGATTCTCGCGCTGCGCATGTCCCGCCGCGCCAACGGCGTGAGCGCGCTCCATGGGGAGGTGTCGCGCCGGATGTGGACGGGGGTCTGGCCTTCGACGCCGATCCAGGAGGTGCCCATCGGAAGCGTGACCAATGGAATTCATCTGCACACCTGGCTCGCGCCGGAAATGAAGGCGTTGTACGAAAAATATTTTGGCGCCGGCTGGGAGGATCAGATCAGCGATCCCGATTTGTGGCGGCGGGTGAGCGACATTCCCGACGACGAATTGTGGAACACACATCTTTTGCTCAAGCGCCGGATGGTCGAGTTTGTGCGCAAACGCGTGCGCGCGCATCGCGAGCGCCTCGGCGAGTCGCCGGACCGGCTGCGTTCCGCCGCATCGCTTTTGGATCCCGAAGTTTTGACCATTGGTTTCGCTCGTCGTTTTGCCACGTACAAGCGCGCGCTTTTGATGTTCAAGGATGTGGAACGCTTCAAGGCGATCGTCAACAAGGTGGATCGTCCCGTTCAATTCGTCATCGCCGGCAAATCGCATCCGCGTGACGAGGCGGGAAAGCGCCTCATCCAGCAGCTCTTGAAATGGATCCAGGAACCGGAATTTTACGGCAAGATTGTTTTCGTGGAGGATTACGACACGAACGTGGCGCGCTATCTGGTGCAGGGCGTCGATGTGTGGCTCAACAATCCCTTGCGTCCTCTGGAGGCGAGCGGCACGAGCGGGCAGAAGGTGCCGCCGAACGGAGGCATTAATTTCAGCGTGCTCGATGGCTGGTGGTGCGAAGGTTACAACAAGAAGAATGGATGGGCCATTGGCGAGGAATTGAAGGATGGCCCGCCGGAATTGCAGGATGACATCGACGCAAAATCGTTTTACTCGATTTTGGACAAGCAGGTGATTCCGCTTTATTACGCCAAGCCGGATGGACGCCTGCCACTGGCGTGGATCAATCTCATGCGCGAATCGATCCGTTCCGTGTCGCCCGTCTACAACACGTGGCGCATGGTGCAGGAATACACTCAAAATTATTATGCGCCGGCGTCTCATCGCGGCGCCAAGCTCAGTGCGAACAGCTTTGCGGATGCCAAGGAGATCGCGGTTTGGAAGGGCAAGATGCGGGACGCGTGGGCGCAGGTTTCCGTGGCGCAGATCGCGTGCGACCATCAAAAGCCCTATGAAATTCTTGTGGGCGAAAAAGTGGGCATTCGCGCGAAAGTGGCGCTGGGCAATATCGGACCGGAGAACGTGACGGTCGAAGCGTATTGCGGCGAGGCGCATGACACCGACCTCACCAACCCCCACATTGTGCCGCTCCAGATGCAGAAGAAGGATGGAGACGGCAGTTATTGGTATGCGGGCGAACTCGATGCGTGCGAAAGCGGCGCGTATGGTTTCAATGTCCGCGTGATGCCGTCGCACGGAAGCCTGACTCAGAAACATGAGCTGCGTCTCATGACCTGGGGAAAAGCCTAAATAAATTTCCGCAGCTCACGGATGGCGTATTTCACGCCTGAGTCCTGATTGCCACCGCCTTCGTATTCGATTCCGAGATAGTCGTCATATCCCGCGGTGCGCGCGATTTGAACGCAGCGCCCCAGGTCGAAGGCTGGATGTCGTCCGCGCGCATCGATTTTATAAATTTTGGCGTGCACGGCATGCGCGTGTGGCATGATTTTTTTGAGCGCGGCGTAACGGGGAATCTCTTTCGGCCAGTTTCCGAAATCGGCGAGGAAATCGAACGCGTTGCCGCTCAGTTTGCGAACTTTCAGCATGCGATCGGGATCGGCGGAGAGTCCCCAATGGTTTTCCATGAGGATGCGCACGCCCAGGGGGCGGGCGCGTTCTGCGAGCGCCGCGAAATTTTCAGCGCACGTTTGGAAATGGGTGGGCTTGAATGCTTTGATGTGGCCTCCGCCCGAGTTTGCGCGAATGGCTTTGCATCCGAGCTCGGCGGCGATCGGAATCCACCAGGCATATCCATTCACCGCGCGGCGTCCCTGCCAGCCGCCGTCGCACATGTCGAAGGGCTCGTCGACGGCGATATTGAGGATGTGGACGCCTTCGTCGCGCGCACATTTTTTCAATTCCAGCAGATATTTCTGCGACGTGGATTCGAAGAAGATGTTGTTGGGCTCGATGGCATCGAGTCCGAAACGCCGGCGCGCGACCTTTGGAAAATCGAGGAGGCGCAGGCCGTTTCTCGCGCGCATGAACTGCTCGTTGAGCGACCACCCGGCGAGCGAAAGTTTCATGCGAAGATCAAGAAACGCTCATGCCCATGATTTCGTAGCCGCAATCGACATACATTACCTGGCCGGTGATGGCGGCGGCGCCGTCGCTTGCGAGAAACACGCCGGTTGAGCCGAGTTCCGACGTCTCGACATTGCGGCGCAGAGGCGCGTTCGCCTCGTAATGCTTGAGCATTTGCGTGAAACCGGCGATGCCGCGCGCGGCAAGCGTGTTGACGGGGCCGGCGCTGATCGCGTTGACGCGGATTTTTTTCGGGCCGAGATCGAAGGCCAGGTAGCGCACGCTGGCTTCGAGCGAAGCCTTGGCCACGCCCATCACATTGTAGTGGGGCACGACCTTGGTGGAACCGTAATAGGTCATGGCGACCATGCTGCCGCCATCCTTCATGAGGGGCGCGGCGCGGCGTGCCATGGCGACGAGAGAGTAGGCGCTGACGTCATGCGAGACGCGGAATGCCTCGCGGGAGGTGTTGACGAATTCTCCTTCGAGCGCGTCCTTCGGGGCGAAGGCGACGCTGTGCAAAAGAAGATCGAGCTTGCCGAATTTTTCGCCCACCTGTTTGAAAACCGTGTCGAGCTCCTCGTCCCTGGTCACGTCGCACGGAATGAGTAGCGTGTCGGTGCCGAAGGTGCCGACGAGTTCCTCCACGTTTTCCTTGAGGCGTTCGCCTTGATAAGTGAAGGCGAGTTTGGCGCCGGCTTCGTGCCATGCCTGGGCGATCGCCCAGGCGATGCTGCGTTTGTTGGCGACTCCGAAAACAATGCCGAGTTTTCCCGAAAGCGGTTTTGCGTTCATCAGACCGCTATCGTTAATGTCTGGAACCGGGGACGTCAATCCCTCAGTCGAACTGGGCGGTGGGCAGGGCTTCCTCGCTGAGGAGGATGGGAATCTTTTCGCGAATGGGATAAAGCCATGCGCCGTCCTGGGTGAGAAGCCCGCCCTCGATTTTTTCCGTCACAGGCTGGCCGGCGCGGTTGAGCGCCTTGCCGGAGGCGATGACTTCGTTGATGCGCCCCACGCGATTTTCATCCAGCGGCGAAAGCGGCTGCCGGGTTTCCGGACAACAAAGCATGGCAAGCAGATCAGATGAAAGCATGGCTACAGCCTGTAAAATAACCGAGCGGCTTGCTGAATGCAATGCGGCGCAAGGTTTTTCTGATTGATTGGAGCCCTTCTTCCCGATATGAAGGAGGGATGTCCCTTATTCAAAAAGTGCAGGACCGGTTTGGCATTTTTGGCGAGCTCGTGGCTTTTTTGTGGGCCCAAAAACTGTGGTGGATCATCCCCATGGTCGTCATTCTCGTTCTTTTCGCATTTCTCCTGATTTTCGCGCAGGGAACCGGTCTCGCGCCTTTCGTTTACACCCTGTTTTGAACCGCCTGGGGCTGGATGCCCGGATATGTGGACGCTTGGCCTTTCCATGGAGTACGACGCCTCCGCCGCACTGGCGAAGGACGGACGTCTGGTCGCCGCGATTTCCGAAGAGCGTCTTTCCCGCAAAAAAGGACATTGGGGTTATCCCTGGCGCGCGGCCAGTGAATGCCTGCGGATTGCCGGCATTCGCCGCGAGGACATTGACGTCTTTTCCGTTTCGTTGAATAAATTTCCCGCGTGCTACTTTCGCAAGCCGGGCTGGTTTGAGGAATGGAACGAGCGTTGGCATCGTACACGGAGACGGATCAAGGGACGCCCGGAGGAAGTGACCGTCACGATGAGCCATTTTCTGCGCGAAGTGCGCTCGCGCGGGCTGGTTTTGTCCGATCTTTTCAATTGGGTGCGTTTTCGAGACGACGGTTTCGTGAAGGCAAAGGTCCGTTTCGTCGATCATCATTACGCGCACGCGCATTCCGCGATTCATTTCAGCGGGTTCGACGAAGCGCTGGTGATGACGGTGGACTGCGTCGGCGACTGCTGTGTGCAGGATGAGATGGAGGCGCACACGCCCGAATCCATCTTCCTCCAAAATCTGGTGCCCCTGAGTCACACGACGAGTCTCTGGCAGGAGGGACGACTCCGGCGTCTTTGCGTCACCGATCTGAACGGATCGCCGGGTTCTTTTTATGGAAGCGTGACCGAAGCCCTGGGGTTCATTTCACCGCGGCATGAAGGAAAGGTGACGGGCCTTGCCGCGTGGGGGAAGGATCCTTCGCTCGACGCGCCTTTTCGCAAGACGTTCCGGCTTTCCGACGACCGCACGCATTTTGTGAGCGACCAGATCTGGCATGGCAGCGGGAACATCAGCGAGGCGCGCAAGGCCGTGATTCGCAAATCGATGCAGGGCCATTCACGCGAAAACGTTTCGGGATCCGCGCAGCGGATTCTCGAGGAGGCGATTGTGGGACACGCACAATGGGCTCTCCGAAAAACAGGCATGCGCGCGCTGGCGGTGTCCGGCGGCGTTTTTGGAAACGTGAAACTGAACCAGCGGCTGATGGAACTGCCGGAGGTGAATCGTCTTTTTGTTTTTCCCGCCATGAGCGACGCGGGCCTGGCCGTGGCGGCCGCGCAGATCGCGGCGGAGAGCTCCAAGTTGAAGGTTTCAAGCTCCAGGATGGAACATGTTTATCTGGGGCCGGAATATGGCAGTGAAACGATCGAAAAGATTTTGAAGGAAGCTGAATTGCAGCTTGGTCGAGGCGTCGCGACGATAAATGTCCCCCAAAATCGGATTGTCGGACGGCACATGATAAAGCCGGATGGTATTCACGCCCATTTTCTTCAGCAGACTGAAATCCCCCTCCTCTTTTTCGTCCGGATCCTTGTGATTGTTCCGGTTGAGGTCCAGCCATGATTGATACGCGTAATCGTTCCGACCATCCTTGTCGTCGTCGTACGACATCCAGTCGCGCATCGTGCCTTCCGAAGGACTTTCCCCGACTTTGACGGGTGTGTAGACGACGCCTTTGATGAAATAAGGTTTTTCGTCCACCAGAAGCCGCCAGGAACCGTCATCATACTTCACCACCTTCACCTTGCCGCCGCGCTCCTCGACGATTTTCGGAGCATCCGCCGCTATTCCGTGCCCCGCGATAAAAATCCATATTCCAAGACAAAGCCGTTTCATGAACATTCCTTATTTTGTCAATGAATTCAGCGGCATCAAAGCCCCTGCGTTTGCATGAATTTGCATCCTTATTGTGTGCGGCAAAGAAGAACCTGTTTCGGCGAAATGGAATTGAAACTCCCTCCATCAAAATCCCCAAAACGTTTCGTCACGCGAAGGCCTGTCCGGTCGAGAAGTTCCAGAATTTCCTCGGGAAAATAAACGCGGATCTTCAACTCCACGCGCCGGATTTCGCCACGTTCCCATCGATATTCCCAATGGCAGAGCTTGATCTGTGTCGCCCGATCATAGTCGTAGGTTTCCCACAATTCGCATGCCTGTCGCGAACGTTCATCATAAAACCGCTCACGCATGTGCGATTCCTTCTCGGAATCCTTCAGCCAGTCGTAACGCGGGTTAAAAAGGTCGAAGGCAAAAATGCCCCCGGATTTCAAATGCCGACGCGCGCATTGAAAAACGCCCAGCATCTCCCGCCATCCATACGCATGCTGCAAGGCGTTGAACGCGCTGAAAATCAGTGCAAAACGGCCCGCGACCTTGAAACGCGCGTAATTTCCACGAACCAGCCGGCAGTGGGCTTTAAATTCTGAGAGCCGCTCCCGCGCGCGGGAAAGCATCGCCGCCGAAGCATCCAGACCTGTGAAGGAAATTCCGTCTCTTGCGATTGGCAGCGCCACACGACCCGTTCCCACGCCCAATTCCAACACCGGACCTTTTTGCTTTTGGGCGAGTTGATGATAGAAGCGAATGTCCTTCGTCAGCGTGGCGTTCTGCGCGTCGTAGAGTGACGCGTCCTGATAAATATCGTGATGGGATTTCACAAGGGTGCGGCGCGTGCGCCGCGTTTTCACGGACCCACCCAGAAATCTTCGATCAAAAGCGCGTCGATCCGTTTTTCCCGCAACGCCTGAACCGCTTCCTTCGGCCCGCAGACGATCGGCTCTTCATGAACGTTGAACGATGTGTTCACGACCACAGGAAGATCCGTCAACGTTTCGTAAGCCTTCAGGATCGCCCAGTAACGCGGATGTTTTTCGCGATGCACCGCCTGCGGCCTCGCCGTCCCATCGACATGCACCACCGCCGGAATTCTCGCGCGCCACGCTTCCTTTACCGTGAAGGTGACGGTCATGAATTCTGCCGCGTGCTCCGCCTTGGCGTAATTTTCAAAAATCTCCGGACACCGCTCCGCCAGCACGCTGGGGGCAAAGGGCATGAACTCCGAACGGCTCAGGCGCTTGTTCAATTCATCATTGATCCCCGAGCGCGTCGGCGCGGCGAGGATCGTGCGAT
>Ga0207107_1019_pt1 | contig 13561 bp, 13 predicted proteins | sample Alteio_BWMinHeat_75_FD_153555 | JGI IMG/M metagenome (GOLD analysis project Ga0207107, IMG submission 153555) | Enriched cells from forest soil in Barre Woods Harvard Forest LTER site, Petersham, Massachusetts, United States -... | ecosystem: Environmental > Terrestrial > Soil > Temperate forest >... | reverse complement strand
GGGCGTGCGATGCATTTCCTTCGCGAGGGCGTCGACGATCTCGACTTCGTAGCCGATGACGCGTTTCGGGTTTTCGGGATCCGCAAAGGCAAAGGGCGCCCCACCCTCGGCATCGGCGCCCCAGCGGAGAGGTGCGTTTTCAGCGTGAAGCGTGAAAGCGTTGAGCGTGAAAGCGAAAAATAAGGAGAGGAGTTTTTTCACAGATACCTCTTCAGATATTGTCGCGTGCGTTCGTCCTTCGGATTCGAAAACATTTTGTCAGGCGGGGCGATTTCCACGATGCGACCCTGGTCGAGAAACGCGATGCGGTCGGAAGCGTCTTTCGCGAAGCGCATTTCATGGGTGACGACGAGCTGTGTCATGCCCTCGGCGTCGAGTTGCTTCATCACCTGCAACACTTCGTCCACGAGATCCGGATCGAGCGCCGAGGTGGGTTCGTCATAAAGCATCACCTTGGGATTCATCGCCAGAGCGCGCGCGATGGCAGCGCGTTGTTGTTGTCCTCCGGAAAGCTGCGAGGGATAGCGGCCGCCGAACTCCCCCAGCCCGACTTTCGCGAGCAACGCTCGCGCCGTGGATTCCGCTTCTTCGGGCGATTTGTTCTGCACGACGACGGGGGCTTTCGTCAGATTTTCGAGCACGGTGAGATGCGGGAAAAGATTGAAGCTTTGAAACACCATGCCGACGTGGCCGCGCATGCGGTGCGCTTTTTCTTCGAAGCGGCCGCCTTCGCGCTGAAGTGTGACGGAATCGATCTGAATTTTTCCGGAGTCGAGCGTTTCGAGGCCGTTGAGGCAGCGCAGGAGCGTGGACTTGCCGCAGCCGGAGCGTCCGACGAGTGCGATGAGTTCGCTCTGCTGGACGTCGAGGTCGATGCCGCGGAGCACCGTCGCGTCGCCGAAGGATTTGTGCAGATCGCGAATTGAGATCAGGGATTCAGCCACGCCGCTGTTGTTTCATCCGCGTGGGGCGAATGCAAATGAATTTCCGGAGTTCACCGCCAAGGAGCCAAGACTCCAAGAGGTTCTTGGCGTCTTTGTGTCTTGGCGGTGAAAATAAAAAGGGCGGCTCGAAAGAGCCGCCCTTTTGCAAACGAATGGATCTCGATTTTAGCAATCGTAGTACATGTGGAACTCATACGGATGAGGACGCAGGCGGATCTGATCATGGTCCTTGCGCTTCATCTCGATCCACGTCTCGATCACGTCTTCGGTGAAGACGTCGCCCTTGAGCAGGAAGGCGTGGTCCTTCGCGAGTGCGTCGCACGCGTCGGCGAGAGTCGACGGCACGGAGGGCACCTTCTTGAGTTCCGAAGGCGGGAGTTCATAAATGTTCTTATCCAGGGGATCGCCCGGATCGATGCGGTTCTGGATGCCATCGAGACCGGCCATGAGCAGCGCCGAGAACGCGAGGTACGGGTTCGCGGCGGGATCGGGCGGACGGTATTCGATACGCTTGGCTTTCGGGCTGGGCGAATAGGTCGGGATGCGGATTGCAGCCGAGCGATTGCGGCTCGAGTAGGCAAGGTTCACGGGGGCTTCGAAGCCCGGGGTCAGACGCTTGTAGCTGTTGACCGTCGGATTGCAGATCGCGCAGAGCGCTTTCGCGTGCTTGAGGATGCCGCCAATATAATAGAGGGCCATCTGGCTCAGTCCGCCGTATTCGTTGCCGGCGAAGAGCGGCTTGCCCTTTTTCCAGAGACTCTGGTGCGTGTGCATTCCGGAGCCGTTATCGCCGAAGAGCGGTTTCGGCATGAAGGTGACCGTCTTGTTGTGGCGCTTGGCGACGTTCTTCACGATGTACTTGTAGAGCATCATGTCGTCGCCCATGGAGACCAGCTCGTTGAAGCGCAGGTCGATTTCGGCCTGGCCAGCGGTGGCGACTTCATGGTGTTCGCGTTCCACGCGCAGACCGCAGTCCTTCATCACCATGATCATCTCATTGCGGATGTTGACCTGGGTGTCGGCGGGGGCCACGGGGAAGTAACCTTCCTTGTGACGAAGCTTGTTGCCGAGGTTCGGGAATTCCTCGCGGCCGGAGTTCCAGATGCCTTCGTTGGAATCGAGATAGTAATAACCACTGTGCGAGGTCTGGTCATAACGCACGTCGTCGAAGATGAAGAACTCGGCTTCAGGTCCGAAGAACGCGGTATCAGCGATGCCGCTCTGCTTGAGGTAGGCGTTCGCTTTGCGCGCGATGTTGCGAGGATCGCGGGAATAGGGCTCGCGCGTCATCGGGTCGACGGCGTCGGCCACAATGCTGAGTGTGGGCACGGCGGGAAACGGATCCACCATCGCGGTTTTCGGGTCGAGGATGAGCAGCATGTCCGAGGCTTCGATCGACTTCCATCCGCGGATCGACGAGCCGTCGAATCCGAGGCCGTCTTCGAACACTTCTTCTTCGAGCTCGCGAATGGGCATGGTGAAGTGCTGCCAGGTTCCGAGAAAATCGCAGAACTTCACGTCCACGAGTTTGATGTCCTTGCTCTTTGCGAGCGCCAATACTTCTTTAGGTGTCATAGTTGAGTTAATTTTTCGACCGTTCGCCTGGCATTAAAATACCGGCGCCAAGTCACTGTTCTGAAATGTGGGGTCAGACCGCTTTTTCACCGCGTTCGTCGGTCCGGATGCGATAAGCTTCCTCCACGGGGAGGAGAAACACTTTGCCGTCGCCAATTTTTCCGGTCTTCGCGGATTTGACGATGACATCGAGCGCCTTTTGGGCGAGCGCATCGGAAAGAACGATTTCAATTTTGACCTTGGGCAGAAAATCGACGGTGTATTCACTTCCGCGGTAGATTTCCGTATGGCCTTTCTGGCGTCCGAAGCCTTTGACTTCGGAAACCGTCATGCCTTCCACTCCGATTTCACCCAATGCATGTTTCACTTCGTCCAATTTGAAGGGTTTGATGATTGCTTCGATTTTTTTCATAGGATGAGGGGGTGGTTGGAGGGTTCGGGGCCAGCGTTCGTGCTACATGCGATCCTGTCGGGGGTCAATGAATTTTCGCGTAAAAGCAGGCTTCTTTATTAGGGGTTGCTGAGAAAATCGGGCCCACGGCGGCTCCTTGGTTCCGCCGTGGACCACGAATCTTCATTTAAACGGCTTTTTCGCCGCGTTCATCGGTGCGGATTCGGATCGACTCTTCCACGGGGAAAAGAAAGACCTTTCCATCGCCGATTTTTCCTGTTTTCGCGGCCGCCACGATCGTGTCGATCGCTTTGCTGGCCATGGCATCCGGAAGGACGACCTCGATCTTCACCTTGGGCAGGAAGTCCACGCTGTATTCGCTGCCGCGGTAGATTTCGGTGTGGCCCTTCTGGCGTCCGAAGCCTTTGACTTCGGACACCGTCATGCCTTCGATACCGATGCTGGCGAGGGCTTCTTTGACCTCTTCCAGTTTGAACGGTTTGATGATTGCTTCGATTTTTTTCATGTGATCCTTAATTGGTTACTCGTTGTGTGTTGAGATCCCATTGCGGATCAATATTCGTACCCCACTTCACCATGTTCGATGAGGTCGAGGCCCTGGCGTTCCGTTTCCTGTTCAGGACGCAGACCCACGAGCGCTTTCACGATGTACGCGATGACGGCCGTCGCGACAACCGCAAGGATGATGGTGAGCACAATCGCCTTGAACTGGGCCGTCCAGAGCGTGTGGTTCGCAACCAGGGCTGCGAGTCCGTTCGCCTTGGCGGGAGCGGCGCTGTCGAGCAAGTTGCCGTTCACTGCACCTGTGGCCAGCACGCCTGTGATGAAGGCGCCGAGCGTTCCACCAATGGCGTGAACGCCGAAGGTGTCGAGCGCGTCGTCATAGCCTAACATCGGCTTCAATTTCGTACAGGCCAGATAAGGCACCACGGCGGCGAGCACGCCAATGATCACGGCACCCGTGGAGTTCACGAAGCCGCAAGCAGGGGTGATCACGACCAGGCCGGCAACCGCGCCGGAGCAAAAACCGAGCACGCTGGGCCGGCCTTTGAGGATGTATTCCAGCAACGGCCAGACGAACGAAGCAACCGCCGTGGCGAGCGTCGTGGTCATGAAGGCATTGGCGGCAATGCTGTCTGCGGCGACGGCGCTGCCTGCGTTGAATCCATACCAGCCAACCCAGAGCATGCCGGTTCCGATCATGCAAAGGACCATGCTGTGAGGGGGCATCGCTTCCTTGCCGAAGCCAATGCGCTTGCCGAGGATGATGCAAAGGATCAAGGCCGACCATCCGGATGACATGTGCACCACCGTTCCGCCAGCGAAGTCAATCGCGGGGATCTTGGCCGTGGGGTTCCAAACGCCGTTCATGAGGCCTGTCGCGCCCCACACCATGTGGGCCAGCGGGAAGTAAACGAGGAACATCCAGGCGGTGACGAAGAGCATGATCGCGGGAAACTTCATGCGTTCCGCAATCGCGCCGATGATCAACGCGGGGGTGATGATCGCAAACATCAACTGATACATCGAAAAGACGTTGTGCGAAACCCAATAGGAATAATCTGTGTTGGGAGCGGAATCCACGCCCTTCAGGAAGAAGAATTCACTTCCTCCCAAATACGGACTTCCAAAACTTTTTCCGAACACCAGGCTGTAGCCGAACGCCCACCACAGTATGGTGACGAGGCCGGTGATGCCCAGACATTGCGCGAGCACGGACAGCACGTTTTTCGTGCGGACAAGACCGCCGTAGAACAGCGCGAGGCCGGGCAGCGTCATGAAGAGCACGAGCGCCGAAGAGGTCATCATCCACGCGTTGTGTCCAGGACCGGACACTGCGGCGACGGGACCAGGCGACTTCGTTTTCTTGAAGTCATCCGTCGAGGAGGGCGGCTGTGCATTGTTGATATAAGCTTCCACGTCAGCGACACGATCTTCAATGGTCGCTGCAGGAAGCGCCTTTGCGGGCGCTGCGGCTTCTTCTGCCATGCTCCACATGGGAGCGAGGGCGAAGAGCGCCACGGCTAAATATTTCCAGAGGGTTTGTTTCATAATTCCAGTTTTTATGTTTGTGTTCTATTCATGCCGCCGGCCACAATGGCGGCGTACGTGCGCGACACAGTTAGCAACCGCCGTGCCAAGAATTAACCGACGCTCAAAAATCGTTTTAACAAAAAAAGAAAACGCACCTAACTCGTGCATCGACAAAGGGTTAAGAAAGATTGGTTAATTTTTAAGATTGCAAACACAATTCCTTTGTTGCTAACGGTGAACAGGGTATTTGGCTCGATTTGCGCAGATTGACCAAAAAGACATATGCCGAAACTGGTTGTCACAAGTGCCGAAATGAAAGATCGGACCTTCGAATTATCGGAGGACAAGATCACTGTCGGACGTTTGCCCGATAACCAGATTCGCCTCGAAGACAACGCTGTCTCCAGTCATCACGCCGTGCTCTCGCGCAAGGGCGAAGACTACATCCTGCGCGATCTCAATTCCACCAACGGCACGCGCGTCAATGGACAACGCATCGTCGAGATGCGCCTCTATCACGGCGACATGGTGAACTTCGGCCATCTGCAGCTCCAATATTTTTCCCGCCCTCAAACCGCGCCCCAGCCCCTCCCCTCGCCGCTTAAGAAAACCGTCGACCTCAGCAATCTCTCCGCCAGTTCCATCCGCAAAACCTCCTTCGCCAGCGCCTCGCCCTTCGCCAAAAAATCCGACGGCCGTCACAAGCGCATCCTTCAAGGCGCTCTTATTTTTCTCGGGTTCGTCTTTGTCGCATTTCTCGTCTATTCGCTGATCCGCATCTTCCAGACCTAGCGGCGGGTTGGAGCGTTGAAGCGTGAGAGTGTCAGAGTTTGTGAAGCGTCTTTGCTTCTTCTTCCTTGCTTTCATTTCGCGGGACGTTTGAATTAGTCCCCACATGGATCCCCTCCTCCAACTTCTGGAACGCAACGCCCTGGCCAGTCCCGAACAACTCGCCAAGATGCTTCAAATCTCCACGGAGGATGTGAAGAAACGGATTCAGGATCTTCAGAGCGACGGACTCATCCTCGGCTACAAAGCGATCCTCAACCGCGACAAACTCAGCAAGGACAGCGTGCGCGCCGTGATCGAAGTGCGCGTCTCGCCCGAGCGCGATGGCGGTTTCGACCGCGTCGCCGAACGCATCGCGCAATTCGAGGAGGTGAAATCGTGTTTCCTCATGAGCGGCGCCTACGACCTTCTTATTTTCGTCGAGGGTCACACCCTCCAGGAAGTTGCCTCTTTCGTCGCCAGCAAGCTTTCCACGTTGGAAAAAGTGCACTCCACTGCCACCCACTTCATGCTCAAGACCTACAAGGATCAGGGCGTGATCATGTCGCGCGCCGCCCCCTCCGAACGTATTTCCGTCAGCCCGTAGAAACAAAAGAAGAGGGATGAAGGTTGAAGGATGAAAGACGGAGGTCTGAAGTCTTGGTTTAGTGCATCGCTTATAGTTATACACGGATTCATTAGTTTATCTAATTATCTGTAGCGGTCTTTCCGGTTCTGCTTTTCATCCTTTATCCCTCATCCTTCATCCTTTACTCTACTCCCTCATCCCTTCTTCCATGTTTACCCACCCTCAAGCCTATGACGTGATCGTGGTCGGCGCGGGTCATGCCGGCATCGAAGCCGCCCTCGCCTGCGCGCGGATGGGATGTCGAACCCTGATGACGACCATCGACCTCGACACCATCGGAAAGATGAGCTGCAACCCGGCCATTGGTGGCCTGGCAAAGGGACACATGGTGCGGGAGATCGATGCCGCCGGAGGACAGATGGGCTGGACAACAGATGCCACCGGGATCCAGTTCCGGATGCTCAACCGCAAGAAAGGTCCGGCTGTATGGGCACCGCGAGCTCAATGCGACAAAAAGGCATATCAGTTCACCATGAAAGGGATCTGTGAACGCCAACCCAACCTGGAGGTCCGCCAGGCCCAAGCCACCGCCCTGGTGGTGGAATCGGATCAAATCACCGGAATCGACACCGCCATGGGGGTTCGGTTCTTGGGCAGATGCGTGATCATCACCACCGGAACCTTCCTGCGCGGTCTGATGCATATTGGGGAAAATCAACAAAAAGGAGGCCGGGGCGGAGAACAGGCTGCGATAGGACTGAGTGATAGCTTGATCAAACTCGGCTTTGCGTTGGAACGCCTGAAGACAGGAACCCCACCCCGGCTTAAGAAAAGCTCGATTAAGTGGGAAGGACTCAGTGAACAACCTGGGGATAACCCCCCTCCTCCCTTTAGCTTCCTTCACGAACCCAGTTATTACGGTAAGCTGGAAGAGCCCAAATTTCGACCCGATGGAGCTTTGTTCCACGTGGAACAACGATCATCTGCCCCAAGCTGGACCCCTGCTCTTCCCCAGCTTCCTTGCTATCTGACCGCCACAACCGCTCGGACGGCTGAGGTGATCCGAGCCAACCTTCATCGATCCCCCATGTATTCGGGTCAGATTGAGGGGGTGGGACCTCGGTATTGCCCTTCCATTGAGGACAAGTTTGTGAAGTTTGCGGATAAGGAAACCCATCAAATCTTCCTGGAACCCGAGGGGTTGAATACCGAGGAAGTTTATGTGAATGGCTGTTCCACGAGCCTTCCTTATGACGTGCAGCTTGAGATCATTCATTCCATCAAGGGCTTGGAAAACGCGGAAATGATGCGAGCAGGCTATGCCGTGGAATATGACTATGCACCCCCCACCCAGCTTTATACCTGGTTGGAAACCAAGCGGGTTCAGGGTCTTTTTTTCGCGGGTCAGATCAACGGGACGACCGGCTATGAAGAAGCAGCCGCCCAAGGCTTTGTGGCGGGGGTGAATGCGGCTCTTCGGATTCAGGGCAAACAGCCTTACATTTTTCCGCGATCGAAGTCTTACTTGGGAGTTCTGGTGGACGATCTTGTGACCAAGGGAACCCAGGAGCCTTACCGTATGTTCACTTCGAGGGCTGAATATCGACTGATTTTGCGTCAGGACAATGCGGATGAGCGCCTGACCGAGCAGGGTCATGAGTGGGGTTTGATCTCCAAAGAGCGCTATCAACTTTTCAAAGAGAAGATGGCGAAGATGAGCGAGATCAAGGAGAAGCTTCAAAAGACCCGCCATCAAGGCATTACTTTGGAGCAATGGTTGAAGCGTCCTGAAATGGACCTCGATCAGTTGCTTGTCCAATTTTCAGAAATCGCTTTGAATGTTCCGCAGGATTTAAGGGCAGGGATTGAGATGGATCTGAAGTATGCGGGATATGTGACGCGTGACTTGGCGCACGTCGAGCGCATGAAAAAAACGGAGGAACAGCGCATTCCCGACGATCTCAATTTTCTGGAAATCAAAGCGCTGCGTCGCGAAAGCCGCGAAAAACTTCAATCATTGCGGCCGGCGACTTTGGGGCAGGCGGGTCGAATTTCAGGCATCACGCCCGCCGATATTGGCGTCCTGCTGATCTGGTTGAAAAAACTGTCTGCGTAGTTACTTTGTAACTACACACTTTAGTTGGTGTCCTAGGATCGGTGATGAACTTGTTCACCGTGCGAATGCATATGACGTTTGCAGAGTTCGTCGAGAAGAGTTGTTACTTGGGGGACCGTGATTCCGCGCATGTCCACCGTTTTATCTGGCTTGCGTCCGGGTGGGGGGACTAATTGAGCGACGCGATGTTTGTTGCCATAGCCGTAGGGACCGACGCGAGAGGCGGGGTTGTTGCAATGGATGAGCGCGAGCGTGTCGATGCCGACGGCGAAACCGAGATGCATGATTCCCGTATCGGTGGAAACGAGAATTTTGGATGAGGCCAGAAGCGCGGCGGTTTCGGACAGCGAGAGCTGGCCCACGAGATTGACGGCTTGGGGAAGGCCCTGGGCGACCGCTCTTGCCTTGGGAATGAGATCGACGCCGCCGCTTAAAAAAAGATTCACGTCGTACCGCTGCAAAAGCCATCGGGCCAATTCCACAAACGATTCGACGGGCCAATCGCGCCATCGCGACCGGCCTCCTCCACCCACCTGGAAAACCACACTGGGCTTGGATGGGATCTTCCATTTTTTTTGAAACGCCTGAATTTCCTCGGCACGCACCTTGTAAACAAGGCCTTGGTCCTTGCAATCGGCGCCGATGGTGCGGACGATCTCGAGCGTTTGTTCCACGCCATGGGTTTCGTCCCACTTCGGAAGGGAAACGGGGTGCGAAATCAAAAACGAAAATTGCGTCATGCGGGGACAGCTCACCACGGCATGACGTTGAGCGATGTAAGCTGTCGGCCAGAGGTCGGGATCATTTCCACGCAGCATGACGACCACATCCGGCCGCCACCGGCGCAATCTCCAGGCAAAGCCGGGGAAGGCGAGCAGCGACTTGTAATAGGGAATCACCTCATCGATGTAGGGATTGTGATCGGCGATCACGCGCCGTCGGCGGTGCGTCACCACATGGATGCGGGCCTTGGGAAAACTTTCCTTCAAGGCGCGAATTGCGACGCTGTCCGTCAGGGTATCGCCAATCCCCGCGGCGCTGAACACGAGGATGCGTTGGAAGGAGGAGGGGACGAGCGGGCGCGGGGTGGGGGGGACCAAAAAGGAAAGCAGACGGAAAAAAACGTAGTAGAGACGAAAAATAAAACGGTTCAATCCGCGTCAGCCTAGGCGTGGGGTGGGGGACAAATCAAGCCGCGAGCGTGCGTCGATGATGTAAAATAACCTTTACTCGCCGCCGAGGGGGAGACATCACTTTTGACTTTCGCCGTGAAGATGCCCACGATGGAGAAAGAGAGATTGTGAAGTTCCCTTTTCGACGTCCACCCCCAACTCCTGAAGAGGTCCTGGAGGCCAAGCTGATCCGCGAATGCAAACAAGGGCAGGTGGACAGCTACGAATATTTCGTCAAACAGAATCAAAACCGGCTTTTTCACGTCGCCCTCCAGGTTTTGCGGGACGAATGCCTCGCGGAGGAGGCGGTGCAGATCACCTTCATCAAAGGTTGGAAAAAAATCGGAAGCTTCCGGGGCAACGCGCGTTTCGCCACTTGGCTGCATCGCCTTTGCATCAACACCGCGTGGGATCTGCTCCGCCAGCGCATGCGCGAAAAGGAACACATCGCGCAGGATGAACCCGGTTCGAATAAAATCCTCCTCGATACCGTCATAAATTCAGAGACCCCGCCTGACCGCGCGCTGATCCGGAGTGAGATCCGGGACCTGGTGATGCAGGCGATGGATCAATTGCCGGAGGAGCAGCGATTGGTCCTGGTGTTGCGGGAGATGCAAGGCCTTGACTACAAGGAAATCGCGAGGACATTAAAGTGTCGGGAAGGAACCGTGATGTCTCGCCTTTTCCACGCCCGCCGCAAGGTTCGCAAGCTCCTTGAAAAAATCATCTGACATTTCGCCCATAAAGGTTTAAAACAAAGACGCCATGAAGAAGAAGTTCAACGCGGATGAATGGATCAATCTGCTTTTGGACGGCAATCTTTCCGATGAGCAGCGCAAACAGATCGAAGCGTGGCTCGTCACCGATCCCGCCGCGCATACACAGATGTCCCTGCGCCACACAAAAGTGATCAATAAATTGATTCAGCAAATCGCGGCGGAAACACCCGACCTCAAGGATTCCCAACAACTTTGGGCGCGCATCCGTGAACGCATTCAAGAGGAAGCCCCTGTTCAAAAAACCTGGCGCGACCGTCTGGATTGGTGGTTCTCATTCAATCGCTGGGCCATGCCCACCGCGACCTTTGCCACAGCCTCTCTTGTGCTGGGACTTGGAATTTTCTGGTTTGTTCACGCAAAGCCGGCGCCGAGCCAGTTCACGCAAATCGCGCAGGTGCAGTCCCAACCGAATATTTCCGCAACCGCGTATCAATCGAAATCTGGAAACGCCACCGTGGTCTGGGTTTCGGGTTTTGACAAGTCAGCCTCGGAATTCGGACAGATCTGGCAGGTTTACAGCTTCCGGCCTGATGTCACTGCGACCGCCTACGATTCAGAGCAGGGGAACGCCACCGTCATATGGGTTTCGGGATTGGATGAGCCGGCGGATACGTCAGACCGTACTTCTTCCTGATGAATCGTCTCAAGGTGCGGTTGCTCCCTCCGTGGCTTTCCTTCCTCCGCTTCGCCGGACGAACAGCCTGCATTTTGATTCTGGGAATGTGCCTTGCGAGCGTCGCGCGCGCGGATGAAAACGTTCCGAGGCTGCAGGTGCGGCTGATCCGCGCCTCGAGCGGACCCGCGGAGGAATCGGATCCGAAAGTGAAGACGCTTGATGCGCAATTGAAGGCGGATTTTGGATACACGCGCTACGAGCAGATTTTCTTTTCCGACACGCAATTCACGCGCGATGAAAAGGCGATCTTTGAAATGCCCGATGATTTCGCGATCACAATCACCTATCATGGACGCCGTCGGGGACAGCGCGAATTTTTTATCGAAACGGAATATCGGGGGAAAAAATTTGTCGGGTTTTACGCTTCGTTTCCGGACACCGCCAAGCCCGTGCTGATCCGCGGCCCCGGCACGCGGGAATACCGCTACATCATCGCCCTGTCTCCCGGCTGATCAGCACGTGGGAGCGTCAGAGCGTCGGGGCGTGCACAGCCTCCGATCCCCACGCTTTAACGCTTTACGCTCCAACTCTTCAAGGGCAGGATTGATTTTTCGCCATGATTTCCACGGATTCCATCCTCGAAAAATTGCAGGAGGCGGCGCAGCAAAAAGCCGTTCTTCCCTCGACCCTCGAAAACTGCCGCGTCTGGCTCAACCCCATCTATTTCGAACCCTGGGTCCTCGAGAGCATCAACGAGCTCATCGATGGCGCCCAATGGGAGGAGCTCAACAATCGTTTTTATAAAACACTCAGCTTTGGCACCGGCGGCCTTCGCGGACGCACGATCGGCGGAGTCGTCACGGCCGCGGAACGGGGAGGGAAACCGGCCGACGCCGCGCCCGAACATCCCGCCGCCGGCTCGAATTGCATGAATGATTTCAACATCCGGCGCGTGACGATGGGGCTTGTGGCCTACATTCGCGAAACCGGATCGATTGGTGAAAAACCGCACGTGGTTTTCGCACACGACACGCGTTATTTTTCGCGTCATTTCGCCGAGCTTGCCGCGGGCGTGGTGATGGAGATGGGCGGAGTCGCCAGTCTTTTCGAATCGGAGCGATCGACGCCCGAACTCAGTTTCGCCGTGCGCGCGGAAAACGCTGATGCCGGCGTCGTGATCACCGCGAGCCACAATCCGCCGCACGACAACGGTTTCAAGGCGTATTACAACGATGGCGCGCAGGTGGTGGAGCCGCACGCGAGCGGGATCATCAAGCGCGTGAACGCCATTTCGCTCGAGCAGGCCTGCGCGAAAGCCAGTGGTTCCACGCCGCGATTCAAGATCCTTCCGGCCGACATCGACCGCGCTTATTTGCAGAAGCTTCATTCGCTGGTGCTGGAACCCGACGCATTGAAAAAAGAGGGCGGGAAAATCACAGTCGTTTATTCGCCGCTGCACGGCACCGGCGCCAAGATGGTGCCGCAGGTCCTCCAGGAATTGGGCCTCCGGTTGATCACGCAGCCCGATCAGATGAAACCCGATGGACGTTTTCCCACGGTGAAGTCGCCCAATCCTGAAAACGCCGAGGCGCTTTCCCTGAGCATTCAGCTCGCGGACCGCGAAAACGCGGACGTGGTTGTCGCCACCGATCCCGACGCCGACCGCATGGGCGTTGCCGTCCGCAACAAGCAGGGAAAGATGGAGCTGCTCAACGGAAACCAGATCGGATCGCTGCTGGGACATTACCGCCTCGAACGGTTTTTCGCGCAGGGCATCCTGAATGAAAAAAATCGCGATCACGCCTGTCTCATCAAGACAGTCGTCACCACCGACCTGCAAAAGGCGATCGCGCAAAAATTCGGTGTCCTCATTCCGGAGACGCTGACCGGCTTCAAATACATCGGCGCGAAGCTGCGCCAATACGAAGAGCGCGTGCTGAAGGCCACGGGCAGGACATGGAAGGATTATCGCACGCTTTCCGAGCTCGAGAAGCGTGATCTTCTGCTGAAACATTCGCGCTATTATGTTTTTGGCGGCGAGGAAAGTTACGGATATTCGGCGTCGGATTTTTGCCGCGACAAGGACGCCAATTCCGCAAGCGTGATGTTCGCGGAGCTGGCTGCGTTCGTGAAGGCGAGGGGACAGACCGTGCTCGACTATCTCGACGCGATCTACGCGGAGCTGGGTTATTATCAGGAAAAGCTCGGCCAGCTCGTGTACGAAGGAGCGGAGGGCGCGGCGAAAATTCAAAAGATCCTGCAGTCCCTCGAATCGGATCCCCCGAAGGAATTTCTGGGCCTGAAGGTCACGGCGGTCCAAAATTATGCGAAGGAGGACGTTCGCGACGCGGAAGGCGAGATGCTCCCCAAGGAAATGCTCTTGTTCGTGGAGCTTTCCAATGGCACGCGTGTTGCCGTGCGCGGCAGCGGGACGGAGCCGAAAATCAAATATTACCTTTTTGCGCACGAAAAACCGCCGGCAGGCCAGCGTTTTACTTCGGAACAACTCGCGGCGGCGAAGAAACGGATCGGCGAGTTTCTGAACGGCCTCTGGAC
>Ga0207107_1188_pt1 | contig 13572 bp, 14 predicted proteins | sample Alteio_BWMinHeat_75_FD_153555 | JGI IMG/M metagenome (GOLD analysis project Ga0207107, IMG submission 153555) | Enriched cells from forest soil in Barre Woods Harvard Forest LTER site, Petersham, Massachusetts, United States -... | ecosystem: Environmental > Terrestrial > Soil > Temperate forest >... | reverse complement strand
CCTGTCGAAAAGTTGGTTTTTCTTTTTCTAAGACATAGGCGTCTAGTTGCATACCATCCGTATCCAAATATTTTTTGATAACTTTATTGTACAACTTGACTACATTAATCAAAGTAATTGAAGTATAATAACGATCAGGATTCTCCTTTTCTTGGACAAAATCCAAATCAATGACTATCGGACCAAATTCCTTATGTTTTTCTGTAATATGTGGCTTAAATCCAGCGTTAATGGCATTTACATATAATTTTGCAAATTGCGCATACATATCATCTGGAATATTGTACGACCCGTAAGGAATATACATCATAGAGTGAGTCCATGGTACTTCCTTTTTCGATTTAGTTTTCTCCTTTGTTTCATTTCGATACTTGTTCATGAAATGATACAATTTTTCCAACTCATTTAGTTTATCGGTTGGAACGTTGTCTTCTGACTCCTCATCTGACTTCATTTCGATTAATTTCTTTTTTTTGGATTTGGTTTTGGTATCTGATTTGGTATCTGATTTGGTATCTGATTTGGTATTGGACCTATCATGGTCAGATTTATTCTTTTTATGTTGAGTCATTTTTTTATTCGTTTTGGATCCTCCCGGTTCGGAAATGATAATAATATCTTTTTTACGGCCAGAGGGAGATTTAGGAGATTTTGGGGATTTGGGAGCTTTCACTGATTTGGTTATTGCGGATTCACCAGAATCGTCGTCTGATTCATATTTCGGGCTACATTTTTTTTTATTTATTATACTCATATACTTTGAATAATGTTGTTTTGGATAAAAAATTTTATATTAATAAATTTTTTTATCAATTTTTTGGCTTAGCATTCTTTTTTAAATCATGGTTTGCAAATTAGTTTAAACGCATCAAATAACCTAACAATCCGTTTTTGGTGGAAAAATCAAATCAAACAACTGTATTGATCCAATGAGTGGAACAAATCGTACAAACATAAATAACTTGATCTAATGAATTCTTTGTCAAAACTGCTTCCTTATCCGTATCGGATTTGTGAGTAGAACATTTTTTGTTCTGACAGATATAGTTTCGAGTCCTAGCTAAAGTACTGTCGTGAATAACATAAGTGTAATCATCCATTTCGTTGTCTCTATTTGTGTTGTAGGATTTAGAATAAATCAAAGTTCCTGGTTCGATTTGTTTGTAATTCTTACACGAACGACAAATGAAATAAGCCACATTGGATCCAACTTTTCCTTCTTCCTTGTCTTCGACAAAGAAATTTTTATTTATGGCTTTTACCAGAGATATTACTTTTCGCTGATCTCGTTTATTCATCATTTCAAATCGCTCATCTTCAATAATATCTTTACCTTTGACGTTGACCAAATCGTCTTCGGTTAGTTTCTCCACCTTCGAAATCTTATCGAAAATAATATTAAGGGTTTTATTAATTTTCCCTCCAATCTGTTTACTCTTTACATCCTTTGTGACATTAAATATGTAACCGCATTTGTCACAGAAGAACATGTTATTAGATAATAATATTATAATGAAAATAACTAAATACTATTTATATTGTTTTGATCAATTTTTTTGATTTGTTTGAATCAACCAATCCCATTCGAACAAAAAATTGATCAAAAATGATCATATACTAATATAAATATATAGTTTGTCTATATTATAGTAATGTCTAGCAAATATAAAAAGTCTAAATTAAAACCGGACGATCTAGAAGATGATAATAATGATGATCCATTAATAGAGTCAGATGACACGGCATCTGATGAGGAAATTGAAGTAGAGCAATCTGGTGGTGATACCGATGCAGAAACTGAAGCTAGACAAGACTTATCCGATGATGAACATTTAGATTTGGATCCAGATAACGAACCCAAAGATTCGGAAAGTGATGAATATGATCCTGTACAAGAAGAGGAGTTAGCCGAAGAAGATCCAGAAGAACCTGGAGAAGAGGTAGAACCTGAAGAAGACGGAGCAGTAGTCGGAGAAGATTTTGTAGTCGAATCTAAATCGTGTTATGCCAAAAATTTAAATAAAGATAATTTAGTCATGGATGAGGATGATTCTAGTATGTATGGAAAATTGGAATACAAAAGAATTCCAGACTCAGAACGCGATACCGATCCAATTATGACTTATTACGAAATGGTTAGAATCATTGGAACAAGAGCTCAACAATTCAATTTAGGGGCTCCTCCGTTAGTCCTAGGCATAGACGGATTACATCCAGCCAAAATGGCATACATCGAATTAATGGCTCAAATGACTCCATTTATTGTTAGAAGACATTTACCAAGCAAAAAATATGAAGAATGGCGAGTTGACGAATTACAACTCATTCATCAAATCGACGACGAATTTTTTGTACCGGAAGAATTTGATTTGGAAACTTTCAAAAAGAAAAATAATATTCTTCAACCTAAACAACTCAAAAGATCCGAAGCTCTAGAACCAACAGACGCAGAACACGAAACGAAAACACCTAATAAACGAACCAAAACAGTTAGATCACCTAAATTACCGGGAGCCAAAAATTAATATATCATGATACACATATCATAATATATTAATTACTGCTATCATTCAATTCCTTCATCCATGTATCAACCACTCCATCTGCCAAGAGTTTAAATTGAATATCAGCCTTAATCTGTTTTTTATGTTTATCCACAAATTCAATGGTGAGTTTAGTTTCGTCGGTTTCAGAAACAGGTTTGGTTTCAGTTTCGGATTCTGCGTCCGAGTCAGATTTCACTTCATAATCAGAACCATAGTCGGGCATTGGTATGATGTTTGATTCTGATCTGAGTTCGGTCTTTGGTTCAGCTTCTGTTTCCAAATTTTTTTTGTAATCTTTGACAGCATCATCCACAAATCGTCCCATAATTTCTTGAATCTGTCGATCTGTTCCGATTTTGCTAATTATATTATTGAATCTATTTTTGGTGCAATAACTCATAATAATATCGATATGATTCATAACTTTTTCTCTGTCGGAACCAGATGCAATCGATAGTTTGGTCGGCAATGGCGCAACTTCTCCAAAGCGATGATTGTTTTTTTTCTTGAAAATCGGTCTAGACTGATGACAAACATGACGAACATTTGTTTTGATAACATAACCTTCGGCATAGTTATCTTTGATTGGATCCAGATCGAATAAATTAGGAATTTTTGTCAAAAACTCGGTATCGAGAGCGCGCGCTTCTCGTAGAGGGATCTTGGCAACCACAGGGACCGGACACAGCGATAATCCATTTAATTGATCACATACTTCGTCGTAGGACAAAAACCAGGCCCAATTTTGTGCTAGACCGTCAGCATTTTTGTAGGGAGATACTTCTGAGAGAGTCATTTTGATATCAAAAACAAGATACTCAATGTTAGGACTATAATGAACTCCAGTTTGTACAACAGGTCCATTTTTTTGGAACCCCGAATAGCCTCCTCCAAAAATTTCTCCAAATATTTGGATTGTTTGGACGTTAGAATTGTTTATTTTGATCCTGTCAAAAACTTGTAAGACATCCGTTTTGTACAATTCTAACATTTGGTGATGGCGGAAAAAATTTTCCTCTGGAGCAATAGGAGCGGTTCGCTTGCAAACAATAACATCGGTTCCATCTGTCAAAAACGAAAAATTCGCACCATGAATTTTTTCGGTTACTACGCAAATAGTATCGGTCCGAATGAAACCGCATTTAATAAAGTGATTAACCAGTTTGTCGGTGAGGTTCTCAATAGAATGATATTCACGAAACTTGGTATGAAGTTCCGAAAGAGGCGATGTGGAAGTCGATGTTGTTGTGGAAGTCGATGTCGTTGTGGAAGTCGATGTCGTTGTGGAAGTCGATGTCGTTGTGGAAGTCGATGTCGTTGTGGAAGTCGATGTTGACGTGTCCATTCCAGACAATTCAATTATAACTACTCAGGCCCTAATATTGGACTCTTCAATATATTCTGATGTGCAATTTTTTTATTGGGAACATATATGAACACATGAAAAAAATACATGAATATTTGACCCCAAGTTCTCAAAAAAAAGTTACTCTTATGGATACATTTGATTTGCTACCCCTCACACCCAAAATAAAATCAATTTCTGAGTTATTTGGTAGTTTTCGTAAGGCGGCTTGTCAAGAAATCATTTTAGAATTGAAACCCCCAATTGAGTTACGTTCTCTACGCAAAACTTTCATTGATTTTGATAAAGGTGTCAACCAAATATCCAAATCGAAATTTCAATCCGATGTATCACAAATGACTCATCAAATTAGTCTAGGATTGAAAATAGGTTCTGATATAGGTATCATTCAAATCAATATCTTGTCTGATAACACCAAATCAAATTATAATACAATTTCGGCCATTGTGCATGCCATTAATACTTTTTGCCATCTGTTCGAATATTCCTACGATGGATTAGTCATCAATATTTGTTTAGATACCAACCAGAGAGATATCGATATATCAGATTCAAGTTTAAAAACCAGATTTGCCACTATGAAACAAAATTCAACTGCGTTCAATGCGAGTGGAGTTACTCATAGATTGTCCGAATTAATTATTCTCAGTAAAAAAGAAGAAATTATCAAATTGTTATTTCATGAATTAGTGCATTATGCAGGGTTAGATTCGGATTTAGTTGGAACCAAATTCGATATCGAATGGGATATTAAAAACCCGACACTGAATCTATCCGAAGCCTACACTGAAAGTATGGCCATTCTGTTAAATGCCATGTATTGTGCGATTCAATTAGGGAGTTATGTCCAAACAGATAATGGAGAATCATTTGATTCAATATTAAAATATGAAATCAATTATTCTCTCCTACTCACAGCCAATATTCTGAAATTCTATGGATATAATGATCTGACTTATGAATCATTTTTCAACCCTACTCCCGATAATCATGATCTTACTAAATCATGGTCACCAATTCAAACGTGGGAATATATCTTTGTCAGGACCAATTTGTTACTCAAGTTAGATAACTTATCTAGATTGACTAATTGGCAATTAAATAAATCCACCAGTCAATTAATTAGAGATGTAACAGAAGATCATACAGAACTAGTAATTCATTTGAAACCCTATATGAAATCTACTTACGTGTTAACAAACATATCCTACACATGCATCGAACCAGATTGGTCCAAACTGTAATCTTGTTTTGAATTTTTGAATTCTATCGTACAACTCTCGCTCCCAAAATACAGATCAAGAAATATTTAACGACTTGAACAATAAGTGCCATCATGGATGCAACAACACCCAAACTGATCTTTGGGTAAGATTGATCTCTATTGGGAAAAACTGCTTTACGTAAATAGGGATTAACCACCATTATCAATAAACAAATACTGTAGATAAAAAACCATATTCTTTCTTGTCCAGGAACGGGCAGGCTAACATCGGCGAACATGGTTCCCGATGTTCTGCCTTGTGCCAGAAAGTACAGAACGGTCAATACTGTTCCATAGCCCATGTAATACGGCCAGAGTCTTTCATGGATTCCGATTCGACGAGACATATCGATTCTCATATATTGCCACAGGCTATTAAAGCAATAAAAAGAATGATAAATACACAACATGAAACACTTCAATATCAATGCCACATAATAATAATTTGATAATAGCAAACTAATCAATTGTATGGTCATTGACATGGCCAATTGATATACGATCATGGATATCCCAAAAGTTAGGTTATCCGTGAAAGTGAGTGGTGCGTATCCAGTTTTCGATTCAAGAGGATGATTGCAAGAATTCTCTCCAACCAATCTAAACAATTCAATAGAATACATAGTTTGAAAAAAACAACCGACTCCACCCAATATTACATTGATTGCGGTCATGATCCATCCCAGCTCCCAACCGGTTGTCCATTGAATGAACAAATTGACAAAATATGGTATCAGGATGGTTCCCATATTGAATCGAACCATTTTCCAAATGAGTGTTCGAATTCTGGTATTATTCATAAGCAGAACCACAAACTGAAATGGCTCCACAGAGTTTTTAAACCCTTTTAGATAATCTGCTCCGATATCTTTCCACATGAATGATAAAATGCATAGTGTATAATAATGAATTGTTATTAATGTTATTTTTATCAATTTTTTAGCATGGATATATATACATGGCTACTCAGGATTTAATCAAAAAATCGCCTCCCAAGTATCTCAAATACAAAAAGAAGTATTTTAAACTCAAACAGCGGCTGAGGCAAATCCAAACCGGTGGTTCTATTTGTAACATAATTAATCAAACCACATACATCTTTGTGCATGGTGCTTGTTTGGATGGGGCGATGACTGCCTACTTATTAGTGTCATATTGTGGCGTGGATACTAATAAGATTAAATACATTGCTCCTGGAGAATATATGGTTACACAACTCTCCAAAAACAAAGAAGAAAATCCAACAACTACATTTGGTCTGTATGATTTGGCCTTACCGGAAAGAGATTTAGACCTACAAAAACTTGGTGTCATTAATATGATTGATCATCACATTTCGTCGGCTAAATTCAAGGACAAATACAAGGATCTGGTGACGTACAACGATCAATACGCAACTTGTGGTATTTTGTGGGCAACACTACGAAACGACCCCCAATTGCAAAGTGCTCCTTTTTATCTACAGGTGATTAATCGCGGAGATCGAGGATTATTGTCACTGGAGAATAATACTGTTGATGATTTTTCTACATATATCGGCCTACAATATATCTTGGATCAGTTCGCGGTGTCAAAAAAGAATGTCTACACCGAAGTACCATATCTTATCAACTATTTAATTAATACACGATCTTTAACTGGACAGAGCATTTTACTATCTACCTTTATTAAATATGTCGGCATTTATGAAATCATAAACCGTTGTCATGAAATATATCAATATAGCGATACTTGTTATACGGACAAAATAGGGCCTGGGTCGGAGTTCACATGTATTTATTTACCCAAATCTAGATTTGTCACAACCATGGCCCAAGTAGCCGGAAAGACTTTGCAAACGGTTGATTTTGTCATTGTTTATCCAGACGAGCCTCAAACACCAGAACCCAGATTGACTATTCGGGGAATCAGTTCCAGATCTAACGCGAATGAGTTAGCCAAATTCATTAATCCAGCAGATGCGGGAGGTCATATTAAAGCGGCGAGTGTAGGTGTAACACTAGAGTATATTGACAATATCAAAACCAAAATAGGTATTATGAAACTAAATTGTTTGGAATTGGCAACCGACACGCGCACTAATTATCTGCCTGCCTTTACTCCATCACAACGCGAGTATTTCATGGAAGCATTTGGAAAACAGGAACAACCCGGAAAACAGATACAATCTGGAACAATGCGATCATATATTTTTAGTATTGCAAAATTAATCAAAGGTACTACTCGTATCGGAGACAAAACTCGTATCGGCTCCCCATTTGATTTCGAACCAAATATTGAACATAATTTTAATCTAATTTTAAATTTGGAAAAATCAATCAAGGATTTTACTCAAGATTTTGATAAATATATTCAATCAATAATACAAAACATTACCTCTAGTTCGATTATCCCACAAGAAGCGGTGCAAGAACCTCTGAAAGAACCTCCGAAAACAACCGCACCACCAGCTCCAATCAAAAAATCCACTCTATCACCGTCTGCCATTCCATTCAAACCTCCATATCAACCTCTCATGCCATTTAGTCAAAACATACCATCTAGGTATCCTCCAGGCTCTCTCTCCGACTATCCTGTTGGATACCCGCAAGGCTATTCGACAGGATACCCGCAAGGCTATTCGACAGGATACCCGCAAGGCTATTCGGCAGGATACCCGTATATTCCATATGGTTATCCGCCAGTCTATTCATCCGCTCCACCAATTCCACCAACTCCACATAGTCAAATGGTTTACTATCCACCACCTACACAATCACCTACACGACAACCTCCGATGAAAAAAACTGAGCATACTTCTTAGTTAATTTACGATTTAATTCTTCTTTGGCGGCAGTTTCTAAACCGGTGATACGGAATGAATGATACTTGTTGTAATATGTATAAGAGGCATGAAATGCATAGACAATGATGATTTCAAATGACTGTTCGTAATCGTTGTATCTCATTTCAAAGTCTGTAAACAGATCGGGACAATCCGTGTATTCTGTCACGATATCTGATATCAAATCAAGAACGCGCAAATGATTGTCTGTGAAAGAGTACGAAGTATTATCACTTTCTAATCCATCTCTATCTGTAGTGTTGTCTATTATTTCCAGGCGATACTTGAAAGATGGGTTGATTTTTAGAACGTCGGACAAGAGATTTTGTTCGATGAGTTTGTCAACTATCTCCTTTAGGGAATAGTTGACAATATCCAGAGCTGTATCGGATTGAGTTTGATCCATGTAATGAATGATGATTTTAGTTGAGTGTAAAGAATCATTGAATGTTGTTATTAATTTCTGTTTTTTTCAATTTTTTGTTATGATAGTGATATCATAATAAAAAATGAATCAAATTAATTTTTTTTGGACTTGGTGAGCCTTCCAACTATCTCTACACATGGCAGCTAAATCTAATTCAGATTGCCATCCGAGTTCGGTTCGAGCTTTGGTCACGTCCGCGTAACTTACAGCTATATCTCCGGGTCTTCTGGAAGTGTGGTTTAGTTTTAATTTCATGTCGTTTACCACTTGAAATGTGTCTACGACTTCTTTAACGGAGTGCCCTACACCAGTACCTAGGTTGTAAATGTGAGTACCCGGTGTCCTCGAGTTGTTCAGCGCCATGCGCTGAACAACCTCGGCATCTTCGATGAGACGAACTGTCTCATTGAAGGTCCCAACCAATTGTAAGGCGGCCGTGTGTCCTTTAGCTAGATCAATGACGTGAACAAAATCTCTAATACAAGTACCATCCGGTGTATTGTAATCTGATCCATATATCTGAAGAAAAGGATAAATACTGTCAGCAACTGCCACTAGATAAGGCATCAAATTATTTGGCTTAACTGCTGGATTTTCCGCGAGTAATCCCGATGCATGAGCTCCCACCGGATTGAAATATCGGAGAATAACGACAGTCCACATTGGATTAGCTTTTTGGAAGTCTTTTAGAATCTCTTCCTGCATATATTTAGATTTGCCATACGGATTGGTGAGGCCTATTCCGACAGAACTAGATTCCATCATGGGAGACGGTCCCGAACCATACACTGTAGCAGACGACGAAAATATCAAATTATGTACCTCATACTTAGTCATGACATCTAACAAGTTCAAAAGAGAGATCAAATTATTCTGATAATATGCCAACGGATTTGATATAGATTCTGGTACAGATTTGGAACCGGCCAAATGAATGACACATTCAAAAGACCATATTCTAAATATACTCTCTAGTTCTAATTTATCTTGCATATTTACTTTAAGAAAAGTTGGATTCAGTTGAGTAATTTCCTTAATATTATCTAAAGTTGACAAATGAGCATTTGATAAATTGTCAATAATGACAACCGTATGTCCACCGGTGAGTAACTCTACCACAACATGTGAACCGATAAATCCTAATCCTCCTGTAACTAAAATATGCATTAGATGTTATTACTATAATAAAAGAAACTTTATTATGACGCGAGAACATATATGTAACTTATTGATTAATATGTTTCATATATGATTTTTATTTTATTCATTAGATGATTCCGAGCTAATATAAGCTTGAGCCCATTGAAAGACTTCCACGTGACCATTTCGTAAGGCAGATGATACACATGTAAATGCATCCCATTTGCAACCATTGGATACGGCCCATTTTAGGATCTCTAAGTGACCTCTTCGTGCAGCCTGTGTACATGTCTCACTATTCCACGGGCAACCATTTTCATGAGCCCATTTTAGAACTTCTAAATGACCGTTCAGAGCGGCCCTCGTACAGGTCACACTATCCCATTCGAAGCCATTGGATCTTGCCCATTTAAGAACTTCTAAATGACCATGGGAGGCAGCCCTAGCACATGTCTCAGAAGTCCAGGTGCAGCCATTTTCACGTGCCCATTTGAGTACTTCCAAATGACCATTTTCGGCAGCCATGGCACAGGTAGAAGAATTCCAATCGCAGCCATTGGATCTGGCCCATTTGAGAATATCTAAGTGACCATTCAGAGCGGCTTGTTCGCATGTTTTTGAAGTCCAACTGCAGCCTTCAGATCTGGCCCATTTTAGAATATCTAAGTGACCACCTATCGCAGCATATGCGCAGGTATCATAATCCCAATAAAATCCATTGGATCTTGCCCATTTCAGAATTTCAAAATGGCCATTTTTCGCGGCATAAGCACAGGTTCTCCAATCTCTATCATCATAATAAGACGTGGCCCATTTGAGAACTTCCAAATGTCCTTCCAACGCAATGTTACAGCATTGAATATGTCGATCTATTTGATGTTTCATAGCATACGCAGTAACTGTTCGATACCAAAATTTATTAACTTGTACGAGGACTAAAATAGAAATTTTAGATGCTCTGTGTGTATATTCCAAGAGTAATATGATGAGTTCTGAAGGCAAAACATCAAAAGCACTACTTGTGGAGCTGGCTGAGTTAAAAGACGGTAATAGTTCTTTGAGATGATTCATTTAAGTAAGTACTTGATAAATTAGATATAGTTACATCCAAATATATTTTTTTCAATTTTTATATCCATACGATCCACTGAATCGTATCAAAAAGTTGATTCCATAAATCCCAACCCATCCCCTCTAATCTCAAATGTCATCTTAAGTATAATGACAGCAATGAAAGCAACTACTTTTGTACCGAATCTTCACACTTCGCCCAAACGTAATTATGATTTTAAGATTGTATTAGTCGGAGATAGTGGAGTGGGTAAGACAAGTATGGTGGAATACTTTTTGTATGGAAAGGAGAAACAATTTAGAGAAGAGCCCATACCCACGATTGGAGCCTCTTTTTGTACCAAACTAATGGATTCGAATGGCATCAAAATAAGATTACAAATATGGGACACTGCTGGACAGGAGAGATTTCGTAGTTTGTGTAAAATATATTTCAACGGATCTGTGGGATGTTTTTGTGTATTTAGTGTTATGGATTTGGCCAGTTTTCAGAATGTAGAAAAATGGATCGCAGAATATAGAGAACGAAACCCGACGGAAATCATAATTGTGGTCGCGAACAAAATAGATCACCTAGAAGACTCATGGGTCGTTCCTCGGAAAAAAATAAATGCATTCACAAAGATTCATAATCTTGATATGATCTTCACCAGTGGTAAAACGGGTGATGGCGTTCAATCCGCGTTCGAACTAATGAGTAAAAGAATTATCGAATCAGGCATTGCCTGTATCGATACTAATAATGGGTCCACATATAAAAAAGTTCCATCGGGTATTATTGCTCTCGAACAAGAATTTCCACCAGAACATTGGTGTTGTTTACTCAAATGAATGAAAAATATCATATTAGTATAATATTTTTCAACGAATGATTTGGAATGAGTTCGTGTATTTATTTGTGATTATTGTAATCACGGCCTTAATTCTGGGTTTTGTTATTAAACTATTCTATAAGACTCCCCAAGCCGAAATCACTCGCGTAGTTTCTACAGCGGAAATTCCAGATTCTATACCAGATTCCATACCAGATCCCGCCTCAGATCCCAAGTTGGATTCCATTAACAATCGGTTGGATGACATGATCAAATCACATAAACAACCGCCGTTGCCTCCGCATCATATAGATCCGGTATACAAACAATTGGAACGAGCTCTTCGGTTGGTTTATGATTATCCCCAGATTTATGTTAGGGAATGGGAACAATCAGGGTGGTACGTTCCATACATTGGTCCCGAAACTACATCTATTGAGGACGAACCCTGGTTTCTTGAATTTGCTTCTAAAGTAATACAAGACTATCCCAAATCATATCTATATAAATTGACGGGTAGAGTTTCCATGACGGAATTCAAGCCCGGAGAGGATCCGACTCATCCCATGACTTTAGTCATTTGGCGAGCTGATATTGAAGATATCTTACAAAGATCTCAAGCGATCGGAAATTAAAAATTGATCTCATAAATATTCACTAGAGACTAATAGGTATTACCGAAATTATGACAGTTTAAAATGTGTAACAAATTCAACGTTAGCTCATTTCAATCAATTATAATCTTTCTTGGCACTTTGTGTGTTTTATTTATAGAGTGGTATATAGCTTGCGTTGTATGGTTTTATTATGGAAGTCCATTCATAGGAACAAATGGATTTGTCCAAGACTTAAATCCTTGGATATTTCCCGAAATTATGGTGATATCTGGTGTCGGCATTATTATTTTGATATTATGTTACAGCAGTCAGTGCGAAAGTACGACATACAGCCGACAGGTTGCGCAATGGGGTGCTTCAATTTTTGCTGGAGCTGGAATTGGATCTAAATTAATTTTAACTATCGTTGGTGGAATATTTTTGATTCGACATGTTCAGTTCAATGGATGGAACACGTTATCTTATTTGGGATTAACTTTGATATTGGCTCCAATTGGAGTGATGATATGGACAGGCTTAATATTGTTTTTTGTTAGGAATAGTTCTCAATCGGAACAGATTACTAAAGTTGTTGAAACGAATACGATAAAAAATTGAATTTAATATTGCTTGGTTGGTACTACTTGAAAAATGATTAGAACTTAATTATTTTTCGAGCTCATGTTCAATTTCAACAAAATCGACAAAATAGACTCTGTGATAATTTTTGCAGGAATTTTTCTTGCTTTCTTGGCCGAATGGATACCTGGTGGTCTGATGATCGCTTTTTATCCAACCGCTGTCGTTTGGTTGATTGCCCAGATAGATATTATTTTTGTGACAATCATGTCTGTTCCAATTTTGAGCCTGTGTAGTATTCATTTGTGTGGGCCCGAAAAGGCCCAATCCTCCAAAATAATCGATGCTGTTCCGAGCATATTGATGTTCTTGATTGGTATGAAAGGATTCACTAGTTTGTCCGGTGGACTCCAGATAATTATCGAATTGGTATATGTCGGATGGAGTGACGCATGCAGCATACGTCTCGGTTTGTTTCTGGGTCCAGCTAGTGTGTTGGGTTTATTGGGAATCGCTCTCTATGTAAAGCATAAGCGAGCGTATTATACAGCAGAAATGGCTTAAGTCCTATCTAAAAAGTATTGGCTATCATTATACATGACGTTCATATATAAGCAATTGGAAAATTCCTTACGTATGCTTTATCAGTGTCCCGATCTACAAATAGATCCTCCCATCGAATGGCCGGCCCCTTACTTTGTTCTCAGAACAAGATCTCCACCAGATGAAGTATGGTTTAGCAAGTTAGCTGCCGAAGTGACAAATGATTATCCCAGAACAACCATTCATCGAATGGGCCGATACTATTTAGGGAATCGCATTTTGGATAATAATCTATCGCATCCCATTGCTTTAAAAATTTGGAAAAGAGATGCAAATGATATGATAGATCAAGAACTGAGATTCAGGATAAAAAATTGAACAATCAAACTGTCTGCAATTCCGAA
>Ga0207107_1187_pt1 | contig 13574 bp, 6 predicted proteins | sample Alteio_BWMinHeat_75_FD_153555 | JGI IMG/M metagenome (GOLD analysis project Ga0207107, IMG submission 153555) | Enriched cells from forest soil in Barre Woods Harvard Forest LTER site, Petersham, Massachusetts, United States -... | ecosystem: Environmental > Terrestrial > Soil > Temperate forest >... | reverse complement strand
GATATTCCTCACTTGGCTCAAACAATACAGCCCACAGTATCCAAACCAATTGGGTATCCCCCGAGCAAGACCCTGTCCCGACCAGATGAAATTCGTTCCGCCGCAGAATTATCCGTTAATCATTCAATGAGTATTCCTATCACAATTCGAACTAATAACAACGCAATTCAAATTCCGTCTGCCACATCGTATGTATCAAGCCCAGTTATTTATTGTGATCAATATTTGGCGAGAGAAAATTAGACAGTGATATTTCTATTAAGCACCACGGATAAATACAGGTGATGAATGATCCTGATATTGATTTATATATAATCCCAGTTATATATAAATCAATATGTTTCCACAAAACAATCAATGTATCCCTCAAAACGATCTGGATTGTTTTTATAATTCGGAATGGAAAAAACAAAATGCCGACCATTACAATCACAAAAAATCGATTAATAATTTCTCATTAGTTCAAGATAAAATTGACAATGAAATGATCGATTGGATTAATGAATTGGAATCAATTGGTAATCATTCTGTCATCGATCAATTGGTTGATTTCAGGGATAGTTTTTATACGAAATCAGATTCTGCTCTGGAGGCTGTGTGGAATTGGGTTCATCCAATTTCTAGAGTAACTCAAATGTCAGATTTAATAAATATTATTCAATCACTCAATCAGTACAAAATCTTTTCGCTTTTTACTCTACACGTCATGTCCATCCCTACGAACCCCGATATCTATACCTTGTATATCGGAGAGCCAAGTTTATCATTGGAAGACAAATATGTATATGACGACACGTCCAAATTATCGTTATTGCATTCAGTGGTTACATCAGTGGCTAAATTTATTTCTGAAAAGGATTCCGAACAAAGTAGAATAATTGATGAAACACAATTTGTCAATGATGTTATTGTCTTAGAAATTATGTTTGCTCATTATGTATTTAATTTAGTCGAGGCACAGGATCCCGAACTTATTTTTAGTTTTCTGCCGATTAATGACTTTATTAAGACATATGATCGAGACACTAATCAATTTTGGAAACCCATCCTAAATTCCGTCCCCAATTTACAGTATGTGATGTTCGAGAATCCTAGATATTTACAATTTTTGATTTTGTTAGTTTGTGCAGCAGGATCCGATAGTGCATATTTGCGCATGCTTAAAAATTTTGTCATCTATTCTATTTTCAAAAAGTATGGTATCTATATGTCTATCGGGAAGTCACTTCTTAAATTAACTCCATTTGGTTACGAATACAAAAAATTATTCATCACAACTATGCAACATTATTTTGGATATTATTTAGAAGAACGTTTTGATGCAAAATATTATGACCAAAAGAAGACACTCAATGTACATTCTCTCTTTTTAACAATCAAAGGGTTTTGTCAAAACGTTTTGCAACAGACTGTGATGTTAACCGAACCGACCAAAAAAGAAGCTCTTAAAAAAATTAACAATTTGGATATCATTATCGGAACTCAAAAATATAAATCAGATTTGAATAAAATACCTCGTCTGTCAATGAATAATTTTTATTCCAATCTTATGATATTAGACAAATATTATTTTCAGAACAGCTTGAGTCTCATTGGTCTCCCCAAGAATAGATCATGGTTATCTATTAATCACGATACTTATTCATTCAAAGTGAATGCATATTATATACCTCATTACAATCTGATTTATCTACCTACTAGCGTCCTGAGTGATGTTTTTTATAAGACGAATGCGGAACCTATTTATAATTATGGCGGGTTGGGGGCTTTTATTGGTCATGAAATGATGCATGGTTTCGATAACCATGGATCAAAATATAATCACTTGGGTCAGTTAGAAAATTGGTGGGCACCGTCTGACCACACAATGTTTCTAACCGAATTAGAAAAAGTAATCGAACATTATTCGACATTTGATTCGGAGGAGAGCTCTCATCAAAGATCGAGTTCTAAATCCAACCGTAAATCCACCAACACTAAAGTAGATAGTCGTTCTACCATTGGTGAAAACTTGGCAGATATCGTGGGTATGAAATTGAGTCTCAGAGCTTATATTCAGAAGCATTTATTGAATCCGGAGATTCTCGAGCCCAACGTGCTCGAGAACCTGCGCATGTTGTCGAACCCATGGGTTCGACAACATCCGGAACCCCAACACAATCTGACACCACGCCAATATTATACCATAATAGCACTACATGCGAATCATCTAAAAAAATTCTTTTATAGATGGGCAGAAGTGTTTAGAGCTGTCTCCAAATCAGATTATTTAGATTATATGATCAAAGTCGATCCTCACTCACCAAGTACTGTTAGAATTAATGCTCCTTTGTCTCACATTGATGAATATTATGTCATATTCGGAGTCAAACCAGATCATTGGAATTATTTAGAACAATCCAAAAGATGTAAATTTATGGATTAAAAAAATTGAAAAATATAATGGTTCATTCATTTTATATAATAAGTTTATAACAAATGAATGAAATAACATTTCTTGATCTTGTTGGGTTTGAGGATATTCGAAAACAATTGTTTCGATTATTGATGAATGATGAAGATATTACTATTACTACGATAGTACTTCAATTTGTTTGTCAAAAATTAAAAACGATGATCGATTTTCATTTGAAAACGGAATTCAAAGAAATATATCGTCCTGAAAAATATCAAATATGTAAGGAAGCTGCTTTTTATGGTAACATAGAATTATTAAAATGGGTCATTAATATTGGTCATCAATGGGATAGTTGGACTTGCGCAAGAGCTGCCGCATATGGATATTTAGAAATACTAAAATGGGCTCGTAACAATGGTTGCGAGTGGAACAGGTGGACTTGTTCGAATGCTGCTTTGAATGGACATTTGGAAGTTCTAAAATGGGCTCGTAAGAATGGTTGCAAGTGGGACAGCTGGACTTGTTCAGATGCTGCTCTGAATGGACATTTGGAAGTTCTAAAATGGGCTCGTAAGAATGGTTGCAAGTGGGACAGCTGGACTTGTTCAAATGCTGCTTTGAATGGACATTTGGAAGTTCTGAAATGGGCTCAATCCAAAAACTGTCCTTGGGATATGTTTATTTGTTCAAATGCCGCTTCACGTGGTCATTTAGAGGTATTGAAATGGGCACGTCAAAATGGCTGCGAGTGGGACAGTCGTACATGTGCTCGGGCTGCTGAAGGTGGTCATTTAGAGGTATTGAAATGGGCACGTCAAAATGGCTGCGAATGGGATAGGTATACTTGTTCGAATGCTGCTTTAAATGGCCATTTAGAAGTTTTGAAATGGGCACGTGAAAATGGATGTAATGAAAATAATTAGATTTTTGGTTTAAATCAAATGCAAATGATGTTGATTAATGACCAACTTGATAACAAACGGTTCCGGACTTTTCTTGAGTTTCATTTGAAGAAAACTGTTGGTACCAATAAATTCTCCCAAGATCATACTTTGAGTTGGGTCAGCACTGAATGAATAATAGTACAATCCCATGGGTAGACGATGCCCCAATTTGCGGAGAGGAATATATTGATTCATCAATGAACCATCTAATTGAGTATGAACTAAATATTGAGGAGGAATTGTTGTCTCACAAATATCCAGATCAATTAATCCGTCAATGAATTTATCCATTTGATTGTTATCGAAATCTGATTTTCGCATAATTCCAAAATAAAAATCCTTAATCAATCCGTACGGGTCCAAGGGAATTCTGGCGATATTAAACAAATTACTTTCGCAATTATCACCTACTAACAGAATCCTACAGTGAGACAATTCATACAAATAAACCGCGGGATCTGATAGCACCTCTTTGTTATCCTTATGCAATTTGGAAAGAATAGATGTAGGGGGCAGAACTTGGTTCGATGGAACCTTGGGGAAAGCCACATAGTTGTTGATTAAACAGACATTCAAAAGAGGAATTTCTTTAGTTGGTTGTCTGAACTGGCGGGAAGAATTATTAATAATTTTGTTCACCGGCGCGATATCTAATAGTAACTGTACTAATTTACCTCGCGAAGCCATTTTTTTTATTGGTAAATGGTTGCGTTTATCTCTGAAAAAATAACAAGGTAAAATTATTCGATGCACGTCGATCAATTGATTATTGTACAACAATTTGGTATTGGTCTTGTTGACAGATATTGATGATAATTGATGATATTCCTTTGAATTAGAGGAATATATTAATGGATGCATATAAATTTCGTGTCCGGTTTTTTGAAATAACATTTGTCGATTAGGCGGGGTTGGATGACTAGGATTCTGATCTCCTAACTCGGTGACAATAATCTGTATTGATTCCACCAGAATATATTCTACGAAATCCACATAAGTGATTTCATCACTGTCTGCCAACACTGGAATATCAATACACAATAAAATATCTTCGATACAATCTTTCCCAACGCTAACGTCGAACGGTTGACCACTGATATCATTCAAATTGAATATCAGTTTGGTTCCAAATTTTAATTGATTCTGAGTCATCACCACATTCATGTTTTCTGTAGTGTATGATACTGTTAAAGAACTTGGATGATAGTATTTGTTATCATGAAATTCATAGTTACTTTGTTCATTCTTGGGGAAGTTTTTTGGATCAAAAAAATCCAACACTTTGTACTGTTGTGGAGTTAATGATTCCACTGGATGACCGGTATAACATCTAGCGACGGGGGTATTCAGATAATTGTTTTTTTGATGAGCGATTGTTGTGGAATGTGGAACAGAATTCGTGACCGAGGTGTGATTTGTTAAAGGCATAATTTCATACACAATTCCATATTTATCTAGGGCTTTTATGATATCATCATCATAAACAAATAGTTCTCCGTGGCGTAATAAATTCAAAACACATCTGAAAATCTTGGGACCTATGTCATCAACAGAGAAAACATTTGATCTGCTCATTTTAATTTTGGAATTAAAATAATCACTTCTGGATAAAATATCTGTAGATACACTAAATACTTGCTTATCTACAATGATTTTGGCAATCTCGCTATGTCTATTAATAAATCCGACTTTCTTCCCTAATTTAATACAAGGAGTCGGTTTATGTTCTTTACTAATAATACCATACAAACATAATTCAGACATCAACTGATCAGAAATTCTATCGGTATCATTCAAAATGGCGGCGTCATCAAATCCATACTCCTTGATAATCTTGATTATCTTAGCAAAATAATAATAATCCCTATCTAGGAAATAAACCACTCGACGTGCTTCCAATTTATTAACTATTTTGGGTAATCGTGTATAATTGATGCCTAATTTTTCCAACAATTCAATTCTAATATTGAATCGCTTTCCTCCAACATTTAGAATAATTTTATCTTTGGACGGACTTACTGAAGAGATATTTGTTTTTATATCTGATTTTGGATTCGAATTAGTTTTCAGATTAGTTTTCGGATTTGCTTTCGAATTAGCTTTCAGATTTGCAGGCGATTTAATCGTTGGTTCTAGAAATGTTTTTGAACTAACTGTTTCAGGTGTTTCGGATAAGAGATTGTATACAAAATCAGACAAACCACTCTGACAAAATCGGACAGGGGGGATGTCATGTGTCGAAGTGGCTACGTGACCTGGATATATTCCAATTTGAGCAGTGTATTGGGGCACATAATTCATATCAATATCATCATCGGAATCTGATGGATTTTCGAATTCTTCTCTCGTTTCTCTATTATCCGAAAGTTCTTCATCAGAAAGAGGAGTTTCGTTATCTTCACTGTCGGATAACATTAAATCGGTTTCATCCTCATTAATCACAGTTTGGGATTGATTCTGATTCTGAATTTCTGATTCTAATGTTTCTAAATCATCCATGGTCAATATATCTAAATTAGTGGTTTCAGTATCGATATCAGAAATGTTTGTTCCGGGATTTGACATAATAATTGATGGTACGGATGGTATTGAAGATGTGCTCGAATCTGGCGTCGATGTTGAAGGTTCTTTTAAAGGTTGAGTTTCTTCCATAGGCTGAATTTGATTGTCATGAGACCCTTTATCATCACTTTTGTCATCAATGGGAATCACAATTGTATGATTTTCTAAATCATACGGAATGTTGTATTTTTCCATGAGCGAAATAATTTGATCGAAATCAGCCATATGTTTCTTTGCAGCGTTATTCATTCGGATAAATATATTTATTATATTTTGGAGTCCTTTTATAACTAATTTATGGAACTCCTCAAAGAATAGCCTAGTTTAGATTAAAAAAATTGAAATAATCATTTTATATCATTACAAAAATAACTTCCTTAACAACATTAAGCATAATAGATCAAGTATATCAATAACTATTTTCGCTATGAATAAAATTAATCCTAGATCAAATAGAATCAAAGAAAATGCATCTAAGTTTAGTACTGCGGTTGGACCTACCGGTCTAGCTAGTGGCGCATCAGCACCTACAGAATCCAATTTCGCTCAGAATGAAATTAACGAATGGTTTAATGAAAATACTTGCGATAAAGTTAAGTTGTTGAACAAGACAGAGAATGTAATTACCATTTCTATGGATTTTAACAAAAAGACTCATGTCGTTGAAATTACTCATCCGAGAGCTTATCCAAATGTCAAAACAGGTTTTAAAGTTGCAGAAAGGCCACAACATGGAGTTCCACCACTCAAATTTATTGAACAAGCTCATAATAAATATCATAATCGCGTACTGAATCTGAAACAAATCTTAACTAACCTCACGAAACCTATCAAAGAACTAATGAACGAACCTATGGGAATCTCCACAGTTTTGACTGCGAGTACGATTGCTTCTCTACCGATGTTGACCGAATCATCTGTCGAATCATCAGCGGTGATATCAAGTACGATAGATTTATCTAAATCTGAAACGGTCACTGCCAAATTGGATACAACACAGAACTCGCCCGTCAGTTTCTCTGTAGAGCCTGATTCAAATGCAGACACTTTCGCCAAAGATTTAGAAATTATTAGCAGGATTTTGGAATCTTCAAATATCCCTGTCGTGACTGAACTTTCTGAAACTCCGACAACCATTCCAATGTCGGATGAAAGAGAATCTCAACCAATGCCAATATTCGATACTCAAAATATTATTGGCGGAATTCCTAAAATTTCTTCAGAGATTCTTCAAACAGGAATCCCAATCTTTTTGACAGAGAATCCAATAAGTTCTCGCGAAACTCCGACAGAAACTCTGACAATTCCAACAGAAACTCTGACAACTCCAACAGAAACTCTGACAACTCCAACAGAAGTTCCTACTCAAACAACTCCACCAAATAATTCGGAAACCATAAATCTAGCGGAATCTCAGTCCCAAGTAATTGAAATGCCTGCTTCACCTCTAAATACTATTACAAAAGTAGTAACTACCAAAGTATATGATGATTTTGTCTCATCACATTTTAAAATTTTCCGTCATAAACATCCAAAAATGGATGAAGATTCCATTATGGATCTAATTCAAGAAGCATGGGAAGCTCAAAAAGATGATGGAGAAAATCATCTCGACGAGGATAAGGATGAATCCGAATCTGGCAATAACAAATATTCTATGCCGAAGCTTCAAAAATTATTAATCATTGATTCAGATTCGGAAGATAATTCTGAAACAGATCCGGCAGATATATTCAAAGACAGACGTGTTGTCAAACACAAAAAAGATACTTCTGATAAGGAAGATACCGATGAAAAGGAAGTGAATGAAGAAGTAGCAGAAGAAGTAGTTGAAGCAGAGGATGAAGAAGAAGCGGATGATGATGATGATCAACCAAAACCCAAAATAAAAATGTTTGCTCCTTCCAAAACGAAAGTAGTAGAAGACGAAGAGAATGAAAAGAATGAAGAGGATGAAGAGGATGATGATGAACCAGTTTCCAAAAAGAAAATGACTAAAGACGATGATGATGAAATTGATGAGGAAATTATTGATGATAATCGGAAAGCTCGTATACTTACTCCTCATCAAAAATTCATGGGAAACGCAATCCAAGATCTACAACGAACAACTCCCGGACTAGCAATGAGAGAATATATGACCAGAGCGAATGAGTTATGGCAGAACCGTTCAGCAGTTTCTAAAAAGAAAATTGAAGAAGATGAAGAAGATTCGGAAGATGATAGCATAACAGAAAAACCAAAATATTCGAAAAATGCGTCAATACGTCAACTCACTCCTCACCAAGCATTTATGGCAAGCACCATGAAGCGTTTGTACAAAGAAATGCCCGGATTAGAAAATGGAGAATATATGAGCATGGCCAATAACTTATGGAGAGCCCGCGAGAAAGACCCAAATACTAAAACTGACAAAACAAAGGTTGATTCAGTGGATAAATCTCCTCAATTGGGATCTGACATTATCACATTTGATGACGCTTTAGTAGACGATTCGATTGGTATGTATTTGGATTTAGGCAAGTATACTGCTATTCAATCTTATCCATTTGATTTGAATGTATTGAAAACTAAGGCTGCAGAACTTCAATTAGAAATGGAATTTGCAGACACTTCTAAAGTGAAGAAATCATTTAGTTCTGTCGGTTCTGTTATTGTAGCGATAAACGAATTAAAAGAAGTATATCGATACGGGACAACACATAAATTCGAAGTGATACCTGTCGACAATAACATTTACAATTTAAATTTGGCATTCGGCAGGGAGTTTTTCGATTCAACATCAAAGATATTCCAAGATTTGAAAGTCGGTCAAAAAAACCTCGAACTTAACATCAAGTTAGATGGTAAATTATATCCATTCTATCCTCCAAAAGTTCGAGTTATTAGTCCCAGACTAAAAAATTATCTGAACAATGAAATTGCTACAATGGAATGTTTGTTGCTTAGTAATTGGAATCCTATCTGTAGTCTTATCACAGTAATAAATTGTTTCAGAGATATTGTGAATCAAGAGGGAGAATTAGATTCCGGTTGCACAGTCACTTCTTATGATGAACTTGAAAATGAATTGATTGATCTATCGGCTCTTACTGAAATTCCGGCTCGTATTAATATAACTAAAACATTGGAAGAATTAAAACATATCAAACATCATCAAGAGAATTTTGAAAAAAATGCACCCAATGAATCCAATGAACCCAATGAAACGGAGCAAACCTCAGTCAAATATAAATCCAAATCACATAAATCTGGTTGGATCAAAGGAACCGGATATGGATATTCCGGATTATCTGGGTGGGATTTTGATGCTACGCTTAAAGCCAAGGAAGAACGAAAAGTTAAATTAAACAAATGTTTGTACAACATTACTAAACGTTTAACTAAGATCATACTTTCAAATGTACAATTGGATGTTGTCACTATAGTTGCTAATTCTTGTTTGATTCCTTACTTGAAAAGCATTTTTTATGAGAATAGTGTATTGGATCTTCTCAAAGACCAAAAGCATTTTGAATTGACTTTAAATTTGATGAGGGTGATGCCAAGACAATTTACATCATTGTTTTTGATTAAGGATAATTCAGATGAAAAATCTCTTGCAGAAATCTTTACTTCTTTCAAAACAGATTGTGAATTGTATTTGGCGACTTTGAAGAAAAATACCACTATCTCTAATGAAACCAAAATAGAAATTGATTCCGTTTCTAATTTTGTCAGTTTCCAGAAAAAAGTGATGAAAAATATTGACCTCATAGAAAAGGAGGCACAATTGATATGTGGAAGCCTCACTAATCCAGGTCTAGAAACACAAACTGTTGGTTTGTCTAGCGTTAAAGAACGATATTGTACTCAATTGAAAAATGAAGTTTTTAAATCAAATAACGAAATGGATATTCATCAATTTGAGAGACTAATGAACGACGCCGGGGAAAAAGTGGGTACTGAATTCTCTAATCCAAAGGCTGTTAGTCACATAGCCAAAGAATTAGTATCATTGCAAAAGTCTCTTCCTCTGGCATATGAATCAAGCATTTTCCATAGGTTTAACGAAAATAACTTGAAATATCATGAATTTATGATCACTGGTTCGCAGGACACACCGTATGATTCCGGATGTTTCTTATTTCGATTGTACTGCACATCGACCTATCCACAAACTAATCCAAAAGTACATACGTGTACAACAGGACATGGTCAAGTTAAATTCAATCCCAATTTGTATTCAGATGGAAGAATTTGTTTATCCTTAGTAGGTACTTGGAATGCGGATGCTTCGGAATCATGGATTCCAGGTGTATCAACTATGATGCAAATTATGATTTCCATTCAATCACTGATTCTAACAGCAACTCCTTACTACAACGAATCCGGAAGAGAAGGAATTGTTGGTACCAAAAGTGGAGAAAAGGCTTCAAATGAATACAACAAAGAAATTAGACTGAACACTATGAAATGGGCCATGATTGATTCAATTAAAAATCCACCGTCCGGTTTTGAAACTGCTGTTCGAACTCATTTCACTTTGAAAGCGGATTACGTCAAAAAAATGTGTTTAGAATGGGTATTCGACGCGGCACCTCGAGATAAACTAAATTATCAACAGACTTATGACAAATTATGTACAGAACTGGACAAATTAACTGGTACAAAACCAAGCACCGTTTCTAAAACTAAAGAATCTGTCTCCAAATCTACGAAATCAGAAACTAAAGCAGTTGACAAAAAAGCTACAGCAATTATCTCTAAGACTAAATCTTATTTTAAACCGAGCAAAAAAAATTGAATTGATTAATATATTTTCATAAAATTCTATCAAAATACATTAACTCACATCCCATGCTTGTCCCACAAACTTTTCTACTGATCCAGGAAGAATTCTTATCAAACGATGTTGTCAAACAATTGGAATGTTTGACAGAATTGTTGGCTATTCATAACAAGGGCGAATATATTTTTAGTTGGGCCGAATCAAATATTCCGCCAGAGATCTTCACCAAATTATTCACGGAGTTTCTGACTAGCAATTCGATGCAAACTTACTTGGCAGAGAAGCAATTTCATGCGCCTAATATAGATACAGTCATGTATCATGCTAATTGCAGTGATGGTTTTGGATCCGCCTTCGTTATCTGGCTTTATCTGAAAGAGATATCTGAAAGAAATTCAACCGAGGTCGGTTTTATCGAATTGCCAGCTGTAACATATATTCCTTGTTACTTTCTTAAAGCCAGAGAAGAATTAAATCAGGTTTTTCTTTCTAAGTACCAAAACAAAAATATTGTCATGTGCGATTTTTCATTCAGAATTGTGGAGTTACTAAAAATCATTATGTGGTCGAATTCTTTTCTTATTCTGGATCATCATAAGACCGCCGAGGCAGATCTTCGACATTTGTTACCAGCTCTTAAAGTATTCGATATGAAGAGATCTGGAGTTGGAATTACTTGGGACTATTTTAAACCTGACCATCCGTTACCTAAATTCCTAGCCATGATTCAAGATCGTGATCTATGGGAATATAAAATCCCCGAAACCACCCCATTCGTTGCATATTTCTATGAGCAACCACAACAATTCGATTTATGGGAAAAATATCTGTCCGATACTGAAGTCAATACTGCTATAGAAAAGGGCGAACAATGGCGCCAATATCAGGATATGATCATTCAACAGTTACTTGGTACAGTTGGGTGTGTGGTTCAAGAGATAGATGGTGTAATGTACAATGTTCTGTATTGCAACACTTCCGAACTAAAATCTGATGTTGGAAATCGGATGTTGATGACATATCCTCAAGGTCACTTTTCCGTCATTTGGGATTATGATATCTATAAAAATCAGACACTCATTAGTTTGAGATCAATGTCAAGCGTCACAAAAGACCCCGTAGATACATCTACCATTGCCAAGAAAATGGGCGGAGGTGGACATAAATGTGCATCTGGTGTCAGTATCAAAGGATTGTGCGCAGTCCTACCGTTTCCCTTGCTTCCGACAGAAAACCAAACTCAGTTCTCTCCACTAATCTCATCAATCGTTTCAGATCCTACTTCCGAATCTTGGATCCAATATAAAGATATGATCATCGGCAAGATACTGGAACGTGCATCCTACATCATGCAAGAAATCAATGGCAAACCACTCATTGTCCTTTATTGTAATTCACCTATTTTGTGTCCAGACATTTTTTCTAAAATAATTCAAAAATATCCATTTGGAGACTTGGCTGTTGTGTGGTCTTTCAACTCCCAAACAAATCAAACTTCAGTTTCACTACGGGAAAATAACGAAACTGTGGATATTTTGGATATTGTTCATAAGTTAGGCATCGTGAATACAATTCCGGCAACAACTTCCTACACAAATAACATCTATGATGCAGATATTCATACTGTAGTGTTGGATAGCGCTGTATCTCCCCTGCCATTTCCCAAATTTGACGACCATGGCATTTTATCTTTGATTGTGAGTGGAATCAAAGGGGTTGTTATGAGTCTGAACAAAGAGGTCCCGTATACTTTATTTAAAATACCCGAACTCAATGGCTTATGGTTAACAGATCCTTTGTTGTCTATACTCAAAGATAAACACAAAATGTCTCATTTTCTCGTTTTTCAAATAAAAAGTGATGTTGTTAAGTACAATGACAAAACTCAATGCATTATTGCTCTCTATGATTATCATGTATTGTACAACGATCGCTCTGAGAATAAGATTACTTTTAGATTTGTTTTGGAATCAACCGGCGCCTCTGAACATATCTTAACATTTACATCCGAATTAGAAATAGATATGATCCTCAAGAAGATGCTAGATACACCCACCGAACAGATTGTTACATATAGTTCTGATGAAGATTATCATGATTCCGGTGAAGACGAAGATGTCTCTTTAGATCATGCATCTGATGAAAATAACGATGACGAAACAACATCCACTGAACCAACCCAGACATGTGATGCTCAATTATTTGAATGAACTTGATTCTCTTCATAGAATCGCCTAATTTTGTATGACGATTGTGCCAATCCTCATAAAAAACTGGTTCTCTTCACAGAATCGCCTAATTTTGTATGACGATTGTGCCAATCCTCATAAAAAATTGAAAATAAATCATACTCGATCAGTGGCATTTTGAGTGTCAAATATAAAATTAAATACCTCAATCTATTAATATTACTTCATGACTAGGAAAAATACGGATCCTGCTTTTTCAAATACTTTTCGACATTTATACGATGAATTAGAAACCGAACACATTTTTGGTCATGGAACTCGACCCAAAATTGAACCAAATCGTGTACCCAATGTTTTGAATTTCGAAGTGAACAAAAATTTGGTAGATGTGAATAAGATAGTTCCCCTCAATAACGACCGTCAGGTTGGAACCTCCCAATGCGGATCCAACTCGACCGTATTTTCCAAACAAGTTGAGCGAGATCGGTCGGAACACAAAATAGTTATCCCGATCACTACACCTAATAGTTATAACAGTTATAGTAGTCAACTCCCTAGATCAATTAGTTCAACACAAACTCTAAGTCCGACATCGGTTCCGACCCAGGCCCCTGATACGAATCGCCCCCCCTGTCAAAATCACCACATCTGCTACTTTCTCTTCGTCAGATCAAAACAAAAATATCAATAAATTAACATTGCCTGAAAAG
>Ga0207107_1185_pt1 | contig 13882 bp, 11 predicted proteins | sample Alteio_BWMinHeat_75_FD_153555 | JGI IMG/M metagenome (GOLD analysis project Ga0207107, IMG submission 153555) | Enriched cells from forest soil in Barre Woods Harvard Forest LTER site, Petersham, Massachusetts, United States -... | ecosystem: Environmental > Terrestrial > Soil > Temperate forest >... | reverse complement strand
GGGCCGTGCTGGGCGAGGGCTTTCCAGAGATCGCAGGCGTCGCGGGTGATGCGGCCGGAATTGTAGAAAGATTCGGCACTGTCGGGTTTATTCAGGGAGACGGCGGTTTCGTGCATGGCGAGAAGATGTGTTAGGCACTGCAGTGAGAGGAATGTCCCGCGGCCTCGGAAGTATTTGGCGTAAAAGGCGCGGCGTCTTTTCGGAAGATCGTCTTTCCATTTCCAGATGAGTTGGGCGAATTTGTCCCAGCGGGCATCTCTGCGGTGAGAGACGGCGTAGTAGAGCGAAGGCAGGGGAACATTTTTTACCGGGAATAGCACGCAGAGGCCGACGCTGTCGATGAAGCGGGCGGCATCCAAGGGTGTTCCTATGCGGCGTGGCCAGGGCACCTCGCTATGTGAAGTGTTTCTCACGAGAACGGCGGGGCTTTCGACGCATACGGTTCGCGACAGGCTTCGCAAATCACGGCGTAATGCTTGTTGAGATACCTACAGTTCTTGCAGGACCACATGCCATCCGGCTTGGCGTAGCCGCGGCCAAGTAGAAAGCGCGCACAGAATGCGAGTACCGCAACCCAAGTTATTGCTGAAACAAAAAACCAAAGCTGGGCGTCCTCCTTGATGCTCGCGGGGTCCGCAGCAAACATGGCGGCAAAGAAGGCTACGGCAGCAGGCACGAGAAAATAGCCCACCACCGTGAGGGTGCCCCAGAGCCACGGTTTGCCTCCGCGGGCGCGGGCAAAAGCCGCGATCCCGCCTGTGGCTAAGAGCAGAAGGATGATCTCGAACACTCGCCCCCCAATTCAGATGACGACGGATTCTTGGTATTCGCCGAAGACGCGGCGGAGGGCGTCGGAGATTTCGCCTACGGTGGCGTAGGCTTCTACGGCGGCGAGGATGGCGGGGAGGAGATTTTCGGTGGTGGAGGCGCGGCGCTGGAGTTCGGCGAGGGCGGATTGGGTTTTGGCGGAGTCGCGTTTGGCGCGGAGAGCTTGGAGGCGGGCGATTTGGGTGCGCTCGATTTCGGGATCGATGCGGAGAGTGGGGATGCTGCGTTCCCCATTTTCTCCAACGGGGGCGATGAAATCGTTTACGCCGACGACGATTTGCTGTTTGTTCTCGACAGCGCGTTGGAAGTCGAAGGCGGCTTTCTGGATTTCGCTTTGCACGAAGCCGGATTCGATGGCTTTGAGCATTCCTTGTAAGGGGCCTCCCATGGCATCGATTTTTTCCATGTAGGCCATGGCACCGGCTTCGATTTCGTTGGTGAGATGTTCGATGGCGTAAGAGCCGGCGACGGGATCGATGGTGTTGGTGACGCCGGTTTCGTTGGCGATGATTTGCTGGGTGCGCAGGGCGATGAGCGCGGCGTCTTCGGTGGGCAGCGCGAGGGCTTCATCAAGCGAATTGGTGTGCAGCGATTGGCAGCCGCCGAGAACCGCGGCGAGGGCTTGGATGGCGACGCGGACGATATTGTTTTCGGGTTGCTGGGCGGTGAGGGAGGAGCCGGCGGTTTGCGCGTGGAAGCGGAGAAGGAGCGAGCGCTCGTCCTTGGCGGCGAAGCGGTCACGCATGATGCGGGCCCACAGGCGGCGGGCGGCGCGGTACTTAGCGATTTCTTCGAGCAAATCGTTGTGGGCGTTGAAGAAGAAGGAAAGCTGCGGGGCGAAATCGTCGACGGAAAGGCCTGCGTCGAGCGCGGCTTGAACGTATGCGACGCCGTCGGCGAGAGTGAAGGCGACTTCCTGAACGGCGGTCGAGCCGGCTTCGCGAATGTGATAGCCAGAGATGGAGATGGTGTTCCACTTAGGAAGGTGATCGCGGCACCAGGCGAAAATGTCGGTGACGATGCGCATGGCCGGGCGGACAGGATAAATGTACGTGCCGCGGGCGATGTATTCCTTGAGGACGTCGTTCTGCACCGTGCCGGAGATTTTTGCGAGATCGGCGCCTTGCCGTTTGGCGACGGCGACGTAGAGGCAGAGGAGGATCGCGGCGGTGGCGTTAATGGTCATGGAGGTGGAGACTTTTTCGAGGGGGATGCCGTCGAAAAGAGCTTCCATGTCTTCGAGAGAGTCGATGGCGACGCCGACTTTGCCGACTTCGCCGAGGGCGAGGGAATGATCGGAGTCCATGCCGATTTGCGTGGGCAGATCGAAAGCGACGGAGAGGCCTTTCTGGCCTTTGCCGAGCAGATAACGGTAGCGCTGGTTGGATTCGGCGGCAGAGCCGAAACCGGCGTATTGGCGCATGGTCCAGAAGCGGCCGCGATACATCGTCGGGTAAATGCCGCGGGTGTAGGGGAATTCGCCGGGATAGCTGAGAGCGGAGTCCGGGTCCCAGTGACCGAGACTTTCTTCCGTGTACAGGTGATCGAGGGGGAGTCCGGAGAGCGTGGTGAATTCCTTTTTGCTTTCGGGTGGAGCGGGCGATTTGGTTTTGTTTTCAGCCATGGAGGATTGCGCGGCGCAGGGCGGTCGAGGCAGCCGCGAGCGTCTGCATCATATCTTACGGGAGTGGCGGAAGGATGTTATTGCGAAAAAGGCGAACATGGCGGCCAGGGAAAGCGAAGCGGCAAAGAGCCATAGAGCGCCGTCGCGATGCCAGGCGCGCAAGGCGTAATTGACCCAGGCAAAAGCGAGCAGGGCAAAAATTGCGGCGGCGACTTCGTGAAAAAGCTGGCGCAGGACGCGCCAGACCCTGCGAAAGCCGGTGATTGCTTGCGCGGAGACGGTTGGATTCGCGGCAGACGACATAAGTAAATTCTAGCGCAGATTGGCGGAGTGAGTTGTGGGAGGCACGTTTTTGCAAATGCGTGGCCGGCGGAAAAGCGGCAGCTGGGCTGCCGCACTCCACAAAAACCTGCCCGAAAGGCCTATGAACAGATTGGAGACAACAGGGTGAAGGTCTCTTGTATCCGGCGAAACGTGGGCCTAGAATTACCGAGGAAGTGAGGAGAGCCGGCCTTGCAACTTGATGATCACCTCAAAAACCTGCTCCGTGAATTGGGACACGCGATAAACGATACGGTGTCCGAGTCGGACCGCATCACCGGCGCAATTGCGGGAGTTCGCGCGCACGGATACGACATCGTGCTGAAGCTGGACGCCACGATCGGGCTGGCCAGGCGGGACGCTGCAGCGGAAGCAGCCGCGAAATTGACCACACAAGACCGCCGCTTTCTGGAATCGCTGCGCATTCAAGTGGATCAAGAATCGTTCAACGAAGATCCGGACAGGAAACCAGCAGCGCGGCTGACCATGACTCCGCAAGATGTGCGCTTTCTGAAATCGCTGCGAATCGCTACGGACGATATCGAATGAAGATTTTGTGCAATGCTGCGGGCGTTGGCTTACCAGTGCTGATGGCGCTGGCGAGCGTGCTCTCGCCGCGCGCTGCGGCGCAAGGACCGATACCGCCGGTGGTGACGCCGATCGTGGTGGATACGGCCGAGGCGATCGTCGTGAAAGCGGTGACTCCCAAGCAGCCAAAGGGCACGGTGAAATTCGAAGGCTTCGTGTTGAATGCGAACATCGCGCAAATCACCGCGCGAGCCAAAGGCAACGATATGGCGATTCAGACGTTCCCGCTCTCGGAAGCTGCGGCGGCGAAGATGCAGCAGATTGTCGATAAGGGCGGCTACCAGTGGGGCGACAAAGTGACCATCTATTACGACGCTGCCACGCAAAAAGCCATCAAGATCAGAGGAAAGCCCTCGAAGCCGGTTTGATCCGCGAAGCGTCGCAAGGCCATTCCCACCTACGCCACTCCAGCAATCTTCACAACAGTTTAGTGCGGACGACCGCCGCCGGACGATGAGGGATGCGAGCTTGCTCCGCCGCCTCCGCCAGATGAAGACGGATGGCTGGTCGAACCACTGCTGGAGCTTCCGGAGCTGCCGCGGCTGTTGCCGCCGCCGCCGGCGCTGGAATAGCCACCAGAACTGCGAGGCGCGGGGGGAGGTGTGGTCAGGCGAGGAGCTGGAGCGGAATTGCGCGCAGATGGAGGAGTCGACGGAGTTCGTGTTGCAACCGACGTATTGCCGGGCGTGGAAGGGCTACCCGGTGCGCCGATGCGCTGAGTGGCTGCGCCATTTGTCGCGCCGTTGATCCCAACGACTGCCTTGTCCGCGGGCATCGCAGTGCTTCCGACGGCCCCGCCGGACGTGCTCGACGCGGGATTGTTCGTATTCACAAATCTGTGCTCGCGCGCATCGTAGGCGATCGACGAATCGCGAGTCACGGTTACCGCGCGAGTTCCCGCAGGGCCCGCGAGCAATGTGCGGGAAACGCGCTCAGGAGCCGACGAGCGAACGAGACTGCTGGCCAGCGCCTCGCGCGGCGGAGCCTTTACAACTTTCCACTCCGCGCCTGCCGCTGGTTGCGGCGTGCCACTTACGGCTCCGCCGCTTACCGGAAATACTCCGCGCGCAAGATTCAGCGGCGTTTTGCCGTGAGCGTCCAGCGGATGAACCGGAACGACACCAAGCAGGCCGCCGCGGCCACGTACCCAAACTCCTGTCGAATTCCGCCACCGCCCAAGGCCCCCGGAGCCAAACGCGCCGGGCAGCCAAACCCAGCCCAGCCCAGGTTCGAAGAGCCAGCTACCAAAGTGAAAAGGCAGCCATCCCCAAGGTTGCGAGCCTATGAAGGACCAGCCGAAAACCGGATCAAAGAACCAACCGCCATTGTCAAACGGGCACCAGCCGAAGCCTACGCCGTACGGCCGCCAGCCGTATCCGTATCCGCCGATTGGCGAAAAAGATCCATACATGCCGAGATCGCTAAAGCCGGAGGTATAGCCGGAGTTGGAGTTGTATTGCATCGCGGTATTGGTAGCGATGTTGACGCTGTCGATGCGGCCGGAGACCCAGCGATCAAAATCATCATTGTCTGAGGAGCGGCCGACAACCAGCGACGACTCGTCGCCCGCCTTGATCGAGAGCGACTGTCCTTTAGCAAGCGCAGTGTTGCCGCCCTTGCGCAGCACGGTGACGCGGCCCTTGCTGACGTTCACGTTGCTGCCATCGTCATAATTGTCGAGGCGAAATTCCGTGCGGCTGGCGGCTTCGACGGTGAAATCGCCGCCAGTCACGCTGAAATAGTCACCGCCGCCCGGATTGACGTAGAAGGATGCCGATCCCTGGCGTAGCACCAGGCGAGTGGTCTTGGCGCCCTCTTCCAACGAGAGATCGTAGAATTCGAGCACCGTGTTTGCGGCGAGAAAAGCCATTGCGCCATTCTCGAATTCCACTTCGGCGCGGCCATTGTCAGTGGCGATGATATAGCCCTGGCGGATCGGCAGGTTGAGTTGGCCGGCTTCCCACGCCACGGAGGAATCGGCCAGGGGGTCTGCACCGTGCGCATCGCGGGCAAATCGCACATCGCCTTGCACCAGGCTGAGCCGGACGATGCGTGCATGACTGTTGTCGGCCCAGGCGGGCGCCAACGCGAAAGCTAAGGTGGCGAGTATCAGACCAAAAGCGCGGAGTAGCGTGCGGGAAACCATGAATCACCCCCTAACGGGGAAAACAGTTGCCAAATATATAGACGCCTGATGCTGACAGGGCGTTACTTGTGGAGACCTCTTCCATGGTCTCCCCAGAATCATTCGGGGTCAATAGCGCCAGCGCGAACACCAGCACGCTTTGTTGGCTGCATTTCCAAGAGCTGGCAGGAACACGACCGACCGTTCCCAAACGGAACACTCGATCCGGCAACGCTATTCCTTCCGTGGATGCAACGGATGGAAATTCTCGTTCGCGGGTTTCTTGACACTCGGAAAGTCAGCGGCTAGCTTCAAAATGGGGGAAGGGTGTGTTCGTGCTCGCACGCGTCCTGCGTGACGAGCGGACTCTTCTTCAAACAGAAGCGCAAGAGAGCCGCGTGGGACCGCCGACACCGCGGCGCGGCGCAGGCTTTATTCTGGGGGGGGTTATGGGAAGAATCTATCGGGTAGTAGTAGCGTTGCTTTTGCTGACGGGCTTGGCCAGCAACGGAGCTTATGGGCAAGGCGGCGCGACCGGAGCCATCAGTGGATCGGTCCTGGATACCAGCGGTTCCGCGGTTAGCGGCGCGGAGATTCAGATCATCAACAGCAGCACGCAGGAACTCGTCCGCAGAGTGCCGGCGAATGCGGACGGAGAATTCGTCGCCACGCTCTTGCCACCGGGCACCTACGCCGTGGTCGTGAACAAATCGGGATTCGCCGAATCCAAGGCGGAAGGGATTCCCGTGCGCGTGACGGAAACCACGCGCGTGACCATCACCCTCAAGCCAGGATCTGTAACGGAAAAAGTGGAAATCACCGCCGAAGTGACTAGCGTGGAGACCAGCAACGCGACCACGGGCCAATCGCTGGGCACGGACACTATTCGCGAATTGCCGTTAGCTACGCAGAACTATCAACAATTGCTTACGCTCTCTACCGGAGCTCAAAGTGAGCTCAATGCTTCGGCGCAACTGGGCCGCGGCAACGTGCGGGTGATCGTCAATGGCCAGCGCGAAGACAATAACAATTACTTGATCGAAGGAATCAGCGCGACGGACTACAACGTCTCGCAGGCGACCAACGTACCGCTGCCCAATCCCGACGTCATCCAGGAATTCAAGGTGCAGACGTCGCTCTACGATGCCAGCCAGGGGCGCAACGGCGGCGGAAACGTTAACGCCATTCTGCGCACCGGAACTCGTGAAATTCACGGCGATGCCTACGAATATTTCCGCAACGATGTGCTCAACGCCAACGAGTACTTCCTCAAAGCCTCGGGGCAACCCCGGCCTTCCGTGAAGCAGAACATTTTCGGCGGCAGCGTGGGCGGCCCCGTCGTGCAGGAAAAATATGGCTTTTTTTTCGTCAACTACCAGGGCACTCGCCAGCGCAGCGCTCTCTCTCCGGGCACGCAAATCAACAACCCCGCGTTTCCCTCAATTCCCACCGATCGCTCGGCCGCTTCCCTCGCTAATGCGTTCAGCACGTCGGATTTTCCCATCGCTCCTGGCGACATCGACCCGGTTATCTTGGCTTTGCTCAATTTCAAGAGCGGCCAGTTCGGGGACCCCAGCGGCTTTCTTGTTCCCTCGGTCGGCACGCCCGACTTGAACCCGGACAAGGCTTCCTACACCTCAGCTCCCTTCGTCTTCACCAAGCCAGGGAAGTTCACTGACGACCAATTCACGGCCAACTGGGATCGCGAATTTCGCGGTGCGCAGGACAAAATCGGGGCCCGCTTCTATTTCTCCAACGCCGAGTCTCTTCTTCCTTTCGGCGCGGGCGGCCTGCAGGCCTCTCTCGGTGGCACGTTAGCTAGCAGCATCAGCGCTACCGACCTCAATTTCCCCTATGACCTCCCGGTGCGCGGCCGGTTCTTCAGCGCCAATGAGACGCACCTCTTCTCTCCGACTCTGGTCAACGATTTTCGTTTTGGCTACGTGCGTATCGCTTACAACCTTCTCAATCAGGCGCCGGTTACCGCTGATGATCTCGGTATCGTCCGGCCGACCAACGCGGTGACCTCCTCGATCTACAAGTTCACCCTGTTCAGCTCGGGTTTTCAGCTGGGTCCCACGCCGCCTTCCGACCAGTTTCAAACGCAAAACAACTACAACTTCGTTGATACCGTTAGCTGGGTCAAAGGCTCACACGTCTTCCGCTTCGGCGGCGAGTACACTCGCGTCAATCTCGACAAGCTTTTCCCGCAGGTGTTCAATGGGCAGCTCTTCTTTGCCAACCAGGGAACCGCAGGCGGCGGAACCGAAACCGATTTTCAGGAACTGCTGACCGGCGCTCCGGTCGGCAGCTTCGGGGGCGGCGGCGTCTTCAATCACCAATACCGCACCAACGACTTTGGTTACTTCGTGCAGGATGACTGGAAGGCCCGCAAGAATCTAACTCTTAATCTCGGCCTGCGCATTGAACACTTCGGCGCTTTCAAAGACAACGCTTGCCACATCGGCAACCTAGACCAGGATCTCGCCGCCGCCGGCCAATACCCGTTCATTTACGGCGGCTGCGTGCAGGGCTTGAATCTTGCTGGTCTCTCAAAAACGGGCAGCGATACCACTTACAAGAACAACTACACCACCGGTATCGGACCTCGCCTCGGCCTCGCCTACGATCTCTTTGGCAAGCACACCACTACGATTCGCGCCGGATATGGCATCTACTACGTTCGCGAAGACGTTGGCACTGCCGACCAGCTTTCTTTCCAAGCGCCCTTTCTGCCCGTCGCCTTTGGCGCCGGAACCCCGGGATGCCTCTCCAATTTCTTCTCCTCTACGCCAAGCGCAAACCCCGCTTGTCCGAATCCCAATCCCAATGCTCTGCCCACGGCTGGCAGCCTCGATCCCAACTTCGTTCCCTGCCTCGGCGTCCTTCAGGGATTCAACGGCGGCGACACTACTCAAGCTCCGATCTTTGGCTGCAATGGCTCGGGACCGGGGGTCATCGCTTCTCAGAATATCTTCGGCCTGGTTGTGCCTCGCCAGTTCGTCGCCCCGAATACTCAGCAATGGAACCTGACGGTTCAGCGCTCCCTCGGCAAGAACTGGGTTCTCGAAGTCGGCTACGTGGGCACGCACACCGTTCATCTCCGCGAGACCCGCACCAACATCGAAGCGCGTATCGCGTCTCCCGCCAACCCCATCAATTTGGTCGCCGACGATGGCACCCCGTTCCAAATCACCACCACCACGGGTGCCAACGGCCCCGCCCGGTCCAACAACCCGGGTATCAACGGCTACAACGGCATGCAGATTTTTGCCGACGACGCCTACTCCCACTATCACTCCCTGCAAACGACGGTTTCGCGCCGCTGGGGCGCCGGTTACTTCCAGGCCGCCTACACGTGGTCGAGATCCACGGACGCCACGTCCAGCGGCAATACCGCGCTCAACACCGCGTTCAACGATGAGAGCAATCTTGCCAATTCCCGCGGCCTTTCGGACTTTGACCGCACCCACCGCTTCGTCGTCAGCTACCGCTACGAACTGCCCTTTTTCAAGGACGCGGACGGCTGGAAGCGCACTGCTCTTTCCGGTTGGGCGATCAGCGGTATTACCATCTTTCAGTCCGGCACGCCGTTTTCGGTGTTGGACTCCGCTGCTGGCACGGCCTTCCTCGGTGGTGGGCTCCAGGCCGGAACGTCCGGAGGCCAGTTGGCTCCAGGTGGCTCGGTCGCCGCAGGTACGACGAGTGGCGACATTCACGACCGTGTGACAAACGGCTATCTCAACCTGGCAAATTTCACCACTGCACCGATTCTCTCTCCTGCCTTGGGGGGTGACGGCGCGGTGACTCTCTTCGGCGACCTCGGCCGTAACATTTATCGCGGACCACACCAGCAAAACTGGGACTTCTCATTGCTCAAGAACTTCAAAATCACAGAGCGGCAATCCATTCGCTTCACCACTGATTTTTTTAACATTTGGAACCACGCCAACTTCGCCAATCCAGCCCTCAACGACGTCGAGACCATCGGCCATTGCACGCCCGGTGTCGGCGGTTGCCCAGCCAACGGCATCGCGCCCGGCAGCCCATTCGGCAAGATCATTTCGACCGTAGGCACGCCGCGCCTAATCCAGTTCTCGCTGCGTTATTCGTTCTAGAGGGCACAGCCAAATTGTCTTTCTACCGAGGGGCGCAGCTTGCTGCGCCCCTTCTTTTTTGCGGATAGAATTTGCTGGTCGACAGCGATCCGCCAAGCTCCGGCTGGTCGCCTCGTTCGCTGGCTGGCACGAAGTGATAACATCCTTCCGGGATTTCGATTCATGAGAAAAATTGCATCGCGCGTTTCGCAGTTGAACGGTGAAGGGGCGCTGGCAGTATATTCGCGCGCGAAGGAATTAGAACTCGAAGGGCGCTCCATCATTCATCTGGAATTGGGTGAGCCCGATTTTCATCCCGCCGCACCCGTCGTGGATGCAGTGCGCGATGCGGTTGCGGCTGGACGCGACCGCTATTGCTCGACGCGCGGTGTCCCGGCGCTACGCGAAGCTGTCGCGGGCTACTTGAAGCGCACGCGCAAACTAAACGTCGCTGCCGAACAGGTACTGATCGCACCCGGATGCAAAATGGCGCTGGCTCTGGCCATGATGGCACTGATCGAGCCGGGTGATGAAGTGCTCTACCCGGATCCGAGTTTCCCGATCTATCCATCTTTCACCCGCGGCCTCGGAGCAAAGGCCGTCTCTTATTCGCTCCTGGAAAAGAATCAGTTCCAGCCGGACTTGGCTGAAATCACTGCCAAAGTTACGCCGCGGACTCGCGTGCTGATTTTCAATTCGCCGAACAATCCTACGGGCACGGTGTTCACCGATGCTGCTCTAAGGGGCATCGCGGATTTGGCTGTGAAGGACGACCTGTGGATTTTGGCCGACGAAATCTACGCGCGCATCCTCTTCAGCGGCGAATACCAATCGATCTACGCGTTGCCAGGAATGGCGGAGCGCACGATCATTATCGATGGATTTTCGAAGAGTTTTGCGATGACCGGGTGGCGGTTGGGCTACGCAGTGGCGCCGGTGCACGTTGTGGATGCCATGGATTTGCTGGTGCTGAATACCTTTACGTGCACAGCTGAGTTCACACAGGTTGCCGCGATAGAAGCGCTGAACGATTCCACGAATGCGGTGGAGGCGATGGTCGCTGAGTATCGGAAGCGCCGCGATCTGTTCGTCGATAAGTTGAATCGCATTCCGGGATTTCGGTGCCAGATCCCAGATGGGGCGTTTTACGCTTGGGTGAATATCGAAGAGACCGGAATGCCGGCGGAAGAAGTGCAGCGTTTGCTGCTCGAAGAAGCTGGCGTCGCGGGAATTGCCGGCGCTGCGTTTGGTACGGAAGGCAAGAACTACTTGCGATTCTCGCTGGTCAGCGCGCGTAATCTGCTAGAAGACGCGTTGGAGCGTATTCAGCGCGTTTCCCTACACTGGCGCGCTGCCGTTTCGCGCTGAACAAGAATCCAAACTGGCGGCGGGGAGAGATTAGAAATGAATCCTGGAAAGCGATCGACACTTGCGGCGTCGGCCCTGTTGCTTGCCGCCATCTCCGCCTGCGGACAGGCCACTCCTTTGCCGAACGGCGACGTCAACAAACTCTACGAAAAGCTTCTGAAGCAGATCGACCAGATCCCCATTTACGATAATCATTCCCACGCCACGTTTCCTGACGATTCCGATATGGACGCCATGGCCGCGCCGCCTGATGAAACCAGCGTGCTGCGCCTGCGCGACGACAATCCCGAATTTGTGGCCGCCGCGAAAGCGCTTTTCGGTTATCCCTATGACGATTTTAAGCCGGACCATGCAAAGTGGCTGATCGACAAGAAAAAAGCCGCGGAAGCTGCAGGCGGCACCGCGTATTTCAACAGCATCCTGGACAAGCTGAATGTCGAAATCTGCCTGGCGAACCGCGTCGCGCTGGCTCCGTATCTCGATCCCAAGAGGTTCCACTGGGTTTTCTTCGTGGACTCGTTTTTGTTTCCGTTCGACAACCACGCGCAAGCGGGGCGGGATGGCGATATGGCTGTCTATGTCCCGCTCCAGGAGAAAGTTCTGCAACGTTACAAGACGCAGGAAAAAGTCGACGGCTTGCCTGCCGACCTGGCCGGTTACGAAACGTTCGTGCGGCAGACTCTCGCGGACAATCAGAGAAAGGGCGGAGTGGCCATCAAGTTTGAAGCGGCGTATTTCCGCTCGCTCTATTTCAGCGATCCGCCGCGCGCAATGGCCGAGCAAATTTACGCCAAGTATCACGCTGGCGGCGTGCCCAGCGAGCAGGAATACCGGCTATTCCAAGATTATGTTTTCCGCGTGTTGATTGATCAAGCCGGAAAGCTGGGGTTGCCGGTGCATTTTCACAGCGCTGTGGGCATCGGCGATTATTTCAGTTTGCGCAATGGCAATCCGCTGAACCTCGAAAACGTGGTGCGCGATCCGCGCTATAGCAAGACGAAATTCGTGCTGATTCACGGCGGCTATCCCTATACGCTCGACATGATCTGGATGACCGCGGCAAAAAACGTGTACACGGATTCGTCGTTGATGGGCTACTACGTCTATCCTTCGGAGCTAAAGCGAATTCTCAAGCAGTGGATCTCGCTGTTTCCGGAACGCATGATGTTTGCTTCGGATGCGTTTCCGTTTAACGATGCGGTGGGCGCGGAAGAGACGTACTGGCTGGCGGTGCGCTCTGCGCGCACGGCGGTTGCGGCCGCTCTCGCGGAGTTGGTGGCGGAAGGCGCGTTCAGCGAAGCCAAAGCGCTCGAACTGGCGCACTTGTATCTGCACGATAACTCAGCACGGCTTTATGGAGACATGAAATGAGCGGCAACCAACCAATGAAGTACATCGCGTGGAAAGACGTGGAGCGCGAAAAGCTGAATCCATTGATCGACCGCGAGATGGTGGTCGGTGACAAAGTGATGCTGGCGCGCGTGCTGCTGAAAAAAGGCGCGCATGTCCCGCAGCATCACCATCACAATGAGCAGGTAACCTATATCCTCGAAGGCGCGCTCAAGTTCGCGATCGACGGAAAAGACATCGTGGTGCGAGCCGGGGAAGTGCTGTGCATTCCGCCGCACATGCCGCATGAAGCCTGGGCGCTCGAAGACACCATAGACCTTGACGTCTTCAATCCGCCGCGCGAGGATTGGTTGAACAAGACCGACGACTATCTGCGGCACGGCCGCTGAAACATCATCGGCACGTCGGCCAGAACTTCCGCCAGCCCAGCCCGGTGTTTGGCTCCCGGTCCTTATTTCGCTCCAGCCCAGCGAAAGAGCATTTACAAACAGCCCTGCTGTTGATTACCGTACTGAAGTGGTTGGTTCCAGGCGTGGGGTCAACCCTCTGAGGGAGCACTAATGAAGAGGCTATTGGTGGGCACATTGCTCGCGCTTGGGACAGCTGCGGCAGCACTGGCGCAAGCACCGGGCACGACGAACAACGAATCGCAGGGCGCGGCACCGATCGACTTCGCGACGACCTCCGGCGCGAACGTCACGCTCCTGGAGCCGGTGCATTTCACTCAGCTATCCTTTTTGCCGGAGGGAACCGGCGATCTCGCGCTGCGGAAAGACTGGACCGGATCGCCCACCGCGACTGTGGCCACTCCGGAACCTGAGCCAAACCCTAAGTTCGTGTTTGGCGGACGCGACGATTTCCGCTGGCAACTAGGTATCGGGTTTGCATGGACACGATTCCGCTCGTCGATTTTTAACGCCAGCGCGGTTGGCGTGAACACCTCACTCAGTTACTTCACCAACGATTGGTTCGCGATTGAAGGCAACGTGAATTCCACGTTCGCGTCAGAAATTTTTGCCAACGAACATGTCAAGTTCGTGGTCTACGGTGCTGGCCCGAAGATCGCGTGGCGGCAGCGCCGGTGGGAGCCCTGGCTGCACGGATTGGTAGGCGGCATCCATGAACAGCCGAAAACCGCGGGCAACAGCAAGAACGGATTCTCGGCTCAGTTGGGTGGCGGCGCCGACTTCCGGTGGCATCCTCGACTCGCCATACGGCTGGAAGCGGACTACATGAGATCCAGCCTGTTCAGCGATCATCAGAACAATTTCCAGCTAGCCGCTGGGTTCGTTTTCCACTTCTAAGAAGCCATTAGCGTCGCTAGAATCGCCACGCGTAGGCCACGCTCATTTGAATCGAGTGCTGCCGCGTCCCGCCTGGTAGTGTGGTCGTTGTCCCGTCGCCGTTGCTGACCAGCGTCGTGTGATAGTAGAGATGCGTATCGCCAAGGTCGAAGCGAATCAGCTGCCTCTTCGTCGTGTAGACCTCGATCACCCCGCCGAAGTCCACCGCGAACGTGCGATAGGTATCCAGCGTTTCACGGATCTCCGGAACGCTCCCGACCGTTACCTGCTGGAATCC
>Ga0207107_1184_pt1 | contig 13893 bp, 10 predicted proteins | sample Alteio_BWMinHeat_75_FD_153555 | JGI IMG/M metagenome (GOLD analysis project Ga0207107, IMG submission 153555) | Enriched cells from forest soil in Barre Woods Harvard Forest LTER site, Petersham, Massachusetts, United States -... | ecosystem: Environmental > Terrestrial > Soil > Temperate forest >... | reverse complement strand
GGCTAAATTGATTTCTCCACAGATACAAGTCCAAGGAACCTGTTGAGCAGATTTATTTATTTGGCATTTTCGACATACCGATCTGGAAGCGAAATTTAGTTCTCCGCAGGAGCATTTCCAATCACCTGGTTTCATGGAAGATGATGCTTTCGATCGAAAACAACTACATTTAAAACATTTAGTCCTAGCTGCAAAATTTGTTACTCCGCAATCTGAACAGACCCAGTCACTTTTATTCATTTTGTTATACATAAGTTAAGAATCAAATTATATTAGATAGATGAAATTAATTCAATTTTTTTCGATCAATTATCCATTGTTCGGAAGAAAAACGGAAGAGAATCGAAAGAAAATATGATACTGTATTTTCATGATTTAAATATATCTGGCCATTTGTCGGTCATATCAATTTTTGTTCTATCATCTATTGGACAACCATGTTCGATTGCCCACTTAAGTAGTTCTTGATGACCATATTCAACGGCATTAAAACATACCCACGAATCCCACTCGCAACCATTGACGTGCGCCCATTTCAATACTTCTAAGCGACCATTTAAAGCGGCATATGAACAGGTAAAACTATCCCAAGGGCAGTTCTGAGATCGAACCCATTTTAATACTTCCAAATGGCCCTTATGAGCAGCCCGTGCACAAGTTGCACTGTTCCATTCACACCCATTTTCATGTGCCCATTTAAGAACTTCTAAATGACCATTTGAAGCGGCAAAAGCACATGTCCAATAAGTCCACGGGCAACCATTTTCACGTGCCCATTTAAGAACTTCTAAATGGCCATTTGAAGCGGCCTTCGCACATGTCCAATAAGTCCACGGGCAACCATTTTCACGAGCCCACTTTAGAACTTCTAAATGGCCATTTTCTGCAGCGGTATCAAAAGTGAAATTACTCAACGGACACCCAATTTCACGTGCCCATTTAAGTAATTCTAAATGGCCATGTTCAACAGCCCATGCGCATTTGTTAAATGAAGTGTTTTTCGGGATAGTTATTCGTTTAAGTGTGATGAGTCTCATAACAACTTTTCGTAAAGATTTATTTGTGAGTCGAAATATTTTAAGATGAATTTCATCTGCGATTGCTAGAAGAATAATAATTTCAATTGTGTCTTGTGGAAGCAAATTGAAATCCATTCGGAATAATCATTTTAAACTTATAAACTGAATAATGAATTAAATAAATCAATTTTTTTGTCATGATACAATCGTAGAAATAAAAAAAAGTTGACTAATCAAAATAATTGTGTATTGCATTTCCATAAAATACACAATAAAATGTATTACTTCTTTCTTTGTCTAATTGTTGCATTGGCAGTAACAGAAGATTTGCATTATCAAATCGTTGGAATCAATGAACAAGGGGAGCTAATTAACGGATGCAATTTTTCTTGTTTTGAATCCAATTGTTCACAAACTGCAATAACCACATTCGCTTGTCCGAACTGTAGTTGGATTGCTTTCGTACCTGATGCGCGCAAATGTACTGTCTTCGATCATAATTTAACCAAATCCCGAGCCTATGTGGTATGGGGAATTGATCAAGATCAACATTTAATACCCCAAACAATCAAACAGATTGATAATTATTTTAGTGACGCGGTCAATTATGGATGTGCATTAATGAGGTGGCATACAGATGCGATGTGGTTCGGGATGTTACCACAGATGAATGAACCTGTTGTGTTTTCTTCCCAGAGTTTGATTCAGTGATATAATGATATTACTTGGGATCAAGTTCGGAAGCCATCGCTTCGTTCCATACATCTATCATAGTTGGAATAATTTTGGTATCATAAGTGACATCAATGTGTGCCAATCCAATTATTGTTATATTTACCAACTCAGCTATTCTTTTGGCTGTTTGCGTGTCTTCGAATTGTCGCTTATGATATTCATACAAGTATTGTAATATTTGAGGATCGGTACGTGGAGTAATTCCATGATGTATTATTTTTTCGCCAATCATTTGTTCCAATTCAAGTAATCGACAAAACAGATCTTGTTGTGACATATGATTATGACTGTTTGGATAATCTTTATATTAAAAAAAATTGATCAACTTAATTACTTTCATATTTCATTCATTTGGAAACATTACTTTCCTATCATGCACTACTTTCTACTTGGACTCCTCTTTTTGACTATTACACACGGAGAATCACTCGAGCCGACATCTCAGTCATTTATCGATGATTCCAATAGAGTCGATGAAATATTTGCGATGAGATCTCAATGTCCGAGGTACAATGTGAATGGATCTTTACTCAATATCAATCCATCCGTTAGGTTGTTTCCTTATGTGTTTGGTATAGATCTCAATTGTCCAAAATATTCGCAAGTCTTTCAGTGTGCCGATTATCCATTTGGTCTTTTTGGCCAAGATATGAAAATTTGTTTTTATGACTCGTGTAAAACATCTAATCAAACAATTCTTTATTATGATGACTACTCTTTTGAGAGATTAATTATTGGTTTGATATTTCTGTTCCTGCCAGTCATTCTGCTCTGTATACTCCTTCCAATAACCATATTATTTGGTTAAGCGTTTTTGAATTGTTGTTGTGTGTGCAATTCTTTGTCTCGATTCGTCAATCAAAACAAAGAATTAATTCTGCCAATAAAAATGGCAAATAATATGATTCCTGCACTAACTAAATATGGACGCATTTTCAATACTAAAGTTGGCTCATCTGGCGGTATTAAGAAATTAATCATAGACTAATGTATTTGGCGAATCAATTTTTTGACCCCATGTTTTGAATGATTTGAATGTGTGTAGGATCGTCACAAGGGCAATGATTGTCATGCGCCCATTTTAATACTTCCAAATGACCATTTCTTGCGGCACTCGAACAAGTATCACTGTCCCACGGGCAGCCCTGAGATCGAGCCCATTTTAGAATGTCTAAATGACCACCAGAAGCGGCATCTGCGCAAGTATCACTATCCCATTCGCAACCATTTTCGCGAGCCCATTTTAGAATGTCTAAATGACCGTGTGAAGCAGCATGAGAACAGGTACTGGAATTCCAAGGACATTTATTTTTACGTGCCCATTGAAGAATTTCGAAATGGCCACCCTGAGCAGCACACGCGGAAACGGAACCAGTCAACTCGCAGCCATTTCCATGAGCCCATTTTAGAACTTCAATGTGTCCGTTTAGGGCAGCATGGGTACAGACTGCCCAATTCCATTGACAACCGTTCTTACGAGCCCATTTGAGTACTTCTAAATGACCATTGATAGCAGCGTTTATGCAAGTCGAACGATCCCACGGACAATTATTTTTCCTAGCCCATTTGAGAATTTTTATGTGTCCATTCAGAGCCGCGTTCGAGCAGGTTGTGGAATTCCATGGACAATTGGTATCATGCGCCCATCGAAGCATTAATAAATTTCCATTTAAAGCTGCGTTTGAACAAACATCGTCCGTCAATAAATATCCTTTTTGTTTCGCCCATATCAATATATCAAAATGGTTATAGTATGATGCCATTGTACAGATTGCGATGTTTCCAAGATAATTAAGACTACATGCCCACTTGAGAAGATTTAGATGCCCGTCCTGAATAATCCATTCACAATTCATTGGTGCATTTTGTTTGGGGATAGTAATTCTCCGCGCAATAATGAGTTCAATGACAATTGTACGGAATTTTCGGCACGTATGCCTCAAGAGTTTGAGATAAAATTCATTTGTAATTGTTGTCACCAAAATAAGTTCAATGAGTTCTTTTGGCAGTGAAGTTAATTTCATTTGTGATACCAGTATTGAGATCTATAGGTTGGGAGTATGTATTTGAAGATTCAATTTTTTCTTCTGATTTTCATATCAGAAAAAAAAATTAAGCGATTCTCCATAGATCTCAAGTTTTTGTGGATTGTTCCAATTCTTGAATGAGCAACATGTGTCCCTGAACATCGTCACATGGACAATTATTTTTATGCGCCCATTTTAGAATTTCTAATTGTCTAGTGAGAGCAGCTTGAGTGCAAGTCCAACTAGTCCAAGGACAATTATGTTCACGTGCCCATTTCAGTACTTTTAAGTGACCACTGTAAGCGGCGTTTGCACATGTAATATAATCCCACGGACAATTGTTTTTATGTGCCCATTGGAGAATTTTCAAATGCCCATTTAAAGCGGCTTGCGAACATGTTTCGCTGTCCCAAGGACAGTTGTTTTTATGTGCCCATTGAAGAATTCCCAAATAACCTCTTGCAGCAGCACTTTCACATGTTCTCTCATTCCAATCGCAGCCATTTTTACGGGCCCATTTCAGAATTTCGATATGGCCACTGTAAGCAGCACTTGAACAAGTTCTCTCATCCCATGGACAATCCTTTTGATGAGCCCATTTGAGAATGTTCAAGTGACCATTCAAAGCAGCATTCGAACAGGTTGTGGAATTCCATGGACAACCATTAGATCTGGCCCATTGAAGCATTAATAAATTTCCATTCAAAGCTGCATTTGAACAAATATTCGCGTTAATTGGTGGATATCCATTTTGACTTACCCAGTTTAATATATGGAAATGATTATGGTATGATGCTATTCCACAGATATCCATTTTTCCACTATATAGGTTGTACCACGCCCACTGGAGAAGATTTATGTGTCCCTCACGAACAATCCATGCATGGTTTATAGAGCCTTGTTTAGGAATTGTAATTCTTCCCACAGTGATAAGTTTGATGATAGTTGTACGGATTTTTCTACAGACATGTCTCAATAATTTAAGATAAAATTCATTCGTAATTGTCACAACAAGAATAATTTCAAGAAGCTCTTCTGGGAGTGAAATTAATTTCATTTTTGATGAAGTAGTTAAATTTGTATGGTTTGATTATCTGTTATGTGGTGCAATTTTTTAATGGTATTATGTGAGCTCGGACCACTTTTTAATAGCCAGTTGTTTAGTTTCATCTGCCAATGGTAGCATTTGTTCTTTGGCCCATTTGAAAATTCTCAGATTGTCACACTGTAATGCTATTTCAAATATGTTACGCATTGGACTTTCACCTTGATGAGCCCACTTGAGCACCTCTAATCGGTCCTCTTTAATCGCAATGAAGCAAGTCAAATCGTCCCAACTAGTGCCATGACAATGAATCCAATTATGAATTGACAGTTCATCTTGAGCAAAGGTTGAATGAATTTTCCCATCCCACTTGCAATCATTTTCTAAGGCCCATTTTAAGACTTCAACGTGTCCATTCGCAGCGGCATATTCGCAGGTTTGGCTATTCCATTCGCATCCATTTTCGCGTGCCCATTTTATAATTTCCAAGTGTCCATTTATGGCTGCATAAGAACATACCTCATAATTCCATTCGCATCCATTTTGACGAGCCCATTTCAACAGTTCAAAATGCCCGTGAAAAGCAACCACTGAACAAACCCGATAATCCCAATCACATTTATTTCGACGAAGATACTGCAAAATTTCCAATTGTCCGCCGATAACAGCTCCCAGGCATGTCGTACTATTCCACTGACACGCAATATCAGGATCAAATGCTAATTTAAGAATCTCCAAGTGACCACTTCCGGCAGCATTCATGAACATTGTATCATTCCAATCGCAACTATTTTTAAGTGCCCACTTTAATATCTCAATATGGCCATAGGTAGCGGCGTTTGAACAAGTAAAATGATTCCACGGGCATCCATTTTGACGAGCCCATTGAAGTATTTCGAAATGGCCCCATTTTGCTGCAGCGGAACAGACATAAATATCCCATTCGCAGCCCATATCACGAGTCCACTTAACCAGATCCAAAGATCCTGTTCGAACTGCCCAACTACATATGTTGGATGGAATGTTCTTTTGAATGGTAATTCTCTTAGCCAAGAGTAACTCGATGATTAGTTCGCGGAATGTTTTGCAAATGTGTCTCAGTAGTTTCAAATAAAAGACATTGGTGATTCTAGTGAGAAGAAGGTATTCAATAACATCTTGTGGTAGTGTCAAGATATTCATATGTGTAATAACTATCTTTAAATATTGAGTCAGTTCGTTATTATTTTCATTCAATTTTTTCATATCATTTGGTTACAACAAAAAAAATTGATACAATTGATTGGTTGATTGAACTAATCATATATCTGAAATACCGTATCATATCACTATGCACTACCTTATACTTTGTTTAATTCTTCTGACGGTTAGCCAAGGAGAAGTTCCTAACTCTGACATGACATGTCCTCGTTATGATTCGAATGACACCTTGATCCAATCTGAACTGTGTTCCAATTGGGCTATCCCAAGTTCCGACTCGCATTTTCCACAAATGTATACTCCGCAAACCACTCAAGTTCGAATTCATTTACCCGCATCTTCATCTCAAGTACAGACGACACGCACGTACTTCGGTTATGATCTTACCTTTTGGGCCAGTTTATGTTTCGTGATAATGTTTATGTTATTCATTAGGATCATGATTTGCGAATGTTGTCATGAAGATTAGAGTTGATATTAATTGTGAAATTAATTGAATAATTAATTTCGCATAAAATCGTGAGACCATTGCTGCATCAGATCCCGACGTGTCCAAGGATAACAAGGACAATTATTTTTTAGTGCCCATTTAAGTATTTCTAAATGGTTTCTCAATAATGCATTTGAACATGTATATTCATTCCATGGGCAACCATTTTTGTGTGCCCATTTCAGTACCTCTAAGTGACCATTCAAAGCAGCACTCGAACAAGTATGTTCATCCCACGGACAATTATTTTCACGCGCCCATTTGAGTACTTCTAAGTGGCCATTTAAAGCAGCATTTGCACAGGTATCAATGTCCCAATTACAGCCATTTGAACGTGCCCATTTGAGTACTTCTAAGTAGCCATTTGAAGCAGCATTTGCACAGGTATCAATGTCCCAATCACAGCCATTTTCACATGCCCATTTGAGTATTTCTAAATGTCCACCTTTAGCAGCATTCGCACATGTCGACCAATCCCAATCACAACCATTTTTACGAGCCCATATTAGTATTTCCAAATGGCCATTGTAAGCGGCTGCTGCACATGTCATAAAGTTCCATTCGCAACCACTACTACGCGTCCATTGAAGTATTTCTAAATAGCCTCCGGAAGCAGCATTTGCGCAGGTCCAACTATCCCATTTGCAACCATTTCCATGTGCCCATTTGAGTACCTCTAAATGTCCACCCAGAGCAGCATTTGCACAGGTCCAACTATCCCATTCACAACTATTTTTACGGGCCCACTTTAATACCTCTAAATGTCCGCCCAGAGCAGCATTTGCACAGGTCCAACTATCCCATTCACAACTATTTTTACGGGCCCACTTTAATACCTCTAAATGTCCACCCGAAGCAGCATTCGCACACGTTATCGCACCCCATTTGAAACTATTTATGCGGGCCCATTTTAGAATTTCCAAATGACCATTTAAAGCGGCGTTTTGGCATATGGATTTACCTGTTTCGCAACCGTTTTTATGTGCCCATTTGAGTACCTCTAAGTGGCCATTCGATGCAGCATTTGCACAAACAGAACCATCCCATTTGCAGCCATTTTCGCGTGCGAATTGAAGAACTTCTAGATGACCATTTTCAGCTGCCCTTGTGCAGGTCAGGCTATTCCATTTGCAACCGATTTGATGTGCCCATTTAAGTAAGTCTAAAAAACCATTTTCCGCTGCCCATGCACATTTGTCGAACGCGTTTCCTTTCGGAATTTTAATTTTTTGTTTGATCAACAATTCAATAATAATCAAACGCCACGCTTTGCAGGTGTTTCTGAAGATTTTAAGATGAATTTCATTCGTGATTGCCATGAGCAGAATAATTTCAAACACATCAAGCGGTAATGAAACATCCACATTTAAATCCATCGGATATAATATTCATGTAATAATGAGTTCTCTTATGAGTCACATGGATCAATTTTTTTGTCATTAACGATTATTAATAACAAAAAATAAACAAAATTCTATTCATACCTTAAATAAGTTTTATTCGATAAATGGAAATTAATTCATTTTTTTATGACAATCGTTAGATTGCATAAATCTGGCCATCTACTCATAATCATAACTCGTGTTTTATCATCGCATGGACAACCATTCTCCAGTGCCCATTTGAGTACTTCGTGATGATCGTTTGAAGCGGCTTCTAAGCAAGTCTGATTATCCCATTCGCAGCCATTTTCGCGTGCCCATTTGAGCACTTCTAAATGGCCACCGAATGCTGCATACGCACATATGGAACTACTCCATTCGCAGCCATTTTCGCGTGCCCATCTGAGCACTTCTAAGTGACCATTTGAAGCAGCGTTCAAACAAGTTTGGTCATTCCATTCATAACCGTTTGCGCGTGCCCATTTAAGTATTTCTAACTGTCCGTGGAAAGCAGCAATTGCACATATTGAATTTGAATGATTTTGTGGAAAACCGTTTTCACGTGCCCATTTAAGAACTCCCAAGTGCCCTCCTGCAGCAGCTTCATTGACAGTCTGCCAATCCCATGGACAATTATTTTGACGAGCCCATTTCAGTACTTCTAAATGCCCGTTCATCGCAGCTCTTCCACAGGTCTCTTCATTCCATTCGCATCCATATTCGCGCGCCCATTTTAGAACTTCCAGATGACCTCCTTCAGCAGCATCTTCGCATGTATCACTTAACCATTTACAACCATGTTTGCGGGCCCATTTGAGAACCTCTAGATATCCATTTAAAGCAGAATTTGAACAAACTAAACTGTCCCATTTACATCCATTCTCACGAGCCCATTTAAGTACTTCTAAATGACCATTTAAGGCTGCTCTTGAACAGGTATTTTTGTTCCATTTACAACTATTTTCCCGTGCCCACTGCAATACTTCTAAATGACCATTTTCCGCAGCCCTTGTACAAGTCCAACTATTCCATGGACAATGATTTTTACGTGCCCATTTTAGAACTTGTAGATGACCATTTTTTGCGGCTCTCGAACAAGTGTAACTGGTCCATTTACATCCATTTGCATGTGCCCATTTGAGTACTTTTAAGTGACCATTTTGTGCAGCAACTGAGCAGGTGAAACTATCCCATTTATATCCCATATCGCGTGCCCATTTGAGCAAATTCAAATATCCATTTCTAGCAGCCCATTTACATTTGTCCAATGTAAAATTTTTCGGGATAGTGATTTTTTTTGCGACAATGAGTTCAATGATAATCACATGGAATGTCTTACACGTATGACTCAATAGTTTGAGATAAAATTCATTTGTGATTCTGATAAGAAAAATAACTTCAAGAATATCCTTTGGGAGTGAAATTAAATCCATTTAGAATAATGATAATTGTGTAATAAATTGGATTATGTATCACATAATTCAATTTTTTGTAATTGCTTTTTTATAATTTCAACAAATGTGGCCATTTTTGACTAATTACGTATAGTGTTGTATCATTACACAAACAACCGTTGTCTAATACCCATTCGAGTACTTCTAAATGGTCTCCATATGTTGCACTTGCACTAGTATCTTCATTCCATGGGCAATTATTTTCACGTGCCCACTTAAGTACTGCAATATGACCATTGAATGCAGCATTTGAACATGTTCGTTCGTCCCATGGGCATCCATTTGTACGTGCCCACTGGAGCACTTTTAAATGTCCATATCTTGCAGCCATTGCGCAAGTTTCTTCATCCCATTCGCAACCCGTTTTACGAGCCCATTTAAGTACTTCGAAATGTCCATTTTTAGCTGCAGACTCACAAGTAAATTTATTCCATTCACAGTCATTTTTACGAGCCCATTTAAGTATTTTTAAATGACCATTTAGAGCAGCTCTTGAACAGGTCCAAGTATTCCATTCGCAGCCATTTGCACGTGCCCATTTTAATATTCCCAAATGTCCATTTAGAGCAGCGTTAGAACAGACTAAACTATTCCATGGGCAATTATTTTCACGTGCCCATTTAAGAACTTCTAAATGACCATTTAAAGCTGCTCCCGAACATGTGTTTTTGTTCATGGAACAACCCTTTTCATGTGCCCATTTGAGAACTTCTAAATGTCCATTCAAAGCGGCATTCGAACAAGTCGCGGAAGTCCATGGACATTTCTCTCTGCGTGCGAATTTGAGAACTTCCAAATGTCCATTCAGAGCGGCACCCGAACAAGTCGCGGAATCCCATGGACATTCATTTTGGCGTGCCCATCTTAATAGATTTAAATGGCCATGCAATGCGGTCCATTCACATTTGTTAGATATTGGAATAGTGATTTTTTCATCTCTGATGAGTTTAATAATAATCTTGCGGAAAATTTTATTTGTGAGTCTGAATACTTTGAGATGAATTGCATTCGTAACCGACAACAGAAGAAAAATTTCAATTGTATCTTCAGGAAGCAAACTGAAATCCATTTCAGATTCAGATACTAACCATATCATGATGAGACTGATAGCTAATCCGAATTATCAATTTTTTAACATCTGGAGCAAATATTAATAAATGGTATCAATTTATTAATATTTATTTTGATAACTTCAATACAATAGAAATCCATAAATTTCTCTTACTCTTGATAATCAGATGACAAGAAATATCAACTTTTATTAAACGGCCATCCCCAAAGTATTTACTCCACAAACAACTCAAGTAAGGACTCATTTAGTTCCGCCAGCACAGATACAATCAGAATATACATTTCTTGGCTACAATCTTACTTTTTGGGCCAGTTTATGCTTTGTGATATTGTTTATGATATTTCTTCGGATCATGATTTGTGAATGTTGTCATGAAGATTAACATTGAATTGATATGATATGATTCTTAATATGATTCTTGGTGTGCCAAAAATCATATTAATTTAATGCCTTCGGTAGGGATCGAACCTACTCTACCCGATCTTCAGTCGAGTGTGCTCCCATTACATCACGAAGGCGAGCCGACTACAGGACTCGAACCTGTATCACTAATTTCGTAGACTAGTATTCTACCACCTGAACTAAATCGGCGAGGATGTGAAAGCTTACTTTCACAAGGCCCTGGTACGAGTCGAACGTACGTTAGCTGATCTGCAGTCAGCCGTTCTACCGTTGAACTACAAGGCCTATGATATCTATTTGTAAATATCATAGGAATTTGGTTTTGGCCCCAACCCGAATCGAACGAGTATTCTCTGATCTGGAGTCAGATGTTCTACCACTGAACTATGGAGCCTGTCAGGTCATATATATGACTTCACAGATCTCTTGGACAAGATGGGTTACGATCCTATGTCTTCTGCTCGCGAAGCAGATGTTCTTCCATTGAACTACGTGCCCATTTGCGTTGTGTCACAACGCAAATGGGCCCTAGTTCGAGAGCTTACTTGATGAACTACGTGCCCATTTTGTTTATAATCATAAATGAAATGGACCCAACTGGTTACGATCCAGTGTCTTCTGCTCGCAAAGCAGATGCTCTTCCATTGAACTATGGGCCCAATTTATCTATTTTCATGGATAAATTGGAACTTATTCTGGACCCGATCGGTTACGCTCCGACGTCTCCCGCTCGCTAAGCAGGTGTTCTTCTATTGAACCACGGGCCCAATTTATCCATAACAATGAATAAATTGGAAACATGGTCGGCTCGCTCCGACATCTCCCGATTGCAACACGGGTATTAGCCGAACCATCGTTCGGCTAATAGCCGCCCTAAAAGGGCCGGGTATTCTACTGACTGAACTACATAAATCCGAGATCATGATTGGATTCGAACCAACATCGGCCAATTTAGGAAATTGGCGCTCTACCATTGAGCTACATGATCAGTTAAGACATTAGAGTGCCTTAACTGATCTTTGGACTGATCAGTAAATATCGGAAGCGATGCTTCACGATATTAACCTGCCCTTTCAGGGAGGCCACGCCCTCTGAGAGAGGGCTAGCCCCTCACGAAGACAAGGTAAATAGTCATGATGGGACTCGAACCCATACCCTCTGATGTGTGATATCAGCGCTCCACCTTCGAGCTGCGTGACTTTTTGAGGTCAAGGCCGGACTCGAACCAGCATCGGACAGTTTAGAAAACTGGGGCTCTACCACTTGAACTACTTGACCATAGTCGCTGTAGGAGTCGAACCCACATAATCCCGTGTATAAGACGGGGGCTCTACCTTTGAGCTAAGCGACTTTTTGTTACGGAAGTCCGTGACAAAAAGTTCACATCAAACCATATCGTCACGACGGGAATTGAACCCGCGATTCCGCGGTAAAATAGCAGCGTGTTTCCACTACACTACGTGACGTTAAAAGATCATGATAGGACTTGAACCCATATCGGACGGCTTCGAAGGCCGGCGCTCTACCTTTGAGCTACATGATCCGGCCACCTATCGGAATCGAACCGATGTTACACAGGTTAAGAGCCTGGTGCTCTACCATTGAGCTAAGATGGCATAGTCGTGATAGGAATCGAACCCATTTATCTTGTGTGTAAAACAAGTGCTCTACCATTAAGCTACACGACTTTTTGAGATGTTACACATCTCAAAAAGTGGTCTAATTCGTGTGGATAGGAAAACTGTATAAATTTCACCCTTTTCCCTTAGAACGCTGCAGAATCTGTATTCCTAGGAATACAAGACTCTCGCATTCGGCTAGTCCAAACTAGCATACCCCGCTGGTGTCCGGAGACAACTTCACGGGTTAAATTATTATCGTTTTCGGATTGTATAAATTCTTTCCTTTGATTTTCTTTAATTCTCTACCTTGGTCTTTCATCCATTTCCTCATTTCATTTATTGCTCCATTCAGATCTGCATTTATTTTTTTTCGTGTACTTGAAAGAAATAATCCGCGTTTCTTCCTTTTGCCTTTATAGTTTTCATGGAACTCAATTGTTTCAAAAGCCAATGCATCACATATTGATGTATACGATTCATTTATTATCACAAGTTCTTGATTCTGTGCTTCCAATTTATCTCTCAATTTGTTAAGCAGTCTTCTGTAGGGTATTTCATAGAATTTTCTATTTGTTTCTCTACCCATGTTCACTTCCTGTTTCCAACCAGGATTATATCCCACGATTATCTTATCACAGTCACTATAAGTAGTCGCTATGTAATGAACCACTTCATTGAAGTAATTATTTATTTTGTTTTCTCTCCTTCGGAAGAGTTTTCTGATGTGATGGGAAGTGGTCGGCTTGGAATTTTCTTTCAACCCCAAGTCACCTTTGGCTAAACAATTGATTTGTTCATTAGTCCATGCGCGATTGGCATCTTTATTCGTGATTCTTTTCATATCAGAGAACTGTCTTTGACCGGATAGATATTCCAAATCTATTTGCATACGGCTGAGCAAAGTATTCCACGAAGCCTTTTTCTTATCGTGTGTCTGTTTGCTTAGAGTCGATTTGTACTTGTCGATTTGTAAATTATACGATTTGTTTATTGCGGTGATTTTTGATCCTTTAATAATCTTCTGTTCTCCATTCGGATCGTATATTACCATCAGGTTTTTAATGCCTAGATCAATACTAATGACTTTATTTTTGATAGGTTCATTGACAAACTTTGGTTTGGAATAGACATAGTTAACCTTGAAAAACTCGCCATCATAACGAGGGGAAATTTCTATGTATTTCATTATGAGATTCTTATTTTTGAGGGCCTTCAGTTTCCTAATGTAAATGTAACCAGATTCTTCTATGTTAGACGAATCCTTCGGAATATATGTATTATCCGTGATATAATTATCTTTTTTTGTGATTTTAGCATCTTCTGGAATATCCATTAGATCGTCATCGCGACAATATAATTTATTTTTATCAACAGTTTTCACACATTTGTATCGGTTATCGTCAATAATATGTGGATATTGAGAAGCTACAGTACTTCCCACAGTC